>Ga0209333_1001409_pt1 | contig 11797 bp, 10 predicted proteins | sample BlaSpr_A8_OM2_O3_FD_187982 | JGI IMG/M metagenome (GOLD analysis project Ga0209333, IMG submission 187982) | Forest soil microbial communities from Thunder Bay, Ontario, Canada - Black Spruce, Ontario site 2_A8_OM2_O3 (SPAdes) (version 2) | ecosystem: Environmental > Terrestrial > Soil > Boreal...
GACGAAATTATTTTGAATATGGGGCCGCAGCACCCTTCCACCCACGGAGTGCTGCGCGTGAAGCTGAAACTCGACGGCGAACGAGTGGTGGATTCCGAATGCATCATCGGCTACCTGCACCGCGGCGTGGAAAAAATCGCGGAGCATCGCAGCTACCAGCAGTTCGCGCCGTATGTGGACCGCATGGACTACGTCGCGGCGGTGTCGAACGGCCTGGGATATTGCGAGGCGGTCGAGAAATTATTGGGAGCGGAAGCTCCGCTGCGCGCGCGCGTGGTCCGCACCATCCTGACCGAGTTGCAGAGAATTGCCAGCCACCTGCTTTGGCTTGGAACGCACGCCTTGGATATCGGCGCGCTCACGCCGGTCTTTTATTGCTTCCGCGAGCGCGAAGAAATTCTGAAGATCTTCGAAAAATATTGCGGCGCGCGCCTGACCACACACGCGTTTCGCATCGGCGGATTGCAGTACGAGACGTACGACGGCTTCGAGCAGGATGTGAAGCGCTTCTGCGATGATTTTACGCACCGCATCGACGAGTACGAAACGTTGCTTACCGAGAATCGCATCTGGGTCGGACGGACGAAGGGCGTCGGAATCCTTTCGGCCGCCGACGCTATCGCACTGGGGGTTACAGGGCCGGTGCTGCGGGCGAGCGGTGTGAAATGGGACCTGCGCAAGGCCATGCCTTACGCTGCGTACGATCAATACAAGTTCGAAATCCCCACGCGCGAGACCGGGGACACGTACGACAGATACGTCGTGCGCATGGAAGAGATGCGCCAATCCCGGCTCATCTGCCTGCAAGCAATCGAGAATATTCCGGCAGGTCCCATCATGGCGCGCATCGGAAAAGTTCTGAAGCCGCCGCCGGGCGAGGTGTATCACTCGATCGAAGCGCCAAAAGGCGAGCTCGGTTACTACATCGTGAGCGACGGAACCACGCAGCCCTATCGCGTGCGCGTGCGGCCTCCGTCATTTATTAATCTGCAGGCCTTCGACAAAATGGCGCGCGGCTCGCTGGTGGCGGACGTGGTGGCAATCATTGGCACGATTGACATTGTGCTCGGGGAAGTGGACCGGTAATGAGCCATTTTATTACGCCATCGATCATGCGGCTCGTTTTGCCCGTGCTCTACGCGGTTGTCATCGTCGCGGTGCTTCCGCTTCTGGCTGGTTACATCGTTCTGATGGAACGCAAAGTAATGGCGGATATGCAAGCGCGGCTGGGACCGATGCGCGTTGGTCCGCATGGATTGCTGCAGCCCATCGCCGACGCCGTGAAACTGCTTCTGAAGGAAGACATCATCCCCGAGAAAGCGGACCGGCTGCTGTTTTGGCTGGCCCCGCTCGTGAGCGTTACGATGGCGCTGCTCGCTTATGCCGCGCTTCCTATCGGTCCGGCATTTCAGATCGCAGACTTGAACATCGGGCTGCTGTTCATCTTGGCCGTCAGCTCGCTGGGTATTTACGGCATCGTTCTCGGCGGATGGGCTTCCAACAGCCACTACTCGCTGCTTGGAGCTCTGCGCAGCGCCGCGCAGCTCGTTAGTTATGAAACGGCTGCGGGGCTTGGGTTGATTTCCGCGCTCTTGCTGGCCGGTTCGCTCTCGATGAGAGACATTGTGATGGCGCAGTACGACCAGGGCATGTGGTTCATCTTTTACGTGCCCATCGGATTTTTCATCTATATGGTCGGCTCGATTGCGGAAACGAATCGCGCTCCCTTCGATTTGCCCGAGGCTGAATCAGAGCTGGTCGCCGGTTACATGACGGAATACAGCGGCTTTCGCTGGTCACTTTATTTTCTGGCTGAATACGCCAACATGATAATTGTTGCCGGAATCGCCACCACGCTCTTTCTAGGCGGCTGGCTGCGGCCGTTCGCGAGCTACCACGACCATCTGCCCGGAACGCCTGTCGAATTGCTGGATGCGCTGCCGTCGCTGCTGGTTCTTGGCATTGCGGTGTATTGTTTTTTTCTGGCGCCGAAGCAGCCGGTGAAAATTCAGAAACTGGTGATGGCCCTTGTTGGGGGACTATGCCTGGCTATTGCCGGCACTTTGGCTGGGTCACTTTTTGCGTCCCCGGCCGTGCTGCAAGGCGTCCACGGCGCGTTCTGGTTCATGGCTAAGGTGTTCGCGTACCTTTACTGTTTTTTGTGGTTTCGGTTTACGTTTCCGCGGTACCGCTTCGATCAATTGATGCGTCTTGGGTGGCGATTTCTGATTCCGCTGGCGCTGGTTAACTTGATCACCATGGCGACGGCGCTGCTGATCAGCCGGGAATGGGGTTGGAGTTTAAGGATAACGAGCATTCTCGCGATCGTAGTGACACTGGCAGTGGCCATGTGGCTCGCGAAGAACGACCAGGTTGACAGCGCGGTACCTGTGGCGGAAGGCGAATAAATGGTCTTGAACTCAATTTTGTTCTATTTCTTCGCCGCGCTCGCGGTGGGCTCCGCGATCTTGATGGTGACGCGGCGAAATGTCGTGCATGGCGCGGTTTATTTGATTACCACGCTGCTCGCCACGGCCGGAGTTTTTCTTCTGCTTCAGGCTGAATTTCTTTTCATCGTGCAGGTGATCCTGTATGTCGGCGGGATCATGGTTCTTTTCATTTTCGTGATCATGCTGGTAAATCTGGACGTTTCGCTGTTGCAGTATCAGTTTAACCGGCAGCGATTTGTGGCGGGAGTGCTGGCGCTGGCGTTGGGAGCGCAGATATTTCTCGCGATAAAGATGGGCCAAAAATCGCTATTCCCGCAGGCCAGCGTCCCGGAGATTTTGCCGAAGAATACAGAAGCAGTCGCTGACGCGCTTTTTGGCCACTTCATGCTGCCTTTCGAAATTGCGTCAATTTTGCTGCTGGTCGCGATGATTGGCGCGGTGGTGATGGCGAAGCGGAGGGTGTAATGGTTCCCGTGGATCATTATCTTTGGCTCAGTCTGGCGCTGTTCACCATCGGGGTGATCGGCGTGCTGACGCGGCGGAACGTGATCATTATTTTAATGTCCATCGAACTTATTCTGAACGCAGTGAATATCAATCTGGTCGCCTTTTCGCACATGTTTGGCACTGTGGATGGCCAGGTCTTCGCGATATTCGTGATCACCGACGCAGCCGCGGAAGCCGCTGTTGGGCTCGGCATCATCCTGGCATTTTTCCGCAATCGCGAGACGCTGCTCGCCGACGAAATGGACATGCTGAAATGGTGAAGGACGCCGCATGAACGCACAGCCATTTTTTCTCGACCACATATGGCTGATCCCCATGTTCCCGCTGGCGACGGCGGCGGTGATGCTTTTCTACGGCCGGCGGCTTAGCAACAACATCGTGAGCTGGCTGTGTTCGGGTAGCGTCTTCGTTTCATTTATCTTTTCCGTAGGGGCTTTTTTTCAGATTGTCGCGAAGCCTTCGGCCGCGCGAGTGGCGACCAAGGTTTTATTCGAGTGGATTCCCGCCGTTCCGTATCACATGCTCGACGGCCGGATTGGCAAATTTGTCGCAGACTGGGGATTCCAGATCGATCCGCTCTCGTGCGTAATGATTCTCGTCGTCACCGGCGTCGGATTTCTGATTCACGTTTACTCCACCGGCTACATGGCGCACGAAGGCGGCTACTACCGCTTCTTCGGTTACCTGAACTTGTTCATGTTTTCGATGCTTATGCTGGTGTTGGCGAACAACCTCCTCCTTCTTTTTGTCGGCTGGGAGGGCGTGGGCACCTGCAGCTACCTCCTCATCGGATTCTATTTCCACAAGAAGTCGGCGTCGGATGCCGGGAAGAAAGCTTTCATCGTCAACCGCGTCGGTGACGCAGGATTTCTTCTGGGTATTTTTCTCACGTCGGCTTTACTTGGCACCATTCGATTCACGGACATTGGACCGGCGCTGGCAGCAGGCGGATTCGCCATCGGTGATCCCCGAATTACTGCAATTGCATTGCTCTTATTTGTCGGCGCCACAGGAAAATCTGCGCAGATCCCTCTTTACGTCTGGCTGCCTGACGCAATGGAAGGCCCCACACCCGTGAGCGCCCTGATTCACGCTGCAACCATGGTCACCGCGGGCGTCTATATGGTTGTGCGCACCAACGCGATTTATCAGCTTTCGCCGAAAGCGATGGGTGTGGTGGCGCTGGTCGGCGCGGTAACCGCGCTTTTTGCAGCTTCGATGGGCGTGGTGCAAAACGACATCAAAAAAGTTTTGGCCTATTCCACCATCTCGCAACTCGGCTACATGTTTTTGGCCTGCGGCGTGGGCGCGTTCACCGCCGGAATTTTCCACTTAATGACGCATGCGTTTTTCAAAGGCTTGCTCTTCCTCGCAGCCGGCAGCGTGATCCACGCGGTTTCGGGCGAGCAGGACATGCGGAAAATGGGCGCGCTTTCGAAAAAGATTCCCATCACGTATTGGACCATGCTCATCGCCGCGCTGGCCATTGCCGGGATTTTCCCCTTCGCCGGGTTCATCAGCAAGGATTTGATTCTCGGAAAAGCATATGAGAAAGACGCGCTGCTCTGGGCCATCGGATATTTCACCGCGGGCATGACCGCGTTTTACATGTTTCGCTTGATTTTCATGACTTTTCACGGAACGTCGCGCGTGGATCACGAAGCCGAGCATCACATTCACGAATCGCCGAAATCGATGCTGGTCCCGCTGGTGATTTTGGCCGCACTTTCCATCGTTGGCGGATGGGTTAGCTGGCCTGAAATATTTGGCGGCAACAGCCATTTTATTAATTTCCTTTCGACCGTAGTCGCAGTGCCGCACGAGGCGCGTATGGAGCCGCTGAAAGGCGCCAGCTCTCGTCTCGGTGAGTTACACCTGATGCTGCTGTCCGAGGGCCTGGTCATATTAGGGATTTTGTTTGCCTGGTATTTGTACGTGAAGCGCACCGACCTGCCTGCGAAGATTGCAAAAGCTTTTGGCGGCTTCTATCGTCTCGTTTACAACAAATATTACGTGGACCAACTGTACGACGCGATGTTCGTGAATCGCGCGAAAGATCTGGGGCTGGCGCTGGGTGCGTTCGACCGCAACGTGATAGACGGCGTCGGCGTGAATGGCGCAGGCTGGCTGACGCGATTTATCTCAAACGTTTCGATCTGGTGGGATACCTGGATTGTGGACGGCTCCGTGCGGCTTGGTGCGCGCATCGTTTGGGTTTTCAGTTATCCCGTGCGGCGGATTCAGGATGGATTGGTGCAGAGTTACATGCTGCTGATCGTGCTCGGCTTGATTGGATTTTTCGGGTACTACTTTTACGTTGCGCATCATGCGATACGTTAAGGCAAAAACGCGAGGGAATGGATGCTTTTCTCCGATAGCCACATTTTAATCACGATTTTATTTACGCCGATGGTGGGCGCGATTTTGATGCTGTTCATTCCGCGCGAGCGGCCCGATCTGCATCGCTGGATGGGCAACATCTTCGGGATTCTGGGGCTGCTCGTATCTCTGCCGCTCTTGTGGCGTTTCAATTCCGCCATGAACGCGCCGCGGTTCCAGTTTGTCACCGATAGCTTGTGGATTCGTTCGATTGGCGCGCACTTTACGCTGGGAATCGATGGGCTGAGTTTCCTTTTGGTGATGCTGACTACCGTGCTCGGCCCGATTGCGATTCTGTCGTCTTGGTCGGCGATCCAAAAACGAGAGAAGGAATATTACATCCTGCTTTTGCTGCTGCAGACCGGCATGCTGGGTGTTTTCATGTCGCTTGATTTCGTGCTTTTTTACGTTTTCTGGGAAGTGATGCTGGTCCCCATGTATTTCCTGATCGCCGTATGGGGCAGCGAGCGGCGGCTTTACGCAGCGATTAAGTTTTTCCTCTATACACTGGCCGGATCGGTGCTGATGCTGCTGGCGATTCTGGCGATCTACTACTACCGCGGCACATTCGATATCAGAGAAATTTTGATGCATCCGTTTACGGCGCAATATGGCTGGCTGCAGAAGTGGCTGTTCTGGGGGTTCTTTTTCGCTTTCGCCATCAAGGTTCCCATGTTTCCGTTTCACACCTGGCTGCCGGACGCGCACACTGAAGCCCCCACGGCAGGTTCGGTAATCCTGGCCGGCGTCCTGTTGAAAATGGGTACCTACGGATTCCTGCGGTTCTCTGTGCCCATGTTTCCCGAGGCGACGGTGAAATACCGCTGGATCATCATCGTGCTGTCCTTGATCGGCATCGTCTACGGCGCTCTGGTTTGCATGATGCAGAAAGACATGAAGAGGCTGATCGCCTACTCTTCGGTGAGCCACATGGGATTCTGCACCTTGGGAATTTTCGCCCTCACGCCGCTGGGCCTTTCCGGCAGCATCATCCAGCAGATCAACCACGGGATTTCCACCGGCGCGCTGTTCTTGATTGTCGGTGTGCTTTACGAGCGCAGGCATACTCGTTTGATTTCAGAATTTGGCGGGCTCTCGACGCCTATGCCGAATTTTGCGGCTGTTTATCTGATCGTAACGCTCAGTTCGCTGGGCATGCCTCTATTGAATGGATTCATCGGTGAATTCACGATTCTGCGCGGCGTGTTTGAAGTGAGCTGGCAATGGGCAGCCTGGGGCGTGCTCGGCGTGATACTGGGCGCCGCATATCTGCTCTGGCTTTACCAGCGGGTGATGTTTGGAAATATAACGAATCCTGCGAACGAACATCTGCCCGACTTGAACGCCCGCGAATACGCAACGCTCCTTCCGCTCGTCGCTCTGGCGTTCTGGATCGGAATTTACCCCAAGCCGCTGTTCGATGTTCTGGATAAGCCCGTGCACGAGCTGGTAGAGCGCGTGCATCCCGGCTATTACTCTGCGCCAGCGCTGACTCCGCCTGCCGCTGCGGCGGGGGAAGCCCCGATTTCGATGGCTCTCCCAGCGAAGGTGCCTCCAGCGAAGGGACCGCTCGTGCCTTCGTCAACTTCTTCACCGGCTGAGGTCAGGTAGATGCTTCAGGTTCCTTGGCAAGACGTTTTCGAGCAAACGCGTCGCGATTTTGTCTTCATCTTGCCGGAAACGGTTCTCGCTTGCTTCGGCCTCGGTACTCTGCTGCTGGATTTCTTTCTGATGAAGCGCGAGAAATCCTGGAATTCGTTGACGGCCATGGTCGGCGTGATTATGAGCGGCGCTTCGCTCGTAGTGATGTTGAGAGGCATGGGCGGACAATCCTATTCGGCGTTTGGCAATTCGATCATCATCGATCCGTTCTTCATTTTTTTTGGATTTATTTTTCTAGCCTCCACCGCGCTCGTGATTCTGATTTCCGTGAAATACATGGAAATCGAGCGCGAACAGCACGGCGAGTACTACGCCCTGATGCTTTTTGCCACCGTGGGGATGATGTTTCTAGCGTGCGGCAACGACCTAATCGTGCTTTTCGTTGCGCTGGAAACCATGGCCCTCAGCTTTTACGTGCTTACGGGGTTTTTGCGGCGCGATCGCAAATCCAACGAAGCGGCGATGAAGTACGTTTTGATGGGAGCCTTCAGCTCCGGCATCCTGGCGTACGGCTTCTCGATTTTGTATGGGATCTCCGGATCGACGAACCTGCAAGTGATTGCTACTGCGGTCGCCGAACGCACTTCGCGGTTCGGGCACGGCGACGTACTCACGGTCTTAGCTCTCGGCACGGTCGCCGCCGGGGTATTCTTCAAAATCGCCGCGGTACCGTTTCATCAGTGGGCGCCCGACGTTTACGAAGGCGCGCCGACGCCGATTAGCGCATACGTCAGCGTGGCTTCGAAAGCGGCCAGCTTCGCGCTGCTGCTGCGGCTGTTCCTCACTGTTTTCTGGCCTGTGAACCTCGACTGGGTTGTAGTGATGGAAGCGGTTGCGGTGCTTTCGCTCACTGTCGGAACATTGGCTGCCCTCACGCAGTCCAATATAAAACGGCTTCTCGCTTATTCCTCTATTACGCAGGTTGGCTACATTCTGCTCGGGCTTGTTGCCGCCGTGAATCCGGATGGCACGCTGCACCAACGCGGCTTGCAAGCCATGGCTTTTTACTTGTTCGTGTATGCGTTCTTCAACACCGGCGCTTTCGCAATTGTAATTCTACTGCGGCATAAGGGCGTGATTGGCGACGATATCGACGACTTGAACGGGCTGATCCAGCGCAATCCCGGGGCTGCAGTGCTGATGCTGATATTTTTGCTTTCACTCGCCGGAATTCCGCCGACAGCGGGTTTCTTCGCGAAGCTGCTGGTTTTCTGGGCTTTGATCGAGACCGGGCACACGTACCTGGCAGTCCTCTCGGTCCTGTATATTTTGCCCGCGGTGTATTACTACTTTCGGTTGGTTGCAGCGATGTGGGTGCGCGAATCAACCGATCCTGTGCGCCCGGTGATCTCCATCGCCCAGAAATTTGCGCTCGCGGCTATGGCCATCGTCACACTGGCCGCCGGAATTTTCCCCGAGCAGTTCCTGCGACTGGCGACCTATTCTCTGCTCGCGCCATTCGGACGCTGACCGCGGAACGCCGATGGCCTCGCCACCTCCTCCGCCTCGCAAGAATCCAAACGGCGGAGCTAACCGCCAGATCGCCATGGCCATGGAACTCCCGTTTCTGCTGGTTGGCGGCGCGCTCGTGGGAGGCTTGTTCGGGTACCTGCTCGACCGCTGGCTGCACACGAAACCTTGGTTGATGCTGATTGTGGGAGGCGTGGGCTTCGCCGTGGGAGTTCGAGACATGCTCAGGAGATTGCAAAAGGATGATCCGGATGGCGGTGGAAAATCAGGCCAATGATATTTCGGAAGGCGCACGCCAGCGGATCGCCTGGCTAACGCTGGCCTTGGGTTTTGCCGCTGCCCTTATCTGGTTCTTCGCTAAATCCCACAAAGAGGGAACAGGACTCGCCATCGGCACCGCCCTCGCTTGGCTGAATTACCGCTGGCTGGACCAAGGCCTGGGCGCGCTTGTCTCCGTCGCACAGGCTCAGGAGGGAAGCGAACAAGCCCGCGTCCCCACTGGCATCTACGCGAAGTTCGTGGGCCGCTATGTGTTGATAGCATTGGCTATCTATGTTAGTCTTCACTACTTTGCAGTGCCTCTCGTGGCTATGATCTTGGGCCTGCTCGCCTTGGGGGCGGGTGCTTTTGCGGAGAGTCTCTACGAGATTTATGCGTCGTTTCAATCGAGCCGGGGATAAAGAATGCACGAGCACCTAAACTGGTTTACCGTCCTGTTGAACAAATGGCTCGGTAGCGTGGCGCTGGCCGTCTTGTCTGCATTCCATGTAACTCCGAAAGACTCCGCCTATCCCATCCCCAATTTCGTAGCCGCATCGCTCCTCGTCGTCTTAATCAGCATGCTCTTCTTTCTCTGGTTGCGGCCCAGGATTTCGGTGGACCGTCCCGGCGGAACACAGCAAGTGATGGAAATGCTTCTGACGAATCCGATGGGCATCGGCATTCGCGACTTGCTGGACGAAAACATCGATCACGGCGCGCGCAATTACTTGCCTTTGGTGGGTTCGATTTCGATTTTTATTTTGTTCGCCAACTCCATCAGCCTGATCCCGGCTTTTGAGTCTCCCACGGGACATCCCAGCGTTCCGCTCGCCTGCGCCATTCTGACTTTCGCCTATTACAACTGGAGCGGCTTGCGGCATAGTGGGCCCATCGGATATGCCAAGCATTTTGCCGGTCCCGTCTGGTGGCTGGCCTGGCTGATTTTCCCGGTGGAGATCATCAGCCACACCGCGCGCTTGCTCTCTCTCACCGTCCGTTTGTGGGCTAACATTTTCGCCAGCGAGCTGATCTACGTGATCTTTTTGGGACTGTGTATGGCGCCGGGTATAAGCCTGGGCCGCGCACATCCGGCTCTCGGCACCGCTTTGGCAATATTCCCGATCATAATCCCCGTGGCTTTTATGGGATTGCACTTATTTGTGGCCATCATTCAGGCATTCGTTTTCACTATTCTTCCGGCTTTGTATATCGGCATGGCAACAGCGGACGAGCATTAATTCGGCTTCATTGCCGACCAGCGTGAGCCCGGCTGCTTTAGGATGACGGGAACCACCTCCTGGCGGCGCTTCATACAAAGGAGAAGTAGAGTGAAAAAACTAGCGGGGATTTTTCTGTTGTTGCTATTCGTTGGGTTAATGGCGGCGCCAGTGTTTGCGCAAGCCGCTGGTGAGAAGCCGCCCGAGCACGTCGCCACCGGCATCGTGCTTGCCGCGGGTTTCTCCATGGCTATCGCGGCAGCGTTCTGCGGATTGGGGCAGGCAAAAGTTGCGGCCGCAGCTTGCGAAGGAATTGCGCGCAATCCCGGCGCCGCGGGTGCGATTCGAACAGCCATGATTCTCGGCTTGGTGTTCATTGAGACCCTCGCGCTGTTTACGCTCGCTATCGTCTTCGCCAAAGTCGGCTACTAGTACATTCTGAAACTCAGGCCCGGACGCTCGCCGCAAGCGAGTCTCCGGGCCTTTTATTTTTTGCGGCCTTTTAAGGGGAGGTTCAGAAACGCTCAAGCTGAAACGCTGGATTAGCGTAGGTATAGGGAATCCGCGGCGGCCTTGGCCATCTCTAGAACCCGCGCGGGAAGCAAACCGAGATACAGGGTACCGGCAGCGGCTATAGCGAGAGCAAAGGTAAGGCTGGGCGCAACCTTCGTTGGCACATAGTCTTTCGATGGCTCCCAAAAGTACATCGCGACAATCACGCGGAGGTAGTAGTAAGCGCCGATCACACTGTTGATGGCCGCGATTACCACGAGCCAGACAATCTTCGAATCGAGCGCAGCCTGAAACGCAAAAAGCTTTCCGAGGAATCCGCCAGTGGCCGGCAATCCCAGCAGCGAAAGCAAAAAGAGGGAGAAACAGACAGCGAGCACCGGCTGCTTCGTCCCCAGACCGGCATAGTCCGTGATTTCCAGCCGCTTTTCGCCTTGCTGGCCCAGGTGCGCGATTACTAGAAATGCGCCGATCTTCATCAGCGCGTACGCCGCCAGATAAAAAAGAACCGCTGTGATGCCAATATCGGTCCCCGCGGCAAACGCGACAAGAATGTAGCCGGCATGCGCGATCGACGAATATGCCAGCATGCGTTTTACGTTCGTCTGCACCAGTGCCGCGAAATTGCCTACCAGCATGGTGAGCACCGCAGAAATCCAAATAGCCCAGAACCAGAAGTTGCCCGCCGAGCCGAATGAAACGTAAAAAATTCGCAGCATCAGCGCGAACGTGGCCGCCTTCGGCCCCGACGCCAGCAGCGCCGTCACCGGCGTGGGCGCGCCTTCATACACATCCGGCGCGTAAACCTGGAACGGAGCCGCGACGACCTTGAAGCCAAGGCCGACGAACATCAGCGCGAGGCCGAGAATCGCAAGCGACGCAACTTGTCCGTGCTCGACAATCATTTGAGCGAGCTTTCCAGAAATTACATCAATCCGCGTGGTTCCCGTCGCGCCATATACCATCGCAATGCCATACAAAAAAAACGCAGTGGCGAACGAACCCAGCACGAAATACTTCAACGAAGCTTCGTTCGATTTGAGCGCGCGGCGCCGGAAGCCGGCAAGAACGTAAGTCGAAATCGAGCTCATCTCCAGCCCGATGAATGCGGTCACCAACTCATTCGCCCCTGCCAGGATTCCCATCCCCGCGGTTGCGAACAATACAAGCGCGTAATATTCGCCGCGCTGTATGTTTTCGTCGTCGAGATATTGGAACGACCCGAGAATCGCGAGCGCCGCAGCGCCGATTACGATCACGTGGACGAAAACGCTGAAAGCATCCGCGCGAATCAGGCCGCTGTAGGCAGTGCCTGGCGCGTCATTTGCCAGGATGCGAACC
>Ga0209333_1001413_pt1 | contig 11774 bp, 9 predicted proteins | sample BlaSpr_A8_OM2_O3_FD_187982 | JGI IMG/M metagenome (GOLD analysis project Ga0209333, IMG submission 187982) | Forest soil microbial communities from Thunder Bay, Ontario, Canada - Black Spruce, Ontario site 2_A8_OM2_O3 (SPAdes) (version 2) | ecosystem: Environmental > Terrestrial > Soil > Boreal...
ACTGCCGCAATCGCTACCATCCTTGCCACCGCGCCGCTCTTCGCGCATACGATGAGCGCCGATAATTTCCAGGCAGCCGAATTCGCGCAGGCTCTTCAGCCCATCATTGGGCGCATCGGCGCGTCACTCTTTGCCCTTGGAATGGTTGAGGCGGGAATCGTCGCCGCCATCACCATCTCCACTTCGTCCGCGTATGCCTTCGGGGAAGTGGCCGGTAAACCACACAGCCTCAATTTGCCGATGTCGGAAGGCAAATCTTTCTATGCCGTGCTCACTCTCTGCGCCATCGCCGCCGCCGCTATCGTCCTGGTTCCAGGTCTGCCCCTGGTCTATGTGGTGTTGCTCGTAAATGTGGTCGCGGTTCTCGCCATGCCGCCTGCCTTAGTATTTCTTTTTATGCTGGTGAACGACCGGGAAGTGATGGGCGATCTGGTGAGCCCGCTATGGGTGAATGTCCTTGCAAGCGGCGTGGTTTTCATCCTAACCGCCGCCGGCATCCTTTTCGGCCTGAGCATACTGTTCCCGAACATCTTCGCGGCGCTGGGAGGAAAGTAGTCATGACTCTTCGTAAAAAATGCTTCTGTAGAACAGCCGTTGCAAGCTGTCCAGTCGAGCAAAGCTCGACCGTTTTCTTTCGGCACCAGGAAAAATCTGTTGCCCGCCCGAGGCTAGCCCAATGACCGAAAGCCAATCGAAACCGCATCATATCTCGCCCGCCGACGAAACCCTCGTCCTCACCTCGCTTGAGCATGATCAACTCGTCAGCGCGAAAAAACGCCATATCCCCCGCCGACATTTCAATGGTCCCGAGCTCGCCGTTCTATGGACCCTTCGGCTCTACCTCTTGTTCATGATGGCAGTCGTCGCATATCAGGTCTGGACCGCCCGCTAAATCCACGGGACCGCCATACTTACTCGCCTGTCGTTGACTTGTCCTCACCTGCGACCTAAGATGTGCATTCAGTCGCACGCCACTCCTCGGGGTCCAGATAAATGACGGATTCCTCTTCACTCGTTGGGCAAACCATCTCTCACTATCGTGTAATCGAGATGCTGGGCGGTGGCGGAATGGGAGTGGTCTACAAAGCGCAGGACACGCGCCTCGACCGCTTCGTCGCCCTTAAATTCCTCCCTGACGATCTTGCCAGAGATCTCCAGTCCCTCAGCCGGTTTCGCCGTGAAGCCAAAGCTGCCTCCGCGCTTAATCATCCCAACATCTGCACCATCCACGACATCGGTGAAGAAAATGGCAAAGCCTTCATCGCCATGGAATGTCTCGAGGGACAAACTCTCAAATATGCAATTGCGGGCCGGCCCATGGAACTGGAGCGTTTACTGGACATCGCCATAGAGATTTCAGATGCTCTCGATGCCGCCCATGCCGAGGGCATCGTTCACCGCGACATCAAGCCCGCCAACATCTTCGTTACCAAACGCGGTCATGCAAAAGTCCTCGATTTTGGTCTTGCCAAGGTCACTCATTCCCGCCCGCAAGCCGAACCTTCTGCCACTCTCGCCACGGTTGGCGTCGATTCCGAACACCTCACCAGCCCAGGCTCTGCGCTGGGCACCATGGCTTACATGTCTCCCGAACAAGTCCGCGGCAGAGAACTTGACGCCCGCTCAGATCTGTTCTCCTTCGGCGCCGTTCTCTACGAAATGTCTACCGGATCGCTCCCATTCCGCGGTGACACTTCCGGCGTCATCTTCGAGGCCATTCTCAACCGTTCTCCATTGCCGCCAGCGCGCTTTCATCCCGATGTTCCCGCCGAACTCGAACGCATTATCGGCAAAGCTCTCGAGAAGGATCGAGACCTTCGCTATCAGAACGCCTCCGAACTCCGCGCCGATCTAAAACGCCTGCGCCGGGACACTAGCTCCGCCCATATTTCTTCTGGGTCGGTCCCGTCATCTTTTTCCACAACCATGCATTCCGGATCCTCCCCTTCGTCGAAAGCCATCCCCGCACTGGCGAGCCAGCCGTCCGGAACACCGTCCGCTTATCCCTCCGATAGCTCCACGATGGCCGCAGTCGCTTCACGCAATAAAGGCAAGATCTTCTCGCTAGGCGCTTTGGTACTTCTTCTCGTTTTCGCCGCGGCGTACGGCGTCTACAATTTAGCCTTCAATCGCCGCGTCGCAGGAGGCCCGGCAAGAATTACGAAGGTCAGTCAATGGAATAATTCCATGGACTATCCCGCTCTCTCTCCGGATGGTCGCACTATCGCCTTTACGTCCCCTGTGGAGGGTTATGATCAAGTGTTCGTCATGCTGACTTCCGGCGGCGAGCCTCTTCAGATCACCCACGATGAAGGGAACAAAACGGTTTTAAGTTTTTCGTCTGATGGTACGCAAATCTTTTTTCGCCAGACTCTGGGTGATTTTGAGATATCGAGCATTCCTACCCTTGGTGGCGCTCCCAAGCGCCTGGCTGCGGGCTACGGTGTTACACCATCCGCCGATGGTCTCTCTCTCTACCTAGAGAAACCGGATGGACAACTTGTTCGCACGCCATACTCAGGCACCGGTGAGGAACTCATCTACAGCTTTCCGCCCAGCGTCCTTCTCGGCCTTCACTTAAAGAGCTATCCAGATGGCAAAAGCCTTCTCCTCAGCTCCGCGGGGGCTTCCGGCGAAACTTTACAGCGGCTCGATCTCTCAACTCGCCAACTCGATAACTTGGGGCAGCTCCCCAATACCTCTGCCTGGAATTCTTGGGGTATTCCGGGAAAAAGCATTTATGTCAGTCGTAGAATTAACGGCATCAGCAACCTCTGGGAATTCTCCCTGGAAGATCATTCCCTTAGGCAAATCACCTTCGGCCCCGGCCCTGATCTCGCCCCTATGTCTGAACCAAATGGTAAGGGCATTTACTTCGTGAATGGCAGATCCGCCGGAACTCTTACCCTCTATCGCGCGGCATCGAAACAGTTCTCCGATATCGTCACCGAAGATGCGACTCAGCCGGTGCTTTCAAACGATGGACTCCATTTGTCATACATAACAACCCCCGAACTGGGCAAGGGCGAGATTTGGGTCTCTGATATCACAGGCAATCATCGGCAAAAGCTGGCGTCCGGCAGTTCTGGTTTGGAAACTTTGGCGTGGTCGAACGATTCAACCAAATACCTGTTTGCCGACGGGGTTGGCGACAAGCTAAAACTTTTCGTTATCGATGCCGATGGTACGCATCTCCACCAATTGCCATGGTCCGGCGATTACGTTGGCTTTGCCATTTGGGAACCGGGAGATCAATCCATCATTCTCGGCGGCCGCGATGACAGCAGTCGCGAAGGAAAGAACTGGCGAATCCTGTTGAATGATTCTCCCGCCGTTCCTTTCTTTGACCACTGCGGCATGGCCGTCGATTTCTCTCCAGACCGCAAATTTGTCATCACCAGCGTGCTTTGGGGCGAGAAACCCGGCCTTTATCAATACTCGATTGTCGATAAGACTTGCACCACTCTCAAGCAGGGCATTACCACTTATCTGGCTATGTATTCGCATGACGGCAAGTCTTTCCTCTACTCGCTCGCCTCTCATGGTCAAACCACAATCTTCCGGCAGCCCTGGCACAACGGCATCGCTATTGGTTCGCCCGTCCCTGCCTTCAAACTGCCACTCGCTCTCCGCGAAGATTACGATGGCAATGCCTTTGTCGTCTCCCGCGATCTCTCGTCCCTGGTTTACGCTCGCCCGGCTGGCCACGAAGATCTTTATTTTCTCTCTCAGAAATAGCAATTCTTTCGTTCGGCTTCCCTCTACGCAATCCACTGCAAAACGACTAAACTTGAGGGTTCCGATCTTAGCTCCAGTCCGCAGTGCGGCAGGTTCAGCCGTACCGCGGCATCTTCGTCAGGAAGGCCATCATGTCTTTAAATAGCTTCAACGCCCGCTCCGGTCTCAAAGTCGGCAACAAGGAATACGAGATCTATCGTCTCGACGCGCTCGACAAGCAAGGCATCAAAACCGCGCACCTGCCTTTTTCTCTCCGAATTCTTCTCGAGAATCTTCTCCGGACCGAGGATGGCCGCAACGTAAAAAAAGAAGACATCCGCGCATTCGCGGCCTGGAATAAAAATTCCAAACCTGATAAGGAAATCGCCTTCACCCCCAGCCGCGTCCTGCTTCAGGATTTCACCGGCGTCCCTTGCGTCGTCGATCTAGCCGCCATGCGCGACGCCATGAAGCAACTCGGCGGCGATCCCTCGTTGATCAATCCCCTGCAACCCGTGGAACTCGTCATTGACCACTCCGTGCAGGTGGACGAATTCGGCACCAGTAGCGCCTTCGACGTAAACGCTCTGCTCGAATTCCAGCGCAACAAAGAGCGCTATTCCTTCCTCCGCTGGGGCCAAACCGGATTCCATAATCTGGCCATCGTCCCTCCCGACACCGGCATCGTCCATCAGGTCAATCTCGAATACCTCGCCCGGGTCGTTTTCGTACAAGATGTGAATGGTGCACGCACCGCTTACCCCGACACCCTGGTTGGCACCGACTCCCACACGACCATGATCAACGGGCTTGGGGTGTTGGGATGGGGGGTGGGAGGAATTGAAGCCGAGGCCGCGATGCTCGGGCAGCCTGTGTCCATGCTGATTCCGCTGGTTGTCGGAGTGAAACTTACGGGACGTCTGCGGGAAGGCGCTACGGCTACCGATCTTGTTCTAACAATCACCGAGATGCTGCGCAAGCACGGCGTCGTCGGAAAGTTTGTCGAATACTTTGGGCCGGGGTTGCGCGATCTTCCGCTCGCCGATCGTGCGACCATCGCCAACATGTCGCCGGAATACGGCGCGACCTGCGGCATCTTCCCGGTCGACAAAGAAAGTCTCAAGTACCTGAAGCTCAGCGGACGCAGCGCTGAACAAATCGCACTGGTCGAAGCTTACTGCCGCGAACAGGGGTTGTTTCACGACGAGAAAACCCCCGAGGCGGAATATTCGGAGTTACTCTCGCTTGATCTTGGGACGGTTGAGCCGAGTTTGGCTGGGCCGAAGCGGCCGCAGGATCGGGTTGTGCTGTCGCAGGCCGGCGACTCATTCAATAAAGCTTTGCCTTCGTTGATCAAGCCAAAGTCCGCGGCGAAAACCGGAGCCGCCTCACTGCCGGCCTCGATTGCGGGAAGTGGAAATGGCGCACCCACGAGCACTGCGAAGACATGGGAAGCCGAAGGCGGCAATCCCGCAGCCGTCGGTGTGGAAGATCCGAACGTTCACGAACACGTTTCCGCGAATGTGAAAGATTCTCTCAAGCACGGCAGCGTGGTTATCGCCGCCATCACTTCCTGCACCAACACTTCGAATCCTTCCGTCATGATCGGCGCTGGAATTCTTGCGAAAAAGGCGGTCGAAAAAGGGCTCTCTGTTCCACCGTGGGTGAAGACTTCGCTTGCCCCCGGATCGAAGGTTGTCCGCGACTATCTGGAAAACGCCGGCCTGACGCCTTATCTCGAGAAGTTGAAATTCCACATCGTCGGCTACGGCTGTACGACTTGCATCGGCAACTCTGGGCCGCTCCCTGAAGAAGTTTCCAAGGCCATCGACGAAAAAGATTTAGTAGTCGCCAGCGTGCTCTCCGGCAATCGCAACTTCGAAGGCCGTATCAACTCAGAGGTTCGCGCCAACTACTTGATGTCGCCGCCGCTGGTGGTTGCGTTTGCACTGGCGGGACGAATCGACACGGACCTTCGCACAGATGCCATCGGCAAAGGTAAAGACGGCAAGCCCGTCTATCTCGCCGATATCTGGCCAACACAGCGCGAGGTCGAAGAGGCGGTCGAGCAATCTGTGACCGCGGAAATGTTTTCGAAAAGCTACGCTGAAGTTTTTGCGGGAGACGAGCGCTGGCGCGGCCTTTCCGTTCCTAAGGGCCAAACCTACGCCTGGGACCCAAATTCCACCTATATCCGCCGCGCGCCGTACTTCGACGACATGAAGATTCAACCGGCGGCCGTCGAAGACATTCAATCTGCGCGCGTACTGGCGGTATTGGGAGACAGTGTTACCACTGACCATATTTCTCCCGCGGGATCGATTAAAAGAGACAGTCCGGCAGGAAAATATTTGCAGGAGCACGGCGTCAAGCCCGCCGACTTTAACTCTTACGGCTCGCGGCGCGGCAATCATGAAGTGATGGTGCGCGGAACATTCGCCAACGTGCGATTGCGCAACAAGCTGGTCTCGACCGAAGGTGGATTCACCCGGCACCTGCCCTCGAACACCGAAATGTCGATCTTCGACGCCTCCGAGAAATATCAGTCTGAAGGTACGCCGCTGATCATCCTTGCGGGCAAAGAATACGGCTCCGGTTCCTCGCGAGACTGGGCCGCGAAAGGTCCGCGACTGCTCGGTGTTCACGCCGTCATCGCCGAAAGCTACGAGCGTATTCACCGCTCGAATCTGGTCGGCATGGGAATTTTGCCACTCCAATTTCCCGCCGGGCAGAATGCCGAATCACTTCACCTGACCGGCGAGGAAGCTCTTGAAATTACCGGCGTGCGCAATCTGGTTGAACATTATTCTGCGGCGCAGAAGGTGAAGGTCCGCGCTACGGGCAAAGGAAGTCCAGTGGAGTTCGAAGCTTTAGTGCGCATCGATACGCCGCAGGAAGCGCTCTACTACGCTAATGGCGGCATTTTGCAGTATGTGTTGCGGCAGTTGTTAGCCGCGAAACGAAGCGCGCAGTCGTTGGGAGTTTAGCCGCCCGCTTAACCGCAAAATATGCCAGCGAGGCTCCGCACAACATTACTATCGCCATCCGAAGATAGATTGCGGCGGTGATCGAGATCCCGATCCCGCCGGCGATCGCGAGATAGGCAACAATACAGGCGGGACATTTCGGCAACAGAAGGAGAATGCCGCCTGGGACAATCCATCCGGAAGAGACCCATCCGGCCAAGGGGAGATAACGCCGAGCAAAGGCTGGATGCGGACCGCCAGTGACGGCCCGCATTCCGCTGACTGCCCGATGCGAACCAGTCGAAATTAGTTCGCCGCAATTAGTCTTCACAAATTCTTCTCCGCCGCGCAGCATGAGGATCCCGTACCCTTTGGCGCGGTGTAGAGCGCCTTGGGATCGACGAAGTAGCCTTCGGCGTAGCGATCGTGATGGCGGACCCATGCCATGCTGAAGGCCAAGCCATCCTCATCGCGGCCCTTGGGCGCGAGGTCGAGAAAGTTGTAGGCACCCACCAGGATGTCGAGCCCGCGCCCATAGGAAGAATAGGTGTGCAAGATCTCGCCTCGCTCATTTTTATAGAACACGCTCACTCCCGGGGCTTCTTCGCTGGGGAACTCCATCGTTTCGTAGTTGTACTCCACCTTGCCGTTCGCCATTTCCTCTTTGGTAAACGAAACATGATAATCGCGGTTAAAGTCGTTTCCGAACGATGACACCCACCGGAACGCCCAGCCCATGCGCTTCTTGAATGCCGCAATCTCCGGCATCGGCGCGCGGGAAACCACGGCCAGCGTGACGTCGCGATTGGCAAGATGGACCAGGCTTCCATCGAAATGGTCGGCCAAGTATGAGCAACTGGGGCAACCGGCTTCCCATCCCGGACCAAGCATAAAGTGGTAGATGATCAACTGGCTTTTGCCGCCGAATAGGTCGGCAAAAGTTTCTCTGCCGCTTGGCCCATCGAATACATATTGCTTTTCAACTTTTTCCCAGGGCAGTTCGCGGCGCTGGCGGCTCAGTTCGTCGCGAAGTTTGGTGAATTCCTTTTCTTTGCGGAGTAGTTCTTTGCGGCGGGCGGTCCATTCTGTTAGAGATACAACTCGATGCTCTCGGGTGTCTGCGCTGGTGGTAGTGGCTGTCGCCATTGGTTTTCTCCTGTTCTGATGATTTGTTTTTCTCTCTCTTTTTCTTGCCGTTCTCGTTTCTATTTTCTACGAGTGCCTTACTTCTTACTTTTTCTGGCGTTAGTTCTGTGTTTTTTCCCCGCGCCATCCTGCTCGGCGATTTCTTTTATGCGAAGCAACTCGCTTGACCAGAGCTCGGCGAACGGGCCCACCCATCGTTCGTAAATCTGTCGGATGGGCGTTACGTTCAGCGAATTCACCCGCTGTCTTCCCTCCTCCCGCGTGCTGACCAGGTTCGCCTGCCGCAGCACGTCGAGATGTTTCATCACCCCGAAGCGGCTGAGATGCGGAAAGGTTTCCACAATCTCGGTGGTGGTGCGGGAACGGTCCCGCAGATAATCCAGAATGGCGCGCCGGGTCGCATCCGAGAGCGCCTTCCACACCGGGTCGAGTTCATCCGCTGGACGCGGCTGAGCGGGAATTTCCTTCACGCCGCGTCGCAGTCCGTTTTCGTTTGGTTCAGCATGTGGCTCCAGCCCGTGCCAATATTCTTGCGGTGTTCGGGATCGATCATGCCCAGAGCGCGATGCCGCAGTGCGATCCGGCAGCCGCTGGCGGCAGGTTCAATCTTTACTTCCACATGATTGATCACCGGATAGGACATGAACATGGGGCCGCTCAGCTCGAGCAACTCTCCGGGCTTGATCACCTGCACGAATCCCCAAACATGTCCGATGCCGTTGCCGCGATCCCGGTACCAGCGCCCGCCCACCTTCGGCTCCAGATTCAAGTCAAGCGTTTGCCCGTTGGGGTGGGTGTTACCTTTCCCCAGCCGGTACAGCACGGTGGCGAATGTCTTCTCCGGCGTGGATTTAACGTCTACGTGTTGTTGAATATCTAGTGTCAGGTCTTCCAAGGTCATGGTTGATCTCCTTTGCTTTTTCGCTTTCATTATGTGATCTAATAGTAACGTGAATATCTAGTCACGTCAAGAAGTTTTTTTTGCTCCGCGGCAGGAGTGAACCAAAACACGGAACCCCGGTGCCATCCTGCCCTCCTGATTCTCCAAAGCCAAGCAAGAAACGCCTCTTGCATCTAAGATAAGACGATGCCTGAAGTCTCTGATTCCTCGACTACCGAAGAAACGATTACGGGAAAAATGGCTGCAAGGGAAGCTGGTCGAGCTGGGACGCACGGCGCACCCCTGCGGTTGCTGATCGAGACCGAGCCTTGGTCGCGCACTTTCGGGCTCAATCTGCGCGATCTGTTCAGCGACAAGCAAGGTCACCTTCCTCCGTTGCAGCTAGAGTCAGCGCCTGCTACTTTTTGGCCGGATGTTTTTGTTGACCGTAAGCTACCCTGGCGGCGATTCCTTGAATCGGGCGGATACCATGTGCTCGCGATCATTGCCATTTTGGGGGGATCGCGATTTCTGGCTCTGCAACCCCATGCCGTTCCCCAATCTCAGTTCACGCATGCCGACGTTGTGTATTACTCGGACGCCGACTATTTGCCGCCTATTGATACGCTGAAGTCGCACGGGAACAGACCTCGTGCCAACCACTCGGAAAAGGCCGATCCCGGATTTTCTCCGCAGCCGGTTATTTCCGTACCTCCAGAATCAGACAATCGTTCCCAGACCATCGTCGCCGCCCCTGCGGTTCGATTGAAGCATGACATCAAATTGCCCAATAGTGTGGCCTGGTCTGACGCGCCGCGCATGCCGATTGCACCCGCGCCACTGGTGCCGGCCTCCCAGATCTCGCGCCTGGCGCCGCAGTTGGAGCGTTCCGTTGTAGCGCCTCCGCCCAGCGTGGAAAAAACGGAGCGGCAATCGCAATCCATGCGCACGCCGGAGCTGGCTGTGGTTGCGCCTCCGCCCGCGCTAGACGCCACTTCGAACCGCCGCATTGGCGATATGAACATCGGGCGCAGCGCCGTGATTGCGCCTGCACCACAACTCAGCGTAGCGGAGCAGCGCACCATGCCGCGGGCAGGTGCGGCACTTCACGGAAACGGCTCGCAGGTAATTGCTCCACCTCCCTCGCTGGGCGCATCTGGACGATCGCGCTCGGGCGGAGCGATGGTTGCGCTTAGCCTGAATCCGGCGGTGGGCGCGCCTCCACCTGCCGTTGCAGGAAACCGACGTGGTACTTTCTCTTCTACTCCTTCTGGACACCGCGGAGCTTCCGGGGCGTCCGCTGATTCCGATGCCAGCGGCACTTCGGGCAAGAACAGCAACAGCAAACTGCCGTCCGGACTTTATGTGGGCAACAATTCTGGCGCGAATTCTGTGAATCCGAACTTAATCGCAAACGCTCGGCCGCCACGAGTTACGCGCACTGAGACGTCGACAAGCGCCGGCAACATCTCCGAGGCGGAGCGCGAGGTTTTTGGCGACCGGAAAATTTATTCGCTCAGCCTGAACATGCCGAATCTCAACTCAGGCGGCGGAAGCTGGATCATCCGCTTCGCGCCGCTGGCACAGGATGCGAGCAAGACGCAGGAACAAGTTTCATCGCCCGTGGCGACGAGCAAAGTCGATCCCGCTTATCCGCTGGAATTGATGCGGCAGAACGTGCAGGGAACGGTGATCCTTTACGGCGTGATCCACGCCGATGGAAGCGTGAGTCAAGTGCGGGTGCTGCGCAGTGTGGACGCGCGCCTTGACCACTTCGCGAGCGACGCGATTTCCAAGTGGAAATTTCAGCCTGCGATGAAGGCGGGCACGCCTGTGGATGTGGAGGCGACGTTCTGGATTCCATTTCGGCCGACGAAGTCGCCATCACAGTTTTAGGAACCGCAGTCCCTACTTCTCAATGCGCAGACTGCCAACCGCGGCCTTCATACCGCAATATTTTGGCCCGAACGCCTAAGCGCCCACGGCTTCCTGGCCGCCTAATGGCAGGAAGTACTGCGTTCCTTTGATGGGCTCGGTAACTTTGCGTAGTAATTCCTGAAGGTCCTCATTACGGTCGACGAAATCGATCTCCGAAGTATTTACAATCAGCAGATCGGACGAAGTGTAATGAAAGAAGAAGTGTTCGTAGGCCTTTACCACTTCTTCCAGATAATCGTCGCTCACGGCGCGCTCATCGGGCGCGTTTTTCTTCTTCAGGCGCTTCTTTAGCACCTCCGGTGTGGCTTGCAAGTAGATCACCAGGTCAGGAGTGGGTAGCAGATTGCGGAAATGAGTGTAGTAGCGATTGTAGGTCTCGAGTTCCTGATCGGTGAGGTTGAGGCAGGCAAAGAGTTTATCTTTCTCCAAAATATAATCCGCGACAATTGTCTTTTGCGAGTGAGACCCCAAATCGAGAGCTTGCAACTGCTCGAAGCGGCGAACCAGAAAAGCGAATTGGGCCTGAAACGCCGCTCCACGTTCGCCCTCATAGAATGCGCCGAGAAACGGATTGGAGTCCGGCTCCATGACGCGCTGCGCATTCAGGCGTTCGGCCAGCATTCGTGCCAAAGTACTTTTACCGACTCGGATGGGTCCTTCGACAGCAATGTAACGAGGGAGTTCGAACAGATTTGCCATAGGTTAAAAATATTCCGGAATTGGCAGGATAGCTCGTATGGAGCGGAGTGACAATTGAGGGATGAGTTAACAGAGAGGTAGCCGGTGGTCAGTCAGGAGGTTGCGCTTTACAATTCTTGCATGCTGGAGCTTGCCGTAGGCGGTGCAGCTTGCATGGGAGTCGCGGTAGCGGCGGGGTACCAGTCCATGGCGCGGACGGGGCAATGGTACGGGAAAACATTTATTGGGCTAGGGCACGGGATGCGACAGGTTGCGCTAACTTACGACGACGGGCCGAACGATCCGCATACGCTGCGGTTGCTGGAAACGCTGGCGAAACATGGGGTGCGGGCGACTTTCTTCTTGGTGGGAAGTTATGTACGGCAGCGGCCGGAGATTGCCCGTGAAGTTGTTCAAGCTGGTCACGTAGTTGGGAATCACACCTTCAC
>Ga0209333_1001417_pt1 | contig 11743 bp, 10 predicted proteins | sample BlaSpr_A8_OM2_O3_FD_187982 | JGI IMG/M metagenome (GOLD analysis project Ga0209333, IMG submission 187982) | Forest soil microbial communities from Thunder Bay, Ontario, Canada - Black Spruce, Ontario site 2_A8_OM2_O3 (SPAdes) (version 2) | ecosystem: Environmental > Terrestrial > Soil > Boreal...
GGGCGGGCCGGGCGGGCCGGGCGGGCGGGGCGGGCCGGGCGGGCGCCGGAGCCTGCTCCGCCTGCCGCGCCGCAGCGTTCCTGCTGATGCGTGTCGCCATCCAGGTGACGACGGCCAGCAGCGCAAACAGGCCGAGGTAGACCATCCCCTGGCCGCTGAGCGGCCCGGGACCGCTGAGCCAGTGGCTGCCCAGCGGCGCGCCGAGCACGCCGTGGCTGAGCAGGGCGTTCGGCTGGCCGCCGATGCTGCCCAAGCGGAAGAGGCGGTACATCACCGCGAAGAACGGCAGCTGGAGCAGCAGCGGCAGGTAGCCAGCGAACATCCCGGTTCCCTCCCGCCGGTACAGCTCGGTGAGCTCGCGCTGCAGCCGGTCGGGCTGCCGGGCGTGGCGCTGGCGCAGCGCCATAACCTGCGGGGCCAGCCGGGCCTGAGCGGCCTGGCCGCGGATCGCGTAGTAGCTGAGCGGCAGCAGCACGAGCCGCACCGCGACGGTGAACAGGATGATGGCTGCCGCGGTCGCCAGGCCGCCGGGCAGCGGGGCGAGCGCCACGGCCAACCCGGACACGAGGTGGTAGCCGGCGCGGACGGCGCCGTCGAAGAGAGTGAAGAAGAAACTGAACATGGCTCGGACCCTCCAGCGGTTCCCAGAACGGATGAATGCTGGAGACGGCCGCGAGAGCGACCTGCAGACGGGGGCATATGGCGCTAAGCACCCGGCATTGGGATGGTCAGGCGACCGCCGGGGCCGCCGAGGGCGCCCTGGGGCGGGACCGGCCCGCCGCGTCGGGATCGAGCTGCCGCTGGAACGCCGCTGACCAGGACTTCACCCGCAGCGCGGCGGCGCGCACCAGCGGGCGCGCGGTGACCGCCGCCGCGATCCTGGCGCCGTGCGCGAGGAAAGCGACAAGCATGCCGGTCAGCGCGACCGCTGCCACTGCCATCAGGCCGGACGGGGATGGGGTGGTGGCCACGTGGCCAGCGGGCAGCCAGTAGCCGGCCAGCTGCGTCACCGCGCCGACGAGCCAGGCAACCATTACGGCCTCCGCCAGGTACCCGAGACAGCCCTACTCGGGCTGCACCGCAAGTCTAAGCCTTCCGGCTCATCCGGCGCCGCTGGCGGCGATCAGGGCCACCGACGCCGCCGCCAGGGTCAGCCCGGCCAGCCGGATCGCGGTCAGCCGCTCACCGAGGACCACCCGGGCCAGCAGGATCGTCACCGCCGGGTAGAGCGAGGTGATCACGGCGGCGACCGCAAGCAGGCCCCGGTGCGTAGCCAGGAAGAACAGAATCGTGCCCGGGCCGCCGGTCAGCCCCGCGGCCGCGGCCAGCCAGCCGCCGCGTTCCTCGGGCAGCCGGAGATCGCCGGTGAACGCGGCGGCGCAGGTCACCGCCAGCAGAGCCGCGACCTGGCCGAGGAACACCGGCCACAGCCCGCTGCCGGATCCGGCCTGGTTCAGGCCGATGAACAGCAGCGCGAAGCAGGCTCCGGCGACGAGCCCGTAGCTCACACCGGCCGGGAGCAGCCGCCGGACCCACCCGCCCAGGCTCCCGGGCGCCGCGTCAGGCGCGGCCGACGCGGCCACCACGCCTCCGCCCGGATGCTCACCCGCGCCAGCGCCCACGCTCGCGGACACAGCCACGATCGCGGGCAGCGCGAGCACGATCCCGGTCAGGGCCAGCACCGTCGGCCGCTCGCCCAGCAGCAGCCCGGCCAGCACCGAGAACCCCGCCGCCCCGACCGCGCTGAGCGGCCCGGCGACGCTGAACGCCGCGTGCCGGAAGCCGACGTAGAGTGCCAGTGCGCCGCACACACCGCCCAGCCCGGCCACGCAGCCCCAGACCACGGCGCGCAGGTCCGGCGGATGGGCGCCGGTAACGGCGAGCGCCAGGCCCACCACGGCAACGGTTGCCGCCTCCGAAATCAGCGTCACCCGGAGCACGCTGGCGCGGCGGGTCGCCAGCCCGGCCGCGAAGTCCGAGCAGCCGTAGCTGACCGCCGAGATCAGCGCCAGCAGGACGGCTACCACGGCCGGCCGTGGCTGCAGAGCACGACCCCCCGGCCGCCCGGAGAGCCGATCAGCCAGGTCGTGCCCATGCGCATAATTCACGCATCATAGGACACGCTGCTCGGCAGGGGCATGGCCGAGTCTTGGGTCTTGTGGCAGGTCGTGGGTCTTGTGAAAGGCTGGCTACTAGGGCCTGCCCGGCGCGCCGAGGCCGGCAGCATCTAAAGGAGGCGACGCCCGGTGCACCTGGACTACCTGCGGCCGATGTACGACGAGATCGGCGATTACGTGTCCGTGTACCTGGACACCAACCGGTCCAGCGAGCACGCTAACGACGACATCGCGGTCCGGTGGCAGCACGCCAGGCAGCAGCTAGTCCAGGCCGGGGCCAGCGAGGAATCGCTGCAGGCGGTCGCCGAGGTGATCAGCGACCCGGACCGGGTGGGCCAGGGCCAGGCGGTCTTCGCCCGTCATGGGGCCGTTACGTTCGCCGCCGCGCTGGACGGGCCGCCACGGCGGGAGATCGCCCGGTTCGCGCCGCTGCCGCACCTGATGCCGCTGCTGGCCCAGCACCGGCCGCCGATTCCGCACCTGCGGGTGAGCGCGACCAGAACCGGTGGCGAGATCGTCGCCGTCGGCGGCAGCGGCCAGGTATGGCGGGACTGGGTAGCCGGCCAGCAGTGGCCGGTGCACAAGGCCAAGGTCGGCGGCTGGTCGCAGGACAGGTACCAGCGCGACGACGAGGACACCTGGAACGAGAACGCCAAGGAGCTGGCCACCGAGGCGGCCAAGGTCGCCGCGTCGATCGGCGCGAGCCACGTCGTCGTGGGCGGCGACGTGCGGGCCCGGACGATGTTCGTCGGCCACCTGCCCAAGCTGCTGCGGGAGTCGGCTGTCGTCGTGGACGACGAGGTGACCGCGGACAGCCAGGCCCTGGCCGGGGCCGCCGACCGCGCGCTCGCGGGCTGGGCCGAGAGCGAGGCCAGGGAGCGGTTCGACGGCTGGCAGGCCAGCCGGGCGCACGGCCGCGGGGTGGACGGGCTGGACCGGACCATGGCCGCGTTCCGCAACGGCCAGGTCGCGGACCTCTTCCTGGCCGACGACCCGACGTCCACCGCGACCGCGGCGATCGGGCCCCGCGACAGCGACATCGCTGCGTCCCCGAACGAATTGCTGGAACTAGGGCTGACCGAGGACCAGATTCTCAGCGACCGCGCCGACGCGGCCCTCGTCCGGGTGGCCGTCCGCACCGACGCGGAGCTGCACTTCCTTCCAGCCGACCTGGTTCAGCGCGGCGACCCGACCGCGGACGGCGGCATCGCCATGCCCCGCGACGGGGTTGCGGCGGCGTTCCGGTTCTCCCTTGAAGAGGGCTGACCGGCCCCGGGACTAAACGTTCAGGGCTCTGGGCCTGGGTGGTCCGGGGCAGCTCGTCGTCGCCTGCGCAGACAGGCAGCAGAAGCGGAGCGGCATGCGCATCGGGCAGATCGTCATCGATGTGGCGCCGCTGCGGGAAAGCCGTGACTTCCGCTGGCTGTACACCGGGCGGTTCATCGCGCAGGCCGGGACCGTCGTCGCCACGACCGCGGCCAACTGGCAGGTCTACGCGCTGACGCACTCGCCGCTCGCGGTCGGCCTGCTCAGCCTCACCTCCAGCATCGGCATGCTGGTCAGCCTGCTGGCCGGCGGGGTACTCGCGGACCGCTACGACCGGCGCGCGCTGCTGCTGGCGACCGAGCTGCCGCAGGCCGCGCTCGGCGCCGCGCTGCTGGTGAACAGCGTGGCGCCGCACCCGGCGGTGTGGGCCATCTACGCGATTACGCTGTCGGTCGGGCTGCTCAACGGCATCGGTGCACCCGCGTCCACGGCCGCGACCCCGGCGCTGGTCGGGCCGTCCCGGCTGCCGGCCGCCGCGGCTCTCAACGGGATGGGCGGCCAGCTCGGCAACCTGGCCGGCCCGGCGCTGGCGGGCCTGCTGATCGCCGGTCCTGGCCTGGCTGCCTGCTACGGCGCGGACGCCGCGTGTTTTGTGCTGGCCGGACTGGCGCTGCTGTTCGTGCGGCCGCTGCCGCCCACGGTGCGGGTACAGCGGCCGGGGTTCCGTTCGCTGGCCGAGGGCTTCCGGTACGTGCGGCACGACGGGGTGCTCGGCGGCATGCTGCTGATCGACACCAGCGCGATGCTGTTCGGCATGCCCGCCGGGCTGTTCCCGGCGCTGGCCACCAAGCACTTCCACGGCGGCTCGGCAACGTTCGGCCTGCTCACGGCAGCGCCGGCGGCCGGCGCGATGGCGGGGGCGGCGACCAGCGGCTGGACCGGCCGGGTCCGCCGGCCCGGCCTGGTGGTGATCTGGGCCGGCCTGCTGTGGGGCGCCGCGGTCGTCGGCTTCGGGCTGACCCGCAGCCTGCCGGTCGCGCTGCTGTTCCTCGCGCTGGCCGGCGGCAGCGACATGATCTCCGAGATCCTGCGCAACGCGCTGCTGCAGATCTACGCGCCGGAACGGCTGCGGGGACGGCTGAGCAGCCTCTACCTCGCGCAGGTCAACACCGCCCCGGCGCTCGGCAACACCGAGGCCGGAATCGTGGCGCAGGTGTCCTCGCTCACGATCTCGGTGGTCAGCGGCGGCCTGGCCTGCGTCGTCGGCGCGCTGCTGCTCGGCGCCCTGATCCCGTCGCTGCGCAATGCCACGCTGGCCGGGCCGCACGGCGAGCATGCGGCGGGCGCGGCGGGCGAGCCAACGGTCCCTGAGGCCGCCGACTTACCCCAGGCTGCGGTAGACGGCGTCGATCAGCGCCATCTTGCGCGGGTCGTCGACCAGGTTCATGCCCATCCGGTTCATCACGTAGGCGAACGCGACCCCGGCCTCCGGATCGGCGCCGACCGCGGAACCGCCGAAGCCGTCGTGCCCGAACGCGGCCTCGTTCGGCCCGAAATGCCCCTCGGGCCCGGACAGGCCAAAGCCCAGCCCGAACTCCAGCGGGAAGCCGAGCACCACGTCGGTGTGCCGGCCGTTGCTGGCGCGGGCCGCCTGCAGCGTCTTGGCCGAGATCAGCCGCTCGGAGCCGTCGACGAGCGTGCCGAACACCGTCACCAGGCCCAGGGCGGTGCCGTGCCCGTTGGCCGCCGGGATCTCCGCCATCCGCCACTGCGGCGCATTGGCCTCGTCGCCGGTGAGCGACGGGTTCAGCAGCGCCGCGAGCGCGGCCGGGGCGGCGTTGGCGTAGGCCTGGGCGAGCGCGGCCTGCTCGTCCTCGGACGGCCGGACGCCCTGCAGGTCCGAGCAGCGGCCGAGTTCCTTCTTGGGCAGCCCGATGTAGAAGTCGGCGCCGAGCGGCTTGGCGATCTCCGCGCGGAAGAACGCGCCGCAGGTCTGGCCGGTGATCCGCCGGACGACCTCGCCGACCAGGTACCCGAACGTGATCGCCTGGTATCCGCTGGTGCTGCCGGGCGGGAACAGCGGCTCCTGGCCCGCGAGCAGCCCGGTGATCTTGTCCCAGTCGTAGTAGTCCTCGACGCTCATCGGGACCGTGAGCCCGGTCAGCCCGGACTGGTGGCACATGACCTGGCGGACCGTGATCGCGTCCTTGCCGGCCGCCGCGAACTCGGGCCAGTACCGCGCGACCGGCGCGTCTGGGTCGAGCTCGCCCCGGTCGATGAGGATGTGCGCACACAGCGAGGTCATGGCCTTGGTCGTGGACCACACGTTGGTGAGCGTGTCCCGCTGCCACGGCCGGTTCCGGCCAGGATCCGCCCAGCCACCCCACAGGTTCACTACGGTCTTGCCACCCGCCGCGACCGCGACGCTTGCGCCAATCTCACCGCGACCAGTGAAGTTTTCGGCGAACGCTTGGCCCACCGGCTCAAAACCAGCTGCGCATGTGCCGTAAATCTCGACCTTCATAGCCCACCCCGACCTTTTCCGAACACAGCGCCGGACGCCCCAACACGCCCGGCTCGCTGCCCTCCCTTCCGGGTTTGCTATGCCCTAATGGCCTTTCTGTCAAATTGTGGCCGAGATGTGGTGGCTTACGGCATGAGACCGGGGCGTTCCATCCACCGTTCTGGCTTCGCGAGCGGCCGGAAGCCGGACCTTTCGTACAGCGTGCGGCCCGGCTCTCCCATCAGGATCTGCCGGAGACCGCGCACGTCAGGATGGCTGACCGTGGTCTCCACCAGGAACGTGCCGAGCCGGTGCCCGCGCCGGGCGGAGTCGATGAACACGTCGCAGATCCAGGCATAGGTCGCGTAGTCGGTGACGACCCTGGCGAATCCAACCTGCATTCCGTCGGCCTCGTACAGGCCGATGACGAGCGAATTCTCGATGGCCCTGATCATGACCTCGCGGGGACGCCCTTCGGCCCAGTAGCTTTCGCGGCTGATCCAGGTATGCACGCGTTCGGTGTCGATCAGGTCGTGGTCGTCGCTTGCCCAGTAGCCGTCAGGTCCTGGCCACTTCATGACCGACTCCCGTCCGTGCCCGATTCCCGTTTCTGGCTGCCGCGGTTGCTGCCGGTCCCGGTGCCGCCGCCGCGTCCGGCGGGCGGGATCACCGGCAGCCCCGGCGGCGGTCCCTCGCGGATCAGGCGGCCGATGGACGTCGTGTCGAGATGCCCGGCGATCAGGTCGCCGAGCACGTCAAGCCGGGCCTCCCGCACCGCCGCGAAGTCGGTGCCGGGGGCCACCGTGAAGTCCCTCCCGGCCAGCGCAGCGACCTCGGTCAGGAAGGCCCGCCGGAACACGTCGTTCTCCAGCGTCCCGTGCCAGCTCGTCCCCCAGACCGCGCCGGCCCGGCAGCCGTCGAGGAACGGCTCGGCCCCGGGCTGGACGGTGGCGATCCCGTGGTGGATCTCGTAGCCGGTCACGTCCGTGCCGTAGGCGCTGCCGGCCGGCCGGCCCAGCCGCTTCTTCTCCCCGAACGCCACCCGCGACGGCAGCAGCCCGAGCCCGGGGACGATGCCCGCTCCGGACTCCACCTCGTCGTCGATCTCACGGCCGAGCATCTGGTAGCCGCCGCAGATGCCGAGGACCGGCAGCCCCTTCGCGGCACGCGTCGCGATCATCTCGTCGATGCCGTGCTCGCGCAGCCAGGCCAGGTCCGCGACGGTCGCCCGGGAGCCGGGCAGGACGACCAGGTCGGCATCGGCCAGCTCGACGGGCGTCGTGGCGAACCGCACCAGCACACCGGGCTCGGCGGCGAGCGCGTCGATGTCGGTGAAGTTGCTGATCCGCGGCAGCCGCACCACGCCCACCCGCAGCACGTCCGCCCCGACCGGCGGACCGGCCGCCCCAGGACGTCCTCCGTCCAGCGCCAGGGAATCCTCTGCGTCCAGCCACAGGCCGTTGGTCCAGGGAAGTGCCCCGAACGTGTCGCGACCGGTGAGCTCGCGCAGCATACGGAGCCCTGGCTCCAGCAGCTCGAGCGCGCCGCGGAACTTGTTGATCACAAACCCGGCGATCAGGGCCTGGTCGGCGGGTTCGAGCAGCGCCACGGTGCCGTGCAGGGCCGCGAACACCCCGCCCCGGTCGATGTCGCCGACCACGATCACCGGCAGGTCCGCGGCCCGCGCCAGTCCCATGTTCGCGATGTCGGTGGCGCGCAGGTTGATCTCGGCCGGGCTGCCTGCTCCCTCGCAGATCACCACGTCGTACTCGCGCCGAAGCTGGGCCAGGCTGTCCAGGGCGAGGTGCAGCAGCCGGGGCGCGTGCTCCCGGTACTCGACCGCGTCGACTTCTCCCACCGGGCTGCCGAGCACCACCACCTGGCTGCGCCGGTCACTGCCCGGCTTGAGCAGCACCGGGTTCATCCGCGGGTCGGGCTCGATGCCCGCCGCGGCGGCCTGCATCACCTGGGCCCGGCCGATCTCCGCGCCGTCGCGGGTGACGAACGAGTTCAGCGACATGTTCTGCGCCTTGAACGGGGCGACGCGCACCCCCTGCCGGGACAGCCAGCGGCACAGGCCGGCAGCGACCACGCTCTTGCCCGCATCCGAGGTCGTGCCTGCTACCAGAAGCGCCCCTGCTAGCCCCTTCATGGTCTTCCCGTCCCGATCGCCGCAGCGGCCACAACTGACACCGCCGTCGCTGCGATGGTAACCGCGCGGCACAACCTCACCGCACGGCGGATGTCCGCAGGCCCGGCCGCCCGGCCGCCACCGAGGACCGGCCGGTGCTCGGCCTCCCCCGCGTAGTCGTTCGTTCCGCCGAGCCGGACCCCCAGTGCGCCGGCGAACGCTGCCTCGCACCGGCCAGCGTTCGGGCTGGGATGACGGCCGCCGTCCCGGCGCAGCGTCCGCCACGTCGCGGCCGGGCTCCCGCCCACGACTGGCGAGACCGCGACCGTCAGCAGCCCGGTCAGCCGGGACGGCGCCCAGTTGGCCACGTCGTCGAGCCGCGCCGCCCCCCAGCCGAACCGGGCGTACCTCGGCGACCGGTACCCGACCATCGCGTCCAGCGTGTTGACGGCCCGGTACCCGGCGGCACCGGGCAGCCCGGCGAGCGCGCACCACACCACCGGTGCCACGATCGCGTCGCTGGTGTTCTCCGCGACCGACTCGACAACCGCCCGGGCCAGCTCACCCTCGCCGAGCTGGCTGGGGTCCCGCCCGCACAGGTTCGGCAGCGCGGCCCGGGCCGCCTCGAGGTCGCCCGCCTGGAGCGCCGCAGCTATCCGTTCCGCCTCCCTGGCCAGGGACCGGCCGCCGGTCGCGGTCCACACGGTGGCCCCGGTCGCGGCAACCCGCAGCCAGGGCCGCCCCCTGGTCAGCCGGTCGGCGGCGACCGCGGGCGCCGCCGCTGCCAGCAGGCAGCCGGCCGCGTACCCGGCACCGCGCACCCGGCTGTCCGCGTATGCTCGGCTCTGGACGGCCTGCGCGGCCCGGCCGAACAGCGCGACCGGGTGCCCGCGCCGCGGATCGCCGAGCAGCGCGTCCGCCGCGGTGCCCACGAGGATCCCGACAGCTACCGGCCAGCCCTGTGGCCTGCGGCGCGGATTGGCCGGATGGGACCTGCGGACGGTAGCTGTCACGCACAAGACGATAGGCAACCCGCAGCCGTGCCGCGCGGCACCCGCCCGCGAATGCGACCAGGGCTCATCCGCTCCGTTGCAACCGCGTGACCTTGGCCGTGCAAAATTGCAGACCCGGCGCCTGTAGCTCAGCAGGACAGAGCAGCTGCCTTCTAAGCAGCCGGTCGCAGGTTCGAATCCTGCCAGGCGCGCCGTTTGATCTCTCGAGACATAGGAATGACCCCGAAGCCACGTCAGGGCCCGGGCTCGGGCAGGGGTTCGCCGGTGGTGGCGGCGATGATCCGGCAAGAATCCGGGCCGGCAGCGCGATGCTGCCGGCCCGGATCTGCCTGCCGACGTCGTTATGAGGACGTGAGTGTCGGCGCGTTGCTGTTCAGCCAATCCAAAGCGCTTAGGATCGGTGCGCTCGCCCTGCCGGAGTTGCTCGTCGCGATGAACGAGTAATACAGGTGATCATCGCTCAGAGCGTACGTGTAATACACGTCGTATGTTGCGCCGTCGATAGTTGCCGTGCCCATCGACGTGCCGGAAGGACTGCCTTCGCCGGTCTGGTTGGTGATGATCTCCACCTCTGTCTGGCCGGCGGCTGGGGAAGTAGGACCGACGAAGAGGTCCCACATCCACTGGAATTCGCCGTAGGTGCTGGTCGGCTGGGTCTCCGTAGCGGAGGATGAGATCGCGCTGAACGAGTCGATCGCCGGACCTGCCAGAGGCGGGTCAGTGCCTACCGGGTCGTTCAGATTGAGTACGGCGCCTGGGTAGGCCTTGTCGGCGTTTGGGCTCGTGGGCTGGTAGCTGCACACCCCGAAGTCGTTGTCGCTTTCTAGCCACATGGTCTGGTTCGACGTGGACTGCTCGTTCCACTGGTCGTTGTTGAGGTAGTAGTCGTACCCGTCGAGGTTTCCCACGGCGTGCGGGTACGGCTGCCCGGTGTACTTTGCGTTGTTGGTCCACACCGCATCTGAGGGCGGGCAGGTGCTGGACGCCACAGCGGGCGTCGCAGCGGCGAGAGCGAGGCCGATTGTGGCTGAAGCGAATAACGCGCAGAGAGTCTTGCGCATAGGTCTTGCCTTCCGCTTTGGTGGCCAGAAATTTAGCGTAATTATGGCCGGAGCATGATATGTCATGACTTCCCCCCATTAGCCCGACCGCGTTGCACGCGATAATTGGCCAAGCCGATTATTTCAAGACGCATAGAAGCTCGACAAGTTGACTTACTCGGGGCTTTAATTCTGGACGGGAAAGGGCGTCTGGTATACGCATAATTGTGCCTGGAACCGACCGGCATATCGGCTCAATACATATCGTGATGCAGTTACGAACTATCCGCGAATATTCCGCACGAAGTAGTCGTTACCTGAACTTTTAGGCGCCGAGCGACCGGTGGGTCCAACGATGCGGCGTTCGGATCGGCCTGTTCAGGGACGCGCTCCGCCGGGCCACGGCGCGGTAGGTGTCAGGGGTCCAGGTGCATATGCAGGCGGATGGCGGTGCCAGCCGGACTGGTCCGGAGTTCGACCAGGTCACAGACTTGCTGCACGACCCATAGCCCATAGCCGCCCCTGGCCGCGGCCCCGTCCGGCTTCAGCCTTCCGGCCAGCGGATCGGTGATCTGGCCGTTGTCGTTGACCTGGCAGATGACCTCGCCGCCGGTGGCCCACAGGGTCACGGTTCCCGGGCCGCTGGTGTGGGCGAAGGTGTTGGCGGCCAGCTCGGCGACCGCGATCACCAGGTCACCCACGCGGCGCGGGATCAGCCCTGCCCGGCGCACGCTCCTGGCCGTGAAGTCGCGGACGCCAGCCAGGTCATCGCGGTATGTGAGCGCTTCAGCAGCAGCTGGAGGAGTGTCCAGCGGCCGGTCGCACTCATCGGGAACCGTTCCCGCCGCGTACGAGGGGCTGGGCCAGCGGCGCCCACCCTGGCTGACCTCCGGGTGGGTGCGCCGCACGCCATCGATCAGCCCGGTCCCGAGCCGCTTGTCGTAAGGGCACAGCACGTTCACCGGCACATCCGCCAAAGCCAAGTTGACCAGGGCCTCATGCCGGATCACCTCACGCAGTTCCTCCGGCGAGCGGGCGGGCCAGGCTGGCTCGTGCACGCACCAGATCACGCGGCCACGATGCTGGCCTGTGAACAGCCGGATCGTGTCGATCAGCCGCGCCGGGTTCACGCCAACGTCGCGCATATCAGCCCAGGTCACCAGCCCGCCGTGGCCATTCAGCCGCTGCCTCAGCAAGTCCAGGCCGGGCTTCGCGCACGCCACCAGCACCGGGTCACCGGCCTGCGCCGCGGTCTCGGCAAACCTGGCCACACTGGCGACGTACTCTCCCAGGCTGGCGTACAGCAGCGCGCCATGGCGAAGCTGGGCAACTCTGTTCTGTGCCAGCTCAGCCACCATGCCCTAACCCCTCACCGACTTCCTTGCCGGCTGCCCCCCGCGGGTCCGGCTAAACACGGCCCTACGTAGCGGCGGGCTTCGTCTGTTCGTCGTTCTGCTCGGCGGGAAGGGCGCCGACAAGGCGGAGGATGGCATCGCGGGAGGGAAGGATGCCGGGTTTGCGCGCCCGTCTGGAAGGTAAAGGTAGACGAGGCGCGGCTTGATGCCAGACAGGCTCTGACCGCGGCCCGTTGCTCTGGACCCTGGTGACGTAAACCTCCGGGCGGTGCGCTCGGAAGACACCCAGGAGGGCAGAGCGACGGATACAACAGCACC
>Ga0209333_1001418_pt1 | contig 11735 bp, 16 predicted proteins | sample BlaSpr_A8_OM2_O3_FD_187982 | JGI IMG/M metagenome (GOLD analysis project Ga0209333, IMG submission 187982) | Forest soil microbial communities from Thunder Bay, Ontario, Canada - Black Spruce, Ontario site 2_A8_OM2_O3 (SPAdes) (version 2) | ecosystem: Environmental > Terrestrial > Soil > Boreal...
CGTAACGCTCGATATCTCGAAGAACGCCAACCCGCGCTCGGCCGCGATCTGGCGCAAAGACTCCACGCGCGCGGGGTCCTGCGCGGCGTCCATCTTGGTGGCTACTACGATCATGGGCTTGGCGGCCAGGTCTTCGCTGAAGCTTGCCAATTCCTCCATCACCGTCTCGAAGTCGTGGGCAGGATCGCGGCCGCTCGCTTCCGACACATCCACCAAGTGCGCGAGTAGACGCGTGCGCTCGATATGCCGCAGAAACTGCGTGCCCAGCCCGTGCCCCAGGTGCGCCCCTTCGATCAGGCCGGGAATATCGGCCACCACGAAGCTGCGGTAATCGTCCAGCGAGACCACGCCCAATTGCGGCTCCAGCGTGGTGAAGGGATAAGCGGCGATCTTGGGGCGCGCCGCGGAAATGCGGGAGATCAGCGTGGACTTGCCGGCGTTCGGGAAGCCGACCAGGCCGACGTCGGCCAATAGCTTAAGCTCCAGGCGCAAACGCAGCTCCTGGCCAGGTTTGCCGGGCTCGTGCTCGGTGGGCGCCTGATGCGTGGACGTGACAAACCGCGCGTTGCCCTTGCCGCCACGTCCGCCGCGCGCTACCAGGAAACGGTCGCCGGCTGTGGTGAAATCGTGCAGGCGCTCGCCGGTCGATTCGTCGTAGACCACCGTGCCCACAGGCACCTTCAGGTCGATCGAATGGCCTTCGGCGCCCGTGCAATCGCTGCCTTCTCCATGCCGGCCGCGTTGCGCCTTGTGCTCGGGATTGAAACGGAATTGGATGAGAGTGTTCTGGTGTTCCGTGGAAACCAGGAAGATGTCGCCGCCGCGCCCGCCATCGCCGCCGCTAGGGCCGCCGCGCGGAACGTACTTCTCGCGGCGAAAGGCCAAGCAGCCGTTCCCGCCATCCCCGGCCTTCACCAGGATGCGAGCTTCATCGATAAACATGGGGAAAACCGAAGCCTGATGGCGTGCCAGGATGTCCGGTGCGCGCGGCTGTAATTCTGACTCCTGGCTTCTGCCTTCTAGGCCACGGCCTTGATACTGACGAATTTGCCCTGGCGGCCGCGGTCGCGGAACTCGACCACACCCGTGACTTTGGCGAAAAGCGTGTCGTCCTTGCCCCAGCCGACGTTTTCGCCGGGCTTGATTGGTGTGCCCCGCTGGCGGACGATGATCGACCCGCCCGGTACCAATTCCCCGCCGAAGCGCTTCACGCCCAGCCGCTGCGCGTTGGAATCGCGCCCGTTCTTGGAACTGCCTAATCCTTTTTTATGCGCCATACTTCACCTAAACCAGAATGTCGCCCACCTTCACTTCCGTGAAGTTCCGCCGATGCCCTATCGTGCGCTTGTACTGCTTCTTGCGCTTGAACTTAAAGACCAGGATTTTCTTTGCCCGGCCGTTGCCGACAATGGTGCCTTTCACGGTCGCTTGCCCCAAGTCGGGACCGGCCACCAGTTGGCCCTCGTCCTTGAAGACGGCCCGCAAGGGCAGTTCGATTTCGGAGCCAACTTCGCCCGCCAACGTCTCCACCCGGAGTACGTCGCCAGGGGCAACCCGGTATTGTTTCCCACCGGTCTCAATGATTGCGTGCATGGATAACCTCTGAATTTCGCGCCAGGACACACTGAATGCGTCGGAGCTTGTGAACTAAGATATTAGTGTACAACATCCGGAGTGCCATTTCCAAATGCGCGCGGCGTTCTTGTTCGACCTCGACGGCACCTTGATCGACAGCGTTTACCAACACGTGCTTGCCTGGCGGGAAGCCCTGGAGCAAGGCGGTATCCGTCTGGCGGTCTGGCGGATTCACCGGCGCATCGGCATGAGCGGCGGCCTGTTCGTGAACGCCCTGCTGCGCGAGACGGGACGCGATATTACCGGCGAAGAGGCGGAACGCCTGCAACAATTTCACGCCGCCGCATACGCCCGCCTGGCTTCGCAGGTGCGGCCGCTTCCCGGCGCCGAGCAACTGCTCGCACACCTGTCGCAAACGCAGGTGCCCTATGCCATTGCCACCAGCGGGCGGCCGGAGAGCGCCGCCCTTGCGCTGAAAGCCATGCACGTGCCGCCAGAGGTGCCCGTGGTTACGCGCGATCAGGTCCGCTACGCCAAGCCCGATCCGGATCTGTTCCTGGCCGCGGCCGATCGGCTGGGCGTATCCATTCACGACTCGATCGTGGTTGGGGATAGCATTTGGGACCTGCTGGCCGCGCAACGCGCCCGCGCGCTCGGCGTGGGACTGCTATCCGGCGGCTATGGCCAGGAGGAGTTGGAGCGGGCCGGGGCCTATCGGGTTTATCAGGACCCGCTGGACCTACTGACGCATTTGGACGAACTCGGCATCCGCCGGACGGATTGATCATGCCTGGCGCTGCTTTTCGCGGAACCTCTTCACTTTCGCCCGGTTGCCGCAATCCTGCATATCGCACCATTGGCGGCGGTGGTTGCGGCTGGTATCCAGGAAAATCCATCCGCAGCCTCCGCCGCGGCATTGCCCCAACTTGGGCAGATCTCCGGAGGTAAGCAGATCGGCTGCCGACAACGCCACGGGCCATAGGATGCGGTCTAGCGCATCCGGCCGCTCGGACAAGATCCAGCCAAACCGGTCGCCGCGCGCGGCCAGGCGCTGACGCGATCGAGCGATCGCGAGTTCCCGGTGCAAGACCTCAGCATCCGCTTCCGGCGCCCGCCACCCTTCCACCACGCGCTTGAGGATACGGTACAGCGCTTCCCGCAATCGCACGGCCCGCTCCAGGACTTTGGCGGCTTTCCCGGACTCGCGCGCGGCCAGACGGGCCAGCGCTCCCGCGCGCCTGCGATCCACGATTCCCGCCAGCACGCTCCACCCCAGCAAATCCTCGTAGCCGGCGATTTTCTCGCGCATGACCGCGCCCGCATGATCGCGTCCGCCCACCGTGTTCACAAAATCCAGGCAGAGCCTCCCGCCGATAAATTTAGCAGGTAACCGCTCTATGACTTTTGACAGGTTACCAGGGCCGTGATATTCTGTAACCACTATGTCTAGATTAGCAGGTTACACGAGCATTGCCGCGGTAGCGGCTCTGGCGGCGGGCGTCTGCGCCCAGCAGCCGAAAACGCCGTCCGCGGAGATCGCTGGCGCGTTCGCCGACGTCAACGGCAGAGTGCTGGATATGGCCAAAGACTTTCCCGCGGACAAATACGATTACAAGCTGCGCCCGGAGATGCGTTCGTTCGGCGCCGTAATCGTGCATATCGCCTCCGGTAACGTTTTTGCCGCGAAAGCCGGCCGCGGCGAAAAGGTCAAGTGGGACGAACTCGATCCGGCGAATTACCAAACCAAAGCACAGGCAGTGGCGCTACTGGAAAAGTCCATCGCGGACGCCACGGCCACGTTGAAGTCGCGGCCGCCCGAGAGCTTCCACAAGTCCGTGGAGCCGTGGATGTCGGTCATCGAGCACGCCGGCGAGCATTACGGCCTGTTGGTGGCCTATTACCGGGCCAACGGGATGGTGCCGCCGGCATCGCGGAAATAGCGCGTTCTGCATTGGGGCGCGGTATCATTGCTATTGTGATTCGCCGTCTCTACGTCAATAATTTCCGCTGCCTCGAAAACTTCGACTTGCGACTCGCGGGCCAGCCGTCCGTCCTGCTGATCGGAAAGAATGGCTCGGGCGAGACGGCGGTTGGTCTTGCGCTGGAAGTTCTACAGCGCATCGCGCGCGGTACGAACCGGGTGGACGACCTCATACAACCCAAGGACTTCTATCTCGGGCGTACTGACGCACCCATGCGGTTTGAAGTTGAACTCGAATTGAGAGCCAAGACTTACGAGTACGGCATCGCTTTCGAGTTTCACAAGAGATCCAAAGAGCTGCGCGTACTTGAGGAAAAGCTCTTGGTTGGCGGTCAGCCCGTATATACCCGAGCGCAGGCCGAAGTGCATCTTGCAAAAAAGGTCTGGGAGCAAGAGGAGGAGGTAGGTTTTGATATCACCTGGCACTTGGTGGCACTGTCGATAATTCAGGAACAGTCGCCGCTGGATCCTTTGTTCACCTTCAAGCAGTGGCTCGCCCGCATGCTCATTCTCCGACCGATACCCGCCTTGATTCGAGGAGACTCGAGCCAGGATACGCTGGAACCAAGCCTTCAGGTCACAGACTTCGGCTCCTGGTTTTCGGGCCTGCTGGCCTCCGCGCCAGCCGCCTACGGCAATATCAACGAGCACCTTAAAAAGGTAATGCCCGACCTGATAGACATCAAGAATCCGATGATCGGCAAGGACTCTCGAAACCTAGTCGTCCAATTCGCCAATGGCGAGGGAAGCGTAAGCATCCCTTTCGAAGATCTCTCCGACGGCGAGAAGTGTTTTATGATCTGCGCCATGGTGCTCGCCGCGAACCATGCCTACGGCCCTCTGCTTTGTTTCTGGGACGAACCGGACAACTATCTTGCGCTGGATGAAGTTGGACACTTTGTGATGGCTCTCCGCAAAGCCTTCCAATTGGGCGGCCAGTTCATCGCGACGTCGCACAATCCCGAGGCGATTCGCCGCTTCTCCGACGAGAATACTCTTGTTCTTTACCGGCATAACCACCTTGAGCCCACGATCATTCGCCCGCTCAGCGAATTGCAGGTGAGCGGGGACCTAATCAATGCACTGATTCGCGGCGATGTTGAGCCATGAAGATCAATAGGTATCAGCCACACGTCTTCGTGCTGCCGAAAGACGACGCCGACCGCCAATTGGCCAATGGCTTCCTTCTGGATCCGTTTCTCTTGGCCCACAAGATTCAAGTGCTGGTACCCGGCGAAGGGTGGATGAAGGTACTGGAGTGTTTCAAGTCAGATCATGTCAGGGAAATGGAAACTTGTCCGCATCGGCTAATGGTCCTACTGATTGATTTTGATCGCGACGAGGATAGGCTGAACCGGGCTAGAGCTGTTATCCCCGACCACTTGGTCGACAGAGTCTTTGTTCTCGGCACCTGGAGAAACCCGGAAAAACTCAAGGCCAGTCTTGGCCGCCCATTGGAAGCAATCGGAATGGAACTGGCGAAGGATTGCCGCGAAGAAGCCTATACAACTTGGGGACACGAACTGCTCAAACACAATGCCAGCGAGATCGGCCGATTACGCGAGCGTGTTCGGCCGTTCTTGTTTCAGCTCTAGAAAGATGAACGAGGCGGAGCGCATCTACTACGACCGGCGCGCGCCGGAATACGACGATTGGTATCTGAGCACGGGTTTGTTCGCCGCGCGCGTCCGCCCGGGCTGGCACGTGGAACTTGAGACTTTGCAAACGTTCCTGCGGGCGATCTCCATGCGTTCCGTGCTGGATGTGGCCTGCGGCACGGGCTTCCTCACGCAGCATGTGGCGGGCCGCGTCGTCGGGCTGGATCGGAGCGCCGGAATGCTGCGCATTGCGCGTGCGCGGGTGCCGGGCGGGCGCGTGCTGCAAGCCGATGCGCTGCGGCTTCCCTTCGGCCCGCGCGCGTTCGAGTGCCTGATGGCGTGCCATTTCTACGGACACCTGGATGCGGCGATGCGCGCGAAATTTCTGGCGGAGGCACGGCGCGTAGCCGGCCGGGTCCTCATCGTCGATGCCGCTTGGCGCGAGGATGTGCAGCCCGAAGAAGTGCAGGAGCGCGTGCTCCAGGATGGCTCCCGCCACATGGTCTATAAGCGCTACTTCACGCCCGCGCAACTGGCCGCGGAACTCGACGGCGCGCGTGTGCTGCATGCCGGCCGGTGGTTCGTGGCCGCGATAGCGTCGCGCGATTAGCCTCGCTTATAGAATTCCGCCGTCAATTCGTATATCGATCGCCCGGGCCTTGCGGATTGCAGATTCTTCAGGATGGCTTGTTTATCGGCATCGCTCCGTTCCTGCCCCAGTTTGAATTTGCCCTCCAGCAGCTCGATCTGCATCTCAAAGCCGATTATGCCGCCGATCAGGCCGTTGGTATAACTCTCGGGCAGCTTGGCGAAATTGTAGCTGGAGCCGGGGCCTTCGAATTTCCCGATGAGTCGGGACAGCAACCCGTGCAGGGCTCTGGTATCCGCGATCGGTTTGAGCCGCCCGGTGGCGTGAACCACGGCGAAATTCCAGGTGGGTACCGATTCCGGTTTGCTGTACCAAGTGGGCGAGATGTAACTGTGGGGGCCGCGGAAAACGATCACAGCCGGCTGTCGCCCGTCGAAACATTTGCTCTGGACGTTCTGCCGCGAGATGTGGCCTAAGATCGAGCCGTAGGGTGCCGCGGTCCGATCCAGAACAGTCGGGATGTGCGTGATGCGGATACCTGGGTCGGCTGTTACCAGATCGGCGAAAGCGAATTCGTCCATGAAGTCCTGCAGAAACTTGCGGTCTTCGACCAGGTGCGGCTTGGGGATGTAGAGCGAGCCTGGCGGCGGCTCTTGCGCATTCAGATCGAGTCCGGCGGCAGCCAGGGCGAGCAGCAGACGGCGACGGTTCATAGTCGATACCTCCCTTACAATGGGTTTCAGCCATCATGCCACGGATTCCGGAGTCGCTGCGCGCGCTGCTCGCGAACCTGATCGACTATGCGGGTCTGTATCCGCCGGCGGGCCTGGCGTTGCCGGCGGCGTTGGAGAATTACGAAACGTACATGGCCTCGCCCGAGAGCTGGATGCTCAACCGCCTGGTGCTGCCCGCGGCGAAGCTGCCGGAAGCGGGTTTGCGGACCAATTGGCGGGTGACGTTAGTGGTCGAAGGCGAACCCGGGCCGTTGCCGCCGCAGGTGCAGACGCTGGAGACCAGGATGCAGCGAAGGCTCTCGCTGCCGACCTATTGTGAGACGCCGGTCAAAGACATACAGGGCGCCTTCGCTAAATTGCGCACGGGAGGCTTGACCGGGGAATCCATACCGTCATCGGAGTCGATTGCCGATTTTCTGTCCGCCACCGCATCGCGCCGCATCGCCTTCAAAGCTACGGCAGGGCTGCACCATCCGATCCGTTCGCTGCGCCCGCTGACCTATGCTGCCGACAGCCCGCGCGCCACGATGCACGGATTTGTGAACGTCTTCGTAGCGGCGGTGTTTGCGTGGCAAGGCGCGAACCGCGATGTGTTACTCGATGTTCTGAACGACCCGGAGGCCGAAGCTTTCCAGTTCCTTGCGGGAGAGCTGCGCTGGCGCGGCCGCGGCATCCCGGTAGCTGCGGTCCAATCCGCACGCCGCGACTTCGCGCACAGCTTTGGCTCGTGTTCGTTCGCCGAACCCGTGGCCGATTTGCGGACGCTGGGCTGGCTGGGCTGAATCTGCTATTCTCCGGAAGAGGTCCTATGAAATCTCGCAGCGTGCGACGGACGCAGCGCGATCCGGCGCTTCCGTCTCGTACTCCCAGCCGGCGGATGCGTCCGCTCAATACCATGAATTTTCCCCAAGCGCTCCGCGACGCGATTCCCACGCTGGCGCGCTGCTGGGGCCGCTGTCTGGTGCTCAGCTCCATCACCGGCCGCGCGCTCAACGATCCCTTATTCTGGGGCAAGCGCGTGCGCATCAAATTCCAGGTGGAAGAGAGCGGCAAGCTGACCGGCAAGTTCGACGTGTGGATGGATGTGGACCCCGAAGCCGCGCGCGGCCTGGCGCGCACGCTGAACCAGTTGGCGGATGAAGCGGAGAAGGCGCCGCCCGCGGCGGAATCCGTGCCGGTCTAAACTTGGTCTAACTGTTACGCAAACTCTTTCGTGCGCATCAAAGGTTCGGGCCGCTGGGCTCGGTACAGGCGGTCGAGGTCCATCGCGGGCCCACCGGAAGAGGAAAGCATACTAATGTAGGATGGATGAGTGCGAGAGCGGCTCGCCGGGCAGGGCGAGCAGAGGTGGCGGCGAATAGCCATCGGCACTCCAACCAGCTCAGCCGTTAATAACTGGCTCGGGCGAGAGAACGAAGATCTCCGCGGTAGAATAGCCGAGCGCGAAAGGCAGATTGCCGAAGGCGCTTGGCGGCAGCCAACGCATCTCAGAGGCATTTGGAACCACAGATGGACACAGATGAACTCAGATAAAACAAACAGATGTCGACCATCGGGCGGTCACATCTTGGTTTTTATCTGTGCTTATCTGTGTCCATCTGTGGTTCCGTTGTGTTGATCGAGCGCCTAGGCAGCAGTCAGGGCGGGCACCCTACCCCGGACCATAATAGTTCACCGTGACTGCGTAAGGGCTGGCGTTCTGCTGCCAGACCAGATCCGGCTCGCCACTGCCATTGAAGTCGGCAAGGGCTGCGATCCGCCAGCCGGGGGCGCTGACGCCATTGCGCAGCCAAGCCCAGTTCTCGTCGACCGCGCCGCCCGCGCCGCCGTAGAAGTGTACAGTGGCTTGTCCTGTGCTGTTGTCCTCCCAAATCAAGTCGGCACACCGTCGCCGTTCATATCCGCTGCGCCCCGCACCGTCCAGCCGGAAGCTCCAGCCTGATCCAGCCAGTTCCACCCGGTGTAGGTGGGAACTCCGTCCACAAGACTGTAGTAGTTGACGCTACCCCCCCGTGTTTGACGTGTTCTGCCAGACCAGGTCGGGCGTGCCGTTGCCGTCGAAGTCCGGTGCGCCTACGACGGTCCAGCCGGTATTGTTATTTTGGTTCAGCCAGTTCCAGCCTTGGTAGAGAGCCCCGCCCGCGCCTCCATAGTAGTTCACGGTCACCTCGCTGGTGGTGTTGTCCTGCCAGATCAGGTCCGGTACGCCGTCGCCGTTCATGTCGGCCACGGCGATCACCGTCCAGCCGGGCGCGCCCGCTGAATTCAGGTAGGCCCAGCCAATCATTGTGGCGCCGTTCGCCCCGCCGTAGTACTTCACAGTCACCGGCTCATCCTCTCGTGAGCAGCCGCCAGCATCCACTTCCGCATGCCCCTCACGCGTTTCCGCCGCCGAATGCGGCTGCGGCGCGCTGCTGAACCTCCTCCGGCGTGAGGTCTTCGGTATGCGTCGCGATACCCCACACGAAGCCGGACGGATCGCGCAGTTGGCCGTAGCGATCGCCCCAGAATTGATCCTGCAGCGGAAAGACGACCTCGCAGCCGTTGGCCAGCGCCTGCGCCCAGGTGGCGTCGGCGTCCGGGACATACAGGTTCAGGCGCAACGGCCAGTTGCCTTCGGCGATTGGCGGCCCTCCCATTTCCGGGAACGCGTCGTTAAGCATCATGATGGTGTCGCCGATCTTCACACTTGCGTGCATGAGCTTGCCGCCCGGTCCCGGCGAGCGGTTGAGCTCGACGGCGTTGAATGCGCGTATCAGAAACTCGATATAGGCGGCGCAGCCCGGCACCGTCAGATGTATCGTGAGCGTGGTGAAGCCGGGAGGAATCGGATTGGAAGCTTTAGCCATATGGAGGATATGATAATACGCTTGCCAACCACCCTGAATTCCCTCCACAATGAATCGTGTACCTTTCTCTGAACTCCACCGTGGTCGCCGGCCGCGTCCCCTGGCCGGAATTCGCCCGTTTGGCCGCGAAAGTCGGTTTTCCCGGCGTGGATGTGGACCTCTCCTCAGCCATGAAGGCCGGCCTGCCGGCGACTAACGCCTTGTTGGAAGAATTGAAGATTAAACCGGCCGCGGTGAACCTCCCCGTCGAATTTCGCAAGGACGATGCCGCCTTCCGCAAAGACCTGGACAAGCTTGGAGATGCGTCTGCGTTCTCCGCGGCCATCGGCTGCCCGCGCATGATCACCTGGATTATGCCGTCCAGCAAAACGCCCAAAGCCGAGTTGCGCGCGCTGTACTTGAAACGCTTCAGCGCCTGCGCCGACGTGCTGGCGCGCTCCCATGTCCGGCTGGGGCTGGAATTCCTGGGACCGCTGCATCTGCGCAAAATGGAGCCTTACGAGTTCATCTGGCGCATGCCCGAGATGCTGGCGTTCGCGCGCGAGTGCGGTTCGAATGTGGGTCTGCTTTTAGACGTGTGGCACTGGCGCCACGCTGGCGCCACCACCGGCGACATTATCAAGGCGGGCAAGGACGGGATCGTCCACGTACATTTCAACGACGCGCCTAACCTGCCGCCCGAGCAGATCCGCGATAACGAGCGGCTAATGCCCGGCGAGGGCGTGATCGATCTGGTAGGATTCCTGCGCGCGCTCCAGGAGATCGGCTACCCGGACGCTCTCAGCGTGGAAGTCTTCGGCCGCGGCCTGAAAGAAATGAAGCCCGAAGAGGGCGCACGGCTGGCCCTCGAAACATCGCGCGGCGTGATGCGGAAGGCCGGAGTTGCCTGATACACCGCTTGCGGATCTGCTGACCGAGCAGGTCAACCCCGCGTCGGAGGGCATCGACGCGCTGCCCACCGCGCGCATCCTCGAAATCATCAACGCCGAGGACCGCCAGGTGGCCGATGCGGTTGCGCGCGAGATTCCAGCCATCGGGCGTGCGGTCGACGCCATCGTCGACGCCATCCGGCATGGCGGACGATTGTTCTACATCGGAGCCGGCACCAGCGGCCGGCTGGGCGTGCTGGATGCCGCCGAATGCCCGCCGACCTTCAGCGCCAGCGCGGAATTGGTGCAGGGCATCATGGCGGGCGGCGAGCAAGCCCTGGCGCACGCCACGGAGACCACCGAGGACGATCCGGCCATTGGCGCGCGCGATCTGCGCGAGCGTGGCTTCACCTCACGCGATGTCCTGGTTGGAATCGCCGCCAGCGGCCGCACGCCGTATGTGCTGGGAGCGGTAGCCGAAGCACGCCGCCTGGGCGCAGTCACGGCGGGCATCGGTTGCACGCCCGATTCGGAGTTGGCACGCGCCGTGCATATCCCCATTACGCCGCTGACCGGCCCGGAAGTTGTAGCCGGTTCCACGCGCATGAAAGCGGGCACGGCGACGAAGCTGGTGCTGAACATGCTCAGCACGGCTATGTTCATCCGCCTCGGATATGTGTACGGTAACTTGATGGTGAACTTGCAACCCAACAATACCAAGCTGCTCGACCGCGCGAGGCGCATTGTGGCGCAAGGGGCGGGCATAGCCTATGACGCAGCCGGAGACTTACTAACAGCCGCCGGAAACAAGGTCGCCACGGCTATAGTCATGGCCAAAACGGGCGTCGACCGCGAAGCCGCCGAGCGGCGCCTGGCCGCGGCTAACGGGCGCATCTCAGGGGCAATTTGAGGTCTTGCCTTATCCGCGCGGTCATCGGCGTTCATCGGCGGCCCAATTTCGTGAGACTTTATGGATAAATTTGTAATCAAAGGCGGCCCTCGTTTGCAGGGCGAGATCCACATCGGCGGATCGAAAAACTCCGCGCTTCCCGCGCTGGCGGCGGCATTGCTCACCGAAGAGCCCGTGACGTTGCGGCGCATCCCGCGCGTGCGCGACATCCGCACCATGCAGCGGCTGTTGGTGGATATCGGCAGCCAGGCGGAAGTCGAGGGCGAAACCATCCGCCTGCACACCCCGCGCATCGTTTCGTCGGAAGCGCCGTATGAGCTGGTGAAAACCATGCGCGCCTCCAGCCTGGTGCTGGGTCCGCTGGTGGCGCGCACGGGCCGCGCGCGCGTTTCCCTGCCCGGCGGGTGCGCCATCGGCGCGCGTCCCATCAACCTGCACCTGCACGGCCTGGAGCAATTGGGCGCACGCATCCAGCAGTCGCACGGCTACATCGAAGCGGAAGCGCCGGAGGGGCTGCGCGGCGCAGCGATCCACTTCGACCGCATCACCGTGACCGGCACCGAAGATCTGATCATGGCCGCCGTACTGGCGCGCGGCGAGACCATCTTGCGCAACGCCGCGCGCGAGCCC
>Ga0209333_1001419_pt1 | contig 11722 bp, 10 predicted proteins | sample BlaSpr_A8_OM2_O3_FD_187982 | JGI IMG/M metagenome (GOLD analysis project Ga0209333, IMG submission 187982) | Forest soil microbial communities from Thunder Bay, Ontario, Canada - Black Spruce, Ontario site 2_A8_OM2_O3 (SPAdes) (version 2) | ecosystem: Environmental > Terrestrial > Soil > Boreal...
TCACGCGGCTCTCAAAAAGCGCCACGCCGATCAATATCGGAACCTACGTCGGCGCGGCTCAGGTCCGCGAAGCCGTAATCGGCGGGGCCGTCGCCGCCTGGGTTGCAAAGGTACCCCTCGACGGTATCCTCCGTGGGGTTGTCCGAAAGATGCCACTTACCGATCCACACGCAGTCGTACCCAAGGGCGGGGGCCCCCGTGGCCGTATTTTGCGTTTGGGAGAGCACGTTCCCGATACTCGGGAACCCCTGCCCTCCGCTCCAGGGCTGAAGCGCCGGCGGGTACGCCGGGTTAAGACCGCTAGGTGGGTCCTGGCTGACAAAGACGCAGGTCTGCTGTGAATACAGTCCTGTAAGGAGCGTGGCGCGGGATGGCGAGCAGGCCGTTGCCGCGACGAAGTAATTCGAAAACACGAAGGACTGGTTCCGGATTGAAGCGACGTTCGGCAAAATCGCGTCGATCGCCGGCTGCCCGTTCAGCGCTCCAGACACTCCCGGCGTGGCCTGGGGGAGCCAGCGGGGAGCCCGCATCTGGTCAACTATTATCATCAGAATGTTGAATGCTGGGTAACCGGCTGAGGGTGCCGTGGGGCTTTGAGCTGCGCAGTCAGGAGGGTTGTATATGCAGCCGCCGCCCGAGGAGCGCGGCCCCGCCTTGAATTGGTGTTTCGCTCCGTGCGAGCGCGGGCCGAAGGGCCAGTGCCGCCTGCGCCTCTCCTGGGGACCGTTGCTAGGCGCCTGCACGGCAATCGGTGGTGGCAGGACGCCAGCGGCTATCGTGTCAGCGGCACAAGGCTGGATGCTGCCGAATGAGTCCAGGTAATTGTATACGGGTGGCGGCGGGGATTGGGCGTCCGCCGCCGAAGTGAGCGCGCCCGCCACGGCGGCTGCCCCAAGGGCTCCTATGAAAGCCCGGCGATTTACGCCCTCCGTCCGTTGCGTCCGGCCGTCTTCCATGGCTGCCTCCCTACCAAGGATGGAATTAATTGAGTATATGCCTGGAACGCGGGGGTGTCAATCCCTTTCAACACCTCTCTTTTTTCCCCCCAATTTTTGCCAAACTCCGATGGGATTGTGCGTGCTTTCGCTGGAATTGCCCTCGCCACAGCCTCGGGCAACCGCGATTTACGGCGACACGCGAAACGGAACGTTGCTGGAGAGCGCGCCGCTCGGAGTGACAACGCGCACCTCGCCGCTGCTCGCCCCGGCCGGTACGGTGGTGGTGATTTCGGAGGCTGAAACCACTTCGAAGGCTGCGGCGGTGCCGTTGAAGCTCACGCTAGTCGCGCCAGTCACGCCGGTTCCCAGGATCCTGACCTCCGCACCTACCGCGGCGGAGCTCGGCAAGGTTTCGACGAACGGACCCAGACCGGCGGAGAGGCTGAAGACGGTGCCGCACCCTGGCCCCAATCCGCCACTGCCGCTCCCGCCCAACAGGGTTGTCCCGTAGAACTCCCCACTAGTGTCCTGAACAAGCGACGCGGTGGGGTTCGAGCCATCGGTACACCCGCTTCGCGCACAAAAACTGTAAACTGTCGCCAGCGTCCCGCTCGACGGGACCTTGAAAATCGTGCCGCCCGCAAAAGCCCCGCCACCTGCCGTAGTACCGTAGAATTCGCCGTCGGTGGCCTGGATCAGGGCCGCCTCGGGGCCATATCCGTCCGCGCATCCGCTTTGTGCGCAAAAACTGTAAAGTGTCGTCAGCGCGCCCCCCGGCCTAATCTTAAAGACCGTGCCGCCCTTGTCGCCCTCGGCGTTGACCCCGCCCGCCGAGGTCGTACCATAGAGGTAGCCATCGGACGCCGCCGAGAGCCCCGCCTCGGGGTAAGAGCCGTCCACGCAATTTAGCACCTGCTGGGCGCAGAAGCTGTAGAGCGTCGTCAGCGTGCCCCCAGGAGTGATTTTGAAGACGGTCCCGCAGCCGAAGTCCGGGTAGGACTCACAGTTCGCCCCCCCGTACTCCGTCGTCCCGTAGAAATCACCACTCGCGGCCTGCACCAGCCCGCCCACGGGGTAGTAGCCGTCCGGGCAGCCCTGCTGCGCGCAGAACTCGTGGAGTATCGTCAATACACCAGCGGGGGTGATTCTAAAAACCGTGCCGCAGCCGGCTCCGCCAAAAATACAAGCGGCATTGGTATCCCCGCCAACGCCTGTTGTCCCGTAGAAGTCGCCGTTGCTGGCCTGGATCAGAGGCCCTGGCTCCCAGGCGCCCCCGCCGGATGTCCCGCCAAAGCTGTACACCGTCGTCAGCGCGCCACGCGGCGTCGTCTCGAAGACCGAGCCGGGGCCGTTTAACCCAGCGGATGTTGTTCCGTAAAGGTCGCCATTCGTGGCTTGAACCAGGGGAGCCGATCCGGCATTGCCGTTCAAGCATTCCGACCCCCCGCCGTTGGGGCAGAAGCTGTACAGCGTCGATAGGGTGCCGCCCGGAGCGATCTCAAAAATCGTGCCGCTATTGGTGGTCCCGCCCCCCGTGGTGGTCCCGTATAGCATTCCGTCAAGGGCCTGGACGAGCGCTGTGGCGGGGTACCCGCAATCGGCGCTGTCGAACCTGTGCAGGGTGGTCAAGGTCTGCGCCGGCAGCGCAACCGTCATTGCACGCAACAGGAATACGGCGCAAGCCGCCCTCCACCAGATCCGTTTAACAGGCGTGGTTGCGCACGGTACAAAAGGCGTGAACCCCGCCTTCCACCATGTGGGTTGGCCCGCCGCGCTGACAATTCGCTTCATAGATGCGCTCCTTTTCTGCACAGGTTTCCATCTCGGCCAAGCATACTCATCAAAATATTACACCCAAGGGGGAATTAAAGCACGCCTAATTTCCCCAAGTGGGTACCAAAAACCCGGGCCCAGGCACCGCCCGCTCTAGCCGACGACGTGCGCCGCCCCCCTCGCTCGCACACTCCCCAAATCACCGTATCGCCGCCGTTGCCAAGTCCCCCGTCGCCCGATCCGCCCCCTCCCCCGCTCACTCCCCGCGTCCCCGCGCCCCGTTCACAGCCTTGTTCTGTTGCAAACAAAGGACTTCAAATAATTCCCCCAAACGTGTGATGTATACTATGAGCAGGGGAGAAAAAGATGTATAAATCTTCAAATCGCCGTATTCGCGCCTCGCGGGCTAATGGCGCACGTTCTCGCGGACCACGCACTGCGGGCGGCAAGGCCCGCTCGTCCCAGAACGCCATTCGCCACGGCCTGCTCGCCAAGTGCGTGGTCATGGCCGGCGAATCCAGCCCCGGGTTCGACGCGCTGCTTTACCAGCACCAGGCCCGCTTCGCGCCCGCCGACGGTGTGGATCAAGGATACGTTGAGGAAATGGCCGCCGCCACCTGGCGTATCCGGCGCGCTTGGGCTATGGAAACCCGCCTTTTCGACGATGCCGTCGCGGCCCAGCCGCCGGGCGATGAAAGAGGCCGCATGGCCGCCGCCCTCGGGCGCCTTGCTCCCCGCCCCGAATTCGCGCTATTGCAAAGATACGAAACCCGCTTGCACATGCACTACCAGCGCGCCCTGCACAACTTCCTCCTCGTCCGCGCGGCGTGTATACCAAACGAACCTAGTCCCATTCCCGAACACAGTGCTCCCATCGCCCCCTCGCCCCCTCTCCCCCTCGCCCACTCGTCCCCCCTCCCCCCCAGCCCCACCCCGCTCTAGCGCATAATACTATAGAGGTTACCCCATGAAGCCCAGCCTAAACATCGGCATTGAGGAGGAGTATCAGACCATCGACCCCGAGAGCCGCGATCTCCGCTCCCACATCGGCCTCGAGATGATCGCACAGGGCAAAGCCGTGCTGGTCGAGCGGGTTAAGCCCGAGATGCACCAGTCGGTCATCGAAGCCGGCACGCGCGTCTGCCGCAACATCCAGGAAGCCACACACGAAATTCATATGATTCGCCGCAGCCTGATCGGCCTGGCCCGTCAGAACGGTCTGCGCCTCGCGGCTTCCGCCTCCCACCCGTTCGCCGACTGGAGCACGCAAGGGATCTACCCGGATGAGCGCTACCACACCATCGTGGAAGACATGCAAATGGTGGCGCGCGCCAATCTCATTTTCGGCCTGCACGTTCACATCGGCGTCGAAGATCCAGAAACCGCCATCCACATCATGAACGCCGCGCGCTACTTCCTGCCGCACATCCTGGCGCTCTCCACCAACTCGCCCTTTTGGCGCGGCATGGATACCGGCTTGAAATCGTACCGCTGCAAGGTCTTCGACAAGTTCCCCCGTACCAACATTCCGGATTACTTCCCCAGCTACGGCGAATACGAGAGCTTCATCAACCTGCTGGTGCAGACCAATTGCATCGATAACGCCAAGAAAATCTGGTGGGATATCCGCCCGCATCCCTATTTCAGCACCCTCGAATTCCGCGTGTGCGACATTCCCATGCGCGCCCAGGAGACCATCGCGCTGGCCGCGCTCATCCAGGCCACCGTGGCCAAGCTCTACAAGCTGCACTCTATGAATCAGGGCTTCCGCCTCTATCGCCGCGCGCTCATCATGGAGAATAAATGGCGCGCCCTGCGCTACGGCATCGACGGCAAGCTCATCGATTTCGGCAAGCGCATCGAAGTGCCCCTGCGCGAGTTGATGGACGAATACTTCGAGATGATCGACGATGTGGTCGACGAACTAGGCAGCCGGGAAGAGATTAACTACCTGCGCGAGATACTACGTAATGGAACGGGAGCGGACCGCCAGTTGCGCGTCTGGAACGAAACCCACGATATGAAGAAAGTTGTCGATTACATTATTGAAGAGACCGAAGCGGGCATTTTCGATACCGCGGAAAGGCGGGGGGCAGCCAATTGAATCGACCGTCAAATGGAGTATTCAAACAAATGGCCGTGGAACCTTCGCTGGTCGAAGGAGCGCGCAACGCGGTCGGCGTTTGCCTGCGCATTCAGCCGCACGAAAAAGTTACGTTGATTACCGACCATGCCTCCATCGAGATTGCCGCCGCGCTGGCCGCCGAGCTCGATACCGTGGGCGCGCCCTATCGCTCTTGGATGCTCGAAGAGATTGCACCGCGCCCGCTGGCCGACATGCCGCAGCCGGTGCTCGACGATCTGGAAACCAGTCAGGTGAGCATCTTCGCCGCCCAAGCGCAGCCCAACGAGCTGCGCTCGCGGATGCAGATGACCGACGTCGTCACCCGCCGTAAGATCCGCCACGCACACATGGTCAACATCACCAAGCAGATCATGCGCGACGGCATGCGCGCGGATTTCCGCGAAGTGGATCGCATCAGCCTGCAAGTCATCGAGATCGCCCGTGCAGCCACGCTGGTCCGGGCCAAAACGCCGGCCGGCACGGACCTGACCGCCGAGATGAATCCGGACTACAAGTGGCTGAAGACCAGCGGCATCATCAGCCAAAATACCTGGGGCAATCTGCCGGGCGGCGAAATATTCACCACCCCGGGCGAGGTCAACGGAACATTCGTAGTGGATGGCGTAGTCGGCGATTACCTTTGCGCCAAGTATGGCGATCTGCATGCCAACCCGCTGACCATCCGCATCAAAGGCAATCGGCTCGCCGAAGCGCACTCCGCCAACCGCGCGCTCGAAGACGAATTCTGGCGCTATACCCACACCGATGAGAACAGCGACCGCGTCGGCGAGTTCGCCATCGGCACCAACATCGGAGTGCGCGACGTGATTGGCAATATTTTGCAGGACGAAAAAATTCCCGGCGTACACATCGCTTTCGGCGATCCTTATGGCAGTTATACCGGCGCCAAATGGGGCTGCTCGACGCACATCGATGTGGTCGGCCGCAAATTCGATATCTGGGCCGACGACCGCATGATTATGCGCGCCGGCGAATTCACGCTAAACCAGTGATTCCCGCCCTCCGAGAACGCTTCAACGCCGCCTTCACACCGGAAAAGTACGCGGCGTTCCTCGCGCGCATGGAAGCGCAATCCGGAACGCCACTGGCATTTCGCCACAGCGAGACCCCGTGCTTCTTCCCCGCCCCGCTGATTGACGCCATGGCGCGCGAAGGCGCCGATCTGATCCGGCAGTTGACCTCGCCGGAGTATCTGGCCATCGCCCGCCAAGCCGTACCGCCGCAATACGATGTGCCGGGCGAGCCCGACCACCCCCTGTTCTTGCAGGTGGATTTCGGATTGGTGCGCGAAGCTCCCGGACAGATCGCGCCGCGCCTGGTCGAGATCCAGGCGTTCCCGTCGCTGTACGCCTACCAGCCTGTGCTGTCGCAGATGTACATCGATACTTACAACCTCGATCCGCAACTGCGCTACCTGCTTAGTGGCCTCGACTTGGCGGGCTATAAGGCGCTGCTGGGCCGCGCCATCCTCGGCGGACACGACCCGGAAAACGTCATTCTGATGGAGATCGATCCGTTGCACCAGAAGACGCTCGCGGATTTCGTTCTCACCGAGCGCATGTTAGGGGTGCGCGCCGTTTGCATCACGCAAATCCGCAAAGACGGCAAGGTCCTCTATTACGAGCGTGACGGCCGCAAAATCCCGATCCATCGCATCTACAACCGCGCCATCGTGGACGAACTCCAGCGCCGCGGCATTGCCCCGGCTTTCGATTTCCGCGACGATTTGGACGTCGAATGGGCCGGCCACCCCAACGATTATTTCCGCGTCAGCAAATTCTCAATCCCTTACCTGCGGCATCCATCGGTGCCCCAGACATGGTTCCTCGACCAGCTTCATCACATTCCGCAGGATACGCACAATTACGTGCTGAAACCGCTCTTTTCCTTCGCCGGCCTGGGCGTGCGCATCGGACCGCCGCGCGAAGAAATCATGGCCATCCCCGCCGCCGAGCGCCGCAATTACATCCTGCAGGAGCGCGTACGCTTCGAGCCGGTGATCGAGACCCCGCACGGCAAAACCATGGCCGAAATCCGCATCATGTATATCTGGCTCGACGAGCTGCAGCCCGTCTCCCTGCTGGTGCGCATGGGCCGCGGCGCGATGATGGGCGTAGACCACAACAAGAACCTCGAATGGGTGGGCGCCTCCGCCGGCCTACTCTCTAACTTCGACGAACTCGCGCAGCCGGAGAAGCGCGTCGTCCCACTGCTTTGAGATCTGCTCGAGGTGCCGGCGCGCGTCTTTAAGTCGCCGCCGATCCAATTGCCAAACGCTCTCGCGGCCGTGCCGCGTGCTGTGTACCAGCCCCGATCCCTCCATCACCCTCAGGTGTTTGGCGATCGCTTGACGAGTGACATTGGATCGCTCCGTAAGCCTGGCGATCGACATCGGCCCGTCGTCACAGAGGCGCGAGACAAGCCGTAAGCGGGTCTCATCGCCTAGGGCGGCGAAAAGGCGCGCGGATCCGCTACGCATGGGACACGTACCGCTCGATCACTTTCACCATGACGCTCCAACCTCCTTCATTCGCGGTGAAGGCCTTGGCGCGGCGCGCCAGCGGAATGCGATCGAAGCCCGACTCGGTTACAGTCAGCATGACGCCGTCCGCCACTTCCTCGAGTTCGAAAACCACCAGCGTCGTGGGCTCGGCGGAGTAGTCGACACCGGTTTCAACCGCGAAGGGATGCCACCGGAAAGAAAATAACCGCCCCGGTTCCATCCGCTCAACGGCGATTTCGAACGAAACGCCTTCGTACTGTTTCTGGGCCTTGGCGACCTCGGCATCGACCGTGGTTCCCACAATCATTCCGCGCAACCGAGCGCCAGGCGTGAATGGGCCGTCGAATCTCACGCCGAACCAGCTTCCGAACTCGGTGGAGTCCGCCAGCGCGCGCCAGATTCGCTCCCGCGGCGCGCGCAATAGAATCTTCTTCTCGATGCTATCCGTATTCATGCAACCCTCTGGTTGCATATTAACAATATTCAGGCCCGCCGTATTTTACACCCACTTCTTGTCCTGCCACTGCTTGAATGCCGCCGAAACCAGTTCCTTCAATTCGGCGAGCGTCTCCGGTTCCGGAACAGTCTTGAAGTTGAAGCAGGTCTTGCCTTGCATCCGCCGCTTCAAACCGGGTGGAACCGTGCTCGTGAGAGCCGGACACATGTACAGGGGCATCAAATGGAAGCTCACGTACGCCTTGCCCAACCGCACCGAGCCGAAATACATCGGATGGCCCTTGTGCTGCGGGAACGGCGACGGAGCCTTTGTGAGTAGCGTATATTCCCTTTCTGTCTCAGCCTTAACGGACAGGCGCTTGGCATATTTCGCGAGTACGGGTTTCAGGGCGGCGAAGGCCGCGGTAAAATCGTCCGGCATATTGCCGGATTGTCGCTAATTTACGGCTGGCCGTCAATTGCCCACCCGTAGCACGGCCGCCCCCTGCACCCCGCCCTGCTTCAACATATTCAAGGCCGCATTCGCTTCCGCCAGCGGAAACTCCCGCACCTCGCTATGAATCGGAATCTCCGCTGCGATCTTCAGAAAATCCTCCCCATCCTGCCGCGTGTTATTTGCCACGCTGCGAACCACGCGCTCGTGATACAGCAGGTTGTAATCCATCGCCGGAATCGGACTCATGTAAATGCCGCCCAGCGCCACCGTGCCGCCTCTTTTCAGTACCCGCAACGCGGAAGCCACCAGCCCGCCCGCGGGCGCGAAGACGATGGCGGCGTCTATCTTCTCCGGCGGCTGATCGTCGGCCCCGCCGGACCACTCCGCGCCCAACTCCCGCGCAAGCTCTCTGTGCCGTTCCTCGCGCGTCATCGCGTAAACCCGTACGCCCCAATGCCGCGCCACCTGGATCGCCACGTGCGCGGCAGCGCCAAAGCCGTACAGCCCCAACGTGCCGCCAGGCTGAATGCCCGAAACGCGCAGCGAGCGGAAGCCGATAATCCCCGCGCACAAGAGCGGCGCAGCGGCCATATCGCTGAAGCCTTCCGGGATCGGATAGACAAAGCTCTCAGGCGCAACAATGTACTCGGCATAGCCGCCATCCACCGTATAGCCGGTGAACGTCGCCAGCGCGCAAAGGTTCTCGCGGCCCGAGCGGCAGTACTCGCAAACGCCGCAGGTGCGATGCAGCCATGCAACACCTACCCGCGCTCCATGGCCGAAGCGTTGCGCTCCGGCCCCGCTACGCTCCACAGTGCCCACCACCTGGTGCCCCGGTATCACGGGGCGCTTGCGCGGCGGCAGTTCGCCTTCCACTACATGCAAATCGGTCCGGCACACGCCGCATGCATGTACCCGCACCAGCACCTCGTCGGCGCCGGGCTCCGGCACGGGCGCATCGCCGAACGCCAACGGATTCCGCTCGATCGGAGCGGGCGATTCCAAGACACAGGCCTTCATTCCGTCTCCTGACTTCTTCTGTCTCCTGCCTTCTGTTATACTCCCAGATCCATGTCTCCATCGGGCAAACCCTACCGCTTCATCATCCTGGCCTTCGCCGCCCTGATTACCTTCGGCAGCTACTTCGCTTACGATAGCGTCGGCGCCATCGAGACCACCCTCATCCAGGTGTTCCACACCGACCGCGCCGCGATCGGGACCATGTACACCATGTACAGCGTGGCCGCCGTGGTCGCGGTGGGACTCGGAGGAGTGCTCATCGATCGTGCCGGAGTGCGCCGCGCCAGCCTGATCTTCTCCGGCTTCGTGGTAGCCGGCGCTTCCATGGTCGCCTGGGCGCCCAGCCTGCCCGTCTTATATGCCGGCCGCGTCCTGTTCGGCATCGGCTCCGAATCCGTGATCGTCGCGCAGAGTGCCATTGCCGCGCGCTGGTTTACCGGCAAGGAACTGGCGATGGCTTTCGGCATAACCCTCACCATCGCCCGTCTCGGCACCCTGTTTTCCTTCAACACGGAAGAGCTGCTGGCCACCCGCTTCGGCTGGCGCGGCGCGCTCTGGATCGCCGCCGGGCTGTGCGTATTCAGCCTGCTCTGCAATTGGATCTATACGCTCATGGACCGTCACGCCGAGCCGATCCTACATCTTCCCGAAGCCGGCTCCGGCGACAAGATCACCTGGAGCGACATTCGCAAGTTCCGACCCTCCTACTGGTACGCCGTGGGAATCTGTGTGACGTTCTACTCCGCCATCTTCCCTTTCACCGCGCTGGCCACCGACTTCTTTCACGATAAGTGGGGCATGCCCATGGCGTCCGGCGAGGGGCTGGGCTTTTTCGCCGGCGTGTTCTTCAATCTCACACACATGTTCACCACCGCGCAGGGCGTCACGTCGATTATCATCGCGGCTTCCATGGTGCTCGCGCCCTTCGCCGGCAACCTGGTCGATCGCGTGGGCCGCCGCGCCACCCTGATGGTACTAGGATCGCTGCTGATCGTTCCGGCGCACCTGCTGCTGGGCCTGACGCACTTTTCACCGGTCCTATCCATGATCGTGTTGGGCGCGGCATTCGTGTTGGTTCCCGCTTGCATCTGGCCATCTGTGCCGCTCATTGTGGACGCGCGTTGCGTAGGTACGGCCTTTGGACTGATGACCGCCATCCAAAACCTGGGTCTGGGCGCATTCCCGTACGCCAGCGGCGCTCTGCGCGACGCCACACACGACTATACCGCCAGCCAGATCATGTTCGCCGGGCTGGGATTCTGCGGCCTGCTTTTTTCGCTTCTGCTGCTGCGCGCCGATCGCCGTGAAGGCGGCCGCCTGGAGCGGGCCAACTAAACGCTGTATAATCTGGCTTCCGGAGGAAATGTCAAACGATGGCCATACCAGCCCTGTTGCTGCTGTCCGCAACCCGCGAGTCGCGCATCACCGCGCTCGACTGGGTCACGATCGGGCTTTACTTCGGCATTCTGCTCACCGTGGCCACCTGGGTGGTGCGCCGCGCGAAGGACTCCGCCACCGACTATTTCCTGGCCGGCCGCAACCTGGGCTGGTGGGTGATCGGCGCATCCATCTTCGCCTCCAACATCGGCTCGGAGCACATCGTGGGACTGGCCGGCTCCGGGGCTACCAGCGGCGTCGCCATGGCGCACTATGAGCTGCACGCCTGGTGTCTGCTGGTGCTGGGTTGGGTTTTCGTGCCGTTCTATATGCGCTCCATGGTCTTCACCATGCCGGAATTCCTGGAGCGGCGCTTCAACGAAAAATCCCGCTACGTTCTCTCCATCGTTTCCATCATCACTTTCATCATCTCCAAGATCGCGGTCGGCATCTTCGCCGGCGGCGTGGTCTTCGGCACGCTGTTCCCGCAGATGAGCATCAACATCGGCGGCACAACCATCGACAGCTTTTGGATCGGCTCCGTGCTGGTGATCGTGCTTACCGGCCTTTACACTACTCTGGGGGGCATGCGCGCCGTGGCTTATAACGACGCCGTTCAAGTCACGGTCCTGATACTCGGTTCGTTCCTGTTGACCGCTTACGGCCTGGTCCGCCTGGGTGGGTGGGCGGAGTTGCGCCACTTATGCGGCTCCGATATGTTCAATCTCTGGAAGCCGCTTATCCCCGCTGGCGTCGAAAGCACCTGGGCGCCAGTAATGCAGACCAACGCCGCCGGACATGTCGTGAAGCAGGCTTGGTATTTCAACGATAACTTCCCGTGGCTCGGCATGCTCTTCTGCGCGCCAATCATCGGGCTGTGGTATTGGTGCACGGACCAATACATCGTACAGCGCGCCTTGGGCGCGCCCAATGAGACAGTCGCCCGCCGGGGCAGCATCTTCGCCGCGTTTCTAAAGCTCTTCCCAGTGTATCTGTTCATCATTCCGGGACTCATCTGTTACGCGCTGGCTAAGAGCGGCAACGTTCCCGAACTGACTCCCATGATCGGTCCC
>Ga0209333_1001422_pt1 | contig 11707 bp, 10 predicted proteins | sample BlaSpr_A8_OM2_O3_FD_187982 | JGI IMG/M metagenome (GOLD analysis project Ga0209333, IMG submission 187982) | Forest soil microbial communities from Thunder Bay, Ontario, Canada - Black Spruce, Ontario site 2_A8_OM2_O3 (SPAdes) (version 2) | ecosystem: Environmental > Terrestrial > Soil > Boreal...
TTCCATGTGTAACGGATCGCCGTGATGTTGTCCCACGAATCCAGGCCATAGGCTTTGGCAACCTGTTCGAGAATTGGCGGGCGGCTCTGTGCATGGGAAGTTGCGACAACGACTGTCGCCCCTAACACCAGAAGACCGATCATCGTTACGCGGTTCACTTTCGTCATGAGGTTCGCTCCTTTATGAATTGAACTGATGTGGGGTTGGATGACGGCCAGAGGTATCGCGGTGCATGGATTCTATGTCGAAACAGCAACCTTGGCTCGCGCCAGCCACCGGCGTCCATTGGCAGTTTCGCCGCGAATTATACCGCACAGTTCGGATAATTGTGTGCTGGCACGCTCCTGCGGCCACATTCGTGATGGCGCATAAGCTCGCAAATCGCATCGCAAAGGGCACTTATTCCGTCGAGGATGGAGGTTCACCCAATCGTGTGAATCTCCGGAACGCGATAATTGCGCCGGCAGCTGCCACGGCTCCGTATTCCAAAATCATAATCCAATCAGGAACCACCCACGCGCGGCCAAGTGTGCGCAAGTGCCAAACGTAGTACGTCGGAATGATGGTAACGGTCCAGATGATGAGCGGCACCGTCGCGACCGACCGCGCGAACGGAAGCAGCCAGAGCAGGTACCACGGGTATACGACCGGCGCGCACAGAAGGCATGCCGCCATGGGCCACGCGAATGCGACTGCAGATAATTCCGCGGCTTTGCGCCTGATCCAAAATGCGGTCAGAAGGCCGACGAGCACTGCCAGCCCCACGATCAGCTGCGGAGCGGCCACATGCTCGAGCGTTGCAAACATCGGATCGTTAAAACGGAACCGCTGTACGAACGTGCCGAGCGAGCCGATCGGAATCCGCCCGTGGTTTAGAAACGGAACGTATAGGAGTCCGACAACGATTGCCGCGAGCGCGCCGTCGTGCACACGAACGCGCCTCCAATACAGAGGCAGCAGTACGATGGGAAGCAATTTCACGGCGACAGACAGCCCCAATGCTACCGCGGCGACCGTACGCCAGCGCCGCCCGAGCGCGGCGACCGATAGCAAGAGCAGCAGCGCGCCGACAATGTCTATGTGACCGCTGCCCGCTACTTCCACCGCGAGCAGTGGATTCCAGGCATAGGCCAAAACCCAATGTGTTGCTTCCCCGCCCCGACGCAGGAGATCGAGCAAAACGAAAACGATCGCCGCATCGCAAAGTACAAACGCTACTTTTAGTGAAAAGACGGACTCATGAATCGCCGTGACCACGCGGAAGAAAAGTTCAGCGCCCGCTGGATATGGGCTCGGGACTTCTGGATTGTTCAGCGTGCGAGTCTCGGGCGTGTGCAACCCGCTGACCGCAGCGTCATTGGGGACCACTATATAAGGGTTATAGCCAAGCCGCTGCACGCGGCCATCCCAGAGATAACGATGAACGTCGTCATCTGGACCTGGTGGCTGCAACAAAAATGGAACGTGCCACAAAGCAGCCAGCACTAGCCCGATGATGATGACGTGGCGCGGGAATTTCGGCGTGGAGAAGAACTCGCGAATCGCAAGCAGGTACGCGGTTCCGGCAACTGCCAGTGGAATGATGAACGACGGTTCGCCAACGGTGCTGAACTTGCGTGCGCAGATCGTCAGCGACACGAGCAAAACCGCGGCCAGGCCGAAAATTCTGCGGGATGGCGTAAGCTTCACAGATCTTCCGTGCCGGTTCGCAACTCTGCCACCGCCTGTCCCCACTCTTTCAGCCAGATCGCTGTTCGCGGCGCCCTGGCGGGAGCGGTCCGCAGTTCCGCAGCAAGCCGAGTTAGGTCGCCTTCGACGTCAATGTCGTAAAAGAGATCTGTGAGGCCGACGGAGAGCTGCAGCCCGCGAGCGCGCGCCAGCAGCGCCTCCAGCGCGCTCTTCGTGCCCATGCCGTCGCCGTCGAAAAGTGTTGCATGAGCGTCCTTGGCCCCGACAAGGTAATAGCCGCCATCATTTGTCGGTCCGACAACGACGTCGTGCTCGGCGAGCGTTTCGAACGCGCTCCATAGAATCGAAGCCGGCAGGTGCGGGCTGTCGCTATTGAACGCAACAACGCGTTGCTTTCCACGCGCTGTGAAGTGCGCAAACACCGAGGTGAGTCCCGCTGCAAGGCCTTCCCCTTTCTGCGCTACCACTTGCGCCACACCGTGCGCCAACTTCGTCAGTTCTTCCACGTCCGAAGCTGGGCACATAATCGCAAGTTCGACATTGCCCAACGAGCGCGCCAGCGCCAGCGTGTCGTCCAAGAGGCAGCGGTAGAGTTCGGTGACTGCGGCAACTGGAAGTCTCTGAGCTAAGCGGGTCTTGACCAGGCCCGGTCTAGGTGCTTTGGCCATTATTACCAGGGTGCAGGCGTCATTTCGGTGAGGAGGAGTTTGCATCTGCATGGCTCCGCGGAGGTTCACGCCGAGTGCAGCGGGGCGGGCCGTCTCCGCCAGAAATAGTAGCGCGCTATCAACGTGAGTATGGACCAACCTGCGCCAATCGTGCCCCTAACCGTCCCGCCGATCTTAGAGGTTCCGAGGCGCGGATAATAGCTCACGGGAACCTCCACAATGCGGAAACCGGCTTTGGCGCCTTTCAGAATCATTTCCACGGCCCAGCCATACGTGGCTTGCTCCAGGTCCAGCGCGTGAAGCACGTCAATGCGCGCCGCCCGGAATGGACCTAGATCCGTGATTTGCACACGATACAGCAGCCCTATTAAGGTTGCAGCCAGGCGATTGCCAAACACTTGATGCCACGGCAGAGCTGCCTGGTTTCCTGCAGCGAAGACGCGCGATCCTAATGTAATGTCCGCGCGGCCCTCAATGATTGGGGCGAGTAACAGCGGAAGTTCGGAAGGGCGATCGCTGTAGTCGCCGTCCAAAAATACAACGATGTCTGGATTCTGCGCATTCGCGATACCAGTAAGGCAGGCGCGACCGTATCCGCGACGAGGTTCGTGGAAAACGCGGGCTCCCAACTTTGAGGCGATCTCGGGAGTCCCGTCGCTCGAATTGCTATCTACAACCAGGACTTCGGTGACGATCTCCGCCGGTAGATCAGCTAGGACGCGACTGATGGACTGCGCTTCGTTGTGCGTAGGAATGACTACCGAAACTCGCACCGAATCTACGCTCAACTCAAAACCACGGTGAGGACGGCCAGCGCCGCGCCAGCAAGGCGTCAACTCCCCATGTTCGACCGCCTCGGCCCACCGCGAGCGCAAGCGACGCCATCACCGGAACCAGAAGTTCCCAAATCCAGGCCGTGCCCCATTCAGACACCCAAAGGCTCGCCAGATACAGAAACGCTACCGTGGCAGCCGGGCGCGTCAGCAGACCGACAACGAGCAATATCCCGAGGCCGATTTCGGTTGCCGCTTGCAGCGGAGCCGCCATCGCAGCGTGATTCGCCGCTGCCGCCATGACCGTCTTCCAAATGGCCGGAGCGTGATCATGTTGAATGTAATAGTTGATCAATCCGGCGTAGCCGCTTGCCGTGTAGAGACCCTTCCCTAAATTTTCGAAGAAGACCCACACGAGCATCGCCCCAATCGTCACCCGAACTATCGCCAGCCCGTTTCCCGCAGAAGCTTGGTCGGACATTTACGAAGACCTCACTTGCGATTCGCTTGCGTTCATCGCGATCGCGGTTGTGGCAGTCGTTTTGTAGCAGACCCGCAAGCGAAGCCGCGGTTTTGTTTCCGGGCCGCGCGAGCGGCATTATACAAGCCACAGCCGTCGTGTTCCAGCCGAGGCGTTAGCCGCGTATAACCTCACGGTGTTCTAGTCTCGCGCGATCACGATCGTCGTGCATGCGCTTTCCATCTTAGGAAGTTCGCGGGCGGCAGCCATGCGAATCTCTAACTTTTCTATTTTTCCTTTGACGACAGGACAATAGAAGTCCGGCTGATCGAGCGCGTTCTGCAGCCGCCGGCGGCCGGCACATCCGCCGTAACAACTCTGGAGATAGGCGCACGAGCGACAGGCTTCCGGCACGCTGCGCGCCTCTACAAACGGCGAAGTTTCCACGATTGACGAGCCCAAGGAGCACAAAAGCGAGAGCAGCTCGCCAGCTCCCGGCCAGTACACGCAAGGCTGAGTGGTGGCCCGGGGCGTAATCCGCACCGTGCTCACTCCGCATCCGCCGGTCCTGGGAGGAAGTCCGGCCATGGCGCGAACCAACGGCTCGCTGATGGCAATCACGTCCGTCTCCGCAAACAACGCTCGAAAACCGCGCCAATACTCGTCGTAACTCAACGCATAGATGTCAGAACGCACGGCTTGATAAACATTGATGCGCAACGGCGAGTCATAGCGCTTCACCGCGCGCGCCACTTCAGCCAGTCGCAAGTAGTTCGACTTCATCATTACCGCGATGAAGTTGACGGGAATTCCGAGCCGGACACAGCGCGCAGCTTGCGCATGAATCAAAGCCCAATTGCCGCTGCCACGCTGGGCGTCCTGGTCGGCTTCGGTGGGGTAATCCAGGGAGAACTCGACATCGTGGAAGGCACGGAGCTCGTCGTCAGTGAGCACGGCCGCGCTGTGGCCATTCGAGGTGATGGTGAGCTTCACTGGCAGAGAGTGGAGGTAGGACAAAATCTCGCGGAATTGCGGGTGCATACCATTCTCGCCCGTTCCCAGATTCACGGTACGGACGGGGAGGCTTTCCATCACAGATCTAACCTGTTCGAGGCTAAGCCGATCCGTCCGCGCCGGATCGCGGTAACAGAATGAACAGGCCAAGTTGCACTCGTTGGTTAGCCCAAGTCCCAGCGCAAATTTTCCCGTCACCGTGGGACGAACGATAGGAGAGTTTAAAGTGGAATGTGGGCTTTGCGGCGTCACGGTCCTATTACCTTGCTGGATGACGCGCGAGAACGGCGAGCGATTAGCTGAATGTAGCGCGCGATCGCAAAAAACTCCGGACGCGCTCCCAGCTTCGATTCCAGCTCGAATATTTCAGAGTATGTTGCATCGGCCGGGCTCTGCAGAGCCGCGTAATCAAAAAAAACGCGGACGCCACGTTCAGCGACAATTTCCAATCCGGCGCGCGCAAGCATTCCGTATAGATCCGCGGGCGCAAATAACCTCATGCGGTTGCCATAGAGGGTATCCACCACCGTTTCCGCGGTGAGATTGGCGGTTGCAAGTTTCCAGTCTGCTGATTTAACGGCGTCCTTCAGCACTTCTCCAGCACGATTGCGCACCAATATAGAAAGCACACCGTCCGTTCGCAGGGCACGAGCGATATCGCAAACGGTCGTGGCAGGATCCCCAGAATACTCCAGCAGGTTGTGGCAAACGACGACGTCAAAGGACTCGGCAGCGAAGAGTTCACGCAATTGGCCGGTCTCGGCATGGCAGAAAGAAATCCGCGGCATCACACCGGAGGCGTCCGCGTCCTGGCGTGCGATCCAGAGCATCTGCTCGGAACTATCAAGCAACACGACGTCATGGCCCAGTCCAGCGAGCCGCAGACTCGCAGAGCCGGTGCCGCCGCCCACATCGAGCGCACGGTGTTTCGCCGCATCGCGCGGCAGGAAACGCCGCAAGTTCTCCCATGCCAGCTCGGAGCGCAGCCTGCCCGAAGGCGTCTTCAAGTAAGCCGCGTATTTCTCCGCGTCTTGGAAGCGCACAGTATCCCGTAATCCGATCTCAGACTCCAAGGATCCGCCTCGCACGTTGCCTGCCGAGTGAGTCGAGTGTACGCTATGCATTGCCTGGTGAGTAAGAGCAGAATTCCTGGTTCAAAGGATGTGGTATGAAGCGGCGCGATTTTCTGCGATCCACCGGAATTTTTTCAGCAAGTCTCGCGTTCGCGAATCCTGGGCGAATCTTTGCGCCGGACACAACGCCTGGCCAGTGGCGCACGTTTGAAGTCACCACGCGCGCCGAAGTCCTGAAGCCTTCGGGCGCCACCCGAATTTGGCTCCCCGCACCGCTCATCAGCGAATCGCCCTTTCAGAAAACGGTCTCCGCTACTTTCCAAGCTGACGCGGGCACCGCGAAGATGATAGAAAGCAAGCCTGACTCGCTCGGAATCATCGCCGCAGAATATCCATCGGGCGTGAAGCCAGTCCTCAACTTCACCACCCGCATCGCGACCAAAGACTATGTGGTTGATCTCTCCGCGCCGGGCAACGCGCCAAAAATAGACCGCGCGGATGTGCAGCATTTCTTGCAGCCGACGAAGCTCCTGCCCACCGATGGCATCGTGAAAACCACTGCGCTCGAAATCACGCGCGACGCAAAAACGGATGTCGAGAAAGCGCGCGCCATCTACGAATGGATTGTTGACAACACTTTTCGCAATCCGAAAACACGCGGCTGTGGCGTCGGCGATATTCGATTCATGCTGGAGTCTCGCGATCTCGGTGGCAAGTGCGCGGATCTGAACGCTCTCTACGTGGGATTGGCAATGGCGGCCGGCCTTCCCGCGCGCGACGTGTACGGCATCCGCGTCGGCAAATCAGAGCTGGGATACAAGAGCCTGGGCGCTTCAACGGAGACCGTTACAAAATCCCAGCACTGCCGCGCGGAAGTTTACCTCAGCGACTTTGGTTGGGTGCCCGTTGATCCAGCCGACGTCCGGAAAGTTGTGCTGGAAGAACCGCCTGGAAATCGTCCTCTGGACGACGACATGGTGAAGAATGCTCGAAAGCGGCTATTCGGCTCCTGGGAGATGAACTGGATGGCGTATAACTTCGCGCACGACGTCGCTCTGCCCGGATCAAACGGCGCACCGGTCGGCTTCCTAATGTATCCGCAGGCGGAAACTTCCGAGGGCCGGCTCGACAGCCTTGACCCAGACAACTTCAAGTACGAGATCACTTCCAAGGAAACGACCGCCGCAAACGGCTTACAGAAATGACGGTAGCAGCGCCGCTCACGTCCGGGGCGAAGCGAGGCTACCGGGAATCTCCGAAATGGCAAACGCAATAACGCATTCTTCCAGAATTCACTTCGTGTGACTGGGCACGATGTCCAATATCAGTCCGAAGCCGCGCCTTTCGAGAGGTGCGGTCCGCGAATATGGAGCTTTTCGGAAACGGCCGCGAGCTCCCGAACCCATTCCTGATGGACGGGATCGTCGATCGCCTTGCCGTTAGCGCCGTTGTGATTCGTCGTCAGGCGCTGGAACGCAAGGTTCTGAGCGGTCCACATTCCCACAGGAAACGGCAGGTCGCCTGCAACATCGAGAAGCACATGCAGACGCTTCAGCGAATCCAAATCTTCCGGGTGGTCGTGAAACGCAGTGGCTTGTATTTCCAGCCGGTGCCGCATGATGAATTCCAGAGTCGTGGCGTCGAGATGGACGTTGTTCAACCTGGTTTCGCGCAGCAGGCAACGGATGCCAGCAACATCTATATCGGGCTTTTCCAGCGCCTGTTGCAGCTGGCTATTTAGCGCGATGGCCGCAACGGATCGCAGCGTGTCTGGAACCGGGACTGCGAGAGAATTCAAGAACCGAATCAGTGACGCCTGATTTTCATACATCTTTCGAAAGTCGCCCGAAACAGATGCGACCGTATCATTGAGAATGATGCCGATGATGCGCCTCTGTTCGTCGCGGAAGAGTGAACTGAGCGAGAAGGTGCCGCGATGGAATTGTTCATCGAGAATGCGGATAACCGCGGCAGTGTCGGCCTTCGTGAACGCATCGTTTAATTTGGTTCGCAGCTCACTGAAATGCTGCTCGTCCAGAAACTCACGGACGCCGCCGGTAATGTTGTGGTCGCCGAGATGCAAAACGGCAAAGCTGAGCACAATCTCTTCAGTTGTAATCTCCGAGCGAACGAGGCCGCGGCCGATGGCAAGGCGTACGCGGCCCTCCGTTTCCACATCATATGCCTGGCGCTCCACTGTGTAGCAATAGATGCGCGTTTTTTCGCCGTACGTTTCAAAGAGCGAGCTAACGGCGTAGTGGCCTGCGACTTTGTCCACTGTGATGATCGCCGGAGCGACCCATTGCTTGTAAATCTGCTCGCCGTCTCCGTGCTCTGGAATATTGCTTTTCGCATTGCGTAGGCGTTCGCAAAACGCCGCCTCAACATCCTGTCCCGAGGCTTCGCGCGCCAATTGAATCGCCCGGCCTGCGTAGCGCAACACCTGAACGGTTTCGAGACCGGAAAGTTCATCGAAGAACCACCCGCAGCTGGTGTACATGAGCATTGCATGGCGCTGCAGTTCGAGAAGTTTTAGGGCGCGGACTCGCTCCGATGCATCGAGTTCATGGGTCGCGTGTTTCTGAAGGAACATAGCTAAATTTTCATTCGCGCGGTTCAAGACCACATCAATGAAATCATTGCGCGCCGCCCACGGTTCGCGCAGCAGCGACTTGGCCTCCTTCTCGAATGTTTCGGCCAGGGTGTCGCGCAACCAGTCCAACGCCGATCTTAGGGGGGCACGCCACTCCTGATTCCAGTCGGCATGTCCGCCGGAATTACAGCCGCAATTCGATTTCCAGCGTTCGGTACCGTGCGCGCAGCTCCAGGAAGTATTTTCGAAAATTTCGACCCAGTGATCCGGCGGATGCAGCTCGAGGAATTGTCCGTAATTAATCAGCTTGGCGACGCCGCCGTTTTCAATGCTATTCAAGGCATACGTCAACGCCATTTCGCCGTAGTGATGATGGTGGCCGTAGCTCTCGCCGTCCGTCGCGATATGCGCAAGCTGCGGCCAGGTGCGCTCATCGGAGAATCCGCTCATCAGGCGGTCTGCGAATTTTTTGCCGTCGCTTAGCAAACCTTCGAAAGCTACTCCTTGAGAAATCGGCCCATCGTAAAAAAAGAGCGCCATCGTTTTCTTTGAAGGCAACCGAATCTGATATGCGCGGCTGGGATCGATGCGATCGCCGGAAACATCTTTCCAACTACGTCCTGACTGCGCACGGACACGCTTCGCCTGTCGCGGTGCGAGGATTGTGAAGCGGATTCCCTGGGCCGCAAGGACTTCAAGCGTGGGAATGTCCACCGCCGTTTCGGGCAGCCACATGCCCTCCGGACGACGGCCGAAACGATAAACGAAATCGCGAATTCCCCAAATCACTTGCGTTTCTTTGTCGCGGGGATGCGCCAGCGGCATGATCATGTGGTTGTAAACCTGAGCCATTGCCGATCCATGGCCGCCGAACCGCTGCTGGCTTTCTTTGTCGGCTTGCTTGATCAATTCCAGGACTTCCGGCGATTTCTGCTCCATCCACAGCAACAGCGTGGGCCCGAAATTGAAGCTGATTTGCCCGTAATTATTCACAAGCTTCACGATGCGCTGCTGATCATCGAGCAGACGCGAAGTTCCATTGGGCGCGTAGCATTCGGCAGTGATTCGCTCGTTCCAATCGTGGTAAGGGTATGCGGAATCTTGAAGCTCTATCGCTTCAAGCGAGGGATTTTCTCTGGGGGGCTGATAGAAATGCCCGTGGATACAGACGTACTTCATGGTTTCGGGCTCATTGTTAGCGCGAGTACTGCGAACCTGTTTCGATGAAGCACATTTTCTCCTAGAGGCTGTTTGACCACCGCCGCTCCAGGCTCAAAGTAGCTTCCGATGCCGGAGGTGCCGGAGAAAACGACAACGGAGACGCCTGATTTACCGGGAGCCCAAACTACAAAACGAGACCGATGGTCTGGCAGCGGCGTTGTGCCAAATTCAACGGCGGTGTCAGGCATGAGTAAGCTAGTTAAACATTTAAACTTGACTAGCGCCATCCCGCGACGTGGCCGAACTCGCTTCGCTCGCAGAAGAATCCTCGGAAGGTCTGCCGGCCTCCCGTCGCGCCTTACGCCCGGACAAAGTGAGTTTCCCGCGATCGAAGTTGGCTTTGCACGTTTCGGGATCTATCGGCTCCGGCCAGCGAACCACGTAATACAAGGATCGCTGCTCTTCTATGAAGTTGTCGGTGCCTTGAGTCGCATTTTCTTGAGGCAAGCTGCTCTTGGCGGAGACGATGGCCCTTTCATCCGTGACGCCCACCTTGATCTGGTCGGGCGAAATACCCGGCATACGCATGATCACGGCGTAAGCGTCTCCGGATTCCTGCACGTCGGGCAACGCGGCCAGTTCTCTTTCGGCCTGAAGCCAGTGCGAAACATCGTCACCGTGAAAACCACCTGATTGTTCAAACAGCGAATACGCTCGATCCGACACCAAAGCATAAAACTGATCGAAAAAACTTAACTTTTGACGATCCGGAACAAGCTCGAGTTTCGAAGCGGGCGGGCTTGCTCGTGGTGAACGGGCTGGAGTGGACATAAAGCACCTGCCTTTCGGAGATTAACCGCTGGCAGAGTATCTAGAACGTGATAGCCGCGAACAATACAGCGAAGGCTGTAGCATAGTGCCGCAAGCCACACATCACCCAGCGATGCAGCACGAAGAGCTTGCGCTGCGAGCGGATCTTTTGTGACGCCCGCTGCCGCAGGCCCGACGACGCTTGCGCAGATGGGGAGAGAGACTAGGACGTTAGCAGAAGCGGCCGCGCGTGTAAGCAGGCTCGTAACGGATCCGCCATCTTTAGTCGCGGCGGGCGTGCCGTAGCGACGCGGGCAATAGCAAATTCTTTTGTGTGGTCAAGCGACTGTTCTTGAATCTGGGATTACACTTTGCGAGGGCACTAATGGCGGACGCGCCCGAAAGGGCTCGACATACGGTCGGGCGGCTCGGCACTATCATTACATGTGCTGCAGTATTGGCATTGCTCGCGCCGCCACGCTTGCTCGGTTTGCCGAATCAACCGGAGCACGGAGCCGGCCTTCAGGCGACGGTGCCACTCGCTGCCTCTGAAACCAGAAAGTTTCAACTCGGCCCCGGCGAGCACAAGAATTTTCTGTATGAGGCGGTAGCGCAAGCGGCCATAAGCATTTCATTCGTGCAGACGGAGGAGATGCTCAGCGTGAAGTGGTCGAGCGGCGGGACTTTGCAAGTCCCGCGCACGAATCACGCTGGACTGCGGTCCGCCATTCGATTTTTTCTTGTCCCCGGAGAAAAAACTCAGGAGACCTTCGACATTTCGTGCCTCCATACGCACCTTTCATGCGCCGGAACCGTCACGGTATCGGAGGCGCGTGCTGCCGTGCCTGCCGACGCGAACATTGCCGCGCACGAACAGATGCTGGCGGAAGCGGAAGACATTCGCCGCCACGGAAACGAAACGAGCTGGCCGGTGGCGCTCGAGAAATTCCGGACCGCCGCAGAGTTTTTTCAGGCGTCCGGCGATGGCGCGCGCCGCCGCGCCGCACTGAACGGCGAAGCAGGTTTGCTGCTTTACAGGCTGAGCGACTACCGCGCCGCGCATAATGCCGCCGTGGAAAGCACACTCGTTGATACCGGTGAGGCCGACCTGCAGGGCCAGGGACTGGCGTGGAAGACTCTCTCCTCGGTGGAATATTTTTTGGGTGACTACAGCGCGAGCATCCGCACTGTCGAAAAAGCGATCGCTCTTTATAAACAGACGGGCGACGATTACTGGCAAGGAATTCTCCTTGGCAACGTGGCTTACACGTATCGCGAGATCGGCGATACCGAGCACGCCCTGGAATGTTCCGCACAAGCGTTGGTGATCGCACGCAGGTTGCACGACGATTTTGGCGTGGTTTTCAATCTGGAGGCGCTGGGGACCGTCCATCTTGCTCGCGGCGAGCTCGAGCTGGCATTCGAACTTTATTACGAAGCGCTCGACGCCACGCGTCTGCAGCCCT
>Ga0209333_1001428_pt1 | contig 11674 bp, 11 predicted proteins | sample BlaSpr_A8_OM2_O3_FD_187982 | JGI IMG/M metagenome (GOLD analysis project Ga0209333, IMG submission 187982) | Forest soil microbial communities from Thunder Bay, Ontario, Canada - Black Spruce, Ontario site 2_A8_OM2_O3 (SPAdes) (version 2) | ecosystem: Environmental > Terrestrial > Soil > Boreal...
GCGGCGGGGCAGCGGTTCGCCGCGCTGGGGCAGCGGGTCGCCGCGGCGGGGCAGCGGTTCGCCGCGCTGGGGCAGGGGGTCGCCGCGTTGTGGGAGTGGTTCGCCGCGCTGGGGTAGCGGGTCGCCGCGTTGTGGGAGTGGTTCGCCGCGCTGGGGTAGCGGGTCTCCGCGGCGTGGCAGCGGGTTCGGTGCAGGCGTGGCGGGATCAGCCGGAACACCGGGCATAGCGGGGGGTACCGGTTCGCCGTACTGCTGTTGCGGCTCACCGCGCCTCGGCAGCGGCTCCCCGCGCTGCGGCAGCGGCTGTCCCCGCTCCGGCGGCGGCTCCGCGGCCTGGCTTGGGTCAGTCACGCTGCCGTATCGTATTCGGGTTTCATCAGGCATGATCCTCGTTCTCAGATGTTCGGTCCGGAGCCGGCTGCACGAATTGCCACACATATCCAGTTCGTGCCGAGATTGAGCACCGGGACTTCCTGCGACTCTCACCCATCGTAGGGCCGTGAGGTGCGCTGACGTGCAGCGGCGGTACGTTGCCGAGGCCAGCAGGAACAGGGCCGCCACTGACAAGATGACCGGCGCGCACGACCTTCCGCCGATCGAGCCATGATCAGGCCGGCGTGATCCAGATGTCCTGCAGCGCCCGGTAGATGTTGCCGCCGATGACGGCGCGCACCGAGTCGTCGTCGAATCCGTTCCTGACCAGCCAGCCGCAGATGTTGGCGAAGTTCTCGGTCGGGTTTTCCAGGCCGTCGACGTACGCGACGGGCTCGAACGCCGGCCCGCTCACGGCCCGGGAGATGCCGAGCAGGTGACCGAAGACCTTGTGCAGCTGGACGTGATCGCCGTAGAGCGTGTCGGGCCCGAACGCGACGTGCTCGATGCCCACGAGATCCACGCAGTAGCGGAAGTGGTCCATCACCGACTCGATCGAGTGGTGCGGGTGCGCGGCCGACAGCGTCGTGTGCGGGGCCGCCGACATGCCGATCACGCCACCGGTCTCGGCGACCGCTTTCAGCACCGCGTCCGGCTTCATCCGCGGGATGTCCCAGACGGCCCGGGCACCCGCATGCGTCATGAAGACCGGCCGGTCGCTCTGCTCGCACACGTCGAGCGCGGTGCGGTCCGACGAGTGGGAGACGTCGATGGCCAGCCCGAGCTTGTTCATGCGGGTCACAGCGCGCCGTCCGAACGCGGTCAGGCCGCCGTCGGCGGTCTCGCCCAGCCCGCTGCCGAGCGCGTTGGCGTCGGAGTACGCGATGCCGATCTGACGCAGGCCAAGGCCGTAGAGCACGTCCAGGCGGTCGATCTCATTCTCGATCGGGGTCGCGGCCTCGAGCCCGAACACCAGGCCCACCCGTCCCGACCGGTACGCCTCGTCGATGTCCGCCACCGTGCGGATGGTCATCACGCCGGTCTGGTGCGCCAGGTCGGCCTGGCGCATCCCGAGGTCGGTGATGATGTCGTCCCAGCGCCACGGGGCGTGCCCGGTGACGCACGCGGTGCCGTCCATCATGTTGTCGAAGACGACGGTCATACCCGACGCGGCCAGGCCCGCGTAACCGGTGTGCTGGCGTCCCGTTCGGTAATAGTCGGGGGTTTCCTCCATCCGCACCGGGAACAGCGACGGATGATCGTGCAAGCTGATCACCAGGCTGTCCCGCAGCAGCCGCTGCGCCCGCTCCTGCTCCTCGGCGGTCAGGTCTGCCGCGTACGGGGGTACCCGGCCGAACTCGGGCACCAGCTCGAAGCTGCGGAAGTCCACGCCCGGGGTGAGGTAGGAGTAGGCCGTGTATGCGCCCTCCGGGGACGGCCGCGGTGCCTCAGCCACGGCTCGGGTCACCTCCGGGGCGGTTCGCGGGCGCCAGCCGGTGCGGCCCGGCGGCCAGCAGCCGCCACAGCTGCTCCCATGCCCGCATTCCCTCCCGAAGCCGGCGGATCCGCAGGTACTCGTTGGGGGCGTGCAGCTTCTCGTCGGCGGTCGAGAACGAGAAGAACAGCGTCTTGACCCCGAGCACTTCCTCGAAGAGCGCGGTCGCAGGGAGCGTGCCGGCGACGCAGGCCTGGAGTACCTGCTGGCCCGGGTACACCTCCTCGAGCGCGGCCGTGGCCGCCCGGATGGCGGGGTGGTCGGCGGGGATGGTGTACGCGGGCACCCGCGCGTCGTCCGGCCGCACCTCGACGCGCACGCCGTGCGGGGCGTGCGCGGCGACGTGGGCGACGATCGCGTCGATCACGTGGTCCGGGTCCTGCCCGGGCACCAGGCGGCAGGACACGTTGGCGACGGCGAGGTGCGGGATCACGGTGTACTTCCCGCCGCCGGTCACGCCGTTGACCTCGAGCGTCGGCCGCTCCCACAGCCGCTCGAGCGTGCTGTACCCGGCCTCGCCGTGCGCCTCGGCCAGGCCGAGCGCGGCGAGGTATTCCTTCTCGTCGAACGGGATCGCGGCGATCTCGCGGCGGCGCTCGGCGGTGAGCTCGGGGATCCCGTCGTAGAACCCGGCCACGGCCACGGTCCCGTCCGGCGTGTGCAGGCTCGCCAGCACCTCGCTGAGCGCGTGCAGCGGGTTGGCGACCGTACCCCCGTACCGTCCGGAGTGCAGGTCGGTGTCGGCGCCCTCGACGACGATGTCCATGGAGACCAGGCCCTTGGACTTCAGCGACACCGACGGCTCGCTGGGCCGCCACATGGCGCCGTCGGCCGAGATCATGAGGTCGGCGGCCAGCTCGCCGGCGTGCTCGCGGATGAACGCGGCCAGGTGCGGGCTGCCGATCTCCTCCTCGCCCTCGAACAGGAACTTCACGTTGAGCGGGAGCGCGCCCTCCTGGGCCAGGAAAGCCTGGGCGGTCTTCAGCACGATGTAGACCGGCCCCTTGTCATCTGTGGCGCCGCGTCCCCTGACGGTGTCGCCGTCCACGGTCAGCTCGAACGGGGGAGTGATCCACTCTGCGAGGTCGCCGGTGGGCTGCACATCGTAGTGGCCGTAGACGAGGATCGTCGGGGCGCCCTCGGCACCGAGCCACTCGCCGCGCACGGCGGGGTGGCCCTCGGTTTCGACCACCCTGCCATTGGCGAACCCGAGCTGGGCGACGAGCCAGTCGGCCGCTGCAAGCATGGTTTCCCGGGCCGCGTCCCTGCTGACGCTGGGCACCGCCACGTAGTCGGCGAGTTCGGTCACATAGCCTGCGTCGTCGGCATCAAAAGAGAGCATGTCCACCATCAATCGAGATCGTCTGCCCGGTCACCCACGAGGACCGCTCGGATACGAAGAACTGCACGCCGTTGGCGATGTCCTCGGGCTGCCCGAGCCGCCGGGTGGCGATGCCCTCCACCAGCTTGCGCTGGCCCTCCTCGCCGTAGCTCTGCCACTGCCGCTCGGTCGTCGGGTTGGACAGGATGAACCCGGGAGCGATGCAGTTGACCGTGATGCCGAACGGCCCGAGCTCGTGCGCCATCTGCCGGGTGAACCCGATCTGGCCCGCCTTCGCGCTGGTGTAGGCCTGGATGCCGGTCAGGCTGACGCCGCGGCCCGCTCCGGAGGAGATGTTGACGATCCGGCCCCAGTGGCGCTCCTTCATCGAAGGGGCCACCGCCCGGGTGCACAGGAACGCGCTGTACAGGTTGGCCTGCACAACCGCATCCCAGTCCTCGTCGGAGACCTCCTCGATCGGCCGGCCCACCTGGCCCACGACGCCCCCGGCGGTGTTGACCAGGATGTCGACACCGCCGACCGAGTCGAAGAACGCCCTGACCTCGCTGGGTTTGGTGAGGTCGGCCCGGTCCTTGTCCACCCCATGCACATCCGCGCCGTCGCCGCGCAGCGCCTCGGCGATCGCGGCGCCGATGCCGTGCGCCGTGCCGGTCACCACCGCGGTCCGGCCGGCCAGCGCCCCGGCGCTCACCGGAGCCACCCGGTCTCGAGCAGCTCCCGCACCTCGGCCACGCCGGCGTCCCAGACGACCTGCATGTCCTCATCCGGGCGCGCGTAGGCGCCGCCCAGCATGCCGTCCGGTGCCGCGGTCCTGACCTGCGCCGGGTCGAGCTGCCCGACGAGGTCGCGGGGAATGACCGGCTTGGGCTCGGGCGGCATGTCGGCTCCGGCCACCCTGGTCCACTTGAAGTTCTCCACCCAGCCTCCGTGCATCTGGTCTCGGTCGAACTGGTCAGCCGCCGCGGTCGTCTTGGGCGCGTTGTACCAGCTGTGGAACAGCACCTGCACCCGGTCCGGCCGGGGCTGGCAGATCCACTCGCGGATGAACCCGGTCACCGGCGCGTTGCCGCCGTGCCCGTTGACGACCGCGATCCGGCGGAAGCCCTGCCCGGCGAGGCCGTCGAGCAGGTCCCTGAGCACCTCGATGTAGGTCGTCATCCGCAGGCTCATGCTCCCGGGGAAGGCGGCGAAATAGGGAGCCATCCCGAACGGGAGCGCCGGAAGCACCGGGATGCCGAGCGGCTCGGCGGCCTCGACCGCCACCCGCTCGGCGAGGATCGCGTCGGTTCCGAGTGAGAGGAACCCGTGCTGCTCGGTCGAGCCGGTCGGCAGCACGACCCGGTCGTCGCGGCGCAGGTACTCCTCGATCTGCATCCAGTTGGTTTCGAACAGCCGCAAACTTCACCTCAGCGTCATCGCAGGTCAGAAAGCCTCTGGATAATAACGCAAATACGGTCACCAGCCCCATCCGGCACCTGCTTGACACAAAGAAGTCAACGGTCGTAGATTTCATCGAGTGTTGAGTTAGCTGGCCTCCGGTGCTGAGGAGAGCTCGATGTGGGCGATGGTTGCCAAGGAGTTCCGCCAGCTGAGGCGCGACCGCCGGACCGTGGCGATGATGATCGTGCTCCCCGTCGTCCTGCTGGTCGTCTTCGGTTATGCCGCGAACTTCGACGTCCATGACATCCCGACCGTCGTGGTGGGCCCCGGCGCACGCCAGGCCGCGGCGTCACTGCGGCCGCCGTTCCGCTCGATCGAGGTGGACCCGAGGGGTGGCGAGGCCACCGCCCGGTCCAAGCTGCAGGACGGCCAGGCGGTCGTCGCGGTGGTCACCGGTGGCACCGACGTGGACGTGCTGATGGACGGGACGCAGCTGTTCTCGGTGGAGACGGCCGAGGGCGCCCTGGCCAAGCTGTCCGCCAGCACCCGGGCCACAGGGAGGCCCGCACCGCGGGTCAGGCAGCAGATCCTCTACAACCCCAAGCTGACCACCTCCTGGGTGATGGTCCCCGGCCTGGCCGGCCTCATCCTGGTGTTCGTCGGCACGCTGATCACCAGCCTCGGGGTGGTCAGGGAGCGGCAGACCGGCACGCTGGAGCAGCTGGCGGTGATGCCGCTGCGCGCCAGGGACGTGATCGCGGGCAAGATCGCCCCGTACCTGATGGTCGCCGCCGTCGACCTCACCGCGATCGTGCTGATCGGGATGGGCCTGTTCGGCGTGCCGTTCACCGGCAACGTCGCGACCTTTGCGCTCGGCGCCGCCCTGTTCCTGCTGGTGACGCTCGGCATGGGCGTCCTGATCTCGACGGTCTCGCAGAACCAGGGCCAGGCCATCCAGCTCGCGTTCATGATCATGCTGCCCCAGGTGCTGCTCTCCGGGCTGATCTTCCCGGTCAGCTCGATGGCGCCCGGCGTGCGGTGGATCTCCTACGTGCTGCCGCTGACCTATTTCATCCAGGTCAGCAGGGGCGTGATGCTGAAGGCGACGCCCATCTCCGCGCTCGGGCAGCCGCTCGGCCTGCTGGCCCTGCTCGCGGTCGTGGTGCTGGGCCTGGCTATCGCGGCGTTCCGCCGCGACCTGGCGCCCAGTGGCCGCCGCGGCCGCCGGGACGCAGAGCCGCGCGACCGCGGCAGCGAGACGGTGGCCGCGTGACCTGGGGCCTGGAGAACGTGCGGGTCGGATTCGGCCGCCGGATCGCTCTCGACGGCGTGACCGTGTCGGCCGGCCCCGCCAGCGTCACGGTCGTGGTCGGCGGCGACGGAGCCGGCAAGTCGACCTGCCTCAAGACGCTGGTCGGCCTGGTGCGGCCGCAGGCGGGATCGGTGCGCCGCCCGGCCAAGGAGCGCATCGGGTACGTGCCCGCCACCGCCGGGCTGTATGCCGACCTGACGGTTCAGCAGAACCTCGACTTCAGCGCCGGCGCTTACCGGCTGCCCGCCGGGCAACGGGAGCAGCGGGAGCAGCAGCTGCTCGAGCGCACCGGCCTGGCCGGGGTGCGCCGGCGGCTCGGCGGGCAGCTTTCCGGCGGCATGCAGCGCAAGCTGGCGGTGGCGCTGGCGCTGCTGCACTCGCCGGACCTGCTGGTGCTGGATGAGCCGACCACCGGGGTCGATCCGGTGAGCCGGGCGGAACTGTGGCGGCTCATTTCCGCCGCCGCCGCGCAGGGAACGGCCGTCGTGGTGGCCACAACGTACGTGAACGAGGCCGCCCGAGCCGCGTCCGTGGTGCTGCTGGATGCCGGGAGGGTCCTGGCCAGCGGCTCGCCCGACGCCATCCTGCGCGGCGTGCCCGGCGTGGTCGGCACCGCGGCGGGCGCCGGCCGCCCGGGCCCGCTGTCCTGGCGGCGCGGCACCGGCTGGCGGGTGTGGGCACCCGACGGCGAGCTGCCTGCGGGCGCCGAGCGGGCCGGCCCCGACTTCGACGACGCCGTGGTCGTCGCCGAGCTGGCCGCCCAGGCGGGACGGTGACGCCGGTGGACGCGCTGGCCCAGGCCGCCACGGTCTGGCGGCGGTTCGGCTCGCTGACCGCCGTACACGCGGTGGACCTTTCCGTCGCGGCCGGAGAGGTGGTGGGCCTGCTCGGCGCTAACGGCGCAGGCAAGACCACCCTGATCAGGCTGCTGCTGGGGCTGCTGCGGCCGAGCGAGGGGAGCGTCCGGCTGTTCGGCTCGCCTCCCTCGGTCGCCGGGCGGCGGCGCGTCGGCTACGTGCCGCAAACCCTGGGCCTGTACGCCGACCTCACCGTCGCCCAGAACTGGAGCTTCACGACCGCGGCGTTCGGCATCAGGGCGGCGCTCCCCGCCAGCATCGCCACCTGGAGAAACGAGCTGGTCGGCGCGCTGCCGCTGGGCACCCAGCGCGAGGTCGCGTTCGCCGTGGCGCTCGGGCACCGGCCGGAGCTGCTGGTGCTCGACGAGCCGACCTCGGGCGTCGGGCCGCTCGGCCGGGCCCGCCTGTGGGAGCAGATCCGGCAGGCCGCCGACGGCGGAGCCGGGGCCCTGGTGACGACCCACAACATGGAGGAAGCGCAGGAATGTGATCGACTTGTGGTGATGGCAGACGGGAGGGTCGTGGTCGGTGGCACGGTCGCGGACATCATCGGCGACGGCACGGTGACGGAGGTCCGGTGCGCCGACTGGGCCGGCGCCTTCACCGTGCTCGACCGGGAGGGCTTCGAGGTCCAGGCAGCTGGCCAGGGCGTGCTACGGGTGACCGGCCAGGCCGCGGACGTGCAAAAAGCGCTGGCCACCGGTGGGATCGAGGAGGCGGCCGTCCGCACGGTCGGGGCCAACCTCGAGGAGGCGTTCGTGGCCATCGTCTCGGGCCCGGCTGACTGGGGCCCGGCTGATGTCTCGGGCCCGGCTGACTCGGGTCCGGCGGTGGCATGACCCGCACCGGCCGCCGCCCGGGGACCTCGGATACCCGGGACCAGATCCTTGCCGTCGCCCGGCGGCGGTTCGCCACCCGCGGCTACGACGCGACCTCGCTGCGCGGCATCGCTACCGACGCGAAGGTCGACCCGGCACTGCTGATCCACTACTTCGGCACCAAGGAAGGGCTGTTCACCGCGGCGACCGGCCTGCCGACCGGGCTGTCGGAGGTGCTCGCTGGCCAGCAGGGCCAGACGCTGCGCGACTTCTCCGAGTCCCTTGCCCGTTCATACCTGCGCTTCGTCGACAGCGACCAGAGCCGCAACGCGATCCTGGCCCTGGTCCGCTCGGCCGTCTCCAACGAGAACGCCGCCGCCATGCTCAGGGAATTCCTGGCCGCCGAACTGCTGCCGGTGATCGCCTCCCGGACCGGGCACGAGAACGCGCCGCTGCGGGCCGGCCTGGTTGCGGCCCAGCTGATGGGCGTCGCGATGCTAAGGCACGTCGTCCGGCTCGATCCGGTCGCCAGCGCCACCCCGGACGAGATCGTCGCGCTGGTCGCCCCGGTGATAGAGCACTACCTGCGCTAGATCGGCCTGGCAGGCCGGTCAGGTGCTCTTGTCTTCTATCTCCCAGGCGTGGTCGAGGACGTGCCAGGCCGAGCGCCTGATCACATACCTGGCCGGCCACGTCCCGCCGGGGGCGCCGGCGGCCAGGGCGGCGGCAAGCGCCGTCCGCTGCTCGCCCCAGGGCGTGCGCGGCGGCACCCGGATCCCGGCCTTGGGGCAGCTGAGGGACCGCTCGGCCCCGCGCACGTGGTCGGCGATCTGGTCACGGTCGCGGCCGCCGCCGCGCGGGCCCTTGCGCAGCACTTCGGGCGCGGCCCCGACGACCGGGTCCAGGTAACCCCAGCACGCCTCGAGCAGCCCAGTGAGACGGCGGGCCTCGCCCGGCTCCAGCGGCTCGTCGTCCCACGGGCCCGGCACGTCCGGTGCGCCGAAGTCCGTGATCGCGGTGCCGGTGACCTGCCCCACCACCTGGATCTCTCCAGGCTCGAACCCTGGCCCGGCGACCGGCGCATACCGCCCGGCGTAGTCGAGCAGGGTGTCGATGGCGGCCTGCTCGCCTTTGCCGCGCCGGCACCAGCCCGGCCAGTCAAGCGCGGTGGCGAACACCCACCGCTTGCCGAGTTCCAGGCTCACCCGCACCGCCTGCTCCGCAGCCACCGTCAGATCCTCCCATCCCGGGCTGCCGGCGGTGCACCAGGTCGAGGCCGAGCAGCAGGGCCTCGATGACGGTGACGGCCCGGCCGACGTCGGGGGAGCGATCCGCGATCACGTCGGCGTAGAGGAATCCCTCGCAGATGCGCACGATCGCGTAGCAGAGCGCGGGAGTGTCGAGGCCGGCCTCGAACGCGCCGCGGCTGCGCTCGAGGTCGATGAGGTTCTCCAGCGCGCCGGCCATGCCCCGCTGCACCCTGCTGCGGGTCCCGGTCAGGATGCGCAGCGCCGCTTCAGGATCGGATTCGACAAACGTGCGCAGCGGCTTGTCCCGCTCAACGGCGCCGAGGACCCCGCCGATCACGGCGGTGATCCTGGCCACCCCCGCCAGCGCGGCCGTGGCCCGCACCTGGTGGACCAGCAGCCGCCTGGCCCGCCACCAGATCACCTCGTCCAGCAACTGCTCCCGGTTACCGACCCGCCGGTACAGCGTGGCCCGCCCGACGCCTGCCTGCCGCGCCAGGGACTGCATGTCCAGCCGCTGCCCGGACCGGTAGGCGCCGGCCGCGCTGGCAAAGATCCCGGCCGGGACCGTTGCGGGGGCTGCGGCTCCCTCGGGCACGACAACACGCACGTCAGCATGGCCGCTCGCCAGCCCGGCCTCTCGCAGCTGTCGCATCTCGCACCCGGCTCAGCCTGCGGCCGCCCGGCCGGCTAACCGTCCGCGCGCTGGTCGGCGGCCTTGAGCAGCACCTCGAGCTCGTCGACCAGGTACCCGGCCAGCGCATCGAGGTCGGGGATGAGCTCCCGGCACGACACCAGCCCGAAGTGCAGCTGACCGAGGTACCCGACCACGGTGATGTTCAGGCCCTGCCCGTCGGTGATCACCGACACCGGGTAGTGCGCCAGCAGCTTCGCGCCGCACAGGTAGACCGGCACGTTCGGGCCGGGGACGTTGGAGATGCAGACGTTGAACGGCGGCAGCCGGTGCAGCAGGCCGGTGGCGAACACGACCCGGGCGGCGCGCGCGGTCAGCGCCGGGGGAGCGAAATCGCTGATCTGGTCGACCAGACCCTGCGGGATCGCCGCCTGCTGAGCCTTGGCGATCTTCGTGGCGGCGTGCACGATCTCCAGCCGCTGACCGGGGTCGGTGACGTGCGTGGGCAGCGCGGCGAGCATCGCGGACACCTTGTTGCCGAGGGCACCCTGGCTCGCCGGATCCCGGATCGACACCGGGACCATGGAGATCAGCGGCGCGGCGGGCAGCGCGTCGTGGTCGGCGAGCCAGCGCCGCAGCGCGCCCGCGCACATCGCCATGACCACGTCGTTGACCGAGACGCCGAACGCGTTCTTCACGGCTTTGACCTGGTCAAGCGCCACGCTGCGGAAGGCCACCCGGCGGTGCGGCGTGATCGGCCTGTTGAACGGTGTCGCCGGGGCGCGGCCGGGCACGGTGGGGATCACCGCGCCGTCGCCGCTGCCCAGTCCCAGCATGCCGCCCAGGAACGCGCCGACCGCCGGGCCGAAGGTTGGCAGCAGCCGCACGAACTGGTTGGCCACCTGGACCGTCTGCACCGGCCGCCACGCCATCCGCACCGCCGCGAGCGCGGCTATCGCCGGGACCCCCGGGCGGCGTTCGGGCCGGAACGGTTCGGAAGGTGGCAGCTCGCGTCCGCCAGGCGCGAGATCGAGCAGCACGGTGAGCAGCTCGGCGCCGGACGCGCCGTCGATCGCGGAGTGGTGGATCTTGGTGTAGACCGCTGCCCGGTCCCGGGCCAGCCCGGTGATCAGGTAGATCTCCCACAGCGGCCGGCTGCGGTCCAGCGGCCGGGCATGCAGCCGGGCTACCTGCTCGTTGAGCTGGGCGTCCGATCCGGGGCTCGGCAGTGCGATCTCGCGGATGTGGTACTCGATGTCGAAGTCGGCGTCGTCGATCCAGTACGGCTGGTCGAGGCCGAGCGGCACGTTGAGGAGCTTGCGGCGCAGCACCGGCACGAGCGGGAGCCGCTCTCCCAGCACCTCGGTCAGCCGGGCCAGGGTGAGCGGCTCGGGCGCCGCGCTGGGGTCCAGGAGACAGAGCCCGCCCACGTGCCCGGTGCTGTTGGCGGTCTCGAAAGCCAGGAACGAGGCGTCGAGCCCGGTGAGCTGCTGCATCCGCGGTCTCCTTTCAGCGTCCCGGGTAGAGCCGGCGCAGCAGGGGCGGCGGCCGGAAGGGGCGCCACCGGCCGGCCGGGGCGGCGAGCCGGTCGGCGATCAGCCACAGCGTCGCGGGATCGGTGCCGAAGCCGAGGTGCGCGCAGCGGACCTCGACGTTCTCGTGCTGGGCCGTTTCCGGCTCGACGCAGGTCTGCCAGGACACGATGCCGTCCCGCCGCGAGTACACGGCCGTGGACGGAACACTTATCGGGCGGGCGACCTGCTCGCGCGTGGGCACCCGCGTGCCATCCGCGTGCAGGTGACGGCGGCGGCGGTAGGCACCATCGGCCCGGCTCTGCCGCGGGTCGGTCAGCGCGAACGGGCTGCCCAGGGTGATTACCTGGCGGACCTGGCCGGGATGCTCGCGCGCCAGTTCCCTGGCGTAGATCCCGCCCAGGCTCCAGCCCACCACCGACACCGGGCCGCGGCTGCGCCCGGCGAGCGCCGCCAGCGCCCGCGGCAGCCCGTCCAGCACGGCTTCGGACGGTCCCCGGTTGCGCCCGAGATCCCAGCCGCGCACGTCGTAGCCGAGCCGGCCCATGAACCGCCGGAGCAGGGCCGTGCTCGTGTCCGTGGCCAGAAAGCCCGGAACGACCAGCACGCCGTGCCCGTCGCCGCGCGGCGCGGTCGCGAGCCACGGCGCGGCCAGGGGCAGGAACGCGAGGCCGGCGAGTCCCCG
>Ga0209333_1001430_pt1 | contig 11670 bp, 10 predicted proteins | sample BlaSpr_A8_OM2_O3_FD_187982 | JGI IMG/M metagenome (GOLD analysis project Ga0209333, IMG submission 187982) | Forest soil microbial communities from Thunder Bay, Ontario, Canada - Black Spruce, Ontario site 2_A8_OM2_O3 (SPAdes) (version 2) | ecosystem: Environmental > Terrestrial > Soil > Boreal...
GTCAGAACGCCCGTGCGGCCGACCTGGAACTCGATATCCCGTACCACCGTCAAGGCTTCATCGGCCGGAAACTTGTGAGCGATTGCCCAGCGGGGCGCACGCGACACGTAGCCGAGCGCTTCCTGCTGACGGCGCGAATTGACTTTGTAGACCACGCCGTCGATCTGATACGCAAGCGTATTGCGGCGCGCGCCGATCGAGCGGTAATACTCGAGACACCCCTGCACTCCCTCCACCCGCCGGATCTCCGGGCAGGTGCGCAGGCCCCATTGCCCGAGCCGTTCGATCAGATCGGTCTGGCTCGCGGGCTGCGCTCCCCCCTGCCACTCCCCTACCGCATAGAAGAACACATCCAGCGGCCGCTTCGCGGTCACGCGCGCATCGAGCATGCGCAGACTCCCGGCCGCGGCGTTGCGCGGATTCGCGAACACCTTCTCCCCGGCGGCCGCAGCTTGGGTTTGACGCTGGTGACTACAACACCTGTGAGTTTGGTCGGGTCTCCAGGTTGGTGATCGAGAATTGGACGCTTTAGCGCATTCGAACTCCGGAGGGTCCCCATCCTTGTCGCGCTTTTTGCGAAAAGGCCAGGATGGTTCGTTGGAAGTACTCACTGCCGTACCATCCGGAAGTAATTCGAATGGGATGACTATTTGTTGGCGTAGCTGTCAGCCCCTAGAAAATGAAGCGAGATGTAGGGCTTATCACCCACCACCCAGCTGTCGTGACCTGGAGGTCCGCCCGGAATGTAAAAGAGCGAACCGGCACGGAGTTCGTGGATCGTGCCGTCCTCCATCGCAGCCGTGGCGCAGCCGGAGAGCACTAACCCAACATGCTCGACGTTGCAGCGCGACGCGCCGACGGTGGGACCGACGTGAACCGACCATTTCCATCCGGGCTCGTAGGTGGCGCGGCCGATGGTCATGCCGCCTATATGAACGAGTTCGAATTTTCCCTTTTCGAACGTTCGGACTTCATCGGGTTCTTCAAAACGTTTGAGAACTGTCTCAAGCATCGCCATAACTCCCTCGCGACTCGCGACCCAGGGCGGCTAATCGCTCCTCACTCCCCGATACAGGCCCGCGATACCGAAACTGTATGGCGTCCAGGACACCTCGCGAAACCCCGCCTGATGCATGCGGCCCAGCATTTCATCGGGCGAAGGAAAGCGTTCAACGGACGCCGGCAGATAAGCATACGGGCCGCGCACTCCCGAAAGCAACGTGCCGATCGCGGGCAAGACTTTCTTGAAATAGACGCGATACCCGTGCCCAAGCAGGCCGCCCGGTTCTCCGAAATCGAGGATCCCGCATTCTCCACCGGGAGCGAGTACACGCGCGATCTCCCGCAGTCCGGCGTCGTAATCAGCCAGGTTTCGAAAACCGAATGCCGATGTCACCAGATTGAAATGTCCGTCGGGAAACGGCAGGCACAACGCGTCTGCTTCGATCCATTGCGGAGGGCCCGGCGTTGCGCCCTTTCCTTTCGCAGCCGCACGCTGCAGCATGGCGTGAGAAAAATCGGCACCCAGGATCTGCGCAGTACCGGAATCGCTGCGCCGTCGTAATGCGAAAGTCATGTCCCCGGTGCCGCAACAAAGGTCCAGCACGCGAGCATTGGGAAGCTTGAGAATGGCGTCGAAACTGCGCGCCGTGCGCCACCACCATAAGCGATCAATATTGAAGGAAAGAACGTGATTCAGGAGATCGTAGCGGGGAGCAATCGAGGTAAACATCTCCCGAACCGCCGCCGCTGCCGAATCGCGATCTCGCGCGCCGGCGGGAGCCGCACCGATTACCCGTTGCTTGATCTCCTGATTCATAACGCAGGTGACAGCCTAGTTCCGCGCCAGTTTCCGCATCTCGTCAACCGCCGCGCGTACGACCGTTTCCGGTATGTCACTTGTGATCTCAACTTTGCCAATCGCGCGCGGCAGAATAAAGTGCACCACACCTTGTCGTGTTTTCTTGTCGGAATGCAAACGTTTCAGAAGGTTCGCGGTCTTCAATTCCATGCGGGGAAGGCGACCAAGACCAAGAATCGAGTCGGTAATACGGCCCGCCGTAACACGATCCAACTTGCCCGTCGCCAGCGCAATGTGCGTAGCCGCGATCATGCCCCATGCTACTGCTTCTCCGTGCAAGAGCTGGGTATAGCCGGTCTCGGCCTCGAGCGCGTGCCCGACCGTGTGTCCGAAGTTCAGTACTTGTCGCAAACCGCCTTCGCGTTCGTCGGCACTCACCACCGACGCCTTCAGGCGCACCGAACCGGCAATTACTTTTTCCACCACCACAGGATCTCGATCCAGAATCTCGCGCCGGCGATCTTCAAACAGTGTGAACAATGCCGGATCTCCAATGACGCCGCACTTCAGCGACTCGTACAGGCCCGCGCGATAGTCGCGCGCTGGAAGCGTGCCTAGAACTTCGGGGTCTATCAGCACTGCGCGAGGTTGATGAAAAGTTCCCAGCAGATTTTTGCCCGACACAAGGTTGACGCCGGTCTTCCCGCCAATCGCCGCGTCCACTTGCGCCAACACGGTGGTTGGCACCTGGATGACGTCGACGCCTCGCATGTAGACTGACGCCAGAAAGCCAGTTACATCGCCCACCACGCCGCCGCCCAGTGCAATCAGAGCGATGCCCCGATCCGCACCCTGCTTCACAAGCTTCTCCGCCAGCTGCTCCAGCGTGGTAAGGCGCTTCGAGCGTTCGCCGTTGGGCATTTCGAGAAGGCCGGCGTCGATTCCCGAGGCCGACAGCGATTTCAGCAGAACCTTCGCCCATCGTTGACGCACGGGCGGGACGGTGACCACAAACGCGCGGCGGTTTTCGAGAATCTTGGAGAGTGTTTCTCCGGCACGCGCGAGTAATCCTCTGCCGATCAAGACTTCATAAGAACGCGAGGGCGTGGCGACCGGAATACTGACCATGAACATCAATCATAGCGTATGAGCGTTCTCGGTTCTCTGCCCTAGGACAGGAAACCGGTTTGCCATTTCCAAAATTCGACCGAAGCGCCGACGAGGCCACCGCGATGGCTACTACCGACTGGGGGCCGAAGCGCCTTTGTCACCCAAACCCCCAACGAAGGCGTGATTTTTGAAACGCGCTGTCGCCGATCATTCACTCAGCTTCGTTTGTGGATTCAGCAACGAAGCGAAGATGGAGGCTCCCACAACGAAGAGCACAATCGCCAGCGCCCATTCGGTCGGAATCCGCATATAGTGCGTCCCCAGCATCTTGAGGCCGATGAAAATCAACACCAGCGACAGCCCATAATGCAGATAGTGAAACCTGTCCATAATGCCCGCCAGCGCAAAATACATTGAGCGCAGTCCAAGGATGGCAAATACGTTCGCCGTATAGATGATGAAAGCATTCAGCGTGATTGCCAGCACCGCGGGAATCGAATCCACCGCAAACAGAACATCGCTGGTCTCGATGAGCAAGAGCACCACGAACAGCGGAGTGGCGTAGAGTCCATTTCTTCGCGTAAAAAACTGGCCCCCGACATATTCTTCCGTCACTGGACAAATCCGACGGGACAACATCAGGACAGGATTCTTCTCGGGATGGATTTTCGCGGTGTCTTGCCGCAGCAGCCGAAAGCCGGAATAGATCAGTAAAGCCCCGAAAACGTAAGTGATCCAGCCGAAACGTTGGATCAGGCCTACGCCCGCCAGGATGAACAAACCCCGGGTCACCAAGGCACCGAGAATTCCCCAGAACAGCACCTTATGCTGGTACTCGTCGGGCACTTTGAAATAGCGAAACGTGACCAGGAATACAAACAGGTTGTCGATGCTGAGCGAGAGTTCAATGGTGTAGGCGGTTACGAATTGCAACGCCTGAGCCCGCCCATGCCAGAAAAGCTCCAGTACGGCAAACAGTGCCGCAAAGGCGATCCAAACTCCCGACCAGGCCAACGCTTCGCGAAATCCGACGCGATGAGAGCGGCGATTCAGAACACCCAAGTCGAGCGCCAGCATCGCCACCACAAACAGGTTGAACAGAATCCAGAAGACGAGCACAGAGAATCTTACGACAGGCGTTGCACCTACTGCTGTCTGCCGCGCTTGCCATCGGCCCATTCCTCCCACGTGCCCATGTCTCTCAACTCCTGGTCGAGATGAGTCTCATGCAAGCTCTGTTCAATCTGGGCGCGGTTGAGGCGCCCGCCGATGCGATCTGGAACATTCGCGAGAGCAAAGGTGAGTGCTGTCGCCTCCGCCACATTTTTCTTAAGCTGCACAAAATCTACCTTGTCGAATGTGTCCGTGGTCGCATGATAATTCTCCATATAATTCGCCTCCTCCTGATCGGCGACAAAGCTCGGCACGCCCTCCAGCATGAAGTCAAAATGATCGGTGCCCGTCTCGGCGGTCGCTTCCACTTTTATAGGACCAAACTGCTGCAAAGGCGCCAGCATCGACTGCGCTGCAACCAGGACATCCTTGCGCCCGCCGGTGGAGAAACCGGTTGTCTTTCCCGTCCCTGAATCAAAGATGACTACACCCGCGGCATTGTCCAGTTCGTCACGATGCGCCACGGAGTAGGCCCGAGAACCGATCAATCCTTGTTCTTCACCCGAAAACAGCAGGAAGCGAATCGATCGCCGCGGCTTTAGCCCCGAGGCCTTGATCGCACGGAGCGCATCAATCACCAGCGCGGCGTTGCACCCGTTGTCGAGCGCGCCGGTTCCGAGCTCCCAGGAATCGAGATGGGCTCCGAGCAGGACAAACTCGTCAGGCTTCCACCTGCCCCGAATTTCGCCAACCACATTCCACGTCTTGATCGCAGGGCCAACTTTATTCGGAATCGAAAGATTGGCCCAAACCGGATTGGCTGACGCGAGCAAGCGGGCGATGCGTTCTCCATCTTCGCGCGCAATGATCAGTTGTGGCAGGGCATCGATTTCGCCGGCGTTCGAATTGGTATGTCGGTAAAGGATCCCATGCTCGCGCGTGGACATGAAGGCAATCGCCTTGGCCTTTCCCTTCACCGCCAATGCTATGATTGCGGGCGCGCGCTCGTATTCGCCGAACAGATCGTCCCAAGTCACTAGCACCTTGCTATGCACCAGGACGACTCTTCCCGCCACATCGCCGACCTTGGCGAACTCGGCAGCCGAACCTTCTCCGACATCCACAATCGGCACATGTTTTGCCGCAATCAGCGCCGGCGCCCATGCCACCGAAACAGCGTGCACGGGGAAAGTAATTCCTGAATCGAGCGATGCGGCCATCTCGGTCGCGCCTTCCGCCCACGAATGCTGGATGGTGAATTCTTCGGTGTGAACGCTGTCAGCGCCAGCGTCTTGGAGCGCCGCCAAGCCCCAATCTACTGCGCGCTGGAAGGCAGGAGTGCCAGGAATGCGTCCACCAACCTCGTCGCTCAAGCGGCGAAGATTGCTTTCGAGCGGCGAAGGCTTGAGCGCTTCCGCAATCAGGCGATTCGCGAATTCTTCATTCGAATCAAGATCGGCGGCCGAAGCAAACACACCAAAAGCCGAAAGATACAAGAGAAGGTATTTTACCCATCGGAATCTATGAACCATAGCGAAAGCATTAGAAACGAATTTGGGGGAAAGCGAAAGAGCACCTCCAAAAGCCATACGCAGTGCCCCATCTGGGGTCTCCATGCCGGCAAAAGTGTGCAAAACACTGCATACAGGAAAGGCTTTAGTTCTGGAAAAGTGCCGGACTTGCTACCATCGCAGCACCGATTCGGCCCGAAAAACCGCCCTCTGAATTAATCGTGAAAAGTTGACCGATTGGAGAGCCGTTTGCCACTCTATCAAGTGAGGAGTCTTATCGTGCGAAACTTGAGCCCTGTCGCTCTGCTTGTTTTTACGCTGGTTGGGAATTCTTTTGCAGCAGCACCTGCCGTCGTACGATCCTCTGTCTTTCCAGAACCCGGCGTTCTGGCCTTGCTCGGGGGCGGGTTGGTTGGCTTGGCCGCGCTCATTCGGCGTTACCTGAGCAACTAATTTTTTCTCCGAGAACCCCTCTCGGCAATTGATCTTAACGTTTCAAGACCTGCGCGTAAGACTTGACGCGCAAGACTTCAAGCGCCCTGTCACTTCTCAGAACGCCTGCCGTTGGCAACCACATCCAAGAAGTATTGGTGAATGCGCGGGTCGTCGCTCAGTTCAGGATGAAATGTTGCTGCCAGCGTTTTGCCCTTGCGCACGAGCACTGGGTCTTTGCCTTCGGTCGCGATCACTTCTACACCTTCACCCACGCGTTCGATCTTGGGAGCGCGGATGAATACCATCTCGATCGGCTCACTCCGAAATTGCCCTTCGCGGATGGAACTGTCGATCTGCCTTCCATAGGCATTGCGGCGCACCGTGATATCGAGCGCGCCCAAGCCGGCTTGTTTCGGATTCTCCACCTCTGTCGCGAGCAGGATGCATCCCGCGCAGGTGCCGAAGGTCGGATTCGTGCGCACAAAATCTTTCAGCTTTCTGAGTCCGTCTTCGCCCAGCAACTTAAGAAATGTTCCCGATTCGCCGCCGGGAATCACCAAACCATCGACCTCATTCAGTTGATTGGTCTTCTTCACCAGTACAACTTCCGCGCCGAGTTCCTCAAGTCGGCGGCGGTGCGCGTCGAAATCACCTTGTAGAGCAAGAACTCCAATTTTCATGTGTTTTTCAATCGGCCATTTTTCAATCGGCCATAACGTTGAATGAGTGCGTCAATCACTGAGAATAGCATCGGACGAGTCCGCAGAATGCAGAAGCCTCTCGCCCGTTTTTTTCTTGTCATCCCTAGCTCTCTCACCATAGTCTTCTTGTTCCTTATATGAGGAAAAGAAATCATGTTTAGGCTCCGGCAGCTAGCATTGCTCACTATTATATTTTGTTGTGTAGCGGGAATCCTCCACGCCCAGCAGGAAACGCTAGTTCCAACTTTCGCCGTGCACGCTGGACGGTTGATTGACGTGCGTTCGGGCAAAGTCTCTACCCACGCATACATCCTCGTGGCGAAGGATCGCATTGTTCGCATCGTTGACTCGGCTCCCGCAGGAATGCGTGTGATTGATCTTTCGAAATACACGGTCGTGCCCGGCCTCATCGATTCGCACGCGCATGTTTTGGGCAATCCCAAAGATCAATCATCGACGGGCAGCCTGCGCATGTCTTCACCGCAGAAGGCGGTTTGGGGCGTGCACAATTTGCAGATATGGCTCGATCACGGCTTCACGGCAATGCGCGATGCTTGCGAGGGCGATGCCTTCTACGGACAGTTCGCCCTGCGCGACAGTATTAATCTGGGATTGATTCGCGGCCCGCGCATGGTATCGGCCGGCAGCTGCATTTCGCTCAATGGCGGACATGGCGACGGCGACGTGCTCGCTCCCGATGTCGGATTGCCGCGGGGACCAAACATCGCGGACACACCTGATGAAATCGCTGTCGTGGTGCGGCGCGACATTAAGTATGGAGCGGACTGGATCAAACTGATGGCCACAGGTGGAGTGCTCGACCCGATCAGCGATTACCGTGTGCAGGAGCTCAGTGAGGAGCAAATGGCCAAAGCCGTCGAGATTGCGCACCGCGCCGGCAAAAAAGTCATGGCCCACGCCGAAGGCACGGACGGCATTAAAGCCGCCGTGCGTGCGGGCGTGGACTCGATTGAACACGGCACCATGCTCGACGAAGAAGGCGCGCGTTTGATGGAACAACGCGGCACCTGGCTGGTTCCGACATTATTTTGTTTTCAGCACGACATGGCAACTGGACTCTCGCAGGGACGCGATCCCGTGAGCTTTGCCAAAGGCGTGGCGATTTTGAAGGAGCAAGGCCCAGCCTTTCAACGCGCGCTGGCGCATCACCTCAAAATTGCGTATGGCGTTGATGACGACCCCGACGTCGTGTCAAAAGAATTCGGAGCGCTGGTAAAAGGCGGCATGACTCCGCTCGATGCCCTCCGCGCCGCCACCATCAATGGCGCCGAACTAACCGGCCGCTCGAATGATATCGGCACCCTTGAACCGGGAAAGTTCGCCGATATCGTAGCCGTCGATGGCGATCCGTTGTCCGATATCACCGTAATGGAAAAAGTAGCATTCGTAATGAAAGGCGGCGAAACTTACGTAGATCGCACAAGGTGACGGTTTAACGCCGTCACGCCGCAAGAACCGGCGAAGCCCCAGGTTCTTGCGTCACCAGCCTCGCGTCTGCAGCAGGTGGGCTTCGTCGAGCGCTGACACAGCCAGCCCCTTCATGGCCCCCGCCAGATCCTCGCTAACTTCAAGTAATACTTTAGGGTCTTTGAAGTGCGTGGCGGCCTGCACGATCGCTTTCGCACGCTTCTCAGCTTCCACGGGATCGGCGAATTCGGTGGAGTTTTTCATGAAGATACCGGAGCCTACGAATACGGCTTCGGCTCCCAGTTGCATCACGAGCGAGGCGTCGGCTGGAGTTGCGATTCCTCCGGCGGAGAAATTGGGGACGGGCAGCTTGCCGTCTCGCGCCACCATCTTGATGAGTTCGTAAGGAGCCTGATGCTCTTTGGCTTTGGCGTAGAGCTCTTCTTCGCCGAGCACGGTGAGAATCCGCATCTCCTGCACGATCTGGCGAATGTGGCGGACGGCATGGACTACGTCCCCGGTGCCAGCTTCGCCTTTCGTGCGAATCATGGCTGCGCCTTCGGCGATGCGGCGCAGAGCTTCTCCGAGATTGCGGGCGCCGCAGACGAAGGGAACACTGAAGGCCTGTTTATCGACGTGATGGACCTCGTCGGCCGGGGTGAGAACTTCGGACTCGTCGATGTAATCGACGCCCAGCTCCTGCAGGATCTGCGCCTCTGCAAAGTGGCCGATGCGGCACTTGGCCATGACGGGAATGTCGACCACCGCCATGATTTCGCGAATCTTTTTCGGCGAGGCCATACGCGCCACTCCGCCTTCGGCGCGAATCTGCGCCGGAACCCGCTCCAAGGCCATTACGGCGACGGCCCCGGCGCGCTCGGCAATTTCGGCCTGCTTGGCGTCGGTGACGTCCATGATCACGCCGCCCTTGAGCATTTCGGCAAGGCCGGTTTTCAGACGGAGGCTGGTGGTGTTGTGGCCATTATTCTGCGACATAGGTTTACTCTTTCCTGCAGTCGTGAAGGATGAACTTATGGGTGCGCGAAAGCGCGCGATTGGAAGCATGCGCTGGAAAATCGCCCTTACCGCCCCCACACATCATTTTACAGTCCGTTGACGATTCGCGGTACCCCTTATCGCGGGCGAGCGCTCGACAAACCGCGCGAACATGCGTTCGGGATCGATCGCGATGAACAGGCCCTGGCTGCGCGCGAGCACTTCCCCTTTTTCGTTGAGGATCTCGGCCATATTGATGTGCTTGCGGCCTTCCACTTTCACCTCGCGCGATTCCACCCGTAGGGGTTGCTTCAGCGGCACCGGCTTCAGGTAATTCACGGTCATCTCGGAGGTTACCGCAATCACCTGGCGCAACTTGTTCACCTTGCCCATCGCCTCATCGAGGATGGTCGCGATGATGCCACCATGGCAGTGTCCGGGAGGGCCGCTATAGCGTTGGCCCAGCCGAAACTGGCAGAGGAAGCACTGGCGGTCCTCGTCGTAGGTGAAGCGAAGTCGCATGCCGTCCGGATTGTCGGTGCCGCAGGCGAAGCAATAATTCTTCTGCAGCTTGATGTAGCGCGTGTTGTGGCCCGCGTCGGAGCGTCCTTGTTTGGATCGGAGAAGTTTGGATCGAACAGTTTTAGATTTCTTGCCGGCCATCGAAAGATTCTATCGCGAGCCATCGTCGAGACTGTGTATCATAGCCCCCGAACCAGCGTGCAAATCAAGGAGCGCCTAGGAGGTCTGATGTCTCCCGTCAGCAAAATTCAAGGCCCTTACGCCGTTCATCCCGGCGTTGCCCAGGTGCAAAAGTGGATTCAGGAATTGCCGGAGAAGACCGGACACTCGCTCGAGGAATGGATGGCGCTTGCGAACAAAGATGGTCCGTCAACCGAAAAAGAACGCCGCGAGTGGCTGAAGAAAGAACATAAGCTCGGCACAAATTCCGCGACGTGGATCGCGGAACGGCTGGAAGGCAAAGGCAAGGAAGAAGACTCGCCCGAGGCTTACCTAAAGACGGCGGCAGAATGGGTAGAAGCGCAGTACTCGGGTCCGCGCGCTGCGCTGCGTCCGCTCTACGAGCAGTTGCTGAAGCTCGGGTTCTCTCTCGGCAAGGACGTGAGGGCTTGTCCGTGCAAGACGATGGTTCCGTTTTATCGCAACCACGTCTTTGCGCAGATCAAGCCCGCGACCAATACCCGCATCGATCTCGGATTCGCCCTGGGCAACATGAAGACCCCCAAGCGGGTGATCGATACCGGAGGATATGAGAAGAAAGACCGTATTACACGGCGGATTGAGGTTCGGTCGAAGGCGGATATTGACGACGAGGTGAAGCGGTGGCTGAAGAAGGCGTATGATCTTGACGAATAATCAGGTAACGGTTCGCCTGACCTTACAGACGAGACGCGGGAAAAAGGCCGTTCTCGGATCGTAAAATTGTTGCAGTAATGCCAGGGGCCCGTCTCCACACCGGCCCAGTCTCTAGTCGTAGTACTCCAGCCCCAGATGCGTGATCAGCTCTTCGCCCTTCAGGTAACGCAAAGTATTCTTCAGCTTGATGAGCTGGATGAATAGATCATGCTCTGGATACAGCCCCGGCGCGGTCATTGGCGACTTGAAATAGAAGCTTAGCCACTCTTGAATACCCAGGCGGCGCAACTCTGGAGTGCGCTGCGCCAGATCGAGGAACAGAACCAGGTCCAGCACGATCGGCGCGGCCAGAATTGAGTCGCGGCACAGGAAGTCCACTTTGATCTGCATCGGATAGCCGAGCCATCCGAAGATATCGATATTGTCCCAGCCTTCTTTGTTATCACCGCGCGGTGGATAATAGTTAATGCGAACCTTGTGGTACATGTTGCCATAAAGCTCGGGATACAGCGCCGGCTGGAGAATATGCTCGAGAGCTCCCAACTTCGATTCTTCCTTGGTCTTGAACGAGCCAGGATCATCGAGCACTTCGCCGTCGCGGTTGCCTAAGATGTTGGTTGAGTACCATCCGCTCAACCCGAGCAGCCGCGCCTTGAAGGCGGGAGCGAGCACAGTCTTCATCAGCGTCTGGCCGGTCTTGAAGTCCTTGCCGCAGATGGGAACCTCGCGCTCGCGCGACAGTTCGAGCATCGCCGGAATGTCCACTGTCAAATTCGGCGCGCCGTTCGCGAAGGGCACGCCCTCCATCAGCGAGGCGTAGGCATAGATCATCGAGGGCGCGATGTTTTCGTCGTTCTCTTTCATCGCCTTCTCGAGGGACTTCACGCTCTGGTGAGCGGCGCTCGGCTCAATGAAAGTCTCGGTCGATGCGCACCAGATGGTGATCAACCGGCTGGCGCCACTCGACTTTCTGAAATCGCGGATGTCCTGGCGAAGCTGCTCGGCCAGATCCAGCTTGTTCTTCCCTTTCTTCACGTTCGGTCCGTCGATCCGCTTGACATAGTTGTGATCAAACACGGCCTTCATGGGCTGGATGGCGCTTAGCCGGCCTTTTACTTTGTCGAGCAGGTCGCGTTCGAGCACTCCGGCATTGCGAGCCGCCGCGTACATGTTGTCTTCGAAAATGTCCCAGCCGGCG
>Ga0209333_1001431_pt1 | contig 11669 bp, 4 predicted proteins | sample BlaSpr_A8_OM2_O3_FD_187982 | JGI IMG/M metagenome (GOLD analysis project Ga0209333, IMG submission 187982) | Forest soil microbial communities from Thunder Bay, Ontario, Canada - Black Spruce, Ontario site 2_A8_OM2_O3 (SPAdes) (version 2) | ecosystem: Environmental > Terrestrial > Soil > Boreal...
TTCTCACGCTACGCACGACATCGCGGAGAAATTTGCTTGTGATGTCGATACCCGAATTCACGTCCGAACATTTGAACGGCAACGGCCGAGCCTGACTCATGACGAGCCTCCGTTGTCATCGCCGCGAAGGCTCCGCCAGCTTCGGCCATCTCGCGCCAAAAGCGCATCCGCTCCCCTCGGTCCTGCGCTTCCTGCCGGGTAGATCGGTAGATCTGAAGCACTCTTTTTGGCCCAAGCGTCGAGCACCGGCTGCACGATGCGCCAAGTCTGCTCCACCATGTCGGCGCGCATGAATAATGTCGGGTCACCGATCATGACGTCATAGATCAGCGTCTCGTATCCGACATTTGGTTCTTTGGGGAACCAGTCATCGTAGTGGAAGTCCATTTTCACGGCGGCGAGATCCACCACCGGCCCCCGGCGCTTGACCTCGAACTGGAGGGAGATACCCTCGTCCGGCTGGATGCGCAGCACGAGCCAGTTGGGCCGCAGGGATTCCACGGGCGTATCCTGGAACGCCGCGTAGGGCGCCTGCTTGAAGCAGATGGCGATCTCCGTATTCCGTTGCGACATGTGCTTGCCGGTGCGGATGAAGAAGGGCACGCCGGCCCAGCGCCAATTGTCGATCTCGAACTGCATCGCGACATAGGTTTCGACGTTCGAATCCGGCGCCACATCGGGCTCTTGCCGATAGGCCTTCACCGTCTGGTCCAGCACCTTGTCGGCCCCGTATTGGCCACGCACCGCCTGCGTCGGCTTGACGGCGGGCATGGCGGCGAAGACTTCGGCCTTCTTGGTGCGGATCGCGGTCGCGTCGAAGCCCACGGGCGGCTCCATGGCCACCATCGAAAGCAACGTGAGCACGTGGTTCGGGACCATGTCGCGCAGTGCCCCGGTCGCCTCGTAGAACTTGCCGCGTTTTTCCACGCCCACGGTCTCCGCCACGGTGATCTGCACATGATCGATCCGGTCGCGGTTCCAGATGGGCTCGAACAGCCCATTGGCGAAACGAAACGCCATGATGTTCTGAACCGCGTATTTTCCCAGGAAATGATCGATCCGGAAGATCTGATCCTCGTGCAATGTGCGCAGGATGCTGGCGTTGAGATCGCGCGCCGAGTTTAGGCTGTGGCCAAACGGCTTCTCGATCACCACGCGACGCCAGAACCGGGGCTTGCCGTTCTGATCTTCGTGCTGATCCGTGAGTTTCGCTTTGCCCAGCTGCTCCACCACGGTGCCGAAGAAACGGTCGGCGACCGCGAGATAGAAGATGGCGTTGCCCTTTGTGCCATGGGTATTTTCGGCCTCGTCGAGGGCGGCGCGAATCTTCTCGTAAAGCTCGGGCTCGGTCAGATCGCCCGCGATATAGGTCGTTTTCTCCGTAAGCCGCTTCCACACCGCCTCGTCGATGTGATCGACGTCGAACTCGGAGTTGGCGTTACCGACGAATCTTTTCAGCATGTCGTGAAGGTGGCCGCGCCAGCTTTCCGCGGTCTCCTGTGTCCGCGCTACGCCGATCAACGCGAATTTCTCCGGCAGCACCTTGGTGCGCGCGAGGTTGTAGAGCGCCGGCATCACCAGGCGCTTGGTCAGGTCGCCGCTGGCGCCGAAGATCACCATGGCGCAGGGGTCGGCCGGGTTGGGCTGGCGCCGCGGCGGGAGCTGACCCGGCTGCGCGGACGGGGACACTCGGATCGGCTGGTTGTCGTCAGGCATGATGCTACTCCGCCGCGCCCTGTGCCGCCGATTGGCTCTGTGATTGGGCCGGCTTCGGTTCGGGGTCGCTGGACTCTTGACCCTCGACATGCCCGCCGAATCCGAAGCGCATGGCCGAGAGCATCTTTTCTCCGAAGGTATGCTCCTGCCGCGAACGGAAGCGGGCGTAGAGCGCCGAGGACAGTACGTCCGCCGGGACCGCCTCCTCGATCGCCGCTTCGATGGTCCAGCGGCCTTCGCCCGAATCCTGGACATAGCCGGAGAAAGCCTTCAGCTGCGGATCCTTCGCCAGCGCAGCGGCGCCGAGATCGAGCAGCCAGGATGAGATGACGCTGCCGCGACGCCAGACCTCGGCGATATCCGGGATATTCAGCGTGAAACGTTCATCCTCGGGCAGATCCTTTGAATCCTTATTGCGCAGGATGTCGAAGCCCTCGGCATAGGCCTGCATCAATCCGTATTCGATGCCGTTATGCACCATCTTGACGAAATGCCCGGATCCTTCCGGGCCGGCATGGATATAGCCGCGCTCGGCCCGAGGATCGCCCGTTTTGCGGTCCGGCGTGCGCGGAATGTCTCCCAGGCCGGGGGCGAGCGCCGCGAAGATCGGGTCGAGATGATCAACCGCCGCCTTCGGGCCGCCGATCATCATGCAATAGCCGCGCTCGATGCCCCAGACGCCGCCGGAGGTACCACAATCAACATAGCGGATGCGTTTTTCGGCTAATTTCTTGGCGCGGCGGATGTCGTCCTTGTAGAAGGAATTGCCGCCATCGATGATGATATCGTCCGCCTCCAGCAGGCCTGAGAGACGCTCGACCGTTTCTTCGGTGATCCGGCCGGCGGGTAACATCACCCAGACGGCGCGCGGCTTGTCGCGGATCATCTTCACCATCTCCGCCAGTGATCCGGCCGCCGTGGCGCCTTCCTTCGCCAGCGCTTCGCGCGGCTTGGCGTTGGCGTCGAATACCACGCAATGATGTCCCGCCTTCATCAAGCGGCGGGAAATATTGCCGCCCATGCGGCCGAGTCCGATCACGCCGATTTGCATTTTCCTCACTCCTTAATAGAGGCCGCTACGAGAACGCTTCATCCACCGCATGGGCCAACGCGGTCAAGCCCTCGTCGACATCCTTGAGATGGACGCGCAGCGCGCGCCGGCCGCGTTCCACCAGGACCTCGAGATCGCCGCGCGCCTGTGCCGCCTTCACCACGCCGAAGCTGTAGGAATGGCCGGGCACGTCGATATCGGCCTGATCGTCGCACGTGACCTGCAGGAACACGCCGGAATTCGGGCCGCCCTTGTAGGCTTGCCCAGTCGAATGCTGGAAACGCGGCCCGAAGCCGAGGCAGGTGGCGGCATGGGTCCGGTTGCGAATGCGCGTGCGCATCGTGGTCAACGCCTGGGTGTGCGATTCGTTGCGTTCTATATAGGCCAGTAGCGCTACGTAATCGCCTGATTTTGCGCCGGCACGCACGCGGCCGAAATGGCTCCTCAGATAACCGGATAGCGTGTTGTGTGAACCGAGCGCGGCAGCGTTGCGCGGATCGGCATAAAGGGCCACGCCGTTTTCGCGGAACATCGGCTCCTCCTTCGGCAGGCTATGCGATTTCTCGTATAGCTCGGTCAGCGCACGCGTCTTGTCCTTGCTCGCCTCGACATCGGGCTGGTCGAACGGGTCGATACCGATGATTGCGCCGGCCACGGCTGTCGCGATCTCCCAGCGGAAAAACTCCTGGCCGATGTGCCAGATGTCCTTCACGCCGATCCGCGCGACCGGATGGCCGCCCCGCTCCAGCGCCGCAACGACCTCGCGCTGTGACTGATTGCTTTCACCCTCGAGCTCCACATAGACGAAGAAGCGGTCGTCCCCGTATCGCTCGGTGATGGTGAGCGGCTCGTAGGCCAACGGAATCAGCCCGCGCCCCTGCTTACCCGTGCTCTCCGCTAGAAGCTGCTCCAACCACGCGCCGAGAGCGGCGATTTTCGGTGAGATGATGATCGTCACCTTGTCGCGTCCGAATTCGATTGCCGCGACGCCCATGGCGACCCCGAGTTGTACACCCGGATTTTCCGCTGGCGGCACGTCGGGACCGCAGGCGCGTTCCATCGGCTGCGCCGTCTCGAGCAGGTGTTTGACGTCAAGACCCATGGCCGTCGCCGGCACCAGGCCAAATTTCGACAGCACCGAATAGCGCCCGCCGATCGCGGGCACACCGTAAAAGATGTGCGCGAAGCGCAGTTGCCGGGCTTGCCGCTCCAATGAAGATCCCGGGTCGGTTACCGCGACGAAGTGTTCGCCGGCCTTGTCATTGCCGATCACGGCGCCGACGCGGTCGAAAAAATATTCCATGAAGATGTTGGGTTCAAGCGTACTGCCGGATTTGGAAGAGACGATGAACAGCGTCTTGCCGAGATCGACCGCACGTTCGATGGACGCGATCTGCGCGGGATCGGTGCTGTCCAGCATGTGGAAACGCGGCCAGCCGGGTTGCCGACCGAAGGTATCACCCAGCACTTCAGGCCCCAGGCTCGAGCCGCCCATGCCGAGCAGGACGACGTCCGCGAATCCTCGCTGCTTTATCTCCTGCGCAAAACCCTCCAGCCGATCGAGATCGGCCAGTTCCCGCTCCACGACATTCAGCCAGCCGACCCACTTATCCTCGTCCGCGCCGGTCCATAGCGACTTGTCGCCCGACCACAGCCGCCTTATGCGCCCGTCCTTGCGCCAGGCCTCCATCTCCCTATCGATAGCTAGCTTCATCTCCGCGGAGCCCGGCTGGATTCCCAGACTGGCACTGTCGTTTTCGAGTAGCGCGTGGCGGCGGCGCGCGATGGCGCCGAGCAACTTGTCGAACGCGTCGGCGAATTGCTGCACCCCGTCCTTGACCAGCTCCTCAGTGACCTCTTTCAACGAGATGCCGTTTTGCCCCAGCGCGGCGAGCATCGTGCGGGCACCCGTCATGTCCAGCTCGATGGCGTCGGGCACAGCTTTACCGTGGTCGCGAAACGCATCCATGGTCGCCGGCGGGATGGTGTCCACAGTGTCGTGGCCGATGAGCGCCTCGACATACATCGTGTCCTTGTAGGCCGGATTCTTGGTACTCGTGGAAGCCCAGAGCAGACGTTGCGTCTGCGCGCCCGACGCGGCCAGGGATTGCCAACGCGCGCCGGAAAACAGCGCCTGGTAGCGAAGGTAGGCGAGCTTCGCGCTGGCGATCGCCGCCTTTCCGCGCAACTGGTCCGCCAGTTGTTTGTCGCCGAGCCGGTCGAGCCGCTTGTCGACGGCCGTGTCGATACGGCTGATGAAGAAGCTGGCGACGCTGCCGATTTTCGCGATGTCGCCGCCGGAACGCGCCAGATCCTCGAGCCCGGAGATATAGGCTTCGACCACCTGCTCGTAGACGCTCACGGAAAAGAGCAACGTGATGTTGATATTCAGTCCGCGGGCGATAAGCCGGCGAATGGCCGGAATGCCGGCCGGAGTTGCTGGCACCTTGACCATCAGATTGGGACGATCCACCGCCGCCCACAGCCGCAGCGCCTCGCGCACGGTGGCTTCGGTATCGTTGGCCAGGTAGGGCGAGCATTCCAGGCTGATATAGCCGTCCCAGGCCTTGGTTTCTTCGTAGACCGGATGCAGCACGTCGGCGGCGGCGCGTATGTCGGCAATGGCCAGATGCTCGTAGATCGCAGCGACGCCGTGGTCTGCCTGCGCCTGGAATTGTTTCAGCGCATCCGCGTATTCGTCGCTCTCGCCGATCGCCTGTTCGAAGATCGAGGGGTTCGAGGTGACGCCCTTTAGCCCGTCGCGCTCGATGAGCGCGCGGAGCTCTCCCTTTTCGATCAGGCTGCGCTTCAGATAATCCAGCCAGGGCGACTGGCCGCAGGCTTCAAGTTGTTTGAGCGGGTTCATGCCGCCTTCTCCTTGGCCAGCGCGATCTGCGCCTTGGCCGCTTCGAGCACCTTTTCCGGCGTAAAGCCGAATTTCTTCAGCAGATCTTCGATCGGGGCGGAGGCGCCGAAGCCGTTCATGCCGATCCTCGCGCCGGTATTGCCCACGTAGCGATCCCAGCCAATCACCGAGCCGGCCTCGACCGATACCCGCGCCACGATTGCGGGCGGCAGCACGCTGTCGCGATAGGCCCGATCCTGTAGCTCGAATAGTTCCCAGGACGGCATGCTGACGACGCGCACCGGAATGCCCTCCTGCATGAGCGTCTCGTATACCGAAACGCAGAGCGTAACCTCGCTACCGGTACCGATCAGGATTACAGCCGGCTTGCCTTTCCCGGAATCGGCCAGCACATAGGCGCCACGCGCCACGCCCGCCGCCGGCGCATAGCGCGCGCGGTCGAGGGTTGGGAGCTTCTGTCGGCTCAGTATCAGACAGGCGGGCTGATGCTTCAATCCGACGATGACGCGCCAAGCCTCTGCGACTTCGTTGGCGTCGGCCGGCCGCAGTGTGATGAGGCCCGGGATGCCGCGCAGCGCGATGAGCTGTTCGACCGGTTGGTGCGTCGGGCCGTCCTGGCCGAGACCGATGGAATCATGGGTGAAGATGTAGACGACCGGGAGCTGCATCAGCGCGCTCAAGCGGATGGGCGGCTTCATATAGTCGGAAAAGATCAGGAAGCTCGAGCCGAAAGCGCGAAGCTTGGACAAGGCGAGCCCATTCAGAATCGCACCCATGGCGTGCTCGCGAATGCCGAAGTGAAAATTGCGGCCGCCGTATTTGTCGGCCTCGAAATCTCCGGCTGCCTCGAAGGTAAGACGTGTCTTGGTCGAGGGCGCGAGGTCGGCCGAGCCGCCGATGAGCCAGGGATAATGCGGCGCGATGGCGTTCAGCACCTTAGCGGAGGAATCACGGCTCGCAAGGCCCTTGGCATCGGCAGGGAAGCTAGGCAGGTCGGCATCCCAACCATCGGGAAGTTCGCGCTTTTGCATGCGTTCGATATGGCCGGCGAGGTCCGGGTGCGCGGCGCGGTAGGCCTCGAGGCGCGCCGACCACGTCGCCCGGAGCTTCCCGCCGCGCTGGCCTATGCCGGCGTGGAAATGCTCGCGCACGCCGTCCGGCACAAGGAACTTGGCATCCTCGGGCCAGCCATAGAATCGTTTGGCAAGGCGGATTTCTTCCTCGCCAAGCGGCTCGCCATGGGCGGCGCTGGTATCCTGCTTGTGCGGCGCGCCGTAACCGATATGGCTCTCGACGATGATCAGCGTGGGCACATCGTGCTTGTGCCGGAACGTTTCGATCGCCTGTACGACCCGCTCCGCGTCATTGGCATCACCGACCCGTTCCACGTTCCAGCCATAGGCGAGGAAGCGCGCGGCAACGTCGTCGCTGAAGGCGAGATCGGTGTGACCTTCGATGGTTATGCGGTTGCTGTCATATATCCAGCAGAGGTTGCCGAGCATCAGGTGCCCCGCGAGCGAGGCGGCCTCGCTGGTGACGCCTTCCATCATGTCGCCGTCGCCGCACACCGCATAAACGTCGTAATCGAACATCGCGAAATCGGGCCGGTTGAAAATCTTCGCCAACCAGCGCCCGGCTATCGCCATGCCGACGCTGGTCGCACAGCCCTGACCCAGCGGCCCGGTCGTGGTCTCGACGCCCGTGGTCAGATGATATTCCGGGTGGCCGGGGCACTTGCCGTCGATCTCACGGAAACGCTTGATGTTGTCGAGTGAAACCGCGGGCTCGCCGGGACGCCCGTATTCGGTATCGACCACCTTCACGCCAGTGAGATGCAGCAGCGCATAGAGCAGCATCGAGGCGTGTCCGTTGGACAGAACGAAGCGATCGCGATTCGGCCAGACCGGATCGTCCGGATCAAAGCGCAGGAAATTCTGCCACAGCGTGTAAACCACCGGCGCCAAGGCCATCGGCGTGCCGGGGTGGCCAGAATCAGCCTGCTGCACGGCATCCATAGACAAGGTGCGGATCGTGTTGATGCAGAGCTCGTCGATCGAGCGCTCGTCCGGCAATGCCGGCCGTTTTTCGTCTGTGCTTTGGCTTACGGGTGATTTTTGCGTCGTGATGAAGCCATGGCGCCCTTTAGCCGTTTGGGCCGCTGTCTTCTTTTTTGTGCCATCGGGAACGATGGTCCGTCCGACGCGATCTTGATCCATAAAGCTGCCTCCGTGGTACCGACAATTCGTGAATTAGCGTTCGGGTTGCGGAGGCCAATTATCACCACAAAGAGAGGCCAAAACGTGGCATCCGATCTGAAAGAACGTCGGCGCCCTTTGGGTGTTCGATCGAAGGGATCATAGATGGCAGAGGACCTGTAGCCGTAGATTCGGAAACTACTCAGATCCGGTCGCCGCAAGATCTCGCGGCTACTTTAAATTTCTGTTCACACTCGGATTTTGTTCGTATGGCGGCCGCGCGGGAGGCCGTCCCGACTGCCGCTTGATACCAATATCCGCCTTTTCAGGCCGCGCGTCGTCATCGGCCCTCTGGTCGGAACTTTTGCCGGGGTCACTCGGATTTTCTGCCATCACTGCCGCTCCCGCAGGATTTTCCTGGAGATAATGCAGCACCAATAGCGCCGACAATAGACTCGGAAACTACCTAAGCGCCCAATCCGGAAGAAAAAGATAAACGGGTAATGCCATGACGGGGTTTGAGCACAGAAGTGCTATGCTGCATCGGCTGCCCACTGCCGTGCCCCTCGAATCGCCTTGATCTAGTCCACTTCCTTTTGGCGTGGAGCTGATTCCGTAAAGCGGAATCGAGACCTTGGCCGCGGCCCAGTTACGGCATTGCGCGGTTATTAAGCGAGCTTGACGGTTCAAATCCCGTGCAGCCGCGACAGAAAGGTCAAATTGATACCGCCGATCCTACGTATATCCGGGCAAAACCCGATCGCTTCACCTTGGAATACCGAAGATCCCATCCGGGAGGAACTCTTCAGTATCGAGCGCTTGGAACAGCACGCACAGAGCCTCGCTGCCGCCCAGCATGTAACCGCCCGGCCAAAGTCCCGCCAATCCCTCGCTGCCCGGCTGAGAGACAACGAGGCCGCTCTGCGCGACGCGTACGGAATCATCACTAACGCGGTTCGCCAAGGGCAAACCACCACGCCGTCTGCCGAATGGCTGCTCGACAATTACCACCTCGTCGAAGAGCAGATCCGCGAAGTCGGTGATGATTTGCCTCCCGGCTACTATCGGCAGTTGCCGAAGTTGGCCGATGGACCTTTCGCTGGATATCCCCGGGTGTTCGGGCTCACCTGGGCCTTCGTTGCCCATACTGACAGCCGTTTTGATCCCGATATGCTGTGTCGGTTCGTGCGCGCCTATCAGCATGTCCAACCGCTGACGATAGGAGAGTTATGGGCGGTCGCGATTACGCTGCGGATCGTGCTGGTAGAGAATCTTCGACGCGCGGCCAAGCGTATCGTGAACAGCCGGTCAGCCCGCCAGGAAGCAGATGCCGTTGCCGACCGCCTGCTGGGCATAAAGGGGCACGCAACTGAGCCGGTCGCGCTGATCCTTCAGAAATATGAACAGGGCCCTTTGCCAGACTCCTTCGCCGTCCAACTCGTCCAACGGCTGCGTGACCAGGATCCGAAGGTCACTCCGGCACTGATATGGCTGGAAGAGCGCCTGACGGCACAAGGAACGACCGCTGACGAGGTCGTCCACAATGAGCACCAAAGCTTAGGTACGACAAACGTGACGGTTCGAAACATCATCACCAGTATGCGCCTGATCTCCTCCGTGGATTGGGCGAAACTGTTCGAGAGCATTAGCCTCGTTGACGACGTGCTGCTGTCGGGTAGCGATTTCGCGAGCATGGATTTCCCGACGCGTAATCTCTACCGCAGCGCGATTGAGGCGCTGGCACGCGGTTCAAAACTCACGGAACTGGAAATTGCACAAGCGGCCCTCGTCGCCGCCGCCGATCCAAAGCACCTTGCGGGGCAAAAGGATAACGGTCGGCGCGAGTGTGACCCCGGTTATCATTTGATCGCCGGCGGACGTCCCGCTTTCGAGCGGACAGTCGGATTTCAAGCTTCCATTTGGATTTGGCTTGTCCGTGCCGGTGCAAAGATGGGTATCAGCGGGTACATCGCCAGCGTCATCGCCGTCGCGGCGATTGTTTTGCTTGTACCACTGATTACGCTGGAAGAGCTGCGGCTCGGTGGGCGGCTGCTTAGTCTCCTGGCGGTTCTCGGAGCGCTCCCGTCGATGGATATGGCGGTCGCGCTCGTGAACTGGGTCGTGACGAACTGGTTCGGCACGACGATTTTGCCGGAGCTTGAACTCCGCGACGGCGTAACCTCGAATCTACGCACGATGGTTGCTGTTCCGACTCTGCTCACTACCCAAGCTGCCGTCGAGGAGCAAATCGAGCGTCTGGAAATTCACTACCTTGCCAGTCCGGAAGGCGATGTTCATTTCGCCCTGCTCTCGGATTGGATGGATGCCGCGACCGAGCATGAAGCAGGAGATGACGCCCTCCTCAATGCCGCCGCCGCGGGTATCGCTCGCTTGAATCGCCGTCATGGACCGGCGCAAGGGGGCGAACGCTTCCTCCTACTCCATCGTCGGCGAGTCTGGAACAACGGGCAGCAACAATGGATTGGATGGGAACGCAAGCGCGGCAAGCTTCACGAGTTGAACCGGTTGCTGCGCGGCGCGACCGATACGACATTCATGGCGATCGCGGGCCAGCCGCCCGCGACGCCGTCTGGTGTCCGATACGTCATCACGCTCGACGGCGATACGCGACTACCCCGGGAAACCGTGCGCAGGCTCATCGGCAAGATGGCGCACCCGCTCAACTTGCCGCGATTTGATGCCGCCGGGCGCATCGTCGAGGGATACGCGGTGCTGCAACCGCGCATCACGCCCTCTCTGCCCGTCGGTCGTGAAGGCTCGCGCTTCCAGCGCATCTTCTCCAGCATGAGCGGCATCGATCCCTACGACTCGGCCGTGTCCGATCTATACCAGGATCTCTTCGGCGAAGGCTCCTATGCCGGCAAGGGTATTTACGACGTGGATGCGTTCGAAACTGCGCTTGAGGGTCGCGTGCCGGAGAACACGCTTCTGAGCCACGATCTTTTCGAGGGAACCTTCGCTCGCGCCGGCCTGGCATCCGATATCGAGGTCGTTGACGAATTTCCGTCCCGCTATGTCGTCGCGGCGGCGCGCCAGCACCGCTGGGCACGCGGCGATTGGCAATTGCTGCCGTGGATTCTCGGCCACGGCGGCGCGTCCCCCGGCAAACAGGGTGAAAGTGCGTTGCCGCCGATCGGCCGGTGGAAGATGCTCGACAATCTGCGACGGACCCTGTCCGCGCCGAGCTGCGTCCTAGCCTTCATAGTGGGTTGGACCCTGTCCTTGCATGCCGCAGCAATATGGACCGGTTTCATCCTATCGACGATCGCGGTGCCAACCCTCCTCCCCGTTCTTGCGGCGATCGTACCGCGGCGCGCCCATATAACGGCGCAAAGTCACCTGCATGCATTGGGGTCGGATCTTTGGCTCGCCTTGTCCCAGACCGCGCTGGCGGTGACATTCCTTGCACATCAAGCGTGGTCGATGGCCGATGCCATCGGCAGAACGCTGTTTCGCCTATTCATAAGCCGCCGGAATTTGCTCGAATGGGTCACGGCGGCTCAAGTTAAACGTAAGTCGCGGCTCCGCCTCGATGGTATCTATCGCCAGATGATGAGCAGCGTCGTCATTGGCATCGGAGCGGTGATCGTGGTTTGGCGCGCGGGCGGCGACGCGTGGCCCGTGATGGCGCCTGTTGTCGCGCTGTGGATCGCATCGCCTGCCATCGCTCGTTGGACCAGCCTCCCGCCAATCGTGGGCGGTCGCATCTCGGTATCGGCGGGGGACACGCGCAGCTTGAGATCAGTCGCACGCCGCACCTGGCGCTACTTCGAGACCTTCGTCACGGCGGCGGATCACATGTTGCCTCCTGATAATTTCC
>Ga0209333_1001432_pt1 | contig 11666 bp, 12 predicted proteins | sample BlaSpr_A8_OM2_O3_FD_187982 | JGI IMG/M metagenome (GOLD analysis project Ga0209333, IMG submission 187982) | Forest soil microbial communities from Thunder Bay, Ontario, Canada - Black Spruce, Ontario site 2_A8_OM2_O3 (SPAdes) (version 2) | ecosystem: Environmental > Terrestrial > Soil > Boreal...
TTCGGTGAAACCGCCAGACCGCCGATGTTCTCCGGTTGACGGGCGCCGGTCATATTGAAACCGACGTTACTCACCGCCGCCATTTCCGAAAACATGTGGCTCTGCGCCCGCCAGTCCAGAAAATTCGGATAAGAAACGCTCACATCGCCGACCCTCGGCGTGGTCTCGTGCAACAGCATCAGGCGCGCCGCATCCTTAAAGGGCAGCGGCTGCAGCAGAACGCCGTAGACCAGCGAAAAGATGGCGGTGTTGGCTCCGATCCCCAGCGCCAGCGTGAACAACGCCGCGGCCGCAAAGCCGGGCGATTTCAGCAGCATCCGCCAGCCGTAGCGAAGATCCTGCGCCAGCGTTTCCAGCAGCGAAACGCCGCGCGCGTCGCGGCATTCTTCCTTCACCTGTTCCAGGCCTCCGAAGTCCATCCGCACTCGCCGCTGAGCTTCGTCGCGGCTCATTCCTGTCTTCAGATACTTCTCGAGTTGCCGCTCGGAGTGAAACCGCAACTCCATGTCCATTTCGGATTCAACCGTCTCCCGCCGGAAGACGGAACGCAGACGAAAGAACAAATCCTTCAGCATGGCAGACTCCTAGGCTGGGTCCAGCACTTGGGCCACGGCGGCTGTCAATTTTTGCCACGAAGCCCTTTCCGTGGCAAGCTGCACGCGCCCGGTCTTGGTGAGTTCATAGTATTTCGCGCGCCGGTTGTTGTCCGACGTGCCCCAGTGAGCTTTGATCCATCCGCGGCGCTCCAGCCGGTGCAGCGCCGGATAGAGCGAGCCCTGCTGAATCCGCAGCACATCGCTCGACATCTGTTGCACTCGTTCCGAAATGCCCCAGCCGTGCTGCGGTTCGAGCGCCAGCGTCCGTAGGATCAAAAGATCCAAAGTGCCTTGCGGCAGTTCGATGCGTTCCTTCATGGGCTTTTCCCTTCCCATTTCCCTTCTACAGGTGAGCATAGCAGATCCCCTGTCGAAGCACAAGGGGAAGGCGCCTGTCGACCGGATTCGCGGTTGTCCCCTGAGCCGGCTTGGCGGCCTGAAAGGAATCTAAAATGCGCCGATATACTTCTCTTTCAAAATGGCCCGATGATGCAACTCATGCCCCGCAATGATATACGCCAGCGCCCGCACCGAAACCGGGTGATCACTGGCCACGCCGCGGCGCATCCAGGCTTCCGGACTCAATTCCCGAAACAGCCACATGCTAGCCCTGCGCACACAGACAAATTCCTCGATCAGGTCCGCCAACCGGCGCTCCCCAAAGCCGCCCGCGCGGACGTAATCGTCCTGTTCGAAGGATGCCAGCGGCGTGCCATCGTTACGCGCAAAGCGCAGCGCCCGGTATGCGAAGACCCGTTCGGCGTCGATCACGTGTCCCAGCATTTCCTTGACGCTCCACTTCCCGGGAGCGTAGCGGTAATCGCCTTGTTGCTCGCTCAGGCCGGAGAGCAGCGCCAGCGTCTCGCACGGCTGGTCTTCCAGCGCGGCGACCACGTCGTTGCCGCCCACCAACGCGATGTACTTGCCGTAATACGGTGCATACTCGGACGGTTCGGGGGCCGCCATCGCTTGAGTAATAGCTTCAGTACTGGCTTGCGATGCTTGCATACGGCCAGTATCGCAGATCGCTGGACCGGCAGCGTCACCGTGTTGCTGAACCCTGTATTCCGCAACAGTGACACCAACCGCAAGCGTCCGGCGAGAAGAAATAAAGATTGGCGGGTACCGCCGGAGTGAAAGGCGCGCCTGTACGTTTCCGCGTCGCCTAGATAATCGTTGCGCCCCGAGCCGTCCGCAGCAAAGCGAAAGCCGCTAAAGCCAATAACTTCGATTCAACCCACGGCCGATCACTCGACAGGCAGCATCACGATATTGCTGAAACCGGCATCCGGACCGCAAGCGGCCCAAAAGATATATAGGCTGATAGGTCCCGCCGGAATGTTGGGCGGTACCTGCACGTTCATTTGGTAGAGCCCCGCATATCCCGGCGTCAGTCCCGCATACGGAACATTGGCCGGTATGCTGCCGCCGCCAAATATCACACTGGCCGGCTGGCACATCTGCTGAACCGGATCGGCCCCGGGCGCCGGAATGCCGTCCGCAACAGGAGTGCTCACCGGGCCCAGCCCCGTCGCGTAAATGATGATGGTTTCGCCGGGCGACGCCGGATTAGAAGCGGTTACCAGGCTGTAATCCGACGCATGCTGGATGGCGCCCAGGCCGCCGGGTAGGGTGAAGATCCCCGGCGTGGCTTCCTGTGGCAGGACGAACGTAGATAAGCCCAGGTAACGCACCTCCACCAGGTTCGTTTGAGCTTCGAAGGGCACCTGAAAATTGATCTGTTGCATGCCCAGCGGATTCGAGACCGGGATATTCGCCACGGCCAGGATCGGCGCGGGGAACCCGCCGACGAAAATGGATACGCCTTCCAATTCGGTGGGCAGCGGGTCGCCGGTCCCGATCACGGTCCCCGATACATTCACGCCATACAGGAATAGGCTGGCGAGGCCCCCGGGCGCAGGCAGACCCGCCAGAAACGATGCACCGTTGGTGAGGCCATCGGCCGGGAACTGCAATGGATTGCCCTGCTGCGCGATCTTCACTACGCCAACCGCATCGCTCGGGCTTTGGGCCGCGATGCGATCGTCGATCCCGATGCGCTGACCCGTGGCGTAGACATTCCCGGCGCTATCCAACACCACGGCGTAGGCCGGACCACGGTACTGCGAGTCGGCACCGTAGACGCTGGCGCTGCCCAAAAAGGTTGACCATACCAATGCCGCGCCGGCCGGGTTCAGCACGCTGACAAATCCGGCCGATGGACAATAGGCCTCACCGATTGGAATTGAAAACGGAGGACCGCTGAAAGCAACGCACGTCGGGTTGGCCAGGCTGACCTCGATCGCGTTCGCGATCGGGAAATCCGGCGAGGTTGTCTCTCCCGCCACGTAGGCGTTGCCGCTGCCATCCACTGCGATACCATACGCCTGGTCGGATACGCTCCCACCCAGATAAGTCGCATAGGCCAGCTTGGTGGCGCCCGGATTCAACTTGGCCACGAATGCGGTTTGCCCTTGCGTAGGCGATCGCCATGCCGCCTGGAAAGCTCCGCTGGTGGTGGGAAGGTCCGGAGAGGTGGTGCTGCCGCTGATGTAGGCGTTGCCGGACTGGTCTATAGCCAGACCGCCCACCGTCTCCGTCCCCGAGCCGCCGAAGTAAGTCGTGTAAAGCAACTGATTCCCGCTTGGGTTCACCTTGAGTGCCACTGCATCGGCGCAACTCTGGCCCGCGCACTTAGGTTGGAACACTCCAGGCGTAGCCGCCCATGCGGTCGAAGTCGTCGTACCGGACACGTAGGCATTCCCCGCCGCATCCGCGGCCACCGCCGCCGAACTGCCAGCTCCGAGGTAGGTTGAATAAACGATCGGCGATTGCGATCCCGGAATGTTGGCAATCAGAATTCGCGGATTGATCTTCATCAGGAAGAGATCCTGCGCGCCAACCAGCGCCGTGCCATAGGCGCCCGCCGTCGTGGGGAAGTTGGGCGAAGAGGTCGTGCCCGCGAGGTATAGGTTGCCATCCGGTCCCAGGGCGATCGACGTCCCCGTATCCTGGCCGCTGCCCCCATAAGTCTGGGAAGCCAGCAAGATGCCATTCGGATCGAGCGCCAGCAGAAACGCATCGTAATAGCCGGCGTTGACCGCACTGCCGCCTCCCACGGTTGGAAAACCGGAGCCATTGGTGTCTCCGGTTACGTATGCATTGCCGTTCGAATCGACCGCGATGGCGGGTGGCGCCAACGGCGATTCGCTGTCGTTGTTGAGAGCGACATAAGTCGAATAGAGCAGCGTGCTTCCATCGGCACTCAGTTTTGCGATGAAAACGGCTTGGTAAAAGTCGTACGGCACCGCCTCGAGGGAGTTAACGAGCGGAAAATCGGTGGAGTAGGCTATGCCCGCGATGTAGGCGTTTCCGTTACGATCGACCGCGATTCCGGTGCCGCTCTCCGCGTTGACATTGGTGGTGGCGTCGAGCCCGCTCCCGCCGAAACCGGTGGAATAAACCAGTTGCGGATCGATCGTCAGCGTGCGCCGCTTGTCATAAGCGCCCATCCGGAAGCGCACCTGCCCGTTGCGGGCGAGCAAAAACTCGCCTTGAATTTCCCGCCGGTGCCCGTCCACGGCTTGATAGACGCAGGGCTTCCGGTGGCGTATCTCACGGCCCGCCGCCTCCAGCACCAGGTCGCCGTTAGCATCCACGCGCATGTGCGCAGCGCCGGTGAATGAGAACCGGATCGCCGCCGGATCCGCGCCTGGCCGGACCACCCAATCGTATTCGATCTCGCGTTGATCGCCATAAACTACCAAGTCCACGCCGCGAAACACCGACCGGTAGCGCACGCGCGCATAGTTCGGAATGCCGGTGCGCCAGATGGCTGGATCGCCGCCGGAATAGTAATTGGTCTTTCCAGGCCGGGGGGCGGCCGCCTCCGGCACGGCCCGCGGGATGTTCATCCGCACCGATCCGCCGTGCAGGAATTGCATGTCGATGCCTGTGTCGGAAAGGGACAGCCTGTACTGCGGCGCCATAGCCACGTAACGGGCCTGTGCCCGCGCCTGCCCCGCAACCGGCTCAAAATGCAAAGGAATCGCCAAAATCAACGCCGCGAAAGCCATCATAATTCCAGCTATTTTGCAATTCACGGGCCTTATTCGGTTGGGTTGGCAACCTGCGGCCGATTATTAATAGGCCCAGCCTTCGCGGCATGCAGTGTAATTGTTGACTAATGTCACCAGAATCGAAGAACAGAGTTGGTGTACGCGAGATCGGGATGGCGCACACGGAAAGCGTCCAGCCCCCGCGCTATGCTTCCGAGATCATGGTGTCCCTCGGCTCCGAGCGCGACGTGCCGCCAAAGTCGACCTCCAGTCTACTGCTTCCAACCCGTGAGCAGGTCGCGGGTTCCATGTTCGAGTCGCTGCAAAGGCTGCAAATGATAGAACTGGTCGGAGCGATCCGGAGATAATGAGGGCTACCCCTTTGCCGTCAATCTTGCCACAATGGCCTCTCGCAACCAGCATTCAGGCTAGCCCTAGCCGAGAGCCAATCTGATCTTGACGGCTTGATCCACCTTTGGCATCGTCGTCACGGAAACCTGGCTATAGGTCTTCCCAAACCGTGCCTCGTTGACGCAACGAATCTGGTTGCACAATGCGACGCTGCCCTTCAGCAAGCCTCCCTTTCCTTGCGGAGTGGAAACGTTCACCGGATAGTGTTTGCGGATATGCTCCGGCGCCCTCGACAGGCACCACGACCTTCATTGATGAATATTGATTTCCGATGTCGTTCTGCACAACCAGGCACAGTCTGGTTTTCCAGATCTCGTGGCCCACCGTTGGATCGAGGCTAATATCGAGAATGGCGCCGCGAACGCATTTTCCAGGCATCAGAATGTCTCGTAGTCCATGGACGAAAACTCCGCGGCAATCACTGGGACAGGATGATGAGCGTCTGTTTCGGGCCTGAGGGCCTGCTCTGATTGGCACTGGCCCGGCCCTACACCGGCTGAACCGCCTACCGTTCCACGCGGTTCGAAAGAAAGCTCGTCGGCCTTCGCCCCAGTTTTTCCAATCGCCTGCAGCCCTGCCGCCACATCGCGATCCCTGTGACCCCGGCTGCTCTCATGCTACTGTTAAGTGGAGAAAAATCGCCCCGGAAATCGGGAGGCCATGATCCGCCCTGCCAGTGCGGGTGTCTGTGGCGGACTCCCTCGGTTGCCGGTTGAAGAACGACCTTTCCGCCTCCGATGAGTATGCGGGGAGATTGGCTTTGTCGTTTTTGCAAGTATAAGCAAATAAGCAACTTATTGGCTCCGTTCGGCGATAAAATGAGTTTTGGCCTTGTCGCCCTTAGATCTTCACATCAGGCCGCGAAACTGCCGCTCCCGCCGACACAAATGGCATAATGAAACCGGAGGTTTCACTTTTGGCAAGCACCACGTTGTCGCTCGGACAGGAGAAGAACCCCTGGCTCGCCGCCGAAGCCCGCTTCGACGAGGCCGCGACCCGCCTCAACTTGGACGACGGGCTGCGCAAAGTCCTGCGCACTTCGGCCAAGGAAATCACAGTCCACATCCCCGTCCAGCTCGACGATGGTTGTCTGGAAGTCTTCACCGGCTATCGCGTCCAACATTCCATCGCGCGCGGCCCGGCAAAGGCGGCATCCGCTTCGCTCCCGATGTAACCCTGGACGAAGTGCGCGCGCTGGCCTCCTGGATGACGTGGAAGTGCGCCGTCGTCAACATCCCCTTCGGCGGCGCCAAAGGCGGCGTCATTCTGCGATCCGAATCTGCTCTCCCTCAGCTAGTTGAAAAACTGACGCGCCGCTACACTTCCGAGATCGTGGAATTCCTCGGCCCCGAGCGCGACAGCCTTCACGCGCCTCCTCTTGACGGCAGCCTGTAACACAAATCGACACAGGGGGCCGGATGTGTCATTGATTGGGTATGCCGATCCGCAGCAGTATGAATGTCTCGCTTACACCGGAACAGGACCAGTTCGTCCAGGCTCGCGTGGCCTCCGGCCGGTATCAAACCGCTAGCGAAGTAGTCCGCGAAGGCCTGCGTTTGCTTGAAGAACGCGAGCAGGCGCGCGAGACCGCGGTGAACGAACGTCGGGCCGAGATCCGGCACGGCATCGAGCAAGCTGATCGAGGGGAGGTGCTCGATGGAGATAACCGTGTTTGAGGAGATGATGCAATTGAGCGCACGGCGCCGGGCGACCTGATAGAGATGTGGAGCTATATCGCCGAAGACAGCACCGCCGCCGCGGACCAGGCACTGGCCCAGCTCCACGATGCGTTCACGCGCTTGGGGCGGACGCCTGCTCTCCCTCAGCCAACTGGAAAGCTCATGCGCCGCTACACCTCCGAGACTATGAGTTATGAGGGCGTTATAATTGAACCGATGGCAACCGTCACCGAAATCGGCAGCCTGATCTCGCAGCGTCCCGACGTCCGCGGCGGACGGCCCTGCATCGCCGGCACCGGAGTCTCTGTCCGCCGGGTCGCGCAGTGGCACAACATGGGTCTGATTCCAGAGGAGATCGCGAGGAAGTTCGGTCACTTGTCGCTGGCTCAGGTTCATGCGGCGCTGGCCTACTACCACGCCAACCAGGTGGAAATCGACACCGACTTGGAAACCGAGGCGCGAGAAGCGGAGGCCCTTGAACGGCAGCACCGCGGTTAATCTTCAGCCGTGAGTTCGTTCAAGATCTATTTCGACGAGGACGCTATGGACACCGATCTCGTCGCTGCTCTGCGATCCCGGGACGTCGAGGTAGTGACGGTGCTGGAGGTCGGTTTGACTGGGAAAAGCGACGAGGAACAGTTAGCCTTCGCGGCCGGGCGAGGCTGCGTCCTTTACACCTTCAACGTCTCCGATTTTTATCGGCTTCACGCGCAGTGGATAAGTTCCGGCCGCGAACATTGCGGCATGATCCTAGTGCCGCAAAAACCTCAGTCGGTGAGCAATTGCGCCGGATATTGCATCTTCGCTCTGGGACAACCGCGGTGGGTATGCGGAATCGGGTCGAGTTTCTTAGCAACTGGGGCTAACCGCTGGCGTCGCCATCAAATGCGGCGAAAACGGAATCGCCGTGGCGGGCGTCCGAGCCGGGACTACCCTAGCCTAGGAAGATCGGCGCTACTCGAATGCTGGCTCACTTTCCATGGTGCGCTGATCCCCAGTACTCCGTAGTGGCGCTCCATGGCTCCAATCACGCCGACGGCATCACCCTGTCCACAAATGCTTGGTCGACAAACGTGCAGTTCTCCGGTCTCGCCCCAGGATTCGTGGGACTGTACCAGGTGAACGCGCAGGTACCGGCTGGGTCGGCGGCCGGTCCCGCGGTGCCCTTACTATTTCCATCGGCGGCGTCCAGTCGAACACCGTTGCTTGGCCGTACAGCAAAACTCCGAGCATGCCTTCCAGACGCTAAAGCGTCATGTTGTCCACGGGAAAGACTCTGCCGCGGCCCATCGGCGCCGCGGAGGGCAGCGCACTTGCCGAGACTTTTCCCTCGCCGAGCCACTAACAAAACTACGGGTGTCACCCGCAACCTTACACGTGCGCTTGACGCAACACAACTGCCGCCAAGCCGCCAAACAGTCTCGCTAACGGCCCGGATGCAACCGGATGCAACGCGAATTCAAGAAATGCAATGCACTGCTAAAGGGTTCCAGCGGCCCGGGAAAATATTGTCGCCCGGCATTCCTCTATTCAACGCAAATGCAACGTAGTGCATCATGCCGTAACCGAAAATCGAAGAAGCTGCGGGCGGAGCCGTGGCTCCATTCCGAACGGGCGTCGAAGCCAATCCAGATACCATACGAAGCCACTTCCGTCATTTGTTTTCAACAAAAGGCTCGAAACGGAAACACAAATCCGGAGCACAATGGTAAGCGACATAATGTTACCGGATGTTACAAAGAAATCGAAAGCGGTTTTGGTTGCACGCGCGGTCGGGACGGCCCGCACGGAAAGCGTCCAATTCCCCGCCCCGCAAATGGCATAATGAAACCGGAGGTTTCACTTTTGGCAAGCACCACGTTGTCGCTCGAACAGGAGAAGAACCCCTGGCTGGCCGCCGAAGCCCGCTTTGACGAGGCCGCTACCCGCCTCAACCTGGACGACGGGCTGCGCAAAGTCCTGCGCACATCCGCCAAGGAAATCACAGTCCACATCCCCGTCCAGCTCGACGATGGCCGTCTGGAAGTCTTCACCGGCTATCGCGTGCAACATTCCATCGCTCGCGGCCCCGGCAAAGGCGGCATCCGCTTCGCTCCCGATGTCACCCTCGACGAAGTGCGCGCGCTGGCCTCCTGGATGACCTGGAAATGCGCCGTCGTCAACATCCCCTTCGGCGGCGCCAAAGGCGGCGTCATCTGCGAACCCAATCTGCTCTCCTCGAGCGAGTTGGAAAAACTCACGCGCCGCTACACTTCGGAGATCATGGAATTCCTCGGCCCCGAGCGCGACGTACCGGCCCCGGACGTCAACACCAACGAAAGAACCATGGCGTGGATCATGGACACTTACTCCATGCACGCCCGCCACACGGTCACCGCCGTGGTCACGGGCAAGCCCATGGCGCTGGGCGGGTCGCTCGGACGCCCGGAAGCCACCGGCCGCGGCTGTCTTATCGTTTCGCTCGCCGCCCTGAAACGCTTTCAGAAGCCCCGCACCGCCACCACCGTCGTGATTCAGGGATTCGGCAACGTGGGCGGCATGGCCGCCAAGCTCATGTCCCGCGAAGGCTTCAAAATCATCTGCATCATTGAATACGATGGCGCCGTCTACAACCCCAACGGCCTGGATATCCGTGCCCTGATGGACCATCGCCAGGAGACCGGCTCCATCCGCGACTTCGCCGAGGGCGAGAATATCGATCCCGCCGAAGCCATGTTCCTGGAATGCGACATTCTGCTGCCCGCCGCCCACGAGAACGTGATCACCTCTCAAAACGCCGACAAGCTGCGCTGCCGCATTCTCTGCGAAGGCGCCAACGGCCCCACCACTGCGGTGGCCGACCAGATCCTGGCCGACAAGAAGATCTTCGTCATTCCCGACATTCTGGCCAATGCCGGGGGCGTCACCGTCTCTTACTTCGAATGGGTACAGGACCGTCAGGGGTTCTTCTGGAACGAAAAACTGGTGAATGAAAGGCTGCAGGAAATCATGGTGGATAGCTTCGGATCGGTCGTGGAATACGCCCTGAAACACAATGTGGACAACCGCACCGCGGCCTACATGCTGGCGCTCGACCGGGTAGCCGAGGCCATCCTCCTGCGCGGAATCTACGCCTAGTGGGGCGGGCCTCCAGGCCTGCGCGGGTTCTCCAGAACCCGCGGCTTCGGGAACTTGCAAGGTTCAAGAAAAAGGTGCAGAATGGCTGAGGAGGGATTTGCGAATAAGCGGCGTACGAGGTGTGTCAGGAAGCCAATGAAGCCCGAACAACTCCAACTGATCGCGATGGCCGTCGGGCCAGTTGCCACGCTGATCGTAGTATTAGGAGTGCTCTTTCAAAACCGCCACGTGGATACTCGGATTGGCGACCTGAAAGAGTTCCTGCGAGCGGACATGCGGGCCAACCAGTCGGAGCTGATGGTTAAGTTCGCCGAATTGGACAACCGTCTCTCGCGCCTGGAAGGCGAGCGAAGGATCGTACAGTAGTCAATCGGGAAGAACTGCACATTTGCCTGTCATGTCCGCTGACCCTCCCTGAATCCGCAACGGCATGCGCCGGCCAGATCATCCTGACCAACGTGCACGGCCACGGGACGGGTGCCTGATATCGTCGCACCGGATGGCAGCGGCGCAGTCTTGGTCCTGATCAATGCGATGCCCGCGAGCTGACCGCTGAAAGCCGATGGCCGATACCCCATCCACCCCGCTGATGCGGCAGTACAATGCCATCAAACAGCAGGTGCCCCACGCCCTCCTGCTCTTCCGCCTCGGCGATTTCTACGAGCTTTTCTTCGAAGACGCCGTCCTCGCCGCGCGCGAACTCGAAATCACGCTCACCTCCCGCAACAAGGAAAAAGGCGCGCCCATCCCCATGTGCGGCGTGCCCTATCACGCCGCCGAAGGCTACATCGCGCGCCTCATACAGAAGGGCCACCGTGTAGCCATCTGCGACCAGATGGAGGATCCCGCCCTCGCCAAGAAACTGGTCAAGCGCGAAATCACGCGCGTGGTAACCCCCGGTACCACCACCGATTCCCTAGCCCTGCGCTCGCATGAGAATAACTTCCTCGCGGCTGTCTCCCGTCTGGGCAATCGTGCCGGCGTGGCCCACGTGGATGTCTCCACCGGCGAGTTCCGCGTCACCGAAATGGACGCCTCCGAAGTCGCCGCCGCCATCGAACAACTTGGCGCGAGCGAGGTGCTGTACCCCGCCGACCTGCCGCTGCTCGCGGCCGAAGATCACGGCCCCCGCTATCTCCGCACCGATCTCGAAGACTGGATCTTCACTTTCGACTACGCCGACCGCACCCTGCGCGATCACTTCCGCCTGCTCTCGCTCGATGGATGCGGCCTGGCCAACCGGCAGGCGGCCGCCCTGAAGTCGCTGGATCGGCACTTGCCCGCAGGATTCCGGCTGGTGCGCCCCGAGGGCGGATATTTTCTTTGGATCGAGTTACCCGGCTTGGTCAGCGCCGTTGACCTCTATCGAATTGCGCTCTCCCGCGGCATCAGCATTGCACCCGGACCGATCTTCTCTCAGCGTCGCGAGTTCGATCATTTCATACGCCTGAATTACGGGCATCCGTGGACAGCGGCGTCGGACGCCGCGGTGGCGACATTGGCGGACATCATGCGTGCTCTCATACGCAAAGCCGCCGCATAGACGTCGTCGAATCGTGAGCTCAGTCACGCTGGTAGTTTGGCGTTGCGCTAGACTCGCTCCCGCCTTTGGAACCACTAACATCGTTCATGGGCCCGCCGCGAAATCAGCGCGGCAACACCGCCTAGTCCGCGCGGCCAACACTCTCGGGGCCCGGCTCTTGCCCTTCCACCTCGAACGGTACGTGATTTTCGCGCTTCGGCGCGCTTCACGGCGTGTGGGCATATGGAAGCGAGTCGCGGAGCGACAGTTCAGCCGCCGCTTG
>Ga0209333_1001433_pt1 | contig 11658 bp, 10 predicted proteins | sample BlaSpr_A8_OM2_O3_FD_187982 | JGI IMG/M metagenome (GOLD analysis project Ga0209333, IMG submission 187982) | Forest soil microbial communities from Thunder Bay, Ontario, Canada - Black Spruce, Ontario site 2_A8_OM2_O3 (SPAdes) (version 2) | ecosystem: Environmental > Terrestrial > Soil > Boreal...
CGTAGCTGCCGCCGGCAAATTCGGCGTCCTCGTCGCCGATGAGCACGGCGTCGGTTGCGGCCGCGCCCCTGGGATTCTCCGTCCCGTCGACAAAACCCATGAGATCGCGGTCGTCAAAGTAACGGAAGCCCTGCACTTCGTCCACCGGCGTAACCGCATTTCCGATCCGCGCCATAAACTGGGTGGCCAGCTCGAAACATAAATCCATGCGTTTGGCGCGGATGTGAAATAGCAAGTCGCCCGGTGTGGAAACCGCATGGCGTGCCCCAGCGCGAATCTCTCGGAAGGGGTGTAGTTCTCCCGGCCGCGGCGCCCCGAAGATGCGGTCCCATGCGTCGGACCCAAACCCCACGACACAGGAAAGTCCTCCTTCCAGGTCGCGAAATTCCACGGCGCGCAACAGCGCGGCGAGGTCTCCGCAGAACGAGCGCAGGATGGTGCGATTCTCAGAGCACGGGTTGAGCGTCACGACCAAGAAGATCGCGGCGCGAGTCAGCGGCGCGTCTACCGGCTGCGCCAGGACAGGCGATCTCCCTGCCGCTTCGGGCACGCTCATCGGATCGGTCTCCATTGGGGAGTTGTCCCTGGCGGCGTACGCAGATTTCGTCCTCCGAAATGCCACGCTAGCCTCGCGTGTGAAAGTTCGCCCTGCAAGCTTATCATCGGCTGCCAAACCTGTGCACCGTCGCGGAAATCGCTCGGATGTGATTTAAGGTTGCGATTAAGGTGCTGCTCAGCCATTTGGATGCGCATCAGCACTGACAATATTACTGAGACCAATGAATATGGCAGCGGAGTTGGTGCCCACTGGCCTTTCCTTTCCGACACGGGCGGCGGATGAACCTTAAGGCTCGGCAAGCTTCGCCTTGCAGAATTACCTAACGTCGCCATTTGCGATCTGCGATATGGATCGATTGACATGCAATGTGCGGTTGTTGACAGGAGCCAATACAGACCGTAGCATCCCTTCTTCAGCGCATTGCTGATGTTCAAAGCTTGGTTACGAAGCGAGCATAACCATGAGTCTTCGAGATTTTCTGTCCAAGCAGTTCATCGATGTCATCGATTGGGTCGAACCTGATGATGGAATCCTTGCTTACCGATATCCCATGCTGGATCGGGAGATTCGGAATGGCGGCAAGCTCACGGTGCGAGACTCGCAGGTAGCGTTGTTTGTGAATGAAGGCAAGGTTGCCGATGCTTTGCCGCCAGGCCTATACACGCTCAATACGCAGACCTTGCCGATTTTGACTTACATCATGAACTGGGACAAGGCCTTCCAGTCTCCGTTCAAGTCGGACGTGTATTTCTTTTCGACTCGAATTCAGACTAACCAACGGTGGGGAACGCCCAACCCCATAACGATCCGCGACAAAGAATTTGGCGCAGTGCGGCTGCGCGCCTTCGGCATCTACACGTATCACATCGTGGATGCCAAAGTTTTCTATTCGAAGGTGAGCGGCACGCGCGATAGCTATCTTGTCGCCGACCTTGAAGGACAGCTGAGCAATACAATTGTCGGACGCATAACCGATACTTTCGCAGGCAGCAACGTGCCCTTTCTGGATATGGCGGGGAATCAGGTGGCGCTTGCAGAAAAAATTGTCGCTCAGCTCAAGCCTGGGTTTGCCGAATTCGGACTCTCGCTCGACAGTTTCGTGGTTGAAAACTTGTCGCTTCCGGAGGAGCTTCAGAAAGTCCTCGATCAACGGATCAGCATGAATATGGTTGGCGACATGGGCCGGTACACGCAATACGAAGTTGCGCAGTCCATTCCGCTCGCCGCAGCGAATGAGGGTGGTGGTGCGGCTGGAATCGGCGCTGGACTTGGTGCGGGCGTGGCGATGGGACAGGCAATGACGGATGCCCTGAAGAAAACTGCGCCTGCTGCTGGAGAATCCAGTGTTGCACCTGTGGCGGCCACGGCCGCGACAGAAGCCGGGACGGAAACCAAGTTCTGCCTTAACTGCGGCAAGCCAATTCCCAGAGCCAGCAAGTTCTGTTCCGAGTGCGGGCGCGCGCAGCCGTAGCCGGATGACATCATGAATGGAATCGAATGGGTGGTGGACGCGCACGGATGTGGCGCCGAGTCGCTGCGCAGTGCCGAGCGTCTGTGCGAATTATTTAAGCAGATCATTACGGAGCTACAACTCCGGCCTATCGGAGAAATAAGCTGGCACCAATTTCCGAATACTGGCGGTATTACCGGCCTTTGCCTGTTGGCGGAATCGCATCTTGCTTGTCATACGTTCCCTGAATTCGGGTCTCTTTGTCTTAATCTCTTTTGCTGTGTTCCCCGGAAAGAGTGGAATTTTGAGGGCGCGCTCACGAGCGCTTTTGGAGCAACATCCGTTACCGTGCGGACTGTGACCAGGCCTTATGGGGCTGCAGACGAACTTGCCTGTGAGCCCGTACATGTGGTCGACCAACTTTCGCGAGAGAGCCAGAACGGATGACTCAGCCTACTGCGAACTGCCCAAACTGCGGCGCCAAGATTATCTTCCGCTGGTCCAGCAGCGTTCAGACCGTTTGCGAATACTGCAAATCCATCCTGGTGCGAACTGATATCGACCTAAAGAAAGTCGGCCAGGTTGCGGACCTGCCGCCGAACAGTTCTCCGATTCAGATTGGTACGGAAGGTATTTACAACCGTCAGGCCTTCGTGGCGGTGGGCAGAATTATTTATGAATACGATCAAGGAACATGGAACGAATGGCATCTGGTGATGAACAACGCGAGTGCGTGGCTATCGGATGCGCAGGATGAATATGTCGTGACTTTCGCGGCGCAGGGCAGGAAGTTGCCGGCTCAATGCAGGGTCGGCCAAGCCTACACGTGGGACAACGAGGCCTACACGGTAAGCACTATCACAAAGGCGCACTACCGCGGGGTTGAAGGAGAATTGCCGTTTCAGTATTGGGACAAGGAGGATGTAGTTTTCGTGGACTTGATGTCGACAAAAGGGAAATTCGCGACTGTCGACTACGGTGACGAAACGCCTGCGCTGTATTTAGGGGAGTCGGTCGAGTTTGATGACTTGCATCTCAAGAACCTGCGAAAGTTCGAAGGATGGTCATGAGCCCAAGCGGACCCAACCCGTCCGGAACACCGCAAGTGAGGTCGCTCAATTGCCCAGGGTGCGGCGCCGCGCTTACGATTCGATCTTTTAACCAAGCGGTCACGGTGGTTTGCGATCACTGCCATTCAATCCTTGATGCCCAGGATGCGCGGCTGACAATTCTGCAGAAGTTCAAGGTCACCGTGGATGAATATCCGCCGCTCATTCCGCTGGGCACGCGGGGCACGATTCGCGGTACTGCCTACGAGGCAGTTGGTTTTCAGCGTCGAACCATCCATGTCGAAGGCATTTCGTATAGTTGGCACGAATACGTGCTCTTCAATCCGTACAAAGGATTTCGTTATCTCACCGAGTACAACGGTCACTGGAATGACACTAGTATTTTGAAATCGTTGCCAATCGTGAATGACGACGTCAGCCCACCGACCGTGAGCTACCTCGGACAGACCTACAAGAACTTTCAAACCGCAAACGCCGCGACAAGCTTTGTACTGGGAGAATTTCCCTGGCAGGTGCGCGTGGGAGAGTCAGCGGAGGTGTCGGACTATGTGTCTCCGCCGCGCGTGATTTCTAGCGAGCAGACGGGTAAAGAGATCACCTGGTCCATGGGTGAGTACATTTCGGGCCGTGACATTTGGAAGGCGTTCAGTCTTCAAGGCGATCCTCCCGAACCCGTCGGTGTATACGAGGACCAGCCATCTCCGCTCAGCGCGAGTACCGCGACAATATGGTTTGCGTTTGCCGTGTTCCTTGTAGTTCTCGTACTGCTGTTGATGAGCTTTTCGATTTTTGCGCGAAATGAACAGGTCATCGATGGAAATTACACATTCAACACCAGCGCGCGAGGAGAAGCTTCATTCGTGACAGATGTGTTTGAGCTCAAGGGACACACGTCGGACCTTGAGCTGAAAACCACAGCCGACCTGAATAATAACTGGATCTACTTGAACTACGCACTTATCAATCAGGACACTGGGCAAGCTTATGATTTTGGCCGTGAGGTCAGCTACTACCATGGGTACGACGAGGATGGTGCCTGGTCGGAGGGCAGCCGTGAGGATAGCGTAGCCGTTCCCAGCGTGCCGCCAGGAAACTACTACCTGCGCATCGAACCGGAATCGGATTTTGGCCATGGAACCATCTCGTATTCGATCTTCGTCACGCGCGACGTTCCGCAGATGAGCTTCTTTGGGCTCGCACTGCTAGCTTTGCTGCTGCCCGCAGGGTTCATCACATGGCGATCGATGAGTTTCGAACATTTGAGATGGGCGGAAAGCGACTACGCTCCGGTGGCAGCATCGGACGATGGCGATGACAGTGACGACAATCCCGATCGGCCAGTTACGCTGGGCAACATCTGAGAGGAGGGAGACGAACTATGATCAGAATTCTGTACGTTCTTTACGGCATCCTTGTGCTCGGCACGCTGGCGACGGCGGAGTATCGGGGATGGAGTCTTAACTCGGTGGACGAAGTGAAGAACGTACCCCGGTCCGTTCGCGACAACCCGGGTTCCTACCGCTCAGTCTACGGCTACTATCATCACTACACAGGAGGCAAGTAAATGGGCATCCAGATTGGCAACGTGGTAAATGCGGTTGTTTACGCCGCGCTCGGCATTTTCGTTTTTGCCGCCGCATTTCTCGTCATCGACAAGGTGACGCCCTATAACCTGTGGAAGGAGATTGTGCAGGAGCACAATACGGCGCTGGCGATTTTAATCGGGACAATGTCCATCGGCATCTGCATTATCATTGCGTCCGCCGTTCACTAAGCCGTGGGGATCCCGCTTTTCATCACGGTCCTGCTGATTGCCGCCTGCGGGCTCATCTACGAGCTCATCGCGGGCACGCTCGCCAGCTACCTTCTGGGCGATAGCGTGCTTCAGTTTTCGACAATCATCGGTTGTTACCTGTTTGCGATGGGGATCGGCAGCGCCCTCTCGCGTTACATCGATCGCGGTCTTGCCTACCGGTTCGTATGGATTGAACTGCTTCTCGGAGTGGTTGGAGGTTTCTCTTCCGCATTGCTGTTCCTGGCGTTCGCCTATACGCAGGGATTTCAGCTTCTGATGTACGCGTTGGTTGTCGTGATCGGAATTCTCGTTGGTCTTGAGATTCCGCTGCTGATGCGTATTATTCGTGACCGTTATCACTTTAGAGACGTCATAGCACACGTGCTCACGTTCGATTATCTCGGTGCGCTCGGGGCATCGCTGCTGTTTCCAATTCTTCTCGTTCCGTATCTCGGCCTGGTGCGCTCAGCTATGCTGTTTGGGATCGTCAACGTTGCGGTTGCGCTGTGGAGCACGTTCTTATTCGCGAAACAACTCGCCTCGGTGCGAGCCCTTCGAGTCGTTTGCATCGTCGTGCTATGCGGATTGGGAATCGGATTGGGAGAAGCCAAACGAATCACCATGGCGGCGGAAGACAACATCTATGCCGACGAAATCATCTTCGCTCGCGACACACGTTACCAGCATATTGTCCTGACCCGATTTAAGGACGACATCCGCCTATTTCTCAGCAGTCATTTGCAGTTTAGTTCGCGCGACGAATACCGCTATCACGAAGCGCTGATCCATCCCGGATTATCGGCAATTCCGGTCCCGCGCCATGTGCTGGTGCTGGGCGGCGGCGATGGTCTGGCGGTGCGAGAAATTCTCAAATATCCGCAGATCGAAAGCATTACCTTGGTCGATCTCGATCCGGAGATGACCCGGCTGTTCTCGACGCATCCGATGTTGACCGCGCTGAACCGGAAATCATTCTCATCTCCAAAGGTGCACATCATCAACGCCGATGCGTTTCCATGGGTCGATTCGAACACTGACAGCTTCGATTTCATCGTAATCGACTTTCCCGACCCCACAAACTATTCACTGGGAAAGCTGTACACGACCGCTTTCTACAAGGCTGCGGCACGTCATCTGAGCGCGCAGGGATTGATGGTGGTCCAGAGCACTTCGCCGATGTTTGCCCGCGATTCCTATTGGTGTATCGCCGAGACGCTGAAGCAGGCAGGACTGCGAACATATCCGTACCATGTTTACGTGCCGTCGTTTGGGGAGTGGGGATTCGTCATTGCCGGCTATCGTGAATATCAGTATCCGACCTCGCTGCCCGCAGGCCTCCGGTTTATTAATCTCGACGGTCTGCCGGGATTGTTTCAGTTCCCGCCGGACATGTCGCCATTGCCCATGCCTCCGAACCGGCTGAACGATCAGGTGTTGGTTCGGGCCTATGACCAGGACTGGAAGGACATCAGTCATTGAGGACATCCCGTCGCGAGTTCTTGCAATCAGCGAGTGCGGCGCTCATTGGTCTTTCGATCAAAGGGGGTAAGCCGGTTGAGGGTTCGTTCGTAAACGATTCTTTCCACCTGGGCCATCAATTGCGGGATCGGATCAACTTTCCTCGACCGACACAGGTCGTGAAGCGGACCGTCGTGATTGTGGGCGGTGGAATTGCCGGTCTGAGCGCGGCGTGGCGGCTTCACAAAAAAGGTTTCACTGACTTCGCTCTATTGGAGATGAACGACCAAGCGGGTGGAAATTCTCGCTGGGGTGTGAACGAAATCACAGCCTACCCGTGGGCAGCGCATTATGTTCCAGTTCCGGGGCCTAAAGTTACTTATGTCCGCGAACTGTTTGAGGATCTCGGCGTGCTCAAGAACGGACAGTGGGAGGAGCGTTATCTCTGCTTCAGTCCGCAGGAGCGTTTGTTTCTGTATGGGAGGTGGCAAGAGGGGATTGAGCCGGCGATCGGATTGACGACAGCCGACCGCGATCAGTTTCGCAGACTCGAAGACCATATCCACACTTTCCGGGCTAGCGGCAAGTTCACCGTGCCCATGGAACTTGGACTATCGGCAAGCTCGGCGGATCTGGATCATATGTCTTTTGCTGACTGGCTCCGTTCGCAGAGAATGGATTCGCGAATTCTTAACTGGTACATGAACTATTGTTGCCGCGACGACTACGGCGCAACTACGAGCAATACTTCGGCATGGGCTGGAATCCAATATTTTGCTTCTCGGGAGCCGGAGGAAAAAGGACCCCTAACCTGGCCCGAAGGAAACGGCTGGATCGTGCGCCGCATACTCGAACGGGTAGGAAAATTTGTAAACAGCAATCGAATGGTGTACAAAATCCTGAAACGCGGGAAGGGCTTCACCGTCTCGGCTGGGGACACTGAGTATCAGGCTGATTTTGTGATCTTCGCCGCGCCCACGTTCCTGGCGCCGTATGTGGTGGAAGGCATGACTCCTCTGCATGATTTTGAATACTCGCCATGGTTGACCGCCAATCTCACGCTCGAACATTTGCCGAACTCTTACGGTGCGGATCCCACCTGGGACAGCGTCTTCATGGAATCGCCGACACTCGGCTACGTGGATGCGACCCATCAGAGCGTGCGTTCTCATGTGGACCGTACCGTCTGGACTTTCTACTGGGCGTTAGCCGATGGACTGCCATCGGAGAACCGGCAGTTGCTACTGAACAAGGATTGGAGCTACTGGAAGGAAGCGATCTTACACGATCTCGAACGCGTTCATCCTGATATTCGCACGTGCGTGTCGCGCATAGATATCATGCGCATGGGACACGCCATGGCTCGTCCAAAGGTGGGGGCTATTTTTTCCGCAGAACGGCGTAATCTTGCCAAGGCCCACGGACGGCTTCTGTTCGCCAATTCAGATCTCAGCGGATTTTCCATCTTCGAGGAAGCGCAATACCGGGGAGTCTATGCGGCGGATAGAGTGCTGAGCCAAGTGGTTGGAGAAGAGGGCAGGACACACTAACTGTGGTTTACCTTTCTCAACGAGTTGGCGAGATATGGGCCGACCATCCGAGGAGGTAACAGCGATGAAAGTGCTGGTCATGACTGGCGGTCTGGTGAGCGGTAACGAACCCTCCGTGTGGAGTGTCGGGAGGAGACTGTTCCGCCAATGGCTGGCTTCCGAGCACGCATGGCTCGATCTGAAGATCAAGCTGGTATTTGCCGAATTTCTGCTACGCCGTCCGCGGGTGGAGATTGATGCGTTATCAACGCCAGACCTGACCGAAGTTGTCCTGGCCACCATGCTGCAACGGGAAGCGATGCCATATGCGCTGGCTACTTATGGCGACTTGTTCGATTACCCGCGGCGCATGCGTGGACTGCTCGACGAGACTGACTGTGTGTTCGTCTCTACCACTTTTCTCCGCGACCTGAGCGAACTCATACCTCTGGTCCGGATGCTCAAGCGGCCCCACAATCATCTGGTCATTGGAGGGCCCCTGGCGGTGCTGCTTGCCGACCGATGGCAAGACACGCCTGAAGTCGAGGTGCTTGCACCCGGTTACGGCGAGTTCCTGGTTCCGGCGCTGGCAGAGTGGATTCGCTCCGGCTTCCACACTCTGAAAGCGCCCGTCGGCGGACGTCTGCTCGAACGGGGCCAGACGAAAGTGCTCTACAGCGGCGTGCCTCAATCCGAGGATCTGGACTTTCTGCCCACGCCCGACTGGGAACTTTCCGAGCGGGATCACCGGCGCCGCTACAAAATGATCTATTACGAGAGCGTGCGCGGCTGCCCATACCGCTGCAGTTTCTGCAACTATCCGTATCTGTTTACAGATACGCGATTCCGCTACAAAAGCGCACAGCGCATGGTCGAGGAGTGGGAGCACTATTGCACGCATCATGAGATCGATTACATCACTTGCCTGGATTCTCTCTTCACCGTGCCACGGCGGCGACTGGCTGAGTTCTGCCGCCTTCTGATCGAACGGCGGCTGAAGGTGAAGTGGACCTGTTACGCGCGCGCCGACGATCTGGCCGATGAGGCGACCGCCGCGTTGATGAAATCCGCTGGGCTGAATCAGGCGCAAATCGGGTTGGAATCGGGCGACCAGGGGCAGCTCGACAACATGGAAAAGGCCTGTACCGTGGAATCAAACGGCCGCGCGATTGATAACTGCCGCAAGCATGGCATTACCAGCGTGGTTTCGTTGATCGTCGGATTCCCCGGCGAGACTGCGGAGACCTTGGAGCGGACGCTGCAGTTTATGAGGCTGCATCCTCCTGACTTTTTCTTTCTAGCGCCGTTCAGCACGCGCGCCACCGGCGTGCCGGTGCTGAACGAGGTGAATCGCGGCCGCTTCGGCCTGCGCACGGCCAACCATCGGAATACCGGGGCCCCCTACTGGCGTCACAACACTATGTCTTGCGCCGATGTGGGTGGCCACACGCGGCGAATGTATCAGCGCATCATGAGCGATGGCATCTCGTTGAACGCGGCACTCTTCTACGACCGGCTGATGACCTTCAAGCCCGAGGAAAGAGAGGAATTGGTGCGGCAGCAGCAGAGTCTCACGCGCTGCTCGGCCCTTAGGTCGGGGGTCTTCGCCTGGCTTCACGGTTTCATCGACAGGCGACTCGCGGCGGATGTGGAGCGGCAGTTTGCTGCGCCGGAGCCTCGGCTACCTTGCCAGCGGAGCCGCTGCAAATTCATTAGTTAGGGATGGAGATGCGTACTCCTTATTCTGCATCGATTCCTGGAGAACTCTTGGAGTCCGCCAAGCCGCAACGGCCCCTTCTATATGCGTTGGACGAATGCTGCTGACACCGCACAATGTCGGTAACCATCGAGTGCATCATCTTCATCCGCAGACAGCTCTTGAAAACCTGCCCAAGCTTAACGCATGGCACCAACAAAACCGGCCGAGGTACGTGCAATAGCTGGGGGGAATAAATCTGACTTTCCAGCCGGACACCGTGCTAGAATGCCCGGAATATTTTGCTCACTGTGGGGGAATATGCCGACCGGTGACCGCGCTTCCGATCCGTCGCGCCCGATATCTCCGGCTCCAGTTTCTCAGCGACGCAAGCTTCGTATCCATCTTCTGTGCCCTCGTGGTCCTCTTTACCGGCATCGCGGTGGTGTCTGGAAGAAGACCATGCGTTACGCTCCGCTCACGCTTACTACGCTAGCTTCGCTCGTTCCATCCGAGATCGATGCCGAGGTGCGCATCACCGACGAAGGAGTCGACGAGGTTGAGGTAGACCGCATGGAGGCCGACCTGGTCGGGATCACCGCGATCACGGGAACGGCACCTCGAGCCTATGAAATAGCTGCACGGCTGCGGCAACGGCGTATTCCAGTTGTGCTGGGCGGGGTCCACCCGACGCTCATGCCGGAAGAAGCAATGCGGCACGCCGATAGTACGGTGGTCGGCTATGCCGAGGAATCGTGGCCGCAACTGCTGCGCGATTTTGTGGCCGGCAGGATGTCGCCTCGTTATGACCAGAGTCCCAACTTGCGGCTCGACAATCTTCCTTTTCCACAGCGGGAACTTTATAACTCGGGGCTGGTCAACGTTGCGCACACGATTGAAGCTACGCGTGGCTGCATCTTCCAATGCGACTTCTGCGTAGTGCCTGCGGCCTGGGGGAAACCACTGCAGAAGCCAGTGGCTGACGTGGTCGCGGACATCCGGCAGATGAAGGCCAAACGTGTGATCTTCCTTGATCTGAACCTCATCGCCGACGTTGCCTATGCCAAGGAATTGTTCACGGCTTTGGTCCCGCTAAAGATCCAGTGGGGCGGCCTGGCTACCACGACCATCGCATGGGACGATGAGCTGCTCGACCTGGCGGCCCGCAGCGGTTGCCGTGGTTTGTTGATAGGGTTCGAGTCTTTGAATCAGGCATCGCTGAACGAGACCAGAAAGTCGTTCAACATGCGGCACGACTATCACGAGGTGGTTCAAAAGATTCGCGATCGCCGCATTGCGCTGATGGGGTGCTTTGTCTTCGGTTTCGATCACGATACGCTCGCGACGTTCGACGAGACCGTCGATTTCGTGATGGAAACCCACATGGATCTGCCGCGTTATGCCGTGGCTGTCCCGTTTCCCAACACCGGCTTGTATAAGAAGCTGAAGGCACAAGGGCGTATCACCACGGAGAACTGGGGGCTATACGATGGCCAGCATGTGGTGTTCGAACCGAAGAACATGACTGCGGCCGAGTTGCTCGAGAACACGCGCCGCGCATGGAAGAAGACTTACAGTTATTTATCGATGTGGAAGCGGCTGAGCGGATCGCGGACGCAACTACCCATCGCAATTCCGGCAAACCTGGGGTATCGGTTCTACGCTTATCATCTGGACACGTTTTACAACTGCGACTGGCAACTGGCTCCCAATGCGTGAGGAATTTGCATGCGCCTGACTCTGGTTCATCCGTGTGTTGGCCGCCGCAAAGGCCAGCCCTACATCCGCACCTGGCAGATGGAGCCGCTGGCGCCGGCCACGCTCGCAGGCCTAACCCCACGCGATCCTGAAACGGAAATTCGCTTCTACGATGACCGTACGGAGGCGATACCATTCGACGAACCCACCGACCTCGTGGCGATGAGCGTAGAGACGTACACGGCCAAACGCTCTTACCAGATTGCTTCAGAGTTTCGGCGCCGTGGCGTACCTGTGATCATGGGCGGTTTCCATCCCACGTTGGTGCCGGACGAGGCCAGCGAATATGCCGAGTCAATTGTGGCCGGAGAGGCTGAGGGTTTGTGGCCGGAAGTGATGGAGG
>Ga0209333_1001440_pt1 | contig 11639 bp, 7 predicted proteins | sample BlaSpr_A8_OM2_O3_FD_187982 | JGI IMG/M metagenome (GOLD analysis project Ga0209333, IMG submission 187982) | Forest soil microbial communities from Thunder Bay, Ontario, Canada - Black Spruce, Ontario site 2_A8_OM2_O3 (SPAdes) (version 2) | ecosystem: Environmental > Terrestrial > Soil > Boreal...
CAGTCGTACGTCGTGAACTTTACCTACAACATCGTTCACCACAGAGCCGCGATAGACGCCGGAACCAAGCCGTGGTATCAGTATCTGCTTTTGCTGATTCTTCATGAGGGTCCCCTTCTTCTACTTGCCCTCGTTGGAGCTCGGCGGAGTCCATTTTTGGGGTGGATAGCGCTGTCTATATTGATTCCTCATTCGCTGATCGGCCATAAGGAATATCGCTTTATGTATCCGCTCTTGCCGATTGTGGTCACACTGGCTGCAATCGGAACGATAGACATAATAGCTGCTCTCAATGCCCGATTGACGCGCCCGCGATCCGAACGCGCTGTGATGATCGCTAGCGCTGCTATTTTGATTGGGATTTCCATTTCGATCGCTCCTCTATTTCCCTCGTGGAAGAAAGAGGCTGGAAACTTAATCGCGTTTCGAGAACTTAGTCAGGATCAAGCACTCTGCGGGGTGGCACTATTAGGGATAGGTTATAACTTCTCGGGCGGTTACACGTATTTGCATCGCAACGTCCCCATCTATTTGCTGTCGGGCGACGCTGATCTGAAATCATCGGTCGCCAGTTTCAATGCCATTGTAACGCCCGGCGCCCTGCCGGCGGGCGCAGATGGTTTCGAGCGATTCGGCTGTTGGGATGGTGTCTGCGTTTACAAGAGGCAAGGCACATGCACGCAGGGTGCCTCGTTCTATGAAGTCAACGAGGTGCTTAGACGCAAGGATTGGTGATGCGTGATTTCTAAGCCTACGGCTTGCCTGAAGTTTCGCCGAGGGTTGTGTCAACTCTCCCTGATTCTTTATGCGAATCGGCGATCGATAAGAGCAGTCGATCTCACACTCTAGAGTTTCAGTCTTCGAGTCCGCCGATTGCTCAGTTGGCGCAACAGAGAATGAGAAAAATGATTGAGCTGTCTGAAGGATCTAAATTTGGCCCGCTTAGAGCACGTCTCGTCAGCGTGCTGATTGTGATCTATTTCACGTTCCTGTTCGGAATCAATTTAGATGTGAACCCTGGCCTGCACGCGGACGAGGCTTGGTCCGGGCTGCGTGCCGCGCAAATGCTAACCGGCCAGACAGCGTCGTTGTTGCGTGGAAGGACGTGGTATACCGGGGCGCTTTTTCCGTACCTGCTAACATGGCCGTTTCGTGTGCTCGGTATCTCGGTCTGGTCTTTGCGATGCGTCGGTGTGGCGGCAAACCTATGCGCAATTTTTCTCCTTGCCGCACTTGTCTATCGACTGTATGGGCGTCTTTTAGGCCTGCTGGTTCTGGCACTGCTCTTTGCGAGCTCAGCCTTGGTCGCAGTGGAATCTCGCTTGGCTTGGGAAGTCACCGCACTGAACCCGCTGTTCGCGGCTTGCCTATTGGGATTGGCCGTCTTTTTTTTGGAGCGTGGGGGAACGCGGCACTATGGATCGTGGCTGCCGGTCGCGGCCTTTCTCTCGATCTCAGCGCTTGGCGTATACAGTCATTTGATTTTCCTCTCGCTGATCCTTGCGCTTTTCGTGACGAGCTTGCTTGGAGCGCTCAGATTCCCGGGTGACGGCGTTCGTCGCTTGTTCTTGCTCACCACGCTTGCGTCCATCGACACGGTTGGCCTCGTGTCCTTGAAAGTGTTGCAGCACTTCCTGTCACAAAGATTCGCACCAGTCATAATCGGAGTGTTCTGGTTAGCTATTGCGGTTCAGGCGTTCGCGTTCGAAGCCTTACAGTCTCGGCTCGACGAATGGACTCGCCAAGCGCTCGATCGCTTTGCACAGCCCATCCACCATTTAATGGCGGTCGGACTCATCGTAGGCGCAGCCGCCTTCGCCGGGATTCATCTCTTCGCATTTATCCAGATCCTCTCAAACGATGTCCTGTTGCGGCGCCTATACTCAGTGAAGATGCACTGGCCAATCCTGGGCGTCTCCTATGCCTACGCCTTATTCATCCTCGGCACTTACCTCACGGTTCTTTGCCGTTGCTTCAGAAACAGACTAATGCTGCGGCCCTCAGAGTACTTTCTACTTGTACTGCCCGTGCCTACGCTATTATTTTTGCCGATCTTCACTCTTACAAATTCCATCCGATACTATCTTCTGGCCAACTTGGTGCTGATCGTGGCGGTTGTTGTCGCCCACGCCCACCTAAGTAACCGCGAGGCATGGAGCTTCTTAGGCTTGCTCGCGACCTACGCAGTGATCATTAGCGCGACTCTGATTCCGATCACAGTCGACCGTCGACACTATGAGTCGGTCGCACCGATGCACTTCGTGCTCGGCTACAGCATTGAACCCTCGCACTTTGGGCCCGGACAGGAAACCTCCGCCCACTTCTTTTCGATTACGCCACTCATTGATCGGTTGCGGTCAGACGGAATTCGCACAGTCCGAACGCGCGACGAATTTTTTATCGGCAATCCCTTGACGTTCTACTTTCTGTTCAACAAGTGGAACGCAGACCCGCACCGAAGCGCGCTGATCGACTACGACTACGGACGATTCGGCGGGTTTTCGTACCAACTGCTCGACAACGATTAGCTGACTCGCGTCCAGTCGGCACGCTGGTTCTGTTTGTCCGAATATTTATCGAAGGACTGGTTAACTTTTGATGATTCTCATGCTAATAGCTCGCGCAGAGGCATGTCCGCCAGTTCGCATTGCTCATCGCACCGCGGCTCTGTGGGAGCCGAGACCACCTGGACGAGTGTTTCCGGAACACCAGTTTTTCCCCTTAAGACACTCGATATGCTTGTCGGGTCCATAAGAAGCATTGGAGCAACCATTGTCATGTACGGTTGCGGCGCCACGTTAAGATCGTGTTTACTCCATAATTCCATACAGAACTAGTGGCCATTCCCAGAATTCCGGCCAGATACCATGCGACGTGAGAACCAAGAAGAAATTTCGCAAGACTGACGTTCATCAAAGCCCCCAAAGAACAAGCCAAGTAAAAAGTGAGCAGCCCGGTGACGATCCTCCATCCTCGGAGCCGACGGTCACGGAAGGTCACAACATTGTTCAACAGGAAATTAAATGTCATCGCTGTAAAAGTGGCAGTCACCTGCGAAATTGTGAAATCCGCGTGGCCCCGGTAGTAGAGCAATGCCAACACACCAAGATGAACCATCAGACCAAGACTACCGACCAAAACGTATATGACAAATCTGGTGGGAACCCACCTGCCGATGAGTTTGTCGACCAACAAGTAGAGGTACTCCAATTCCACGTTGATATCGAGTTTGCTCTCACCCTGCTGGCGATTGCGAAAGCGGTAGGGGACTTCGCGGAGCCGAGGCGATGAGGGGCTCGAAGAGAGCAGATCGACCAGGATTTTGAAACCGGCACCGGTAAGGCGAGGAACAACCTGCTGGAAATATGCGCGATCAACCAAGAAGAATCCACTCATCGCGTCCGAGACGTCGCACCGGCATACGAGCTTACTGATCCTAGTCCCGAGGTCACTCAGCCAAACTCTTTTGCGAGCAAACTCGCCCATGCTGCCGCCCTCAATCTTCCGGCTGCCGACCACCACATCCAAGTGTTCGGATTTCATGCGTTCCAGCATCTTTGGCAAGATGCTCTCGTCGTGCTGCATATCCGCGTCCATCACGGCGATGTAGGGAGCCGGAGTCGCGAGCATACCCTCGATGCAAGCTGACGAGAGACCTCTTCGTCCGATTCGTTCCAGCACGCGGATGCGGCGGTTCGTCAAGCCTAGAATCCGGATATGCTCCGCAGTCTTGTCCGGGGAATTATCATCTACAAAAATGACTTCCCACTCGATTCCGCGAAGGGTTTTTCCCAGTGCTGCGAGTAACAGTGGAATATTTTCGATCTCGTTGTAGGTAGGTATTACGACGGCAAGCTCAAGTGGAACCGCAAGAGTTATCTTCTCGGTCAGGGTGAGGTCATCAGCTGATGAGTGTGTAGAATCCATTTCACTTCAACCTCGGAGTTATTGCCGCTTCATCGAGAGTCGCATTCTTGCCACTGAACACTACGATGTAACCAGACGTTGAAGCATGATCCTAGATTCTCCGGTGTTCAACTAGCTTTCCCCGCGCTGATGCGCAGTCTACACAAATCGCGGCACAAGAAGGAGGACGATTTCCTGATAGCGCGACAAATTACCACACCGGTATTCTAGATGGTTGGAACTGCACCTTCGGCGCGAATTGATGGGGCAGAACGGCCATACTTTTGGGTAAAGGGCAAGCTCAATACGTACACTCTCGTCTATTAGGAGCTGGCGTGATGAAGTTGATTGAAATTTGTGGAAACTGATTGCTCTCGCTCTTACTAAATCGTTTACACTTCTGGCGGTTACGTTCCTGTTTCAATTTGGCGAACTATTGGAGCGTTCGATGATCGTTGTTCTGCCCATTACGGCATTCTTGCTTTTTTGCCGGATCCTCCGCAAGGAACATGTTGACTGGCGCAGGGCACTGCTGGGCGCTGCTGTATTCTGCAGCACTTTCGTCGTGGTAATAACCGAAAGCTTAAGCGTGGGACAGCATCTCACCCGCACGACCGTGGCGATATCCTGGCTGGCCGTCTGTGTGGCCGAATATCTTTTCTTGAATTTCCGGACAGTCCGCACTTCGCAAATCGTGCAATCAACAGAATCTTCGGCCGATGCTTTGGATGCCACGACGAAATGGATGTTGGCCGGCGCCGGGGCCATCGTCCTACTCATCGGAATCACCGCCGTCGTTGCGCCCCCGAACATGTGGGACGCGATGGACTATCATCTGCCTCGGGTGATCATGTGGATGAGCAATCACAGCGTGAGATTCTACGCGACGCCAGATTACGCTCAAGTGATTTGGGGACCATGGGCGGAGTACGCAATGATGCATACGTATTTGCTCTGGGGTAGCGATCGATTTGTCAACATGATCCAGTTTTTGAGCATGATCGGGAGCTTGATCGGTGTCTCCCTGATCGCGAGATCCTTGGGTGCAACTCCGCGCGGTCAAGTCCTCGCCGCCGTAATCTGCGTAACGATACCCGAAGGGGTTCTCGAGGCCTCGGGTCCGATGAATACCTACGTAGAGGCTTTCTGGATGACTGCGACGGTCGCCTTTCTGCTGAGCTGGAATGAAGACCCCGGTTGGTTCAATCTGGTTTGCGCCGGCTTGTCGGCCGCACTGGCGCTGCTTACAAAAGGCACCGCCTACGTCTTTCTGCCTTTCATCGGCATTGCCTGCTGGTGGATGGGCTCTGCTTCCGCACGGATCAGATTTCTAAAGTGCGCCGCGCCGTTCGTTTTGCTGATCCTAGCCGTCAATGCCCCTCAATATGTTCGCTGTTACGAGTTGACGGGTTCGCCCCTCGGAGTGCCATTGGCCGACGGTGGAGACCGGATGAACCACAGAGTGGTTCCAGTCGGCTTGAAAGGAACGTTGGCAAACTCTCTGCGGAATGTTTCTTTTCATTTTGGTACGCCTAACCAGCGCATCAATTCTTGGATCGAACAGATGTTCCGGCGGAGCATCAAGGGAATCGGCGCCGATCCGGACGACCGCACAATGATCTGGAAGAATGGGGGCCCGTTTCGGATTAATCGTACTTCGCTAAGCGAAATAAATGCGGGCAATCCGCTGCATTTTTTCCTCTTGGTGATAGCAATCGGCCTTGCCATGTGGAAGAACGGCGGAGGAACGGGCCGCAAGGATTTGTGGTATGCGTTGGGCCTGGTCGCGGCTTTCTTTCTTTTTTCCGCACTGATCATTTGGCAAGTTTGGTCGAGCCGTTACGAATTGCCTTTGTTTGTGCTCGGCGCAGCCCTCACCGGATTCACTCTGGAACAACGATTTCCCCGAAAAGTTGGAACGATCATCGGATTTCTGCTCCTTGTAGCGGCGTTGCCTTTTGCAATGCTTAATCACCATCGCTCGCTGGTGCGCTGGAGCCACGGAAACGACGTTTATCATCCACGATCCGTTCTTTATTTCAATGATTTGCACGAAACTCTCGCACCGACCTATATGGCCGTGGCAGATGCGGTGAACAAACTCGATTGCGGAAGCATCGCTTTTGATTCTTATATCAATAGGTCTGACTTGGGTGAGGATCCTCGGTCCTTTTTTGTATACCCGCTCATGGCGCTGACTCATGCGGACGGTCTCACGCGTAGTGTCTGGTACAGTGGCGTGAACAACCTGACGAGCCGGTACTCTGAACGAGAGAGGCATCCTGCGCCCTGCGCCGTGATCTGCCTGGATTGTGCGAGAGTCCTGGCAAAATGGGACGAATACCGGAGCGTGGGCGGACGAGCATCCGTGTTTGACTACATTGTGGTTTTCAGCGCAGCAGGCCAATCGCCGAACGAAGGATTTGGAATAGAGGCCCGTTGAAAAGCCGCTTTGCGATCTAAGCTGAAATTCACGAGCCGCGCAGCGAGCGGACCATGCGCATACCAGTCAGGTACAACGCGGCGACGGGCTTCATCGGCAGCGGGGCCTTTCTGTACATATCGCGCGTGAGGCTGCTCCAGTTCGAGGCATTCGCTCGGTTCACTGACACTGAAATCGAAGGCGACAGCATTTTTGCCGTGTGCCAGACGCCACCCGGGACAAATAGAGTTTCTCCCGGCTCCAGCTTGAAGCGCATGGCATTGGCCTTTGCGAACAAAGGGAATTTTTCGTAGTCAGGCTTTTCCAGGTCAGGGATCTGCGAAGCATTGTATTGATTGGGGCGAACGTAAATGAACGGCGTTTGGTCTGTGGTGAATATCGTGAATTCCTTGGTACCGTAAATCTGACTGATAAATGCGTGGGTGTGATAGCTGTCAAAATGCAAAAATGGAAACTTTCCGCCCTTGCCACCGACGTAAAGTTCTTGGCTGCCGTCATGAAGCCGCGAGCGCAATAATTGCGAGAGCGGGCCGGTGAGCCAGTTCGGAGAGAAATAACTGGGCAACGGTTGTATGTCGGCGAGCAACTCCGGCAAGAAACGATCGATGATGGCGTTACGCAAATATGGCGCCGGTTTTTCATCGGTCGAGGCATTCACCAGATCGATGAAGTCAGCCATCGAATACTCTTTTCCGTCAATGGTCAGCTTCATCGAGCCATATTTATTTTTGAAGAAACCGGGCGACCATTTAGTCATCGCGGGCCACCTATCGAGGGCTCCGCTGATGACGACTGGCTTATGCGGAAACAAATAGTCGCGAGCGAACTCGTCGTAAGGAAGGTCTTTTCGGCGTTCGACTTCCACTACATTTTGTTTGATTGTGCCTACCATAGTTTTTCTCCTAAATCGTCTCTGAATGAATTGCAAGTCCCTAAAAACAGGATAGCTGCAAGCTTATCTATGCAACTGCGCGCTGTGTGTGGCATACAACCGATCAATTAAATCATTTAAGTCGCGCACTTTTAACGGTTCGGTTTGAAACCAATTTCGAGTGACTTCCGTGGCACCCTCTAATTGCAGCGGATCTATTTTTGAATTGTCCACAGGTTCGCCTATTCGTCGCAACGGATCAACGGAATCTCGCACCCTCCAAAGGGATAAAGTTCCAATATATAAGCTGTCCAGGCGCGCCTTGAGGTCGGCTCTTTGATCCGGGTAATCAGATCCGGCACGGATTACCCGATCTTCCGTTGAGCTCAGGCCAACCGAAGGAGGAGCGTCGCGGTACCGATCCAATTCCTGCAGAATTTGTTCGGGCGCGTAGTTCACGGGCAGATTGAAGGTTTGGGTGTTCGTCAAGTCCCCGTTCGGACTGAAAACTGCAATCTCGTCGAAGACAGAAACCCTACCTCCAACTTGCCTGTACTCCGCCCACTTCGCTGGTGAATTCGCACAGCGAAGGCAAATGACAGCGCACGGAGGACTGCTATCGGGACGCGCATATTCAGCAGTGAGGTTCTTTACTTCCGAATATCGAACCGTTCGCTCTCCGTGTCCGGCATCAAGGATTGCGAACATCGGATAGTCAAAGTCATCGAAAGAAGAATCCAAACCCACGCTATTGCAGTTGGTCGCTTGCACGAACTTTGCAGCGTCCCGGTATGAGCGGAGTTGCCACCGATGGGAATCGGCGAAGTATGTTTCCGTCCAAGACTGGGTGAATATGCTCGGCGACCGAACCGGTAGGAGAGGGCGCAGGGAATTTACAAGCGCAAGGGGGAAGGCAGTCAACAGGAGCAGGCAAGCTATCCCAATTAGCACATAACGCGGCATTTCTCGTTCGAAGACAACCCCCGCAAGCGCCATACCAAGCACAAATAGCGGAAGATGAAAACGGGCGTTCCACGGTTGCCATCGCATCAACGCACAGAATAGAACGAAGGATGCGAACAGGCCGAGCATGTAGAGTCGAAGATCTCGACCGGCTCGGCTGCCGAAGAGAAATAAACAAGATACCAAAATCAAAACCAACTGCAGCGGATCGCCAGCCCGCTCCTCGTGCCCCGAGATCTTGTTCAAATGAAAGCCAGTTCTCCAAGTAGATGCTGGGCTGTTTAGATCGAGGCCGAACCTTTGTGAGGTGGAGAAAATCAGTCGGGTGACTCGCTGGTTTATTCCCCCCACGGGTGTGGCTAGATGGAGTGCCAGATTTTTCACAACGTTTCCGAGCGTAATCGAAGGGGAGTAGTGGCTATTTGAGTATGTCCGCAGAGGATCGTCGCCCATTGGCGCAGGAAAGCCGAGAGGGCTTCCGCTGAGTTTATAATTCCGCACAAGTAGCGGGCCGTTCAACACGAGGATTGCGAGCAACAACGCGGGTATTCGCGCCAGCAACGACTTGCGGGCAGCAGCGGAACCAATCCACCAACAGGCCAAAAGGGTGCAAGGGAGCAAGACCCAAGCGGTTCCCTTTGTCATGACCGCAAGTCCAACCGTCGCACCGATGGCCCACACCACGATCGAGGAGTGACGTTCGTTCCACCGCAGGATGTAGTAGACGGCAGCCACAATCCAGAAAGCGCCGACGCAGGTGTTCATTGCACCAGACGCTTCGAGAACGACTCCGGGAAGTGTGGCCACCGCTATCGCCGCGAAGATCTGACCTCGCCGACTGGCGCCTAGCTGCTCGGCAATGAGAGAGACGCCGATGATGCTGCCGATCATGCTGAACCATTCGATCAGATTGACGAGACGATCGCCGCCATACAGGACGTCGAGGTGCATCATGGCGTACTCGGCCCAAGGCGAGAGAAAAAGTTGTACGGAATAGAAAGCGGGATAGAGGTTCACATCGCGATTGGTCATCCACTGCACGATACGGGACATGTGGTACGCCATGGCGTCCCAAGTATTTGGAGCGCTGACGATCGCTGTGACTCCGACTAAAGCAACCAGGAGTCCGGTGAGAGAAAGGAGAAACCAATCCAACTTGTCCAGAGGAGCCTTGTCCGGCGCAGAAGCGTTGACCGCGTTGGCTGACCGGCCGGCTTGGGTCGTTGCGGCATAGGCGAAGGAAGCAATAGCCAACAACAGCCACGCCACGGCGAGCGCAGGGCGAGTAATAAGCCTGGGAACACTAAGTATTTCTGTACTCACTGCAACAAATACGCCCCAGCAAGTTGCCGCTCCTAAAGCGGCGCTTCGCCAGCCTTCTCCTCGCAGACGAAAGATTCGAAATAATCCCGCGTAGGCGATGAAGGGAAGGAGAGCGAGGATTTTCAGAACAACACTCATCGCAGAGGCTGCCTCACTGCTTTACCGCCGCTCAACTGGGATGCGCTGCTTACGTCGGGCGCTGCGGACTTGTGCGATGAAGACTGTTTGGTGTGCGGTGTAAACGGCGGAATGAGCTCGCCGACATTTTCCGGAAAAGCAAACTCCGAAATCCTGCGATTGGGATTCTCCGCAATCTGAACGAACAGATTGCGCATTTGACCGAGCATGCGATTCACAGATGCTGCGTCATATAGATCGTAATTGTATTCACAGGAAAGGCGCCAGCCGTCGGCCCGCTGAACCATGAAGAAATTGATGTCGTAGATCGCTCCGGGAGATTTCGATGGCACAGGGGTCATGGTCAAACCGGCGAACTCGCCCGACTTTACGAAGTCTCGTTGATAAATAAAATTAATTCCATAAAGGACCGGGCGGCTCGGGTCACGTTTGGGTCGGAGGAGTTCAACAAGCTGTTGGAAGTGCAGATCCTGGTGTTCCAGACCTTCCTCGACGGTTTTTTTGACGCGGTCAAGCAATTCTGGAAACTTCGGGTCGCCGGAAAGATCCGTGCGCAAGACAACGGTAGAGATGAATAGTCCAATCAACGATTCAAGCTCGACGCGGTCCCGGCCGGCCAGGAGCGTTCCGACGTAGATGTCATTTTGGAGCGTGTAGTGATGAACCAGCATCTTCAAGACGGCTAGTGCGGTGGTGTAGAAGGTGCATCCATGCTTGCTCGAGAATTCCGCGAGCGCGTCCGTCAACGGAACGGGAAGCACAGTGGAAAGGATGTAACCATTGTGTGTCTTCAGCGCAGGCCGCGGATGGTCTAGAGGGATTTCCAGGGGCGGCAAAGCGGCCAGTGTATTCTTCCAATAGGCACGATGTTTATCGAGAGCCGGCTGCTGCATGCGATCGTTCTGCCAGATTGTGTAGTCTGCGAATTGAAAAGGCAGTTCGGGCATTGCTGGACGGCGGTTCTCCGCAACGGCGGCGTAATGAGCGCCAAGTTCATCGCTAAAAATTCCAATAGACCAGCCATCGGAAACGATGTGATGCATGGTGGCCAGCAACATGTGCTCTTGCTCACCAAGCTTCAAAAGGCGAGCGCGAATCAGCGGGCCATTTTTCAGATCAAATCTACGCTCGCCTTCTTGAATCGACAGGCGTTCCTCTTCCCCATCTCGTTCCGCTTGTGACAGGCGGCTTAGATCATCCAGTGGTAAAGGAATCGCAGCAGCGGCATGAACAACCTGGCGGGGCTGTCCGTCGATCAGCGAAAACGTAGTACGAAGAATTTCGTGACGGCCAACGATTTCGTTGAGGGCCCGCTGCAGCGTTGAAATATCAAGGCGACCGCGAAGACGAAAGCGAACCGCAATGTTCCAAGCAGGATTGCCGCGCTCGAGCTGATCCAGAAACCAGAACGTCTGCTGGGCAATGGTTGTTGGGAAACAGTACTGCTCTTCGCCGAGAGTGCCAACGGATTCAAGCACCGGTGCGGAAACCCGAGACGGATTGTTTTTTGTTTCCATAGCTATATCGAACGAGTGGTCGCAGGATGCATGCGGTATTGTTCGCGCGGAGCGCGCCTGATTTCTGAATCGCCGGGAGCAGATCCGCCGGTAGCCTCAATCTCAGCGGCAATTGCGGCGACGGTTTGCAAACGCAGCACATGTTGCGGAGACATCGCGATGCCGGCGCGCCCAGCTCGCGCAATAATTTGAAATAAATGAATGGAATCAGCGCCCAAGTCGAACAAACTGTCGAGAACGCTCACGCGGTCCAGATGCAGCACCTCGGCACAAATGGCCGCTAATTTCTCTTCCTGAGGGTTGCCAGGGGCAACAAACGCCGCTCGCGAGCCGAGGTTTGCCGAATTCGGAGCGGGAAGCGCCTGACGGTCGATTTTTCCATTCGGCGTGCGCGGCAGTTCTGGCAGGAAGACGAACGCCGACGGGATCATGTAATCCGGCAGTGAACGCCCGACAAAACTGCGCATGTCTGCAGGGA
>Ga0209333_1001446_pt1 | contig 11603 bp, 12 predicted proteins | sample BlaSpr_A8_OM2_O3_FD_187982 | JGI IMG/M metagenome (GOLD analysis project Ga0209333, IMG submission 187982) | Forest soil microbial communities from Thunder Bay, Ontario, Canada - Black Spruce, Ontario site 2_A8_OM2_O3 (SPAdes) (version 2) | ecosystem: Environmental > Terrestrial > Soil > Boreal...
GACGGCTGCCTGCATGCCGCCGGAGGTTCTTGCTGCAGTCCAGAAGGCCGCGCTTCATCCTGTCCGTCTACACGATCTGCAGCGGAAGGCAGGTGAGTACATTGCGCAGCGCCTGAAGTGCGAGGGAGCAGTCGTGACTTCGGGAGCCTCGGGCGCCATCAGCCTGGCGGCAGCCGCGTGTATGCAGTATGCGAACCACATCACAGATATTGTGGACATGCCGCAGGCGATTGACGGGAAGAAGAACCAGGTCATCGTGCAGCGTGCGCATCGCTATGAGTATGACCGTGCCATGTATCTCTGCGGCGCGCGAGTGACGGAGGTGGTCAGGCTCGACGACTATAAGCGCGCGTGCGGCGCGGGCAATGCAGTGATGACGAATTTTTTCAATGCCGCGGAAGACGATGATGGGATCGCAGCCAGCGCGCAGATTGGTCGAGAAGAGTGGCTGCGCGTGGCCCACGAGTACAAGATTCCGTGCCACCTGGACGCAGCCGCGGACATGCCTCCCATCTCAAATCTATGGAAGTACACCGGCATGGGCTTCGACCTGGTAGCGTTTTCCGGGGGCAAGGGAATGCGCGGTCCACAAAACGCGGGCCTGCTGCTCGGCCGGAAGATCCTGACGGACTTGGCCCATGCGAACAATAATCCGGGAGACGGAATCGGCCGCGGCATGAAGGTGGCGAAGGAACAGATTGTGGGCATGGTTGCGGCGGTCGACTGGGTTCTCTCGCAGACGGAGGTGTCGATGCAAGGCGACTACCAGAAGCGGGTCGATCTCATCGCCCGCGCCGTGAAGGGCATCCGTTCGGTCTGGACGGAGACGGTGGTTCCAAAGATCGCCAACCATGTTCCACATCTGCTTATACGCTTCGACCCGGCGGTCATTGGCGTCACTACGGGCCAGATCGTCGATGCTTTGCGCACGGGGACGCCTTCGATTGAACTGAACCCGAACACCGGCCAAAAGCCCAACCAGGGCATCCCGGCGACTGCAAACACGCTCGTGGTTGGGGTCTGGATGTTGCAGCCCGGTGAAGATGCGATCGTGGGCCAGCGAATTCGCGCGATCCTCACGAAACAGGGCTGATACTCAAGCCCGGGTCATCGGATCAATGAGTGGCGATTTATCGCCAGCTTGATTGGTTCCTTGAACTATGTCCTCGCTGACCTGTATTGAGCGTCATAGTGATGGTGTTCATGCACAATCCATTTGCCTTTTTCCTCGTAGCCCTCGCAGTCTTCATTCTCGTTGCCGGTGTCGCGCAAGGGTCCAGTCGCGGAATGGCTGGGCTACGCTACGTTTTCGGCAAGAATGCACAACGATTTCACAAGGTAGCCGCGGTAAGCCGCGTGGTGGTCTTTTACCTCGTCCGCGCTGTTGCTGGTCGTAGGCGCGTGCCCACGTCGATTGCGAGATCGAGTGTCCCGCCCATTCGTGAAAACTTTGCCGCAGAAACTTCGGGCAGGCCCAGCGGAAATGAACCCACTTCTTCTTTCCGCTCTTCGCCATCAACGGCGCGATCCCACTATAGTTTCTGTACCTCCTCGGCGCTGCCATAGCGATCGCGTCGGGAACCAAACGCCGCCAATAAGCGCAGCGCCAACGCGCTGCCCCGCTCCGGGCAGCGACTCAAAAATGAAAAAATCCGGATGTGGGTTCGCTGCCTCCTCGATCTTGCTGTCCAGATTCGCGATCCCCTCGAGCAACGTGCGTAGCAGTTGTGCGTTCACTTGCACCATGGCCCGTTTCGCCTCCAGCACGGCCCCATCCCGAGGGTTGGCTTACTTTTGCAAAACTTGGCAAATCTCTGCATTCAGGCCAGTTCCGCCGGAGTATAATGCCGCAGGCTGGTTTGCGTATTAAACAGCGAACCTCTCCACTGCAGCGGTGTACCTCTAGTCGGAGAACGACGAGGAAAGCCGACCACAATGGAAATCCCAGCTTATATTTCTTACATCTAGGCCAATTGCGAGGGATGGTCATGAGCGCCCAATTCTGCCCGTTCGTTAATCGTCCTGGTCTCCGTTTTTCCCGTTTCGTGCCGCCGCTGGTTCTCTTGCCTGCTGTGTTGCTCACTGCGGGGTGCGGCAGCGGAAGCGGGACGAGGACGAGTTTCAGCGGAAATACCACGGCGGTTGTTCTCGCGTCCAGCACTGCGAACGACCAACTGGTTCAGTTTCCCCTAACGCTGAACAGCTTGACGCTTACCAACCAATCGGGGAAGACCGTAACGCTGTTCTCGGCTCCCGTCAGCGCTGAGTTCATCCATTTGAACGGTAACCTCGAACCGCTGACAACGGTAAGCATTCCTCAGGACATTTACACCTCTGCCTCCGCGGCCTACGGTGGGACCTCCCCTGTGTGCGTCGGCCTGGCATCGCCCTCCGGAGGGTTTCTGATCGACGGCAGTCTTAATGGGCCGGGTACGCCGAGTGTAACGGTGAACCTGCCGGCTCCGATCGAGGTCACGGGGGCGGCCATGGGACTGGTTTTGAATTTGCAGGTTTCGGAGTCGGCGCCCTTCTCTGGCGGCTGCGTACAGAATCTCTCGGTTCCAGTTTCGCCGGTTTTCGACCTGACTCCAGTGGTGATCGCGGCCCAGCCTACAAACAGCGCCAACGGCAAGGCGCTTGGGCTTGAGGGAGCGATCGCATCCATCGGCGCGACAGGAACCGGATTCACCGTGAGTGCTCCCTACGGTTACTTTAACGGCAAGCCTCCCACATGGCAGGTGAGCACCAATGGCAGCACCGTATTTCAGGGGATAGGCAGCATCTCAGGGCTGAGCACCGGTATGCCTGTGGATATGGACGTTGCGCTTCAGGCAGATGGATCGTTGATGGCTACGCGGGTCGCGGTCTATGACACGGACGCGACGAATCTCAGTTTATCCGTCGGCCAGGTGACATTGGCGGACCCCTCCCAATCCAACGTTTACGGGCTTACTGCTCAATCAGTGGGCAATGTCTCCGAAATGTTCGACATATTCGGCTATGGGAATGCCACATCCCAGATCTCGGGTCAGTTTACAAATCTGCAGAACCTTCCCTTCGTCGCTACATTCAACGCGGCGGACACGGTTGCTGGCCAGAACATCCTGGCCACATCCAACGCGCCTCCCGTGAATGGCTTCGAGCCCCTTCCGCTCCCCTTGGTCACGATAACGCTCATGCCCCAAGCCATCAATGGCACAGTGAGCGCGATCTCTACGAGCGACGGCTTTACCACCTATACCGTCACACTCGCTCCCTACGAACTTTTCGCCGAACTGGCGGTGCTGCCGGGCCAACCCGCGCTGACGAGCCCGAATACGGTTGTGGTCTATGCCGACAGCAACACACAAACGCTAAATTCGAGCTCGGTCAGCGTTGGCGGCGTCTTCCGCTTTTACGGGCTGGTGTTCAACGACAACGGCACGCTGCGCATGGACTGCGCACAGGTGAACGACGGCGTGGCTGAGTAAAGTCGCCAGCGGGGACGCACATTACCTTCTGTGGCGACCCGTCAATTGACGAAAGCGGGCGTTTACGCTCAGAACCATTCGGTTATGAGTGCAGCGGCGATTTGTACGAAGCCGCTGGCGCGGCGGACGCTACCGCGTGTTCGAGAGTCCGGCAGTTTGTGAGGGATTGAGGTAAGAAGTAAGCATGAAAAAATAAGAGTTCCGAGGTTCTGTTAGGTCCATTCGTCTCGGCCAGTAGCTCGCTTTTAGACCCTTGCTCGACCTGCTATCACAGCTACCCTTGCGGGCCACTGCGCGCGATCTTCGCTCGGGCTCCGGGCTCACCGCCAACCGGAAAAACCTACCCAACGCCTCGGAACTCTATCCTGCCTTCGACGTTTCTTCTTGTTCTCCTCGACCAGCGCTTTGCTATAGACCCTTGCTTGCCCTCCCTCTTCACTTTCGCGAAGACGGTGACTGCGCTCGAGTCCCGGACGCCGCACCAACCGGAAAAACTTTAGAAGCTGTCAAAGAACGACTATGTTTCTACTCCTTCCATTTTTAGAGTCAATGAAAAGTTTGCATTTGTAACCCTCGTATTTTCAGCCGAGTGCACGCTGTCCACAGGCAGATGACAGGAATTAGTGCAACGACGGAAGCGAGTCCAGGCGGAGGGCTTGTTGCACAAGGCTTTTCGTAGTTGGAAGTTCAGAATGGCTGGTATCAGGAATTTCAGCGAACCGTTTCGCGGTTTGTGAAAATCCAGCAGAGTCCGCACTGGACGCAGAGTTCAGGAAGGCTGGTTCATAGCGAATCTCGTCTGATTTCGATCGGTTCGTCGATCAGTTGCTTGTGCGCTTCGTCGGAACCTGATAGTTCAAACGAATTGGTGATCGCGGCTTCCCTTTTGTCCACGCTGGTGATTACGTAGGAGCAGCCGAACCAGTGGGCTTCGGCGAGGTCGGTCTGAGACCAGTGAGCGGGATGGTCGGGGTGGGAGTGGTAGAAGCCGACAATGTCCTCGCCGCGCTCGCGGCCCTCGCGCTGAATGCGCACCAGTTCGCGGGGATCGATGTTGTAGCGGTTTCGCGGGGAATCGGTTCGCGTGTTGCCACAGCTGGCGGTTGAGGTCACGATGCGCGCGCCGTCGTCATCCACCCGGCCGAGCAGTACGCCGCAGCATTCGTGGGGATAGGTGTCTTCACCGTGGCGGCGCAGAGCTTCGTAGTCTTTGGCTGCGATCTTTAGCATGGGTGAAAGTTAGAAGTTAGAAGTTAGAAGCCAAAACGCAGAAGTAAAATCCAGCGTTACCGCTAAGTTTTAATTCTGACTCATCACGTCTTCCTTCTTACTTTGCATCCTCTGTCCAGAATCTTTCACTCAAATATTTCTCGCCGGAGTCGCAGAGTATCGTGACCAGCACAGCCTCCTGATCCTTTCTCAGCTGGAGCTGTTCGGCGATTTTTAGACTCGCGAACACCCCAGCAGCCGCCGAGATTCCCAGGAGCAGGCCACATTCACGGCCAAGGCGGCGGGCCATGGCATAGGCGTCTTCGGTAGCGATTTCGACATTTTCATCCGCCAGAGAACGATCATAAATCCCTGGAACAATAGCGCTGGCCATGTGCTTGGCGCCTTCGATGCCGTGGAAGGCGGAGTCGGGCTGCAGCGAAACACACCGAATTGCGGGATTGAGTTCTTTCAGACGGCGCGTGGTGCCCACGAAAGTTCCGCTGGTGCCCAGCATGGCGACAAAGTGAGTGATGCGCCCGAAGGTTTGTTGCCAGATTTCATTCGCCGTGCCGTGATAATGAGCCAGCCAGTTCGCCTCGTTCGAGTATTGATCGGCGTAAAAATACCGATCGGGATCTTTGGCGGCAAGTTCGCGGGCCGCCCGGATGGCACCGTCGGAGCCATCACCGGGATCGGTATAAATGATGTTCGCCCCATAAGTGCTCAGAATTTGTTTGCGCTCGGCGGAAACATTGTTCGGCATGCACAGCGTCACCGGGAATCCCTCAGCCGCACCCAGCATGGCATAGGCAATACCGGTGTTGCCGCTAGTGGCATCGAGCAATATTTTGCGACGCGTGAACCGGCCATTGCGCCGTCCTTCGGAGACGATATTTGCAGCGGCGCGATCCTTCACCGAGCCGCCGGGATTGTGCCATTCGGCCTTGCCCAAAAGTGTGACCCCGGGAAGATGAGCGGTTGACTGGTCAAAGCGCAACAGCGGCGTGTTGCCCACGCGGTCACGTAAACTCTGCCCGGGGCGTGCCATCTCGCGCTCCGCCGCCGCATGCGATGGGAAAGTTGCGGCCGACTTGAGTGGACCGTGACTCATCTCGGAAACGCCTCCACGTGACTATCGTAATATGCAAGAATCAGCCAAACACGCTATGTAGTATGGTGTGGTTAGATGACTTGGATTGCAAGTGCGATGCAGCCGAAATAGTGTTGCGCAATTTTGCGGGAGGCTGCATCCAAATACCAAGAAAAGAAGGATTCGGAAGCGAAGAAAAATGTCCAAAACAATTGAAGCGCGAACGTATGAGGATGCGCTGGCTTGGCTGCGCGAACATGGCTTCGATGTGACCGAAGCTCCGGGAACCAACGGCAGGGTGTTCCTCAGGAAATACAACGTCTCGGCGGCGATACAGAAGGCGCCCGAAGATGGCGTGAAGATTTTTGCCTATCCCGGATACCTGATCGGAAGCGAGATCTCGAAGTTAGTCAACCGCGGCTACCAGCAATTCCTGAAAAACTCCAAAACAGAAGTCCCGGCGACCGCCGATCATCTCAAGGCTTTGCAGTCGTTTGCGGAAGAGTTGAAAGTTGCGCTGGGTTTACCCAGTCTTTACAACGAGTCGCTGGGGACGGTGAGCGAGTCCTACCATTACGACCGCGTTAAGGATAACGACAAAGCGCCGGTCGACCGCCCAAAGCGACCCTGGGAAGTTGCCGGCAAAGTGGTTGCGAATAAAGCGGTCGCTGCCAAGAAGGGGCGCGCTTAAATTTTTCGGCGCCTCGCTCCTAGATATTCCCCAACAATCCGCGGTTCGTGCGAAACTGGTGCGCTCTGGCTGGCCAGATCCGAGGCACGCATGCGCAACTTGTTCGTCCGTTTACTTTTCTTATTTTCCATCATTTTTCTCATCGCCAGCGATCAATCCGCTGCGCAAATCCCGCCCAACGCCAAATCGGAAGTTGAACACGTATTGCGAACCCAGCAGGAGGCATGGAACCGTCACGACTTGGACGGCTTCATGGCCGGTTACTGGAATTCTCCGGAGCTAACATTTTTCTCCGGCGCGAAAGGGCATGAGGGTTGGCAGGCCACGATGGATCGCTACCGTGCAGCGTATGCGAGTCCCGGTCATGAGATGGGGAAGCTGGAATTCTCCAGATTGCGCATCGAGGTGCTGGGCGCCGATGCGGCGTTTGTGCGTGGTGCGTGGCAGTTGACGATGTCCGACGGCAAGACGCCGCACGGATTATTCACGCTTGTCTTCCGTCAGTTTCCCGCGGGATGGAAGATTGTGCATGACCATACTTCGGCGGAATAAAGCGTCATCCGGACGTCTGTTTGGCCACAAGCCTTTCCTGTTCTATTTCTGGGCTCGTAGCTTCTCCGAGTTTTCCTATCAGATTGCTGCTGTGGCCGTGGGCTGGCAGATTTATTCGCTGACCAACAGCGCTTTCGATCTCGGCATGGTGGGACTCGTGCAGTTTATCCCCACGGCAATTTTGGTTTTTGCCGCCGGGCACGCCGCAGATCGTTATGACCGCAAGCGCGTAGTTCAAGTTTGCCAGATGGTGGAGGGCCTGACGGCAGCATTTTTGGTTTGGGGTAGCTTCGCCCGGTGGCTAAACCTGCCTGAGATTTTCGCGGCCGTTGCGGTGTTTGGCACTGCCACTGCGTTTGAAAATCCGGCATCCGCCGCATTGTTGCCTGGCGTAGTGCCCGTGGGAATGCTGCAAAAAGGCACGGCGCTCTCCGCCGGAGGGTTTCAAGTGGCGATGATCTGTGCTCCGGCACTGGGCGGATTGGCTTACGCGGTATCGCCCGGCGCGCCTTACGCAGTCATGGCAGCGTTCTGGTTGCTGGCCGGAATGCTGAACAGCCCGATCAAGCTGGACCAGCCAGCGGTCGCGAAAGAACCCCCGTGCTGCTGGGCGGAGCGACGGCACTACTTCCTATCATATCGCTGGATCTTTTTGCCGCCGACGTTTGCTGCTTTGTTCGCCGGCGTGGGTTTTGTGCGTCACAATCCGGCTATCCTGGGAACAACGCCCGCGATATTTTGCATACCGGACCTTGGGGGCTGGGCGTGCTGCGCAGCGCGCCCGCGGTTGGCGCGTTGTTCATGACCGCAGTGCTCGCCCGCTATGCCCTGAACCGCAGGGTGGGCATGCGAATGTTCCAAGCGGTTATTACCTTTGGCCTGGCAACCGTGGTATTCGCGGCTTCACACTTGATCTGGCTGTCGATTCTGGCATTGGTCATTATGGGTGCGGCAGACACGGTGAGCGTGGTCATCCGCACTTCCTTGGTCCAGTTGGCCACGCCGGACGAGATGCGCGGCCGTGTGGGAGCGGTAAATTTCCTTTTTATCAACGCTTCCAGCCAGCTTGGCGAATTCGAAAGCGGCATTACTGCTGCGCTGTTCGGTGCCATGCCAGCGGCTGCATTGGGCGGTATGGGAACTGTATTCGTCGCACTCTTATGGATGAAATTATTTCCAACGCTGCGCACTGTGGAGCGGCTGGAATAAAATGATTCAGCGCCCACCGAAGTAGCCGTTTCCTGGCGCTCTCTCTCGCGACTATTTTGCTCGCACTTGTACTCTCGTGCCTTCGGGGAGTTTGCCGTTTACCAGTTCAACCACGCCGTTGCGGATCACGCCTTCCAGTTCCTTGCCGAGGTCAGCATTCGCGAGCGCGGGCGCCCGCGCCCCACTTCGTCCCATGCCTTTGTCCATGGCCTCGTTGGCCAGGCGGTCGGCTTCGGTGTTGTGTTCGCGCAACGCGTGGCCGATCGAAAACCATTCCAGTTGGGCGATTAATTCTTTGGCGCGGCCGTGGAGATCCTGCAGCGCGGCATTCTTTACTTTGTAAATCCCTTTGATCTGGCGAACCAGCAATTCAGAATCGCTGATGATCTTGAGGGCTTTGGGGCCGTGCTGAAGAGCGTATTCGAGGGCTGCGATGAGTCCCTGATACTCGGCGAAGTTATTGGTTTGGTGTCCGAGATATTCGCTGAGCTGCGCGACTTTCTTTCCGGACTGATCCTGAATGACCACGCCGTAGCCGGCGGGACCGGGATTGCCGCGGGCGCCGCCGTCGCTGTTGGCGACGAGGTAATGCTCGGGAGGATTCTCGCGGGGGGAGTCGTTGTGGAAGAGAGACTTGGTTGCGGGGCGGCGAGGGTAGGGCATGTCCGAGTTTACAACGGCGTTCCAGGTGAGGGTGCTGAAGTATGAAATCAAGAATCGTGGAGCAGTGGTGGAAACACCTTGCGTGGCCGTGAGGGGTGCGCGGGTGCAGGGGGTCCTTCGCTGCGCTTGATGACAGACTTTTTTGGACCGTGGAATCTGACCAGGCTTATCGCCCGGCGGCTAGGCGGGTGGCTAGTCTGGCGGGGAGGTTGGCGGCGAAGATGCGGTCTTGGGCTGACTTCAGGTTATAGGGGGTGCGGTGGAAGTGGACGACTCGGGAGTCGGTGTCGAAGAGGGCGAAGGCGGCGCGCCAGTCTCCGTCTCGAGGTTGTCCGACGGAGCCGGGATTGATCATGTAACGAGTGGCGGATTTCATTTGCAAGGAAACCGATTCGGCTTGACCGACGGTGCGGTACTCGGGACGGAATCCGTCGGCACTGGAGCCGTTGGCGAAGAATCCACCCTGGAGGTGGGTGTGGCCAAAGAAGGTGATGGGCGTGGAGAGACTGATGAGCGGGACCAGCGCGTCGCCGATGGAAACCACGTAGGCGTCTTCATCCTCGGGCGAGCCGTGCACCAGTTGTACGTGAGGGAAGTCCTCTAAAGGAAGCGGGCCTTGGGGCAAGGCGCGCAACCATTCGAGATGTTCGGGAGTGAGTTGGCTGCGGGTCCAGATGGCGGCGGTGGCGGCCATGGGATTGAAGTCGTCGAGTTCAAGCAGGCCGGTGGCAGCTTTGTCATGATTGCCGCGGACGAAGATATTGCCCAGTTCGCGGGAGCGGTCGATGACTTCGTTGGGTGAGGCTCCGTAGCCGACGACGTCGCCGAGGTTGGCTACGAAATCGTAGGGCGGCGCTGCAGCAAGGCAGGCTTCAAGAGCTTCGAGGTTGGCGTGAATGTCGCTAAGCAGCAGTATGCGCAATGAACACCAGACGGATGGCGATTATAGAACGAGCGGAACGAAAGAGCATAGACGGGTTGGGTATTTTGCGCCATCCCTATTTTGAATCCCTATTTTGAATTGACGACTGGGCAACGGGCCCAATGGGCAGGCGCGACTTCTACCAACTGCGGAAGAGCGCGGGCGCATTCAGGAATGCGGAATCCGCAGCGCGGCTCGAAGGGGCAGCCGGCGGGCATGGCGTGCAGCGGAGGAACGGTGCCTTCGATAGTTTCTAGGGGCTGACTGCGATTGGTCTTGAGGTCGGGAACAGAGTGCAGGAGTCCACGAGTATAAGGATGTGCGGGAGCGTGAAAGATGGCATGTTTGCTGCCCATCTCCACCATGTTGCCGGCATACATTACGGCCACGCGGTCGGCAACTTGCGAAACCACGGCGAGATCGTGGGAGATGAATAACATTGCCAATCCGAACCTAACGCGAAGGTCGGAGAGAAGATCGAGGATCTGCGCCTGGATGGTTACATCGAGAGCCGTGGTGGGTTCGTCGGCAATGAGCAGATTGGGGCGGTTCACGATCGCCATGGCGATCATGATGCGCTGGCGCATGCCTCCGGAGAGTTGATGTGGATAGTCGCGGGCGCGGCGGTCGGGTTCGGGGATTGCCACATCGTTCATGGATAGAATGGCAAGTTTCTGGGCTTCATCTTTTGAATGACGGCCGTGAGCCAGCACGCCTTCGGCGATCTGATCGCCGACGCGCATGACGGGATTCAGGGCGGTCATCGGCTCCTGGAAAATCATGGCGATGCGCGAACCCCGGAGTTGGCGCATGGTTTCGCCGGGAAGTGTGGCGAGATTTCGGGATGAGCCATTCTCGGAGAAGAGGATTTCGCCTGAGACCTGGGCTTGCAGTGGGAGCAGCCGCATGATGGCGAGGGAGGTGATCGATTTACCGGAGCCTGATTCGCCGACCAGGCCGAGGACTTCGCCGGGAGCGATGGAGAAGTTGAGATCGCGGACGGCGGGCAAGGTTCGTGCCGGGGCAGGCGCGCTGGGCTGTCCGGCGGCGAAATTTATGTTCAGGTGGCGAACTTCGAGAAGCGGACGCACGGTGCCATGTTAGCAGCGAAGAGACTTCTTCCGGGAGACGGGCGGCCAAGGGCGGCTGCACAAGGCTGAATCTTCCCAATCTGCTTTGGCATCTTCTATGCTTGAACCTATGAGCAAGATCCATATTCCTACCCCTCTTCGGCAGTATGCGAGCAAGCAGTCGACGGTTGAAGTGAAGGGCGCGACCGTGGGCGAAGCCATGAACGATTTGTTGGTCCAGCATCCTGAGCTCCGCCGGCATCTTTATGCGGACGACGGAAAGCTGCGTGCGTTCGTCAATTTGTATGTGAACGATGAGGACATTCGGTATCTGCAGAAGGAAGCGACCGCGGTAACGGATGGTGATAACATTTCCATTGTGCCTTCCATTGCTGGAGGCACTGCATTTAAGTTTGAATCAGGGTCGCGGTTTGAATGACGATTCAGGGGATTACGGGTTTGAAGTTTTCCGCTACAAGTCGCTATTGTCCGTATCCCGCCTGCTGTTAGCGCGCTAACTCGCACCATCTGCGTTCCAAATTCCAATCGAGGGTTTTATGACCACGACCACGACAGAAATTCCAGTAACACTAAGTAAAGATGAAATCCTGCGCTACTCGCGCCATTTGATCATGCCGGAGGTCGGCATGGAGGGACAGCAGAAGCTGAAGTCGGCGCGGGTGCTCTGTGTTGGTGCGGGGGGGTTGGGATCGCCGCTGGCGTT
>Ga0209333_1001449_pt1 | contig 11580 bp, 12 predicted proteins | sample BlaSpr_A8_OM2_O3_FD_187982 | JGI IMG/M metagenome (GOLD analysis project Ga0209333, IMG submission 187982) | Forest soil microbial communities from Thunder Bay, Ontario, Canada - Black Spruce, Ontario site 2_A8_OM2_O3 (SPAdes) (version 2) | ecosystem: Environmental > Terrestrial > Soil > Boreal...
ACCTAGATATAACGGCAGGTCACACCGCTAATCTATACTGTACGTACCATCCAGCCGCATGCCTCCGGGGAGCGCAGTACTTCCCGTCAATGGTCAACGACTTCGGCAAACTAGTCAAGCCGCCTCCTCCATGGCAGGAGCCTACGTATGTTGTCTGGGAAGATTCAGCTTTGGCTATCCAGGGTATCAAGGAACTTCTACGTAGACGTATCCTACGGATATCGCTCGACATCGAGACGTCTGTTCCCGCTGACAAAGACGCGTCTTTTGATCATCCGTATAGGTACAAGATCCTATGCGTTGGGCTTGCCTATTCACCGACTAAAGCAGTTGTAATTGGCAAGACTGCCTGTCAGGACCCGTTCGTTCTTAAATTCCTGAAACAGTATCTAGATGCGTGCGAGCGCATCATTTGTCAGAACGGGAAGTTCGATAAGCAGGGACAGTACGCCAAGGGATGTGACTTTACGTTCACGTCCGACACTATGCTACAGTCATACGTCATGGACGAAAGGCCTGGTATTCATGGACTCAAGGTCCAACTCGAAGAGAAGCTCGGGTATCCGAGATATGCTGACGAGATCACGCAGTACGTCGGGAAAGGAAAAGCGAAGTCGTTCGGGAACATTCCCCTTGATATCCTTTACCGCTACAACGCCTACGATTGTTGCGGGACTTTCGCTCTGGACGAATACAACATGGGACTATTGGTCGAGGATGACTATGCCGTTCCCGTCCGCCCGAGAGCTGACGGTGAGAATTGGGGCCTCGTCCGGCTTCACAGTTTCATGGTTCAGACAGCGAACGGTCTTTCCTACGTGGAGCTCAACGGATTCCCCGTCGACCTCAAGTACAATGCAGAGCTCACCAAGGTCTACGACGGGGAACTGGCACGTCTAGAGCAGGACATGTTCGACCTGCTCGACGGTGTAAGATTTAATCCACGGTCTCCGCAGCAACTGAAAAAGATCTTCGCCAACATGGGTGTCCCGCTTCCCATGGTCCGTAGGCCCAACGGTACAGTGTCCGCGTCCACCGCAGCGGACGTACTGAAGGACTTGTACGAGAAGTACAAGTCGATATCTATGAAGGGTCAGTATACAGCCATAGCTAAGGCGCCGGACAAAGAGGGCATCTGGGATACGTCAGATATCGTCTACGAAAGTACAGAGGCGGCGTTCCTTCGAGCTCTGCTGGCTTATCGTAAGTTCGCCAAGATGAATGGCACGTACGTCCGCGGATTGAAGAAACATGTATGGAAGGGCCGCGTCTTCCCGACCATCATGATTCACTCCACCGTATCGGGTAGAACGTCGCAGAAGAGACCGTCTCTGCAGGTCATACCGCACGCCAACGAGATCAAGAGACAGTTCGTTACATCGGACTATAACAAGTGGCGATTTGATTGGCAGTACTGGCAGGACTATTCCGTCCTGTGCGAGTTCGACTATAAGCAGATCGAACTACGCGTACTAACTTGGCTAGCCCAGGAGGAATACTTCCGTGAAATATTCGCAGACGAAAGTCGAGACCTATTCAAGGAGTTGCTTCCCATTGTCCGACCAGAACGGTCTAAGAAGACTAACCTCCATCCCAAGGACAGACGAAATATCGTCAAAGCTTTCGTCTATGGATTGGCTTACGGTCGAGAGGCAAGCTCCATTGCCGAGGAGTACGGGATACCGGATCAAGATGCTCAGGACATGTACCGAGACTTTTTCCGAGCTATCCCGAATATCGTCCGCTTCCGGAATCAAGTCAAACGAGACGCAGTTTCCCAGAACGACCTCGTCACTCCCTTCGGGCGGCGAAGAAGATTCTGGCTAGTCACCCCAGACAACAAGAAGGAAGTCGAGAACGAGGCGCTATCGTTCTATCCGCAGTCCATTGCATCTGATATAGCCATACAGGCATTCAACTGGTTGAGACCGCAACTAAAGGGAATTGCGTACGTACGTAACCTTGTGCACGACGCTATCTTCACGGAGTGCAAGGAAAGCAACCTGGAGAAAGTGTCTAGGATAGTCATTTCTACCATGCAGGCGTCGGCTTACGCCGTCATGGGTGATTACGTCAAGATCGGTGTAGATGCAGAGGTAGGCAGAACATGGGGCGATATGATCGGGCTGGAGAGTTGGCTCGACGGGAAGAGACCCTACCCGGCAGAGGTAGCCGTAAGGCGGACAGCCGCTCTAGTTCGATGCAGTACTAAGTACGGAAGCTAAGCAAGCGGCGGTCGAGATGCCGGCAAGGGGAGGATCCGGTCGCAACCCGGTATAGAGGGTTTACCAGCTGAAGAAGTAGGCATCTGGTCCCGCCTCCCACCGTCACACATTAATGGGTAGTCATGAAACGGCTTAGATCCTGGCTTGTCAGACGACTCGTACAACCTAAGCTAGGTGAAGTACGCAGAATGTATCAAGCCGAATGGATCCTTATGTCTATAGACTACAGTCGGACCATGTACGATCCGGGTCGGCTGATCTTGACGTACGCTAGCCAGTTCGAGCACCTAAGCAACATGGCCCTCACCGATACGCCTGCAGACGTCAAGGCCAGATTCCAGCAGGATTCGACGAGCTAAAAGATCTTGATGAGCTATATGTGCTCTCTTTTCTTCCGCGCGTTGTCCTCGCTAAAACAATGGAAGAAAGCAAGATCCTCTAGCTATCACCGATCGAGCAAGGGGGCTATAGATGAGACATAAATAAATTTAGTCAACCACTAGCTTTGATTACTCAGGATATGATATAATAGAATTATGGCTAACGGTAGATGTGCTAAGTGCGACAAGCCCGTCGCGCACCCTAAGTCGGGATACTGCGTAGATCATCGCCGTGAGTACATGCGCGAGTACCAGCGCTCGAGAGCCGGTAGGGAGGCACAAGCCAGAGCTGATAGCTCTTACAGACTAAAGAGTAGACTAGATAAGAAACAGCATCTCGCAGAATCTGGACAACTAGCAAACGTCGAGGGAGGATTTAACTATACGCTGTATTATACCATCTTTTACAATGACCTGAGACTGTCCGAAGAGCTAGATCCGATTAAGTATCGTATGCACTATAGGAGAGCTGTCAAGGCCATGAAGTTCCCTGCCTGTGCAAGATGGCCCATAACGGATGAGCATCAGGCAGTCATGAACATGGTGGAAAGTTCAGCCGATCTAATAACCGCACTCGCCTTCTGGCAGTCTCTGATATGCGCAGTTTGTGGCAGGAGAGTATCCGAATGTCTAGACCATAACCACGATAACGGTCTAATCAGAGGACTACTATGTCAGTCATGCAACGCGCGCGAAGGCCGGAGTAAGGATCCGGCATTCGTCTACTATCGGAATAATAATCCTGCTAGCATATTTGGTCTGAAGTTTCCATGGGCGATATACTTCAAAGTCCCAGAGGCGAAAGCCGTAGGAGAGGCCGTAGTCAAAATGCTAGCCTAGAGAAATAAATAAATAAAGAAAGGCGGGCACGATGACAGTCGAGATAACGTGGATGGGCGACCATATGCCGCAAACGTTCGAGGTCGTTAATATAAATATCGACGAACATCGTCAGATAGTACTAATACGCTCCGGCTCTAGAGGCGAACTCAAGGTTCCACTAGACAACGTTAGACATTGGACGGCGAGCGAGTGACTGAACAGCCAACAGCGTGCGTGATCGAGATCTACCAGACTGATCCGGATAGGACCGATGATACACTAACCGGTAGTATACTATTCCCGCAGAAGGTCCTCATTAACGGACATCCCGTACTGACCCAAGGCAGTATAAAGATCAACGCTATAGAAATACCGTTAGGAAGGGATCTCATAAACGTTACGGTTACGCTACTAGCCCGAAGAATCATCGTAGCAGCTGAGGGAGACATGAATTGAGGATCATCGCAATAGTGCCGGGCAAGATAACCGGTTGGGCCGTCTGGGAACAAGACCTACCTATCGAACACGGAAGCATGGGACCGAAGGAACACCACGGCGAGTTGTGGAGACTAATCGTCGGCGAATGGCAGCAGTCTGACACGATCATATGTCAGTCCTACAGGATAGTTCCTCCGGAGTTTATCTCAACCGAGTATATCGGAATAGTCAAGGGCGCGGCGGACGTCTTCAATATGAGGCTAGTCATACAGGGAGATCATGTCCTAAACAGCATAAGTAATCAGAAGTTGCGCAAGTGGGGTGCCAAGCACGCTAGCTGGTACGTAGATCGATTCCAGGTAGCAGCCGAAGGCCACATACTGTTTCACCTTCTCCACAACGTGTACGTACCAGAGGCACTTAGGCAGCGTACGATACGCAGTCTACGACCAGTCGTAGAGAATTGAGCCGGAGGCTCAGCCTCCAAGTCGATCCCCACACGATCGGCTTGAAAGCGCGGGCGGACGCGCGCTAGCTGAGCCTCCGGCAGCCTGTTAGGACCAGGTCGCTCCGCCATCGACTGAAGTCACGGCCCGGCTGTGTATCACCAGGCCGTCCTCGATCGCGTAGGTAACGTTACCTGGATGAGCGGGAGACTTGTTCGCCTTGACTCCAGCGGCCTCCCAGGTCTTGCCGTCGGTCGTAGTAACTGTACGACAGTGAACGGACGATCCGTCGATGGCGTACACGACTATACCTTCGTGAGGAGAAACCGCCGGGTCCTGCGGCGTGAATAGATCCGCCCAACTCTTCTTCGCTACGTCTATGTCGCAGCTCGCCTCGCCGCAGGTCACTACAGGATTAGATCCTGGTATTGGAGTACCTGCATTGGTGATATTGTCACCGTACTGAACATAGGCCCAGCTGTCGGTCTGAGCCAACAACTGCTGAGCCTCGTCGATACTCCAGCTGTAGTTAGCGACTCCGAACCGAACTAGGCTCATGTCGACGCCGCCGCTCGTCAGGGCCGCCTCTAGGGCCGCTATGTTATCATAGCCGACGTACAGCGTCGTCATGCAGTTGTGTACTGCCCTAGCCTTACAGGCCGATACAGCAGCGTCATAGGTACCGGCTAGACTCTCGATGTCGCCTACATCAGCTAGACGTGCAGCCAAGACCTCCTGGCCAGACGTCTGATCGATGAGGACGACGCCGCATCCTCCGTTCTTGAACCGAGCTATCTCGGACGCAGTCGCCTCGATGATAGACGAGCCCGTCGCATAGAGAGCAACGATCCCGCCCTTTACTACGGGGACCTTACTCGAGTTGGCTGCTATGACGTCTACGAATCCGGTAAAGTTAGTCACTGTCCGCCCTCTTTCTTCCGCCTTGAAATGCTTGTCCATTTGGGCCTGCGCGTCCGCCTGACGCAAGTGCCTTCCTGTCCTCCACTTACAGTCCGGGCAGCCGGCTCTAAAGAACAAGAGACCGGCATGCGCCATACCGTCGTATCTCACTTGACGATTTTTCCGTCAAGCGCCTTGATCGCATTCAGTACCTCAGTAATGCCCCCTTCCGTATGAGTATCTAGACGGTCGCACAGAAGTTCAGTATCCTCAAACGTCTTAGCAGCTCGAGCATCCGCCGCGATGCTCTGCAGGTTCTGCCCAACCATGATGACGCTCAGTAGGACTAGCTGCAGGAAGAAGGACGCGACCCACTGAACGATTCCGTAGGTCCCGCCCTTAATGGCCGTAGGCAGAGCCAGGCAGTCAAAGATCGCGAAGACGTATGCGCACCACATCGTGCCGACGATCTTCGTACAGAATATGGCCAAGGTCTTATTGACTTTATCCCACCAGTGCTCTGATGGTAGATGATCGAGGGTATGCTCATGGACAGGATGCCCGTGTCTAGTAAAGCCCCAGCGAGGCTTCTTATCCGGCATATGCCCGCCTTCTATTTATGGGATATTACTATTACTGACAGAACGATCGTGACCACCACCGACAGAAGCGCAACCCCGATAGCTATACTCGCTCTCAACTGCTGGGCTGTCGAGGACCGCTCCATCTGCTGTAGTACATCATTCTCGCGTCTATCAATTACTGCATTACTACTTCCAGAGTTAGAACCCTCACCACGGTCGATACGTTCCTTCAGTTCAGTGATACGGTCGGTCAGTGACTTTTCCAGGGTGGCGATCAGGGTGCCGATCTGGTCGATCTGCTTGGTGAACGAGGTCTCGCTCTTGGTAGCAGCGGTGGTGTTAGCGTCGTTCTGCTGCGCCACCGATTCCTTCTGCGCCAGCAGCGCCGCGTCCAGGGCTTCCTTACTGGCTTTCTTTTCCTGATCGCCTCGAGTATCACGTTCAGCAAACTGCAACTCGATGCCGCGGAACTTTTCCTCGTGCAGTTCTCGCAGGTGTGCTATCTCGGCCCGCGTCTCGGTCGGGATAGTACGTACCTCCTCGAAGGTCAGCCGGAGCTTTGCTTCCAGGGCGTTCAGCCTAGCCTCGATCAGACTCTGCAACGCATCGACCGCGGCGTCTCGAGATGGTCCAACTACGTCGAGAAGTCCCTTGACCTCACTGAACTCAGTTTTTACCGCACGGACCTCAGCTTCCAGACGAGTAGACAACAGCAGTCGTACCGACTCGATCTCCCGTCTGATCTCTTCGGTGGCATTGTCTAGCTCGCGTCGAAGCTGTTCTGTAGTTAGCTTAGTAGGGTCAGGAACAGGAACCCAGCCGCCTCCGGGAGTAGAGCCGGCTATCCGTCCTACGCCAGAATTATCCTGCCTAACAAAAAGCGTACTATCTTCCTCTGACATCTACTACGCCCCCACTAACAACGTACCAATAGCAATAACTGTACCGAGAACCCCTACGATCGAGAGCCAGTCACCCCAATACATGTCTCACACCCAGCTACCCTCGTACAAATAGTATGCAATTACATTGGCCTGCCAAGTACCGGATATGTAGCCCCCGATGGAACCAGTACCGCTCATGACAGATGCGCCGGGATACTTAACCGCCGCCAGTGTGGTCAAAGAGCCTGTACCAGAGATAGTTATAGTGCCCGGAACGTTCATTCCGAACATCGAGGTCATCGAGCCGGAGCCAGAGAAGATCGAAGACCCTCCGCCGGAGCCGCCTAGACCTCCAGTGGCAGTTATAGAGCCCGAGCCGCTAAGAGCTGCGTTACCCTTACCACCTAGTACGCCGTTGGCTGTTATCGATCCTGACCCATTCAGACCGCTGAACGGGTTGATCGCACCGCTACCATATACCCCGGCATTGTAGGCATCGTACAGCGTCTGATAATTAGTGACGGTCTGAGATGACCAGTTCTGTGGCATGCTCTGAGTATAGCCACCATTGTCGGCATTCGCCCAGAACACGATGTCAGCTAGGGGAGTAGTATCGATCGATACGCCGTTAGCGACTACCGTCGCGTCGGCCACCCACGCTGCGAGGTAGTCAATGACATAGGACATGAACGTGTTGGTATCAGTTGCGTTGTATCCTGGTTCAGGGTTAGACGCCGGAATAGGACCAAGCTCGAGGATACCAAGAGGCAGACTAAATGCAGACGCAAGCGTGGCCATGTTATCGAACGTACCCTGAGCGCCTCCGATCGATCCGGCTTCGTCTACGTAGATGTCAGTATAAACTTCGTCAATGTATCCTAGTGAACATGCAGCCCAACCGAGACCGGGCGCCGCAGCATTTCCGACAGCTGAAGCCCAGTGCCCATAACTGGAGTTAGCAGTATAGTTAGAAACGCAGAGAGGTACAGGCAAGTTATACGAACGTAGGACAGCCCCGTAGTAGCCCAGTGAGTTAGTACAGTCCAGGTTGTTAGAGGCCTGAGTTCCGTAGACGTTGAACTTACTCCACACTTCATGCCAGAGAACGATACGAAGATCTAGTCCACCCGCCTGACAAGACTGAATGAACGTACCCAGATTAGCGGCATCAGTAACTGCACCGGCTGCAGGAGTACCTCCCGCATTGTAAGTTCCATTGATACCATAGTGCGTAGGCTCGAAGTCAACCCAGACTCGACATACGCCTGCATAGGACGCCAGGCTTTGCGGAGCCGCAGACAGCGAGGCTGGTATACTGTCCTGAAAGAAAAGATGTAGAGTTCCACAGCCTGCAGGCGTCACTACGTCGTTCTCGAATGCGGTCAGAGACAGATCAGGATAGCCCGTACTTCCAGAGTTGGAAGAACCATCACCAAGAGCAGCCCCGACGTGGCGCACCCTCACGGTTAGGGGAAGTTGAATCGTCCCCTGCATCGTCCCCGTACCACTAAGGGCAGCTGCGCCGGTAAAGGAAGCCGCCTGGGATACGGCTACCAGCAGAGCGCCACCGTCGTCAGATTCAGAAAACGATCCAGCCTCAGCGCCAGTAGCACCCGCAGTAGCCTGCGTCTCGTAGGCGAAGATAGCTCCGACGTTTGCGCCGCCGGTAGAGCTATTAGTCTGACTAACCTGCGTGGTAAATCCTGAAGGTACCCCGATCGTAGGCACTGTACCCGAGGCGTTACGTATGCCGGCGAACCAGAGTAGGAGGTCTCCGTTATTCGTAGTCGTTACACCGTTAGCCGAGACAGCAGTGCCTGCCGTAGACAGGAGCTGCCCAGAAGACGTCGGCGTCGACGGATCGAAGGAAGCACCTGGCAAGTCTAGGACTATACCGGCCATACTGTGCGACACCGAGGCCGTTACGGTATAATCGCCCGAGTCGCTAGACAAAGTAACGTCTGCTGAGGTAGCGGTGCGATACAACAGCTGAGCTGAGCAGTTCTGTCCAGTAGCGGCAGTGACCGCAGTGAAACCGTCTCCAGTATCACTGAAGGTCATCCCGGCGACCTGAGAGACTACCCAGATCAGTATAAGATCACCGACTGTTACTCCTGACGGGACAGGAACGGAGACCGTCGTAGACGGAGTAGCTCCGGTACTAAATCCAAGAGCGTTTACAGCCACTGCGAATCACCCCCTAGCCTCCTATCTGGAAAGGAATTGTCTCAGCCCAAGCGTTACCTGCATTGTTGATAACGTAAAAGACAAACGTACCGCCAAGCGTCGGAAGCGCCCCACTGATCGATCCAATACCAGATAGACGCGCAGAGATTCCAAGCTTTACGGATATCGAAAGAGAGCCAGAACCTGTAAGAGTTGAGCCGACGGCATTGTACGGAGCTGCCGTCAAAGAGCCTGAGCCTGATAGAGTCGCGTACAGGTAGACTTGTGGAGTTATCGTACCGCTACCACTTAGCGTCAAGGTCAGACTGAGCTTGAAGGCTCCGGATATACTACCAGAGCCTGTCAGGCTGGATGCACCCGTAGGGTTAGTTCCCGCTACGAGCGTCCCGGAGCCGCTAAGAGGTACTGAGGCCGTAAACTTTCCGGCGCCAGCAAGAGACCCGCTCCCCGACAAGGAAACTGTGCCAGGAAGGGTTATCGCACCCGATATAGTTCCACTACCTGAGAGAGCTGCTGCGCCAGCGGTCCCCGCACTTGGTATGAAAGTCGCTACGATGGCAACGTAGTAGTCGCTATCAACGGACGTGCCGGAATAAGTGACCGCTCCGGCGGTAGTCGTGACTTGATAGCCGGCTATGGCGGAGCCGTCAGCCCAGACGTAGTCAGCGCCGTTTGTCCAAGGCGTACCTGGACCCGTTAGAGTATCGCCAGCACTGAACCGTCCGTGTCCGGTACAGCCTATAGCAAACTCTGACGCCTGAGTAAGCGTAGCCGTAGCGTTTGAAGTCCAGGTAGCAGTACCTGCACCGATCGGACCCTCTGAAGTCTTATCAAGAGTCGGAGCAGCGCCCATACCAGAGACTTCGACGCAGAACAGATATCCGTCGTTCAGGTTAGCGCCCGTAACGGCGACAGCCGTAGAGGAATTCTGAAGATCGGCGTCCATCCAGATGGCGCAGATAGCGTACGAGTCAGCGGCATCCGTAACGGCGTACTCGCTCGCAAAGTTGTCGGCTACACCGCCTAGAGTCATGCCGCTAATTGAAGGAGTAGCCCCTGCGCCGTTAGCGACGAACGCCACGAATAGAGTATTACCGACTGTAGTCGCCGTAGTCAGGTTACCAGAGAGCGCACCAGATATGACCTTGGTCTGAACGACCGAGATGGCCACGCGCTATCTCCCTGTCACTAAGACGCTGTCTGGATCCAAATGTCTCGGCCTATGGCACCGGATCCGCCGATCGTCGGAGCTATGGGCCCCACCCACATTACTACGGAAGCCGACGCAGGCCTACTCGGATAGGATCCGCTCCCGTACTGGATGATAGTCATCTTGTCTAGGGCGCCAAATCCCTGAGCAGCCACTGTGCCCCCTACGAGAAGATGTTCTGGTTAGCTAGATTGAACACGACGTCATTCACCATATTCGCGATATCGTTGATAAAGGCGATCTGGTCGCCCAGCAGTGCGTTGCCGCTGGGCGTAGGCATGCTACCTGAGATAGTACCGGGCGAAGCTCCTGGCGTAGCCTCTCCGCCCTGAACTACGATAGTGTTCGTCGTCATGACGCCAGCGTTAGAGACGCCTGCAGTATGCGCTGTTCCGCCAACTGAGATATCAGCCGTAGTAGAAGCGGTCTCAGCCGCTACCGTACCTGTCGGAGCGGACACTCCGCCGGTATGCACGGTTCCAGTATTGAGGATATCACCAGCGGCACCTGCTCCAGCGCCGCCGACGGATACATAGCCGGTGACGATATGGTTAGAGTTTACCGTCAACGAGCCAGTCAACGTTCCACCCGTAAGGGGCAACGCGTTGTTAGCGGTCTCAGTTACAGCAGCTATCTGGGTCGAGTGCTGCTCTAGTGTAATGCCATTCACGACAAGCGCCGAATTGGCCTGTACGACCTGATTCTGAAGGTACTTGATCTGCGAATTGTGACTCCTGATCGTAGCGCCTAGCCTCTTGTCTAGAGTGACTGGAAACACTGTAGCAAGGGCGGTGACGCAATACAGGAAAGCGCAGATGCAGGCTAGGATCACGTAAGAGAGCAGATAAGAGCTCATGACGGTAGCGTCTCCCCTGCAGCCACGACGGCGGATATCTGAGCTAGAGAACCGAGCTGTACACTAGTCTGATCGACCTGTTGGCCCTGAGACTGCGGCTGCAGTGTCCAACCCACGACTCTACCCGAATATTGCAGACCCGGCGGGCCCGGAATTTCGAACTGACCAGAAGCTGACGGGTGCATAGGTGAAGTTGCTACGAAGTAACACCCATCGCCCAGGCTGATCTGGTTCACCTTAGGGTGCTGATCGGCGCCTAGAATCACGACGGGGGTATCCTGCGACCCGGTTAGAGATGGGAGAATGCCGTTCGCGTAAGCGTTGATCTGGCCCTGAGATAGAATTACAGCACTTCCAGGATAAGTAACGACAGTCTCTAGAAGTGGATAGCCGTTGCCCAGGTCCACCAGGTCCTCGCCTGCCGGAGGTATACTCTGCCAACCGTCGGCCGGAGGGTTGGCTAGATCCATGAAGATGTCATCCCAGTTGAACTGTATGGTATCTCCGGGGACGCCTACGGCGTAGATGAAGAGCTGCGCAAACGCAGCAGCAGCCGGAGCAGTAGCTGCCAGAGACAGTTCTGTACCCGTGGCGGCTACTAGGGCCTCAGCTGCGCCGAGGACCTGACCGATCTGAGTGCCGTGAGAG
>Ga0209333_1001450_pt1 | contig 11564 bp, 7 predicted proteins | sample BlaSpr_A8_OM2_O3_FD_187982 | JGI IMG/M metagenome (GOLD analysis project Ga0209333, IMG submission 187982) | Forest soil microbial communities from Thunder Bay, Ontario, Canada - Black Spruce, Ontario site 2_A8_OM2_O3 (SPAdes) (version 2) | ecosystem: Environmental > Terrestrial > Soil > Boreal...
GCCCCCGTAGCCATCCGCGACAAGCTGGCGGGCGCCGTATCTATTCCGATCGTCGACACGCATATCCATCTCTTCGATACGGCTCGTCCGCAAGGCGTGCCGTGGCCCGACAAGAGCGATCCCATACTCTATAAGCCGGCACTGCCCGCGAGATATCGTAAGATAACCGAGAGTCTGGGTATCGTAGGCGCCATCGAAATCGAATGCAGTCCCTGGCTGGACGATAATCAATGGGTCTTGGACGTCGCCGCCAAAGACTCGATTATCGTGGGTACTATTGGAGACCTGGAGCCCGGCCATCCTGAGTTCCGGGCCCAGTTGGACCGTTTCGCGCGCAACCCGCTGTTTCGAGGCATACGGTATGGCAATTTGTGGGGCCGGGATCTGGGCGCGGGATTGCAGAAGCCCGAATTCATCGCCGGACTACAGGCCCTGGCGAACGCCGGGCTGACGCTGGATACCGCCAATCCTACACCGGCGCTCGTAGCGGATGTGGCGCGGCTGACCGATCGCGTTCCCAATCTGCCCGTGGTCATGGATCATCTGCCGGAGCTTGACCCTTTCACCGCCAACATCGCCAACATGCGGGAACTGGCCAAAAGGCCGCAGGTTTACGTCAAGATATCCGGAGTACTGCGCCGCGTGGCGGGCCGGGTCCCCCTCGATATGGAATTCTACAAGGACAGGCTCGATGCAATCTGGGACATCTTCGGCGCGGACCGCCTGATGTATGGCAGTGACTGGCCGAACAGCGACCCGCTGGGGACTTACCCGCAGGTCTTGAGGATCGTGGAGGAGTACTTTCATGCGAAGGGGACGGCGGCTGCCGAGAAGTATTTCTGGCGGAATTCCATCGCGGCGTACCATTGGATCAAACGGGATGTGCGTCAACCTGGGCCGGCTTGATCTGTGGGGCAGGTTCGCAACCCGCGGGCCGATTGCCGATCGGCATTGTCATCGTTTCTACTACAAGCTAGCGGCCCTGTGTCTTTGCCTAACTCCCCTGTGGACCAGTTGCAGCCGGAGCCTGCCCCCGGATATTACGGCGGATATTGCAGGCATTCGCGCCATCGACAATCATGCGCACCCGGTGCGCGTAACCGGACCGGGAGAACAGGACCGGGAATTCGACGCACTGCCGGTCGATAATATGGAGCCTTCGTCCGATCCGGTCTATTTGAGGCCCGGGGCGCCAGGCATCCTGGAAGCCTGGCGCTCTCTCTTCGCATACCCTTACCACGACATGCGCCCTGCACACGCGCGCGAACTACAGCCCCTAAGACGGCGCGCTCTGGAGCGCGCAGGCGACGCCTATCCCGCCTGGGTGCTGGATCGAATGGGAGTAGAAGTAATGCTCGCCAATAGGGTACGCATGGGGCGAGGCATCCAACCGCCCCGTTTCCGCTGGGTACCCTATGCCGACGCGCTGTTGTTTCCGCTGGACAACTCGCAACTGGCAGCCCGCAACTCCGATCGCAAGGCCTTCTTCGCGGACGAAGACCTGCTATTGCGGAGCTACTTGAAAGATGCGGGACTGAGCGGCCCGCCAGCCGCCCTGGACGAGTATCTTACGCGCGTAGTGACACCCACGCTCGAGCGCCACAGGCAGGGCGGAGCCGTGGCTGAGAAGTTTGAGGCAGCGTATTTGCGCTCGCTCGAATTCGAGCCGGTAGATCGCGCCGCGGCGGCCAAAGTATACGCGCAGTATCGCACCAAGGGCGCGCCGCCGGACGGCCAATACAAGCTGCTGCAAGATTGCATCTTCCGGCACATCGCGGCGGAGTGCGGACGCCTGGGCATGGCCGTGCACATACACACCATGGCGGGCGCCGGCAGCTACTTCGAGGTGCGCGGCGCGGACCCGCTGCTGCTCGAATCCGTCCTCAACGATCCGGCGCTGCGCAGGACCAACTTCGTGATGCTCCACGGCGGCTGGCCGTTCACCCGCGAAATCACGGCGCTGCTGGAAAAGCCCAACGCCTATCTGGATTATTCGGCGCAGTCGCTGCTGTTGCCGCCAGACACACTGGCCGCCACGCTCCGCGAATGGCTGGAATTCGTCCCGGAGAAGGTGATGTTCGCCACGGATGCCTATCCCTACTCGGATGAAATGGGATGGGAGGAATCCGGCTGGATCGCCGCCGGCAGAGCGCGCCAGGCGCTGACGATCGCGCTGAACGCCATGATTCGGGACGGAGAGATCTCGCGCGGCCGGGCGCTCGAACTGGCCAACCTGGTGCTGCGCGGCAATGCCCGCAGACTGTACGGGCTGTAGGTGGGACATGCCGGGAGGCGCCGCGCGCCGGTACCCTGGCCTGCCCGCCGCGCCGTAGTATACTGGCTTGACCACTATGCCAGAAGCTTTCGACATGCGGCTGATCCAGCGCGGCGCGCGCTTGCGCCGTTCGCCTTTCTTCGAAGCCACGCTGCATTATGGCTGCCGCGCCTACACCATTTATAACCACATGTTCCTGCCCAGCTACTATGACGATCCGGTCAACGAGTACTGGCATCTGTTGAACGAGGTGACCCTGTGGGACGTTTCCGTGGAGCGGAACACCGAAATCACCGGCCCGGACGCCCTCCGTTTCACCAGCCTGCTGACGCCGCGCGATCTGAGCAAGTGCCGCGTGGGGCAAGGCAAATATGTGTTGATCACCACCGAAGACGGCGGCATCGTCAACGATCCCGTGCTGTTGCGTCTGGGCGAGCAGCACTTCTGGCTGGCCGGCGCGGATAGCGATCTGCTGCTCTATGCCAAGGGGCTGGCAGTCCATTCCGGCATGCAGGTGACTATCCGCGAACCGGATGTTTCCCCGCTGCAAGTACAGGGGCCCAAGTCGAAGCAGGTAATGCAAGCGCTGTTCGGGGACAAGGTGCTGGCCTTGCGCTATTACTATTTCTTGGAGACGGATCTGGACGGGATTCCGGTGGTGGTGACGCGTACCGGGTGGACCAGTGAGGTCGGCTACGAAGTCTATCTGCGGGATGGCAGCCGGGGCGACGAGTTGTGGGAACGCATCATGCGGGCGGGGCGTCCTTTCAATATCCGGCCTACGGGGCCGAGCGACATTCGCCGCATCGAAGGCGGCATTCTGAACCATGGCGTGGATATGACGCTGGATACCAATCCGTATGAACTCGGCCTCGACCGGCTGGTGGATTTGGACAAAGATACCGAGTTTCTGGGCCGCGAGGCGCTGCGGCGGGTGCGTGCGGAAGGCGTGAAAAGGCGTCTGGTTGGGGTAGAGATTGCCGGCGCCCCGATCGAGTTCAACATGACCCGTTGGCCCGTGCGCAAGGGCGGCGAGACAGTGGGGCGGGTGACCTCGGCCATCTATTCGCCGCGGCTGAAGGAGAACATTGGCTACTCGATGGTGCCGGTGGCGCTCGCGGCCTTGGGCACGGAGTTGGAAGTTGAGACGCCCGCTGGCGCGGTCCGTGCAGTGGTTGTGCCGATGCCCTTCGTGGACCCCGGAAAGACGATTCCGAAGTCATAGATTGCTCCGCAAGATGAGTTGCTTCCGATGGCTTTCGCTGCTTGCAACCAGCGCGGGTCTGTGTCTGGCTGCCGAACCCCCTTCGGTCATTCTGATTTCAATCGACACGCTGCGCGCCGACCACTTGAGCGCATACGGCTACCGGCGCATCCGCACTCCCAACATCGATTCGTTCGCCCAGCGGGGCACCCTGCTCAGTAACATCGAATCGCAGGTTCCGCTCACTCTTCCCTCGCATACATCGCTGTTCACATCCACATACCCATTTGAGAACCAGATTGAAGAAAACGCGGAGCGCGTGCCGCCGGGGCGAGTCACTCTGGCATCCGTGTTGAAGTCGCATGGGTACAAGACGGCGGCCTTCATCGGCAGCGTTTTCCTGGAGAGCGAGATGGGCCTGGACCAGGGCTTCGACGTTTACGACAGCCCGTTTCATTTCGAGGCCTTCTCGCCCATATCCGGCTCGATGTTCTTCGGCGGGGCGAGCCGCAACCAGTACGCAGTCAGAGACCGGCGCGATGGCGCCTTGGTGCTAGGCGCGGCGCGCCGCTGGCTGGCGGCCAACCGCGATGCGAGCGTCTTTGTTTTTGCGCACCTGTTCGACCTGCACAAGCCTTACATACGCGGCGGATACGATGCGGAACTGGCGTACACCGACCGGATCCTGGGCGCGTTCAAGCAGTCCCTCATCCAAAGCGGCTGGTGGCAGCGGTCGTTGGTGGTGCTGCTGTCGGACCACGGAGAAAGTCTGGGCGAGCACGGCGAAGACAGCCACGGCTACTTCATCTATGAAAGCACCCTGCGGGTTCCGCTGATCATGCACTGGCCCGACGGGGCCGCAGACCGGCATGCGCGCGACGAGCGGCCCGGCGCGTTGATGGACGTGGCGCCCACCGTGCTGGACTGTCTGCGCATCGCCGCGCCGCCCTCGTTCGAAGGGCGCAGCCTACTGGATGGGAGCGCCCCGCGCGGCGTGTACAGCGAGAGCCTCTACGCATACGACGGCTTCGGGTGGGCGCCGCTACGCAGCCTGCGCGATGGCGCGTATAAATATATCGATGCACCCGGCCCGGAACTATACAACCTGTCCGCCGACCCGCACGAGCGGATCAACCTGAATGCCAAAGATCCGGCTCGCGCCCGCGAGCTTAAGAGCGAGCTGCGAAAGCTGTTGGCCAGCCACGCTCCCAAACAGCCTGCCTCGCCCGCCGCCATCTCTCCCCGGACGCGTGCGCTGCTGGCTTCGTTAGGCTATCTCTCCGGCGGCCCGCGCCAAGCGGCGCCCGGCGCGATGCCCGATCCGAAGGACCGCTTGGCGGAATACCGGCTCTATGAAGGCGCGCAGTCTTCGCTATACAGCCGTCGCCTGGAAGAGGCCGCCGCCACCTTCCGCCAGATTCTGGCGCGCGATCCGAAAAACACGCTGGCGCGGCGCGACCTGGGCGGAACCTACGTCGAGCAGCACCTGTATGGCAAAGCGCGCGAGTGTTTCGAACAGGTAGTCGCCTCCGCGCCCGACGACTACATGGCACAGTTCGAACTCGGTATTGCCGATAAACGCCTCGGACTTATAAAGGAGGCGCTGGAGCACCTGCAAGCGGCATGTAAAGTCGCTCCCGAGGCGGAACAGTGCCGCCGCGAGTTGGACGCACTCGGAAAAGATTTACCGTCGCGCTAATGGGATCACAAACTTGTGCGCCGTGTGCGTGTCAGAGAAGCGCGCGATCTTAGTGTCCACGAGGCCAGCTTGCCGGCCGGCTTCCAAAACGCCGATTTCCGTGATCTCCATCCTGCCCTTGGGATACACTACCCAGATCGCGCCGTTGCGCTTGATCGACTTTTCGAGGGAGCGCAGCCTGGCCAAATCCTTTTCCGCCTTGGCTCCAAAGAAGATCAGGTCCGATTCCCTGGCTGGCTTGCCTTCCGCAATGTCGCTGGTGCGGCCCTCCAGATCGACAGCGATTCCAATTAGCGAGATGCGCATGCCCGGCTTCACATCCAGCTTGTCGGCGAGTGTACGCGGATTGCGGATCCTGTGAGCCCACTTTTCGGCCTGCGCGCCGAGGTTGAAGGCGGCCGTGCCCGCGGGGGATGTGACGCGCAGCACGCCGTCAGCGGCCTCCAACGACTGGATACTCTTCAGCGGAATCGACAGCCGGAAATCGCCGCGGAAGATCAAGTCGTCGGTTTCGAGGAGGGCTTTTCCAGTCGATATCTTGCCGCCGAAGCGGGCTTCACACTTGGCTTCCTGTCCCATTGAGGTATCAGTTTAACAGACCGGGCGCCTGCGCTCACGGCTTCGTAACGTCGATCAAATTGTCGTCCGCGTTGCGGTCGATCAGCTTGTTGTAAGGATCGATACCTGCCCGCGTGGGCGGCTTGTCGACAATAATCTCGAACGTCTGGGTAGGCCGCGTGAGCCACTCCTTCTTCAGGTATAGCGGTTTCTCTTCATCCTTCTTGCCGCTGAAGACGCCGATGTCGATGAGGTCGTGCAGGGGCATGGGGGACTCGTTGCCGCTGCCATCCGACTGCAACTTGCGTACCTGGACGTTGAGGGTGACTTTGTATTTGTGGTCCGGTGTGGGCATGACAGTCGCGGAGACTGCCTTGTTGTCATAAAGCACAATGTTCTCGAACGCGTCGGTGATGAAGTATTGCAGATCGGCCGGAGTTTGGGCGCGCAGCGCGGCGACGAACTGCCGCGTGTCGGGGTATGGGCCGGACCGGGAGTCGTTGGCGTTGGCGTAGCGGTACTGCATCAGGAAATTGTGCAAAGCCAGGTTGAGTTTGTCTTCGCCGATGTAATCGCCGAGGGTGTACATCACCTGGCCACCCTTCTGGTACCAGACATACGGCTCGTTTTGGACCAATACAACGGGACGCTCGCGGCGGATTTCACCGGCGCGTCCACGCAGGTATCTGTCGAGCTCGTGCTTCAGGAAGCGGTGCATGTTGTCGCGGCCGTACTTCTGTTGCATCACCATCAGGGCGGAGTATTCCGCAAGCGTCTCGGCCAGCATGTTGGAGCCTTCGACATGGCCGCCAATAAGCTGGTGCGCCCACCATTGATGGCCGAGTTCATGCGCTGTGACGAAGTAGGCGAAGTCGATATCCTTGGGCTTCTCGACACGATCGATAAACCCGATGCCTTCCGAGAACGGGATGGTATTCGGAAACGACTGCGCGAACGTGCGGTAGCGCGGAAACTCAAGGATGCGGTACTGGCGGTATTGGAAAGGACTGAAATTCTTTTCGAAATAGGACAGTCCCGCTTTGGACGCCTCGATCATGTCGTCGACGTCGTAAGGGTGCGCGGGGCTATGGTAGACCTCGATCGCGATGGGACTGGCTACGCCCTGGTACATTTCACGTTTTACGTCGTAGCGGGCGGAGACATAGGAGAAGAAGTCGAGGGTCTTGACGTTGCCCATGTCGTATGTGAAGTAGTGCCGGCCATTGGCGTACCAGTCGCGGGTGAGATAGCCGGGCGAAAGCGCGATCTGGTCGTTGGATGTGCTTACAGTCGTGCGGAAGCTCATCCAGTCGGAATGCAGGGTGAAGAGGTTGGTGGCGGAGCCGGCGGGATCGCCGCGGCGCGGGAGCAGTTCCTGATCGGGCAGGTGCTCTTCGCGGCGGCGGCGGGGGTCGTCGATTTCGATGTTCGTATCGTAGCCGATGGTCGGAAAGTAGCTAGTATCGAAGAAAGTGCCGGAATAGGCGAACTCGGGGCGCTCGTTGCCGTCCTTGAAACCGCGGCTGGTGTGGCCGGTGCGGAAGGTGAGGTTTACCGTGTCGGCCGGAGCGAGGGGAGTGTCGAGCCGATAGATAGTGTAGAGAGCCCGAGGGCTGCTGGAGACGACATGGAACGGGCGGTCGAAGCGCAGGTCCGAGATCGACTGCCATTGGTTCGTGATGTGGATCTGGCCGATCGGCTGCCCAGTCTTGTTCTGCAGGACGAAGTGGCCGGTACCGGAGAAGGATCGGCGTTCCGGAAAAATATCGATGTTGGCGTCGACGGCGATAACCTTGGGCTCGGGCAGCTTCTCGTACTTCTTGAAGTCCCGCTCGTAAGCGGCTTGGATGTCCCGGCGATCCTTGGCGGTAAGGTACTCGTTGAGCACGTGACCGTTGTAGAAGTACCACCCGCCGCTGCCGATGGCTGCGATGAGGAAGAGCGCTGCAGCGGGGATCAGACGCGGCGCGCGCTGCACGGCCAGGCGGAAGCGCGCAGGCCAAGCGTCGTCCGATCCGCGGCGGGCTAGCGCGATGGAGGCCGTGGCCAGCAAGCACGAGACAGCCAGCCAATATGCGATGGACCAGAAGAGCGCGGGCACGAAATGGCCGTAGCCGTTCATATCCGAGTAAGTGTAGGGCGGCGTGTTGCCGAAGAGATAAAGGGTGTTTTCCCACCCAAAGCTGAATAGGATGGGCACCAGGACGAAGATGCCGACGACGATGCCATGGCCAATGAACTTATTGGAGACCACCGTCTGGATAAAGAGCGCCAGCAGGACAGCGGTGAGCACCTGCGGAAAAGTGACTACATATAGCTCCTTGGCATACTGCAGTAGCTCATAGTTGTAATAGCCGGCGATGGTCTGCATGAAGATGCCGCATAGGCCTGCCACCGTGAGCAGGATGACCTCCACAAAGCAGAGGGCGAAGAATTTGGAGAACCAGTCGGTGGTCTCGGAGATGGGCAGCGCGTCATGGATGCCGGAGAAGTGTGTGTCGCGCTCGCGCCAGATAAGCTCCGCGGCGTAGAGCGCGGCGACGATGAAAAAGAATAGCTCGGCGCCGCCTTCCACGGCTTGCAGCATCAGGTAGGTCACCGGCCAGACGTTCTGATCCGCAACATGGCCCGCGTAGTGGCCGTTGTTCAAAGCGATGCCGGCCATCAGAATGACGATGCCCCAGAAAGGGACTTCGTGCAGGATAGTGGAGATGCGCAGCCGGGTTAGCGACACGAGTTGCGCCCAGGTGGTTCCGGCGCCGAAGACCTGGTGTACCGTGGGCAGTTTCGCGGCCACCAAGCTTCGCCGTGCCACGGCGGTGAGATCCTGCTCGCGCGCCAGCGCGGCGCGTTTGCCGCTGGAGCGGGCCGTCAGCGCCTCAACCGACATCGGGAATAGCTTCCAAAGCACGATTAGCGAGAGCAGGCCGACGGATCCCCACAGCAGGCGGTTATACAGGAAAACGCCGTCCGCGGAGTGCGGCGACCAGGAGTACAGCAGTGTGTTGCGCTCGACAACGGTCCAGTAGCGCGTGATGGCGTCGTGGTAGAGGAAACCGACAGGATCGAAAATGCCGGACCAGAAGTGCTCGAGCGAGCGCGTGGCGTTGAAAATAGTAAGGCCGAGAAGATACAGCATGAAGATGGCCGCGCCTTGCAGGTACACGATGAAGATCTTGCGCGATAAGGCGGCGACTAGAAAGAAGAGCGACCCCAGGAAGAAAATCTGGAATACCACGACGGAAAAGAACGGCTGCAGATACCAGGACAGGTGATTCGGGCCGATGCGTGCGTGGTCGGCCCAAGGGGCCAAGGTGCCGAAAAACTCGCCAAAGAGCAGACCGGAGAATGCGAAGACGGTGGCCGCGAAAGACCCGGCCCAGCGTCCGCCGAGGTAAGCAAACTTTGAAATAGGCTTCGTAAACAGGATCTGGATGGTATCCCGCTGGAAATCGCGCAGGATCGAAGTTCCAAAGATCGCGGCAATGACGATGATGCCGAAGAAGCTGATGCCAATGTCGTTATAGATGTTGGCAAAGGGGCCGTTGAGCAGCACCTTGCCGTTGGAATTGCCGATGGGGCCGAAGTTCTCGCTGGCGATGTCCAAAAAGCTGAAAGCGAACCAGACCGCGAAGTAAATGTACGTCGAAAGGCTCTTAAACCGGAACTTAAGCTCGAAGGTGAAGAATTCCCAGAACATGTTCATTTGGCCTGTCTTCTTTCCGACTTAGTTTACCGACTGACGGGCGAGTTTGACGAAGTAGACGTCTTCCAGGCTGGAGTCGACTGGACGAAAGCCATCGCCTGGACTGGAGTCGGCGTAAACGCGAACCTCGTGCAAGCCGCCGACCAGGTGCGTGGAAACCACATTGAAGCTGGTTTCGAGAGCGCGCAGCTCGTCGTCGGTGGCCACCACCTTCGACCAGATCTTTCCGCGCAGGGATTCGAGCGCGTCGGCGGGCGCGCCTTCGACCAACAGCTCTCCGTTCGAGATGATGGCCATGCGGGGACAGAGTTCGCGCACGTCTTCCACGATGTGCGTGGAAAGGATGACAGTGACGTTGGAACCGATGGAGCTGAGCAGGTTGAGGAAGCGGTTGCGCTCCGCGGGGTCCAGGCCGGCGGTAGGTTCGTCGACGATGATCAGCTTCGGGTTTGCGAGCAGTGCCTGCGCAATGCCGAAGCGCTGCTTCATACCGCCGGAATAGGTGCTCAGCGACTTCTTGCGCACATCCCACAGGTTGGTCTGTTGCAGGATGCTCTCCACCATTTGCTTGCGCTCGGTCTTGTTGACCACGCCTTTCATGACGGCCAGGTGTTGCAGCAGGTCTATGGCGGAGATCTTCGGGTATACGCCGAACTCCTGCGGCAGATAGCCCAGGATCTTGCGCACTTCGTCCTTTTGCGTGAGCACGTTCAGGCCGTCGAGATCGATTGAGCCGGAGTCGGGGTCCTGGAGGGTAGCCACCGTGCGCATGAGCGAGCTCTTGCCCGCGCCATTCGGACCCAAAAGGCCGAACATGAGGTTGCCGATAGTGAGCGAAAGGTTCTTCAGCGCCTTTACGCCGTTGGGATACGTCTTGGACAGACCGGTGATCGTTAACGCCAAGGGAACTCCTATTTGTGGGCAGGCTCCCGGCCTGCGGAGGCCTCTCAGGCCGCCCTGGCCCAAATTTGCTGGAATCTTATGATGATAATACGGCCTGCGGCGGCGCGGGGTTCCAGGTGGTTGACGAGCTAACGGCGGATTGTAATCAAACCTGGGGCGTCTCGAACATGGCGTTGATTTCCCGATAGCTAACCGCCTCGCCCGCGAAGGTGAAAGTGCCGTGCTCCAGCATCTCCTGCGCCGCGCGCAGGAATGCGCCTAGGGCGGCGCGGGAAAGCGCACTGCCGACGCTGACGCGCCTGACGCCCATCGCCGAAAGGTCCGCCAGACTCAATTGCACACCTTGCAGTCCCATGACCACGTTGACCGGCCGATCCACGGAGGAAACCACGGCGGCGATATCGCCCTTGCTGGTAAGGCCCGGCGCATAGAGCACATCCGCGCCCGCCGCCTGATAGGCCTGCAACCGCTCGATGGTGTCTCTAAGGTCGGGCCGGCCCGCCAGGTAATTCTCGGCGCGCGCCGTGAGGGTGAATGGAAAGGGCAGCGCGCGCGCCGCCTCCGCCGCCGCGCGGATTCGATCGGCTGCATACGCCCGCTCATAAATGGGACGGCCTGGCTGCCGGGACATATCTTCGATGCTTCCGCCTACGGCTCCCGCGGTCGCCGCCATCCAAATGGTTTCCGCCACGATCTCCGGATCGTCTCCAAAACCGTTTTCAAGATCGGCGCTGACAGGCAGGCCAGTGGCGCCGGCGATCGCCGACACGTGCGCCAGCACCTCGCCGCGGTCCATGGTGTTGTCCGGCAGCCCCGCCGAAAATGCACAACCGGCGCTGGTGGTGGCCTGCGCCTCAAAGCCCAGGTGCACCAGCAGACGCGCCGTACCTGCGTCCCACGGATTGGGGATGATGAACGCGCCCTCGCGCGCATGGCCCTCGCCGAAATCCCTCTGCGCACTTTTCTTGAACAGCCGCTCATTCCCTGCGAAGCCGACGAGATCACCCGCCTCATTGTGGATACCCACGACCCACAGGCTTTCGCCTCCATCAACTCCCTCACCGTCGGCGAGTTCCGCGAATGGCTGCTCACGCCTGAAACCGACACTGAGATCCTGACGAACTCCGCGCCCGGCATAACACCCGAGATGGCAGCGGCCGTTTCAAAATTGATGCGTAATCAGGACCTGATTCTCGCCGCGCAAAAATGCCGCGTCGTC
>Ga0209333_1001454_pt1 | contig 11546 bp, 7 predicted proteins | sample BlaSpr_A8_OM2_O3_FD_187982 | JGI IMG/M metagenome (GOLD analysis project Ga0209333, IMG submission 187982) | Forest soil microbial communities from Thunder Bay, Ontario, Canada - Black Spruce, Ontario site 2_A8_OM2_O3 (SPAdes) (version 2) | ecosystem: Environmental > Terrestrial > Soil > Boreal...
AGGGTGCGGGTGCCCGGAAGGACCGACGATGGCAACCGGTCAAGAGCTGATCACCCAGGCGGTGCAGGACTGCTTCGGGGGCTGGTATGACGCCGACGTCGTCCGCTCGGCTCCCTGCCGGGAGTACCTATATCTGGTCAGGACCGGCGACGGGTGGAAGATAGCGGACGCGCTGTGGCTGCCGCAGTGAACCAGGTGGCGCAGAAAACGGCGGCGCGCACGGCCGCGGAGGAGGCGCTGCTGGACGCGGCGGAGCGGCTGCTGGCCGACGTCGGTTACGCGGGTATCACGACCCGGCGGCTCGCGGAGGAGGCGGGCATCAACAACGGCCTGGTCCACTACTACTTCGGCTCGAACGAGAACCTGCTGGTGCACGCGCTGGAACGGTTCACCGGCCGGCTGATCGCCCGGCAGCGGGAGCTGTATGCCGGCGATCTGCCGTTCGCGGACAAGTGGCGCACCGCGATGCGCTACCTGGTCAGCGAGGACGTCAGCTACCAGAAGATCTGGCTGGAGCTGCAGGCGCTGGCCTGGAACAACCCTGACATCTCCGCGCGGCTGGCGCGGGTGAACGCCGAGTGGCGGGCGGTGCTGACCGAGGCGTTCGAACAGCCCCGCCGCGAGCTAGGCATCGGCCTGCCGCTGGATGCGCTGGTCTCGCTGGTGATGACGTTCAACATCGGCATCATCGTCGAGCGGCTGGGCGGCATCGACACCGGGCACCGCGAACTGCTGGATTGGATCGACCAATGGATATCCCGGTGACTGAGCCTGCCCGCGAGCAGTCGCGAGCGCGGTACCCCGACAGCTCTGGCTACACCAAGCGCGACGGAGTACGTCTCTACTACGAGGTCTACGGTTCCGGAGAGCCGACCGTCTTCCTGCTGCCGACGTGGTCGATCATCCACTCACGGCACTGGAAGATGCAGATCCCCTACCTGGCCCGGCACTGCCGCGTTCTCACCTTCGACGGCCGCGGCAACGGCCGCTCCGACCGTCCGCCGGCCGGATACGGGGAAGACGAGTTCGCCGCCGATGCCCTGGCAGTGATGGACGCCACCGCGACCGAGCGCGCGGTGATCGTCTCGCTCTCGGTCGGCGCGCAGCGCGCCCTCATCCTGGCGGCTGAGCACCCGGATCGCGTGGCCGGGGCCGTGTTCATCTGCCCGGCCGTGCCGTTGGCCTCGCCGCCGGAGGACCGCACGCGTTACCCGTGGGATGAGGTGCTGCCCACTGAGGAGGGCTGGGCGAAAGACAACCTCTACTACTGGCTGCGGGATTACCGCGGCTTCCTGGAGTTCTTCTTCTCCCAGATGTTCACCGAGCCGCACTCGACCAAGCCGACCGAAGACTGCATCGGCTGGGGCCTGGAGACCACCGCTGAGACGCTCGTCGCGACGGAGATCGGTAACGGCCTGGACGAGCCGGCCGCGCGCGAGCTGTGCGGCCGGGTTCGCTGCCCGGTGCTGGTGATCCAGGGAACCGCGGACGCGATCACCGGGCCCGGCCGCGGGATCGCGCTCGCCGCGGAGACCGGCGGCGATCTCGTGCTGCTCGAGGGCTCCGGCCACGGCCCGCACGTCCGTGACCCGGTCAAGGTGAACCTGCTCCTGCGTGACTTCGCGGCCCCGCCGCCGGCGCCGCGCCGCTGGGTGCGGGGCAGGGCGCGCCGCAAGCGGGCGCTCTACATCAGCTCGCCGATCGGCCTCGGTCACGCGCGCCGGGACGTGGCGATCGCGGCGGAGTTGCGCAAGCTGCATCCCGGCCTGGAGATCGACTGGCTCGCCCAGCATCCGGTCACCAGGGTGCTGGAAGAGCGCGGTGAGCGCGTCCACCCGGCCAGCGCGCACCTGGCGAGTGAGTCCGGGCACATCGAGTCCGAGTCGGCCGAACACGACCTGCACTGCTTCCAGGCCATCCGGCGGATGGATGAGATCCTGCTGGCCAACTTCATGGTCTTCCACGACCTGGCCCGCGAGGAGGACTACGACCTGTGGATCGGCGACGAATCCTGGGAACTCGATTACTACCTGCACGAGAACCCGGAGCAAAAGACCGCCGCCTACGCCTGGCTGACCGACTTCGTCGGCTGGCTGCCCATGCCCGACGGCGGCCCGCGCGAGGCGTTCGTCACCGCCGACTACAACGCCGAGATGATCGAGCACATCGCCCGCTACCCGCGCGTCCGCGACCGCGCCATCTTCGTCGGCGACCCCGACGACATCGTCCCGGACACCTTCGGCCCCGGCCTGCCGCCGATCCGCGAGTGGACCGAACAGCACTACGACTTCGCCGGGTACGTCACCGGCTTCGACCCGCGCCAGCTCGGCGACCGGCAAGCACTCGGCTACCGCGACGACGAGCGCGTCTGCATCGTGACCGTGGGCGGCTCGGGAGTCGGCGGCCACCTGCTGCGGCGGGTCATCGCCGCCTTCCCCGAAGCCAAGGACCGCGTGCCCGATCTCCGGATGATCGTGGTAGCAGGCCCGCGGATCGACCCCGCCAGCCTGCCGGCCCACGACGGGCTGGAGATCCGCCCGTACGTCCACGAGCTCTACCGCCACCTGGCCGCCTGCGACCTCGCCGTCGTCCAGGGCGGGCTGACGACCACGATGGAACTGACCGCCAGCCGGCGGCCGTTCCTGTACTTCCCGCTCCGCCGCCACTTCGAGCAGAACTTCCACGTCCGCCACCGGCTCGACCGCTACGGCGCCGGGCGGTGCATGGACTACCAGACCGCCGAACCTGCCGACATCGCCGCCGCGATCGCCAGCCACATCGGCCACCACGTCGACTACCGCCCGGTCGCCACCGACGGCGCCGCCCGGGCAGCGTCAATGCTCGCCAGCCTCCTCTAGCGAGAAGCAAGCCATAACCCCAGGAACCTTAATGTCCCAGAACGGGATAATCTGCGCACGCTCATGGCAAATGATTGACACGCTGGTCCAGCGCGCAGAGTAAGCGATCTGCGCTGCTGTCGATCTTTTAATGCGGGTCGGCAGTGACGCTGGGTCACCTCGCCACCTATGGGCTCCAAGTTCTTGGCAGGTGCGTCGGCTGGCAGCCGGAGCGCTCGCCGCAGCCCCACAGAATCCCCACAAGTCCGGGGTGCGGGTGGTTCCCCACAGCAAGCCCACAGACGAAACGGGATTATGCGGTACACGATGGCACGGCTGGTAGCATAAATAAGAACCTTCTGACCAGTGCCAATGCAGGTAAGAATGGTCAGCGGTGTTTCGCCTGATCATGGTTTCGGGCTGATAGAACCCCTGAAAAGCGGAAGGTCGGCGGTTCGACCACGCCCCTGACCGCCAACCAAACATTGTTGCTTCGATAGTCCTCTGACCTGCGCATATGTTAGGCGTATTCGAGTTGGCACACGATGGGCTGTGACCGTGGTTGCCCGTGAGCGACCGCCTGGTGCTGACTCGTATCGCACGTGGATCGCGCGCACGGGGATCACCAGCTTGGAAGTTCGGGAACGCGAAGCCAGCGCCAGTAAGTCGAACGGATCGGCTGCCAAGTGGGCGAACGAGGACACCTGTGCCCGTGATTAGCCGTGAGACGCTCTGCGGTGTGGCCCGTGTGTGGCACGTTCACGGGCACGCAACGGGCACGACGAAGGTCGCTAAGGTCGGAGCTAACCCTGCCCGCGGGTCGTAGCTGACGAGTCCCATGTTCTTGCTCTACCTTGCGTTCCGGCTCACCGCTGCTCGTGTAACAATCGCGGATATGAGGGATTCCGAGGGCGAACTGGTGCGGGACTGGTACCGGGGCAGCGTGATCGACCCGGTCACCGCGTTCCTCGCTCGAACTGGCGCGTGGGGTGGTGTCGGTGCCATCGCGGCGGGTGCGGTCTTAAGGGCCATCGGGCACCTGTTCCCTTCCCGCGATGGGATCGGTGTCGGAGATAACGGCGTCCTCGTACGCTCCAGGAGTCGCCCGGACCAATGGGTGCCTTGGTCGGAAGTCGAAAGGTTCGAGGTCGTCAACCGAGGCCGCGGGGACGCTATATCGGTCATACGCGGTAATGGGGAGCCGCTACTGGCGGGCAGGTTTCGCACCAACTCTTTCACCAGGGCTCGGAACGCCCGGGCAATAGACGCGTATAAAGTACAGCAAGCTCTCGAACATGAACGGGTGAAAGCTATCCGTGCCGCGAGGCGGTCGGCCCCAGGCTGATATGCGGGCTCGGCGACGAGAGGGCCGGTGAGTTGCTTCGATGGGCCGACGACCTCGGCTACCGGCACCTTTAACCCCGACCCCTGTTTTCGTCCCTTCTTCGGTCGGAATGGTCGGCCGATGCGGGGTGATGCTGTGCGCCAGGCGTTCGGCCGTGCTCGCCGCAAGGCAGGGATGCCGGGCTTCCGGTTCCATGATCTGCGTCATACCGGCCAGACTCTGGCTAAAGTGCACGGAGTTGCATCGGATGCATCATTCCGAGCAAGGCGTGAGGACGGCGCCGTAAGGGGTTCACGTCAACGCTCGCCGACCACGGCACACGGGGACAGGGGAGACTTCGCAGGTCAACCGGCTGCGTGAGGAACCGATTGCATCCGATGCCACGATGACGCAACTGCTGTCGTGGCATCGGATGACCACTTGTTGCATCTGCGGAACCAGCAAAGACTCATCAACGGGGACAAGGGCTCTGATCTCGTCGCTGGTCAGCTGGACATATTCGGCATGGTTGGTAAACCGCTCCCTACCGGTTCCGGCGCGACGACTAAGGATCTGATGCCGTCTCGGGCATGCCTCCCCGGCCGCCTCGTACCGGTACCTGCATGCGGTCGATGGCCGCGACGCGGAGATAGCCTCTGCCCTGTCAGATCTGGCTGCGCACGGCGACGCTGCGAAGCTCCCGAAGTCGATCGTCGTCAAGCACTGATGTCGCACGCGGATCGCATGCTCGCCGCCGACAGCGGCACTGACCTGCGGTTACGCGGCTTCCTATCGATCGGGTGTTGATGCTCAGATCGCTTGAGTACGCCGCTGCGTCGTCCTCGATGCTGCCGTGGTGATCGCGTGTATCTCGTCTTGTTCGAGTTGAAGCGCGGACGCTGCGAGGTTGTCTTCGAGGTGCGCGGGTGTTGCGGTGCCAGGGATAGGCAGTGTGATGGAAGAGACTGCGAGCAGCCAGGCGAGGGCGATCTGGTGGGCGTTTGCGCTGTGCCGGGAGGCGGCTGCCGTGAGGACCTGCTGGCGTGTCGGGTCGTCCCAGGCGCGGAGGGGGCGGTAGGGGATGAATCCGGTCTCGTGCGACTCGCACTCGGTGAGCATGTCGTGCCAGTTGCCGTCGGCGAAGTTGAGGCGGTTCTGCACGGTTGCGATGTCGGTGATGGCCCGGGCGACGGCGAGCTGTTCGGGTGTGACGTTGGAGACGCCGATGTGCCGGATCTTTCCCTGGCCTCGCAGGGCGTTGAGTGCGCCGATCGACTCTGCGTAGGGGACGGATGGGTCGGGGGTGTGGAGCTGGTAGAGATCGATGCGATCGAGGCGAAGCCGGCGCAGAGATGCTTCGCAAGCGGAGCGAAGATGGCCGGGACGGCCGTTGGGCGTCCAGCCGATCAGCTCTCCCGTGGCTGACTCGCCGCTGGGGCCGGTGCGTTCGTAGCCGCCTTTGGTAGCGATGAGCAGGCCGTCGTAGGGGAAGAGAGCTTCGGCGATGAGCTCCTCTGAAACGCCGGGGCCGTAAGCGTCGGCCGTGTCGATGAGCTGGACGTCCAGATCGACGGCTCGGCGTAGAAGCGCCAACGCGGCAGCTCGGTCGCGGGGCGGGCCCAGGTGCCTGGACCGGTGATTCGCATGGCCCCGAACCCGAGGCGGCGAACCTCGATGTCACCGCCGACCGCAAAGGTGGTGTTCGTCATCGTTTTTCGATGCTACAGAGCGGTTCGCGAGCACACTCATCTGCCGCTCTCCGAGCGCTAGCTCGGACAGCGCCGGCTTATAACAGGCCTGGGCCGGACAACGCGGACGGCTGGCCCTCATGCAGCCTTCGGCCCGGCCGAAGTGCCCGCTATCGCCCGCGACGCGCTGCGCGTTTGCCGGTCCTGGCAACCGCTGGTTCGGCCTCAAGCCTCGCGAGGATCCCGCGGGCAACGCTGACAAGCTCGTCGGGGCGGCCCAGCAACTCTCGCTCAACGACTTCATATATCCAGTGATGGTCCTGGCGAGTGCGGAAGCGAAACTCGCCCTCCCACGCGGCTGCGAACAGCAGGCCGCGCCGGTAGAAGCCCCAGCCGCTGAACACTCGTCGCACTTCTAGGCCCTCGATGGCGCCAAGAGCGTCCTCGGCGTCGATGCGGATCTCGTCCTCGGCCCGGCCCACAGACCGCAGGTTACAGCCGACTTCAGCGCCGCGAGGCAGCTCGTGATGGCCACCTGCGTGATGGCAGAAACGTGAATCACTCTTCGTCAAAGCCGGGGTGCATGAATATACAGGCCTGGCTGGCACCAGCACTGCGCGCTCATGCCGCTCTCCGAGCGTTGTCCCGGCGCGGCCTGTGGTTAACAACCGGGCTGGGCGGCGGAGTCCAGGAGAGCGCAGAAACGGCGGCCGAACAGGTAGGCGTCGCCGGGCCAGCGGGCGGACAGGTAGTTGCGGTCGGTCACCGCGAAGGCTGGCCTGTCGTCGGTGGCGGTGCCGCGCGCGCCGAGCACGACTGGTCCGCGCTGGAACTGGCTGCCCGGGTCGTCCAGGGCCGCTTTGACCTCGTCCTCGACGTAGGCGGGATAGGTCCGGTAGTAGCGGCCCAGCCGCCAGGCCGTGGCCAGATAGGCCAGGCGTTCCATGTACTTGGGCAGGCAGGTCGTCCGACGGCCGGCCAGCACACTGCGGCCGGTGGCCGGATCGCGGGTCCGCGCCAGCACCAGGACGCCGTGGCAAATCGCGCCCACGGGCCTGCCCAGCGCCCAGAACCGGGCCACCTGATCCCGCAGCACCGCCGACCCCAGGTACTGCCGCATCCCCGGGGCGTGCCCGCCGGGCAGCAGCAAGCCGTCGAAGGCAGCTGGGTCCAGCTGCTCCCACGCCTGGGTGCTGGTGAACTCCGCGGCCCCGGTCAGCTCGGCGTACAAGCGCTTGGCCTCGGCCGCGGCGCCTAGCTGCCCGAAGATCACCCCGGCCAGCAGCCGAGGATCGGCGGCCGGGACCGTGCCGGCCCGCTCGGTGGCGAAGACGACCTGATGCCCCGCATCGCACAGCACCCGCCACGGCACCGCCACCTCGGTCACGTCGAAATCCCGGTCGGGCAGCGGAACCAGCACACGCACTCGGCCATCATCGCCCACGCGCCGCCGCGCGAGCCAGCTGTGCTTGACCAGCGCCCCATTCTGCCGCGCCCAGAGCGCCCGGAACACCGACGGGAAGCGTCCGGCCGTTTTCCAGCACGGCCTTGGTGACCTGAGACAGCAAGCCATCCGGCCGAGCAACTCCACCCCTTCGGCCTGGGCCTTGCCCAGCAGCTGATGCGCCAGCTGCTCATCGATCAGCGGCGGCCGGCCATCAGCCTGCTCACCACTCTTGCGGGCACCATCGAAGTGTCTGTCATTGCGTGTCCTTCCGCGAGCCGCATTCCTGCGGCTCATCGTCAGGCCACGTCACTTACACAGCTGGTAGGACACGCCCTGCCGCTAAAGGTGAGCCTTGCGTGCCACACGGTGGCCCCGACCGGCACGCAGTCTGAGCTGGACCGTTCTGGTGGCGGTTCGCCTATCGGATTGTTGTGATGCCGGTCAGGATGAGGTCGATGCCGGCGAGGAACTGTCCGCGGTCGTCGTGCCCGGGCAGTTGCGTCGCCACCTGGCGCACGAACGGGTACTTCGCGGGGTCGAGTTGCGCCCACCGTGCGCCGATGGTCGCGAGGAAGGCCGATCGATCCGTCTCGCGCGGGAGGAGGCGGGCGGCCGCGGCGTACTGTCCCGCGAGGCCGAGGATGTAGTTCACGAGCGCGGACGCGCAGTCGAACTGCGCCCGTTCGGGGACGCCGAGCGCCTGGAGTTGCCCGCCGACGCCCTCTAGGATCTGCAGTATCGTGGCCTGCCACGGCTCACGGGAGAGCTGGGTACCCACCCAGGGGTGTGCGTCGATCGCGTCGAACACCCCGAGGGCAATGGCCCGGATCGCTTCCTGCGGCTCCGCGCCGCTGACCACCTCGGTCATGACGCGGGCGATGACGTCGTCGGTGGCAGCCGTGAGCAGTTCGTTCTTGCCGGCGACGTGCCAGTAGATGGCTCCGCTGCCTGTCGCCAGGCGCGCCGCGAGCTCACGGAAGGTCAAAGCGCTCTCGCCGCCGGAATCGAGGACCTCGATCGCGGCCGCGACGATCCGCTCCCTCGAGAGCGCGTCCGTGCGCCGTTCGGCCCGTTTTGCCTTGGTAGCCATTGCCATCATCTTGACATAGCTGGAACGTTGTTCCAAACTCTCTATTGGAACAGCGTTCCAATCGTCGATTGAAAGGAACATGATCATGACGACGCCAGTCACGATCATCGGTGCGGGCCTCGGCGGCCTCACTTTGGCCCGCGTCCTTCATGTCCACGGGATCCCCGCGACGATCTACGAGGCGGATGCCTCAGCGCAGGCCCGCACGCAGGGCGGCCAGCTCGACATCCACGAGAACAACGGTCAGCTCGCGCTTGAAGCGGTCGGCCTCACCGGCCAGTTCCGTGCGATCATTCACGAGGGCGGCGAGGCCACGCGCATGCTCGACGAGCACGGCACGGTGCTGCTCGACCAGCCCTCGGCGAGTTCGGCTGGCCGTCCCGAGGTGCTCCGCGGGGACCTGCGGCGGATCTTGATCGGCTCCCTGCCCGCGCAGACGATCCAGTGGGGCAAGAAGCTCACCGGTGCCTCGGTCCTCGGCGGCGGCCGGCACGAACTGACCTTCGCCGACGAGACGACAGTGACCACCGAACTCCTCGTCGGTGCCGACGGCGCCTGGTCGAAGGTCCGGCCGCTGCTGTCGGACGCCACGCCCGAGTACACCGGCACGACGTTCATCGAGACCTACCTGCACGGCGCCGACGAGCGGCACTCCGCGGCCGCCGAAGCGGTCGGCGGCGGCGCCATGTACGCGCTCACCCCAGGGAAGGGGATCGTTGCGCACCGTGAGGCCGCAGGCATCCTGCACACCTACGTCGAGCTGAACCGCTCTGCCGAGTGGGTCGCCGGCATCGACTTCACCGACGCCACCGCCGCGGCCGCCCGGGTCGTGGGCGAGTTCAGCGGGTGGGCGCCGGAACTCACCGCACTGATCACCGACGGCGAGACCGCGCCGGTCCCGCGCATGATCTACACGCTCCCGGACGCACACCGATGGGACCGCGTGCCCGGGGTGACGCTCCTCGGGGACGCCGCCCACCTGATGCCACCCTCCGGCGAGGGCGCGAACCTGGCGATGTTCGACGGCTCCGAACTCGGGACGGCGCTCGCCGCTCACCCCGACGACATCGAAGCGGCCCTCACCACCTGCGAACAGGCCATGTTCGCCCGCAGCGCGGCGGAAGCCGCGGATGCGCACGAGATCCTGGACCTCTGCCTCGGCGACCGCGCACCATTCGGGCTCATCGAGTTCCTCACAAGCATTCCGGAGGAGGGGCACGATCGACCCGCGCAGCCTTGACTCACACCGCCACCGGCCCCGTAGAGATCACGCGGCCGGAGAACACGGCGTCCGTCAGCCCCGGCGCCGCTGAGGGATCCGCTACGGCACACCAGGCGATGACCGGGCAAGAGCGGGGAGCAGACCTGGTAAATCGGGCGCGCTGAGCGCGGCGAGGAAGTTATCAGCACACACGCGCCGAGCCGATCTGGACGCCGACGGCTGCGTAGCGCTGGGCTGTGGCTGGAGTGCAGATCTCAGCGATCTGTTTGTCAGCCAGCCTCGGCCAGCCACCCCAGCCGAGCACCCGCTCGGATGCGGCCTGTCGCCAGTGCGAGCCTCCGGGCAGTATGAGCCGACTGGGCGCACCGGCGACGACGACGCCGGCCGGGACGGCAAGATCACCGTGGAGGTGGCGTTAGCGCCCGCGCTGAAGATCATCGGCCGGGGCTGGGCTGGCGCCCGCCTGCGCCGCCGGGCGGGGGGTCAGCGAGCCGGCCAGGCCGGTGAGGAGGATGTCGAGGCCGCGCTCGAGTTCGGTGGCGCCGTCGTAGGAGGCCAGGGCGGGGGCGAGACTGCGCAGCAGGGGGAATTCGCGGATCGGCAGCCGGTAGAGGCCCAGCCGCAGCAGGTCGTCGGTCTCGTCCGGGTTCTCGATGAGTTCCTGCAGCTCGTTGAGGACGTGGCCGTGCAGGAATCCGAACAGGGCCCGGTAGATGTGCAGGGCGTCGGGTCCATCGAACCCGGCGCGGGTGAGCAGGTCCAGGATGTCCTCGAGCGGGCGCAGGGTGCCGGCGGGGCGGAGCCCGAGGGGGGTGGCTAGCGGCCGGGTGACCAGCAGCGGCACCGCGTTCGGGTGGGTCAGCGCCAGCGCGCGGTAGTGGCGGGCGATGGCACGCAGCTGCGCGGCCCAGTCAGGATCGGCCGGGTCCACCTTGAGCTGGGCGAGGATTGTCTCGGCGACGCCGTCGAGCAGGGCCGCTTTATTCGGCGCATGCCGGTACAAGATCATCGGATCCCGGCCCAGGACGCGGCCGAGGCTGCGCACGGACAGCCCGTCGACCCCGTCCCGGTCGATCAGCTCCAGCGCGGCGGCCAGCACGACATCGCGGGTGATTCTGCCTTCCGGATTCGCGCTGGCGTCGCCGTCATCGCGGTTGGCCGGCGATGGCGTCATCGCGGTCGCACCTTCTCTCTGCCTCTCTGCGGGCCGGGGCGATAGCTCGGCATTGTAGCTCTACGGTGTAGTTCACCGTGGCGTCATGATCGCCGGCCTTGCCGGTGTGGATCTGCCGACTTGGCCTCTGTTGGTAAACACTGTAGGTTAGCGACGTAGGTCTACAATGTAGACATACGCATCAACGTGCTGGCTGGCTGCAATCCTTGGCTGCCCACCGCGCAACCAAGGGAGAAGAGCATCCATGACCGTGACCCTGGAACGCAGCGTCGAAGACTTCATCGCCACACCGCGGCAGCTGTTCATCAACGGGCAGTGGGCCGACGCGGCGTCGGGCAAGACCTTCGAGACCCCCAACCCCGCGACTGGCGAGACCCTCGCCCGGGTCGCCGAGGGCGACGCCGAGGACATCAACCGGGCCGTGCGCTCCGCGCGCGCCGCGTTCGAAGACGGCCCGTGGAGCCGGATGACCCCGTCCGAGCGCGGGCGGATCATCTGGAAGATCGGTGACCTGATCCTCGAGCACACCGACGAGCTCGCCCAGCTCGAGTCGCTGGACAACGGCAAGCCGTTCCCGGTCGCACAGGCCGCCGACGTGCCGCTGGCCGCCGACCTGTTCCACTACATGGCCGGGTGGGCCACCAAGATCGAGGGCAACACCATCGACATCTCGGTGCCCTACATGCCCGGCGCCAACTTCCACTCCTACACGCTGCGCGAGCCGATCGGCGTGGTCGGGCAGATCATCCCGTGGAACTTCCCGC
>Ga0209333_1001455_pt1 | contig 11536 bp, 11 predicted proteins | sample BlaSpr_A8_OM2_O3_FD_187982 | JGI IMG/M metagenome (GOLD analysis project Ga0209333, IMG submission 187982) | Forest soil microbial communities from Thunder Bay, Ontario, Canada - Black Spruce, Ontario site 2_A8_OM2_O3 (SPAdes) (version 2) | ecosystem: Environmental > Terrestrial > Soil > Boreal...
GCAAGCCGCCGGCTTTGCGGACCGCGAGGCCGGCATGCCAATGCGAGAGAACGCGATCTTCCGACTATCCTCATTGACGAAGCCCATCGTCTCGGCGACCGCGCTCGCCCTAGTCGAGCGAGAGCAACTCAATTTGGGCGATACGGTTGCAAAGTGGATTCCGGAGTTTCAACCGGCGCTTCCGGACGGAACAAGGCCCGAAATCACAATTCGTGAACTTCTGAATCACACTGCCGGGCTGGGGTATGGATTCTTCGAACCGGAGGACGGCCCGTATCACCAAGCGAACGTGTCCGATGGCTTGGATCAGCCTGGGCTTTCCATGCGAGAGAACCTGAAACGAATTGCCTCCGTACCTTTAGCGTACAAGCCAGGCACCTCGTGGGGCTATTCCGTAGCGGCCGACGTTGCGGGAGAGGTAATCGTCAGGGCCAGCCGCAGCTCGCTCCCGGAAGCGGTCAGCCGTTTCGTGACGACGCCGCTGGCGATGCGCGATACGGGCTTTGCGGTCGCCGACACATCGCGGCTGGCTGTTCCTTATGCGGATGGCTCCCCACTCCCCGTGCGAATGGGCGCGGTCCAGGTAGTTAAGTTACCATTTGGGCCGGGCAGCATTCGCTTTGCTCCCTCCCGCGCATTCGATCCGAACTCCTATCCTTCGGGAGGCTGCGGAATGGTTGGAACAGCGGCTGATTTCGTGAGGTTCCTGGAGGCGTTGCGGAGCGGAGGCAGCCCCATCTTGTCCGCTCAAAGCGTTAGGGCAATGACAACGGACCAGACGGGCGGGCGCGGACCCGGGCCGGGTACGGCCTTCGGCTTCGGACTTTCAGTTGTGACGGAACCTGAAATCGCTCAAACGCCGCAGTCGGCCGGGACGTTTGCCTGGGGCGGGGTCTACGGGCATTCGTGGTTTGTGGATCCGGCCAAGCGCCTGACCGTCGTGGTGCTGACAAACACGGCAGTCGAAGGTTTGACCGGACAGTTCCCGATGCAGATTCGAGATGCGATTTACGCGGCGTTATAGGTCATCGAAGGTCGGGAGCAGACATCGTTATTTTGGGTAGGGCGATGCCTTTGCCGATTATTGCCACGCCAGGGATGGTGACTGGCGTGTGCCCGCGAATGGGGACTCGTCGAACAGGTCCTGGACCGCCGCAGCCTCCGATGGCGGCACGGTGCCGAAGGTCGGCAGAAAAGCGGTCGCCTTGGGAAAGCTGCGGACTACGTAAAGGTTACCCTGCGCCATCAGGGCTACGGCTTTGCCGGCGGCGAAGAGCGCGTCGAGCATGCGCGGAAAATCGCCGCCCAGCGCTATGTCGCCGCGGTAGGCCGCCACCGAGGCGAGGCTGCTACGGCTACGCTTTCGCATGCGGCGGTCTTAGCAATCTTTTCAAACGGGGGCAGCCGGCGAGGCGGCGGGCAGCGAAGCATCCAGTTGGATACGGTTGCGTGCTTTTCGCGGCGGCGCACTTCCTGCGCGAATTCAAAACCTTCGTTGGAGTAATGGCCTTCGGCAAGCAGCAGGAAACAGGTCTTGGCCGGCGTGCGCAGCGGGATCAGGCCGGCGTCGTTCTTCACGAGCTTGACGGCGCGGCTGGCGATATCCTGCGCGCGCTCCTGATCTTCGGGCATGTCGACGCGGACTCTTGCGCCCACGTGCCTAGTCAATGCCTAGTCAGAGTAAATCGCGGAACTGCCGAGGCGTGAGGTCGGCATCGCGGACGATTCCTCCCATTGTATGCGCATCCACAGGATCGTGCCTCGGAATAGTTACGATTCGGACTGCGTCCGTCATAACAATGTGCTTGCCTTGCCTGGCAACGAGGAAGCCGGCTTTTTCAAGAGCCTTAACCGCGCGGAGCTGTGATACCGGGTATCTTAGGCACACGCTACGCCGGGACTTCCACTTCTCGCAAGTTCCGTTCCCCGGCCAGTTCCTTCGCTGCCTCCAGGTAATCGTGAATGGCGTCACGGATATTCGCCAGCGCTTCCTCTTCGGTGGCTCCTTGCGACCAGCAGCCAGGGAGTCCCGGACAAGATACGCTGTACCCCTCTTCGGTCCGAGTCAAGGCTACCGGATACTTCATATTTTTCAATCTAGCACGTGCAGTTCGCGCTATTCCTCTCCGCAAACAGTTCTTGAGGTTATGCGCCACCACGTTAAAGGGTGAAGAGGATATGCAGTTGGACGCATCCTGAAGCACCTGAGCCGATTCGGGGGAAAAATTATTCGGCGTGCACGGGTAAGGCGATGCCTTCGCCGATTTTCGCTACGCCGGGGATGGTGACTGGCGTATGGCCGCGAATGGGTGACTCGCCGAATAGCGCCGTAACCGCTGCGGCTTCGGATGGCGGCACGGTGCTGAAGGTCAGCAGAAAAGCGGCCGCTCTGGGAAAGCTGCGCACCAGGTATGGATTGCCCAGCGCGATCAGGGCTACGGGCTTCCCTGTCGCGAAGAGCGCGTCGAGCATGCGCGGGAAATCGCCGCCCAGCGCTACGTCGCCGCGGTAGGCCGCCACCGAGGCGAAGGCTGCGACGGCCACGCTTTCGCATGCCGCGGTCTTCTGCACTGCCGCGTCCAACGAGGCCGGCGGCAGGGAAGCATCCAGTTGAATTACCGTGGCGTTCTTCTCGTGGCGGCGCACCTCTTGCGCGAACTCCAGGCCTTCGTTCGAATAGTGACTTTCGGCAAGCAGCAGGAAACAGGTCTTGGCCGGCGTACGCAGCGGGATCAGACTGGCGTCGTTCTTCACAAGAGTCACGGCCCGGCTGGCAATCTCCTGCGCGCGCTCCTGATCTTCGGGCATGTCAATCTGGTCCCCGATGGCCTCCAGATCCACGGTGGCGCGGCGGTCGAGGCCCATGCGCTCCTTGGCCGCCAACAGACGCGCGACACTTTCATCGATGTGCGCGCGCGTGAGACGTCCGCTCTGCACCGCGGCCAGGATCGCCTTGACGGCCGCTTCCGGATCGGGCGGCATCACCAACGCATCCGCTCCGGCTTCGAGCGCCAGCACGGCCGCTTCACCGCTGGAATAGCCCTGCGCGATGCCGCCCATCTCGAGCGCGTCGGTGACGACGATGCCCTTGAAACCCATTTCGCCGCGCAGCAGGCCGGTGAGGATGGCGGGGGACAGCGTGGCGGGCACATCGGCGGGGGCCAGGGCGGGAACGGCGATGTGCGCGGTCATGATGGCATCCACGCCGGCTTGAATGGCGGCGCGGAAGGGCGGCAACTCGACGCTCTCCAGACGCTCGCGCGGGGCATTAATCACGGCCAGGTTCATGTGGGTATCGACGGCCGTATCGCCGTGTCCGGGGAAATGCTTGGCGGTAGTGAGCACGCGGTAGCGCGGATCGGAGCGGGTGCCTTCGATGAATGCAGCCACCAGCGCGGATACCTGCTTGGGATCCTCGCCATAGGAGCGGATGTTGATGATGGGATTATCGGGGTTGTTGTTGACGTCGGCCACCGGAAAGAAGAGCCAGTGGACGCCGATGGCGCGCGCTTCGCGGGCGGTGACCTGGCCCTCGAAGCGCGCCAGCGCCGGGTCGCCCGCCGCGCCGAAAGCCATGGCTTGGGGAAACACCGTGGTCCCGTCGACGCGCATGGATGCGCCGCGTTCGAAATCGCCGGCCACCAGCAGCGGCACACGCGAAAGCTTCTGCATGCGGTTGAGGAAAGCGCCTAGCGCGTAGGGCTGCGCCTTCTGCGTGAGGCGTCCGTTACTCCAATTGACCAGCACCATGCCACCTACACGGGTCTCGGCGACCAGCTTCATGAATTGGCGATATTCTCGCGACCGCGTGTTAGGCGCAGCACCGTGAAATGGGATGAAGATCAACTGCGCGACCTTCTCACGCAGGGTGAGGGCCTTCATCCAACGACGTACGAAGGGCGACTGGCGGGCGGTCTTGGACGGGGGCGCTTTGCGCGTGGTGGCGGCGGGAAGGGCCAGCGCGAGAGCGAGTAAAATGGGAAGACCGCGAGAGCGGAACACATCTCCAGTTTACGAGGATTCATGACCAGAGGTTTGCAATCATTATTGGTCGGCGCCATGGCGCTGGGCTTTGCGCATCCGTTGTTGCCGCAGATGCACACGGGCGGGGGGACGATCGTCGTGCCGGAGTCGAGTATCGCGCGACCCGGGGACTTGGGAAGGAGGGCGCACACTTTCGTGTACATCTTCGTTCCAGATGGAGGGCTGCCCATGACCACGGCCAATACGCCGGGCGGCTTCTTCGAAACGCCGGCATCGCTGGCCTGCGTCTACAAGCTAGTGACTGCCGCGCGGACTTGCAATCCGTCCACTGCGACGGCGGTATCGCACGGCGGCTCGCACGCGATCGCGCTGGTGGACGCATATGACAATCCGAATGCCGCCGCCGATCTGGCGGCGTTCTCAACCGAGTTCGGGCTTCTCGCGCCGAATTTCAAAGTGGTGTATGCTGCGCCCGGAAGTTCCACGGCCACCAATACGCCGCCGCCCCAGGATTCCAGCGGCAGTTGGGAATTCGAAGAATCGGTGGATGTCCAGATGGCGCATGCCATGGCGCCGCACGCCAAGATTTTCCTGGTGGAGGCAAACTCCAGCGGGTCGGGAGATTTGCTGCCGGCGATCACGCTGGCCAGCAATCTGGTGGCGGCGGCGGGCGGCGGGGAAGTCAGCATGAGCTGGGGCTTTGGCGATTTCGCGGGCGAGAATGGCTGGGACGGCTACTTCACCACCACGGATGTAGTTTACTTCTCATCGGCGGGGGATTCGGCGGGGATCAGCTATCCGTGTACCTCTCCGAACGTGGTGTGCGTGGGCGGGACGACGATCAGCCGTAATGCCACGACAGGGGATTTCGAAATGCAGAGCGCCTGGCCGGACACCGGCGGCGGCCCTTCGCCGAATGAACCCATACCAAGCTATCAGAGCGGAATCGCAAGTATCGTGGGAACCCAGCGCGGCACTCCCGACGTGGCGTTTGTGGGCGACGGACGCACGCCTGTCTGGGTCTACGACACGTTTCCGATGGGCGGGACATCGGGCACGTGGTGGCTGGCCAGCGGCACCAGCGTGTCCGCGCCTGGGATGGCCGGGATCGTGAACTGGGCGGGTAACTTCTATGCGTCGAGCAATGCCGAGCTGACTGAGATGTACAGCCAGATTGGCGTGACCACCGACTTCACCGATATCGTATCGGGCAACTGCGGCAATTATGCCGGGTATATCGCGGGGAAAGGCTGGGATTTTTGTACGGGCGTAGGAGTGAACGCGGGTAAGAGCGGGAAGTGACCGATGATTACCGAGGTGTATGGGTCGCTCCCGCTAGTTAGCCGGCAGAATCAAGCCGGCGGGACTCATTGTGCCTGCTAGTCCGAGGCGGATTTCGGGATTGGCCGGAACCTGCGCGGGAAGTTGTACGTTGACTTGATAGAGTCCCGCAAAGCCGGGGGCCACGCCGGCATAGAGGATCGCACTGGCGTCGAGGGCGGCGCCGTTGATCCAAACTTCGAAGAGATTCAGTTGGCTCAGCCATTGCGCGCCGGACGGCAGAACGCCGTCTTCGAGTTCGGGATTGGTGTTCCCCAAGCCGGTCGCCCATAACGTGATGACGCCGCCGGCAGCGGCCGGGGAGGCTGTGGAGACCAGCGATCCATCGGGATGAGTGGCGATGGCTGTGCCGGCTGGATACTGGAACATGGCCGGCGCCGCGCTTTGCAGGGTGACGGTGACTATGGGGCCGCTGGTGCCCTGTCGCGCGACCCAGAACTGGAACGTGCCGGGGAGAAGGTCGCTGGGGACCAGCAAATTGATTTGACCCGGAGAGACGTAATAGAGATAGGCCGGCCAGCCTTCGAAGTAAACCTCGACGTTCCCCAGAGTGGTAGGCATGACGCCGCCGGCGAGATCGCCGGCTTGCAAGGCGACGGTATCCCAGGAGAGATTCGTGCCGAAGATGGAGACGATGGTATTGGGGGCCAGAGTGGGGCCGAAACTGGCGCCGTTTACGATGCCGGCGGCAGTGTAGGTGGGGGCGTTGGCCTGCTGGGCGCTGAGGCAGGCGGCCAGGGCTAGGGCGGCGAGTAGAGTTTTCACGACAAAAGAGTAGTGCTAGTACGGCGGGCGAATATCAGAGTTTCTTAACTGTGCTAAACTGCACAGATTCCGCACGCCTATGATCTCCCGTCGTTCGATTCTGCAGAGCACCGCGGCGGCCTTCGCCGCCCCAATGATCAACCGGGGCCGCTTTGCGCTCTTCGCCCAGAGTGAAACCGAGTACTCCGCCCGCACCGTGGAACTGGTGCGCGGCTGCACGGTGATCGACATGTTGGGCTTATTAACTCTGGACTACAGGAAGCTGTGCGCCTGGGAAGCCGATCCGGGGCGTTTCGCGCGCGCCGATTTTACGCGCTTGAAAGATTCCGGGATCACCGTGTTCCACCCTGCCGTGGGCTACACCAGGGGCGACATTTACGCCGCATCGTTGCGGGACATTAATGGGTGGAACGCGTTTATCGCGGCGCATCAATCCCAGTTCCTGCGCGTGGAGAGCGCCGGCGATTTCGAACGAGCCAAGGCGCTGGGCGCAATCGGCATCCTGATCGGCCAGCAGAACTCCGAACACTTTCGGACGGTCGAGGATGTGGATCGATTTCACGCTTTAGGCCAGCGGGTCTCGCAGTTGACCTATCGCAACAATCGGATTGGCGGTGGATCGGGCGAATCGGATCGCGGTCTGAGCGAATTCGGCGCGGCGATCGTGGACCGCATGAACGCGGCCGGCGTCGCCGTGGACATCTCGCATTGCGGCGACCGGACTTCTCTGGACGCCATCGAAGCGTCGCGCAGGCCGGTGCTGGTTACGCATTCCAATTGCCGTACGCTGGTTCCACACAGCGCCCGTTGCAAGACGGATGAAGCGATCCGGCGAATGGCGGCAAGGGGCGGCGTAATGGGTGTGACCATGGTGCGCATCTTTGTGCGGGCTGGAGGGCGCGCCACCATCGAAGATGTGCTGGACCATATCGACCATGTGGCCAAATTGGCCGGAGTCGAGCACGTGGGGGTGGGTAGCGACGTGGATCTGGATGGGCGGGATGGGCCGGTTCACTCTGCCAGTTCCGGGAGGAAATTCGACCTGGACGGGATCGACTACGCGAAGAAGATTTTCGATCTCACTGAAGGTTTGGTCCGGCGGAACTACTCCAGCCGGAGTATCGAGCTTATTCTGGGCGGGAACTTCATGCGCGTGCTGTCCGCGGTTTGGACGGCTTAGGCGGGGTGATAGAATCCGTGGTCATGTTTACCACGCGATGGCTGGTTGGATTTCTTCTAGCGGTTGGGCCGCTTTGGGCGCAGGGATTGCAGGTGGGCGCGGGCCGGCGCGACATCACGCCGCGCGAGCCTGTGCCGATGTGGGGCTATGGCGACCGGCACGATGCGCTGTCGGTGGGCGTGCTCGATCCACTGTATGCCGATGCGCTGGTGATTCAAGCCGGCGGGAAAAAGATCGCCATCGTGGGGCTGGACCTGGGACGCGCGCCCGCGGAAGCTTCGCTGCAGCGCATCCGCGCGCGGATCAAGGCGCAGGCGGGGATCGAGAATTCCATCATCGCGGGTTCGCACACGCACCACGGGCCGGTCCTGGAGTTGACCGATCAGGAGGGCAAGGGCAAAGGGCGCTTCGATGCGGCGCTGCGGTATTACGGGCAGATGGAAGATGGCATCGTAGCGGCCATCTTGGAGGCCAATTCGCGGCTGGCGCCGGCGCGCATGGCGGTGGCATCGGCGCAGTTTGAGGGGTTCAATCGCAACCGGCAGTCGAAGATCGAGCCGAAACCCAGCGATCGCGAACTGGCGGTGATGCGGTTCGACGATGCGGCGGGCAAGCCGGTGGCGATCCTGGTGAATTTCGCCGCGCATCCGACCATGCTGCCGGCGGGCATGCTGAAGTTCTCGGCGGATTACGTGGGGGCGCTGAAAGCGGAGGTGACTCGGGAGACAGGCGCGGCGGCCATCTTCATGCAAGGAGCGGCGGGCGACCAGTCGGTGAACGCGGGGGACAAGGGCTACCAGGCGTTCGGGCAGGCGCTGGCGCGCGAGGCGGTGAAGCTGGCGCAGTCACTGAGCCCGGCGGAGGTGGCGCACGCGTCGCTCGACTGCCGGGAGGAGCGGCTGCGATTCGGCGCGCGTACGGATTTCGCGAATCCGATGGTGAAGGCGGCGTATGAGAAGGCGTTTTTTCCGGAGCTGATTCCGAATTACATCGACGAGTATGCGGACGGGATTCGTCCGCGGCTGACGGTGGCGCTGCTGAATGGGGAGATCGCGCTGGTGGGGGTGTCGGGCGAGTTCTTCAGCAATCATGCGATCCGGCTGAAGCAGCGGGCGCGGGTGAAGCAGTTGTTTTTCTTCGGGTATGCGAATGGGTATCACCAATATTTTCCGACGATAGAGGCGGTGGCGGAGGGCGGGTATGGGGCGGATAATGCGGTGTCTCCGGCGGCGGTGGGGGCGGGGGAGGCGGTGATGGATACGGCTTTGGTGCGGGTGTATCAGATGATGGGGCGGATTAAAAACTGATTGGGCCGCCGATGAATGCGGATAGACGCGGATAGCGCGCCGCCACATAATGAAGGGTTATGATGAAGGATTATGGGCGATCAGTTGACCGAGTTCATTCGCAGGAAAGAACAAGCGGCTAAGCCACCTATAGACTGGCAAGCGAAAAGGGATGAATTGGTCCAATCTGTCGAGAATCTTTATTCGCTCGTCAGGAAGATGCTCCGCAAATCCATCGAATCCAAGGCTGTCACGGTGCGCACTTTCGATATGGAGGTCACCGAGGATTACGTAGGCACGTACACGATTCCAGCGCTCGAATTGTCCGTCGGTGCTGAACGCGTGGAATTCCGACCGAAGGGCATAATGGTGCTCGGCGCCCCCAAGAAATCTGTCGGTTTCTCCCTATTGGCTTCGCCCCGTCGCGGCAAGGATCTGGAGTCTGACCAGCACCGACTTACAGCGGCCCGTCAAGTGCTCCAGATCATGCTCCCACAGACGAATGACTCTGATGCCGGAACGATTGAGTAGCCGCCGAACGCGCCTGTCTCGCCGGACATTCTTTGTGAGCTTTTGGCTCCAAAAGTCGCTATTCTGAGATGGCATCGTTGAGCACTTCTCGCACGCATGCCAGAAGCATCCGTCAACAAATAGGGCAATCCCGAGTTCCTCAAAAAAGAAATCGGGCGTGCCTGGGACATCCTTCCGATGCATTTGCCACCCAGAAATCCCCCTGCCGCGCAGCATCGCTGCCATGCGTCGTTCCGTCGAGCGATTCCCGCGGCCTCGGATCTCGGACATCACCTGCGAGCGCTTGCTCTTGGAGAAGACATCCATAAGCCCGGCTACCTCAGGAGGAGCATGCCGGGCCTTGCGGCATGGCTGGCGAAACACACCTGCAAGGTTGCGAATGCTTGGCTTCTGATGCGAAATGCGGCCTTCTTCTTTCGTAGGGTAAGCGCGGAACAGCTACTGACCAACAGGCAGTTGACGAGCAGCCCATAGGCCGAAGCGATGGCGCCGTCGATTGTAAGCCATAGCGGATCGAGTCGCCATATTGATTGGGGCAGGCTGCCCTTTTTCACGCGAGACTGCAGGGTGTCCATGGGCACGAGATATCCGGCGGTAAGCCGCGGAATTATCAAATTGCCTTGCACATGGTCACACGCAGGGCTGGTCTCAACGGCAATCGCTATTACCTTCGATGCGAAATCGGCAACCTGAGCCTTATATTCCTTCTCGGACCAATCCTTGCGTTTAGGCACGAGGGGCCTAACCATCGCGTGCAAGCCCGGAAAGTAGCGGCTCAGCTTCGTCGATCCAAGGCAGTATACGCTCCCGGACTCGGGGGTGCCGAGGTTATCAAACGAACAATGCAGCATCGAATTGATGCGGGCCTTGGCTCCAATGCCGGGATCAGCGCTTGCATCCGTGCTCACTAGGCAGTCAGTGATTCCTTCAAGGCTTGGATCCTCGGCGGCTGCTGGCCCAGTTCGCACACGATGAAGAGCCGGCGCCGCGACTGCGGAACCCCGAAATCGGCCGAACTGAGCACCTGGGGCAGGCAATAGTAACCGAGGGATTCGAGCGACTCGATCAGTTCTTGAAACCGGCCCCACGCTCGCATGTGGACTACGTTCTCTACCGCGATCCACTTGGGCTTGAGGGCCTCCGCGAACCGGAGCACCTGGAACGCGGTGGCCCGGCTGCTCTCGGATCTCTCCGCGGCCCCTTTTGCGCAGGTGTGGCTCGTGCACTCGGGCGATGCCATCAGAAGGTCGATGGTCCCGAGATCCCTCGGAATGTTACGGGGGTCAACCCGTTCACACAGAGAGTTGTAAATCTTAACCGACGGATTGTTGTCGGCGTAGGCTTCACATGCGACGTCCCACGTGTCCACTGCTGCGACGACCCGCACGCCTGCGGACTCCGCCCCACAACTGCTGCCGCCGATGCCCGCGAAGAGGTCGACGGCCTGTACCGTTCTGTCGTTCGTGTTGCTCACTGGCGGCCCAAAAACCGTTCTGTCGGAGCTATGGAATTGGCGGTCTTCCCGCGCTGATCCTGCGCGCGAAAATTCCCAATTCTCGTAACGCAAGCCCGGAACACCCGACGCGCGCGGCCGAGTGGCTGCAAGAACATCATTTCACAGGGGTTAGGTCCAGGTCAAATCCCCAGCATCTGTGGTGGAACTAGAATCCTGCCGTCGCGCCCGGGCTCTAGTGCAGGACGACCTTCGCCAACCCCGCATTATTGGCGCTGTCCAGCACGCGGATCACGACCAAATGCTCCCCCGGCGTGAGCTTGTCGAGTGACAGCACAAACTTCTCCTGCTGGGAGTCAATCACGCCGTCGGCGGCTTCTAGCGGTATCCAGCCCGTAGCGTCGAGCGAATATTCGCAACGGCGCAGGGGCGAGGCGGCGTCGCGCGCTTCAAATTCGACCTCAGCCGTTGTGCCCGTCCGGCGGACCGAGCCGACAGTTACCACGGGCGGCGTGTTATCGATCATCACCGGGGCGCTGGTCAGGTCCGCGTCGCGGGCGGTGGAGGGCGGATTCACTTCGCGGTCCGAGGCCAGCACGCGGAAGTAGTATTTGCCGTCGGCCAGCACGTCGCTGTCGAAGGTGAAGGCGTTGTCGTGCAAGTCGCCCTTCAGCAGCATCCAGCGGCGCTCGTCGTCGGCCCGGAAATATAGGTTGTAGACCAGGCGGTCGCCATCCGGGTCTTCGGCCTGCCAGCTTATCGTGATTTGTTGTGCGGCGGCGCGAGAGAGCGTCTGGGTGGGCGTGCCGGCGGGGGCGGAGGCGCTGGCGTCGCCCGAATCGGTCACAGTCACGGTGTAAGGCGAAATGGGCTGTTGTTGGTTGCCCCTGGCGGCCGAGGCGGATGCCATCTGCAGAGTCACATTGATACTCCGCACGATGGGCGGTGAGTTCTGCGGCAGATAGGCCAGAGTCACGTTGTCCAGGATGGCCGTCA
>Ga0209333_1001456_pt1 | contig 11536 bp, 12 predicted proteins | sample BlaSpr_A8_OM2_O3_FD_187982 | JGI IMG/M metagenome (GOLD analysis project Ga0209333, IMG submission 187982) | Forest soil microbial communities from Thunder Bay, Ontario, Canada - Black Spruce, Ontario site 2_A8_OM2_O3 (SPAdes) (version 2) | ecosystem: Environmental > Terrestrial > Soil > Boreal...
CTCCAGGTGTTTCCATAGATTGGGGCGCTAGAGCTGGTATTTAGGTAGACATAACCTACGGTATGGGATGCCCCTAAATTGTAAACGCTAATGGCCGTATTGAACTGGTAGACCCCTGCGACGGGGGCCGTGAAGACGCCCGTACCGGTGTTATAGTTGCTCAGGTTGTCATAAAGCTCGGTATCGAAGATGACCGTATAGGCGGTATTGTCTCCGGTCACGTTCGCCTGTTGAGATGTGAGAGTGGCGGCGAAGGCCGGCTTGGTAGCTGTAACGCCCGTTAAAGTGACAAATCCGTTCGAGTCGACCGAGAACTCAGAAGAGCTAAAGTGACAGACGCCGTTATCTCCGATGGTCGAGGAGGCGACGGCTTGAGATCTTTGAACCTCTACCGTGTATGTGTTCGCCGCTAGGGAGTCTGTCCTTATGACGTTAGCTGTAGTTCCCGCAGGGACCTGTCCACCAGTAATGGTGACGACCCCGCTTGCATTGGGAACGACCGGATTTGTGCCTGGGTTGGTATGGGCATCAACCATAAATTTAGTGGCAGCCGCGCCGCCGACGAGCGAGACGAAGCCATTTGCATCGACGCTGAAGTCTGCTGAGTTGAAGTGGGCGACGCCATTGTCTCCGATGGTCGAGGAAGCGACCGCCTGGGTTCTTTGGACTTCGACCGTATAGGTATTGGCGGCTAGGGAATCGGTTCGGATGACATTAGCGGTTGTGCTTGCGGGAACCTGACCGCCTGTGATCGTCACTAGTCCATTCGCAGGGACGACTGGATTTGTTCCAGGATTTGTATGGGCGTCTACCCCGAATTTTGTGGCAACGTCTCCTAAAAGATTAATGGTCAGGGTAGATGTGGCGGCGTTGCCGGTCGTCGTGATATAGGTCCCATCGCCGACGACGTTGATATTGTTGTTGGTGGGAGGGACGATGATCCCGTCATTGCCTGTCAGCGTCTCGACGACAGAACTACCCCCGATGAGTATCCAATTCGCAAAGAGCTGGCCGGGGAATTCAGCGGTCGTATAGAAATTTTGCAGCTCATAGAACTGCTCTGTGGCTGTATTGAGCCATTTTTTTTGGATCGGATATTGGATGTCATAGATGGTAGGGCTTCTTGTCTCGAATTGATCGACGAATGGGTTAGACGATGTTCTGCCGATTGCTAGGGCGTCTAAAGAGACGGGAAGGGTGGTGTTGGTCATTCTAGCCCCTTTAGCAGATTAGATACCCAGAGAAGAAGGTTGCGTTCGTTCCGGTTATATCAGAGGTGTTTGAAATCGTGTTATTTTTTGCTCCGTATTTGTTTGTGGCAGCGATATGACAAGTATCCCCTGCTGTCATTGCCATCGGGCCGCTAGATATTGTTTGTGAGTTAGCATTCCCCGCTCCGTTATAATCAAAACTTCTGCCAACCGTTTTAGCAGTGGTCACGATGGATATCCCAAATCCTTCTGAAGTGCCTATATTCGATGTAAAGCATGAAGCGGAGAAGGCATATTTCCCTGTTACAGGAGCTGTAAAGGCACCTGTGCCGGCATTGTAATTAGAATTTTGATCGAAGTCCGATTGATCAAAAATAACTTGATACGCAGTTCCGTCGCCCGTGACATTTGTCACATCGGCCCCTAAGTGGGCAGCGAAGCAGGGCTGATTAGAATTTGTCATTATCCCGCCACTAGTCACTAGAGGCGTTGGGGGACTATTGAGAGCTGTTCCTCCTGTTCCATTCCATGTAGCTATCCCTGTATTGGTAGAAGAGGCCGGACCAGAAACGCCGCCAGGGATGACGGGAAGAGCATTTGCTGTGACGGTATTCTGAATCGTTGAGCTGGCGCCTGCAAAGGTAACGGGACCATAATAAAGAGTGCCAGATCCCCCGATTGCATTCACGTTGGAAGATGTGATAGATACATCTGCAATATAGACCGTTGTTCCTGCGCCTATAGAGACGGCTGTCGCTGTTCCGCTAGAAATAGAGCAATTGTAAATATAGGTAGTTCCCGTGCCAGAAGTCGTAAGAAAATTTGAGTTTGTAAATGGAAATAAACGGCAATTATTTAATATTGCATTGCCCCCACCAGAAGTTAAAATAGAAGATGCAATAATAGAATTATCAAATTGTACTGCGCCTCCCACGACAGCAGCGCTGATTGTGCTTTGAGTTCCGTCCGCGGCGTTTAATCTGCAATTTTGGAAAGCTACACCGCTCGTATTTGAGATATCAAATAATTTATGCGTTGCTAATGAAGTGGTATCACATTGAAAAAACAAAACCGCCGCATTAGAATTATTGATCGAAATAGCTTGATTATTAGAAGCAAGTATTTGACAGTCGGTTAAAAATACTTTTAATACATTAGCCCCAGTCACGTTTAGGCAAAGGGCTCCATTGGTTTGAAGCAAGATGCCGGATATCGAATAAGTGCCTGCTGCCGAGATCGTGATTTCTCCTTGGATAGTTACATTGCCCGTATCAGCATCCGCATCGAAGGCGACTAAGTTCACGCCTGGCTTCAATGTGAAATTCTCGACATAAGGGGTGGGCTGCGACATGATAAAGATCGTATCTCCTGAAACAGCCGCCGCCATCGCTAGCGTGATCGTCGTATAGTTTCCCCCAGCGCCAGGAGTGGGATTGACGATCAGCTTGGCTACATGCAGGTCATTGCTAGAGATGGTTAAAGTATTGGTCCCTGGATTGCCGGCAACGGTAGTCTCTCCAGAGCCTACAACGAAGATGATGTTAGAGCCGTTTGGTCCGACGGGGCCGCCCGTGTTGCCCTCTAAAAGCTCGACAACTCCTGGCTGCCCTTGTTCGTTGTTACTGCCGGCTTGGCTCATGTATTACACCTGGTATACGTATTGAACGACGAGATAAACGAGGCCTGTTCCTCCGGTTCCACTTACAAGAAATTGCGTCCCTTTAGGCATAAAAACCCCATCTGTTCCATGAGGGGAGTTGGTCGTCTCGTCATAAAGAAAGAAAGAGTTGGCGGGGACAACGTCATGGCCATTGATTCCGTCTATGGAGACTAGAAGAAGAATGTTGCTCGTGTTTACCATTTTTATTAGGGATGCAGGATGGGCGAGAGGAGTTCCAATGGGGAGGTAGGCGCCGCTCAGGGTCGCCGTGTCTAGGCTGCGCAAGGTCTCGTAGAGAATCTGTTTGGAATAGGCCATAAATCCCCTAGTTGATGATCCAATAGTTGACGGTCGAGGTGGAATCTGTCAGGTCTTGAGAGGTAATGATGAAGCTCGCTCCAGCTATGATAGTCCCATATTTTAGAGAACAAGCGAGGGCCGAGGCGCAGTTGTTATAGCTCAAGAAAATTAAGGAGCTTGCCGTTACCGCAGTTGTTGAAACAGTCACCACTCCCGAACTTAGCGTTGCCGTTCCGATTGAATCGCTGGCCGCCGTCGATGCGTGGATTAGAAGCTTATTGCCTGTATGCGCCAGGTTCAGGTTGCCGTTTGTTGCGGTGATATTGCCTAAGGTTGCGGTCAAGGTGGTCGAGGCTGTCAAAGATCCGGTAACGGCGGTATTGCCACTTGCATTACCTATGTTGGTCGCGCCTGTTCCGCCTGTACCTATCGTCGTAACGCCGGCCCCCGAGTTATTGATAGTTGTGGTTCCTGTGATTGCAGCTCCTCCGGCTGATACAGTAAGGCCGCCTGTGGTCGCGGTAAGTCCTGTAGACGCCGTGAGAGAGCCTGTGACAGCCGTATTGCCTGTAGCGTTCCCGATATGGACGGCTCCTGTTCCGCCCGTTCCGATGGTAGAAACAGCGGCTCCAGAGGCGTTGATATTCGTAGTGCCCGTGATCGTGGCACCGCCGGCTGATACAGTGAGTGCGCCAGAAGTGGTAAGGGTTCCAGTAACCGAAGTATTGCCTGTCGCGTTTCCGATGTCGACGACGCCCGTGCCGCCCGTGCCGATCGTTGTTGTCGCAGCTCCTGAGGCGTTGATTGATGTGGTTCCAACTTGTGTTAGGGCTGCAAGAGTGGTAAGCCCTGTTACGCCAAGAGTCCCGCTAAATGACCCGTTCGCAGCGGTCAAGTTGCCTGTCAATCCGGTCGTGCCCGTGACCGCCAGATTGCCATCAACCGTCGCATTTGTTCCGACTTCTAAAGTCGTCGTTGACATGATGCTTCCAGGAGCAACAAAGGCGCTGGGGATAGAAAGAGTGATCGTTCCAGGGGCATTGGTGCCAGCGGAGGTGATTTCACTAGTAGTCCCTGCAATGACGATGTTGCCTGCCGTAGGGGTGACGGTATTTGTCCCGTCAGATAAGGTGTTAAGCGCACCACTGTCTGTTCCTAGCTCTGTCCAGTTGGCAGAGAGGACGCCTTGAGAAACGGAATAAGAGGTGAGCGTGTATTCGATGTTGGCAGTCTGATCGATCCACCGCTTACCGACGGGGAAGGTTCCGTTGGCTGTATCTGTTTCGTTTGGCGTGCGGTTTTCTAGATGGGGCACTTCGACATTTTCGGGGCGGCTCCCAAAACTCTGTGTGTAAACAACTGCGCCTGGCTGGAAGGTCATAAAGGGTCTCCTTGCTATATAATTAAATATTTAGTTGATATATGGATTAAGGTAAACGGATTTTAAAAAAAAGATTTTAGGCGAGAGAAATATACGAACGTGTTATTCTGCTCTAGAGAAAAATAAGGAGAAAATGATGGAAGGATCTATCTCAATAATTCAATGGGCGCCATGGCTCATCGGATCTAGCGGACTAGTCGGGATTGCTCTTATTCTCTTTAAAATAGGGAAAGCTGTTGGAGCTATAAACGGAAGGTTTGATGTTATGGATCAAAGGTTTGATTCAGTAGATCGAAGATTCAATTCTATAGATCAAAGATTCAATTCTATAGAAAGACAAATTTCTGAAATAAAATCAGACGTCCGGTCAGTGAATGATCGCCTAACGCGCCTAGAGGTTAGATTCGAAGAAAGAACGCTTCGGGTGATTCACGTGGATAAAACGGGGACAGAGGAGAAGAAATAGTGGAATATTCAAATGAATTTATAGAAAAACTCGATGGATTTATTGCAGCGTGTGAATCAAACGAATCATTCATGAAAAAAAAGGACTCAAACGACGAACCCCCTCTTTCTAAAGAAGAAGAAGAGGCGCTAGACGCGTGGATTCTGGCTGGCGATCCGAAAGTGATGGAGTTTTTAACTAGATTTGTTAATAGCAATTTTATTTGATTTCTATATTTTGCATTTGCTTTTTTGTGGGCTCCGATTTATTTTTTAAAGCTTTGGAAACTTTTTTTGCCAATTGCACAGAATGGCTGACTATTTTAATAGGGTTGCCCTTTAAAATATTCCAAATAACTTTTGATCCTTTTACTAAAATGTCTGGGTCTTTGATTATTGAGGAAAGGGTTGGGGACTCTTCCACTTCGATCAATCGTTTTTCTAGATCGTTTTTTCTGACCAACTCGTCTAATGCCGCCAGATTTTCATCGCCTAAAGTTTCTCGAATATATGGTCTTCCATTTCTGTCGTTCAAAACATTTTTTATTTTATTAGCTCTAGTTGGAACATCCAACTGTCCTCCAAATAACAGGTCAACCCCCATAGTTCCAGCTATTTCTCTGTAGAGTTCATCTCCACCTTTGATCTGAGACAATTGTTTCTTTAGCTCGCGCAACCCCTGTATCGTCTTCAACTTTGAGGTGATTTGAGCTTCTCCTATATTTGCAAAAGATGGCGCTTTTTCAGCCGGCTCAGGTTGTGCCAAAGATTGAGCGTGGAGTTGATACATTTTTGGTCCTAAAGACTGTAAAATATCATCTGGGATAATTCCTGTTAATTTTGACATGTCTCTTTCAAATTTTATCGGATTAAATGACTTCGGCCTTAAAAGATAGGGCTCTAGTGTCTTTTCTAACATATTACGCCGAAGTAAATTAAGAAGATGCCTCCCTTTTACATCTTCTTCTAATATAGGAGCGATTATGTTAAATGTATCTGGACTTGTTGCTCTTTCATAGTTTTTTTGAGGAGTAGGCAATCTTTCGCTTCTGAATGGCAACACATTTGGGTTTTTAAATCTAATCGCCCAAGACTTAGTTCCCTCCCTAGCAAATTCTAAAGCAGCCATAGCCTCTTCAGATGAAGTTCGTATCAATTCTTGTTCTACTGCATCAATAAATTCGTTAATGCGATGGCCCTGCACTCCTCCAGAAAATCTATAATCATATCCAACCCGAGCTTGTTGGATTTCTTTTATTAAGTCTTCATTAGATATTTGAGAATAGTGAACTTTCTTTCCTCTTTTCCTTTCTAACTTGTCTAATAAGTCTTGAGCAAAATTCTGTAGTTTTGCCTCTCCGCCCGCAGCACGAGATGGAGCCTCTAAAGCTATTTCTCTAAGCTTCCCAACTAATAAGGGTCTAGGAAGGTTTACATCTGAAGCCAGGTCTTTTGCTCTTTTCCACCGCTGTGAAGTGTCTCTGTAAATTTGTTCCGACACTCTTTTAATGGCTCTATCTACTTCTTTGCCTATGAAATTTGGGTCGCTCACTCTAATTGGACTAATTTCCCGCAATTCTTCTTGCACCGGCTCTAGCATCCGGTCGATACTATTTGGAAGGATAGGAGGCTTCTTTTTATTTTCTTCTATATTGAGAGGAGATAAGGCCGTTTGAATATCTTGAGCGATTTCATAATCTGATTTTAAAAACTCTTGTGGGGCGGTAATCTTTTGTTCTTCGGGAGAATACTGGGGCTGCTGCTCTGGAATAACCCCTTCTTCGGGCGCTATTCTCTCGCCAAGCTCTTCTTCAAGAGGCATCGACGGTCCAGCTGGCCTGAAAATCCGCTGTTCGATTTCTTTTGTCTTTTCAGCCAAGGCCTGCACATCAGCTGGCATTATTTCTTGCGCGGATTCAATTGTCCTTCCATATTTTTGCTTGAGATAATTTTGAGTGGACTGCCAAAGTTTTTTTAAAACATCTTTTGGGGGAACGCCTTCTTTCTTGGCAATATTATTTACTGCCTTCCCGAAATCATAAGCTTTTTTCCCGCCAACCGCCGTCAAATGCAGTCCGCGCATTATGCCAGACAACGCCATCCATGTGGCGCCCTCTTCTATTACTTCCTCTACGGAAGGCAATTCTCCTGTTTGAGAAAGATGTGATGTGATTGTTAAAGCACCGCCCATCGTTCCCGTCGCAGTAAGCTCAGCTAATGATTTTAAGATTTTTGGGGCTACTTTAGAGGCAGCCGCAGCTCCTATTATAGGAGCAAAAGCCACCTCTACTGCTGCCGCAGTTGCGACCTCAGCCCCCACTTCTTTGGCTTGTTGTGGAGATAAAGAAGGCGCTCCTGCAGGGCCGCCAGATTGCATCTGCATGGATGCGGCCTCGCCGAGCTTCCCAGATGTAAAATAGTTCGTTACTCTTTGTCCCAGAGTTTGTGGCTTTTCTTCTTTTTCATGTAGATATGGCTTTTGGGCTTTGGAAATGTATTCTTCAAATGGATTAGAAGAAACAGTCGCCTCTCCACTTTTAGACTTTATATAATCTTCAAAAGGGTTTACCATGTATATCCCGCAGCCCTGGCTAACTCAGCCGCTTTTTCTGCATCAAATCCCGCCTCTTCTGAAAATTTTTTTATTGCTTCTTGAGTTAATTTTTTATTCTCTGTTTTAGGAAGGGAAGCCTCCATTTTATTTTGAACTTTAACCTCCCTATTAATCGCTTTATCTACAATCTCTTTAGGAGCATTGGGCGGAAGTCCCATGATTCTTCTTAACCCCTCTATGCGGGCTCTATTAATCTTAGCAGGCAGTTTAGAATTCGGGGCTAAATCATTTTTAACAGAATCCCACTTTTCTTTATTTATAACTCCCTTATTAAAGTGAGTATAAACTTTATCCGCTGCCCATAAACCAGTAGTATCAATCCCTTCCCTTATTTGTTTTATTTCAAGATCGCTTAAATTTTTGCCTGTTTTATCAGATTTTATTCCAAGCGCCCCGCGCTCTCCCTGAGCTTCCACTCCTCCAAATTTAGGATGAAGTCCTAGACGTCCAGAATATTTAATGTTGTCTTCGAGCCAATCTAAGGAATCAGTAATGCCTTTTTGCGCTTCTTGTTTTTCTTGTTTCTCTTTTCTAGCTTTATAAACATTAGGGAATTTATGTGCTAAATAGGCCTCTTGCATTTCGTTCGTCTGGCCTGTTGAGGTATTTGAAGTGCTCGGCTGTTCTTCCATCCCTCCAGAAAACATTTTTGAAAACTGTTCCATTTCTTGCTGAGATTTATATTTTTCCATCGCCATCTGCATGGACATTTCCTGGCCTCTAGAAAAAGCCTTATTAAAGTTCTCCCCGAACGCATTCGCTGCCAACTCCCCAAATCCAGGGATCTTTGGTAATACTTGAACCATATCTATTTCTCCTTATTATCCAGGCTTCCCAAAATAGGCGCCAGCAGCTGTCCCAGCAGCTCCTATGCCTGCAAGAGTTGCTTGTTTCCAGAATGGCGTTTCTTTAGGCACCATGAACTGCTCATAAGGCTTCTGGCCCAGCAGTTGTTGGCTCATATCCCATAACGATTTAATGGCATCTTGCTGAATCCCCATCCGCTGCGATTGCAGCTTTTCGAGGAACTCCATCCCTGCACCACTCTGTGCATTCTTAAATCCACTGCTACGCCTAGCGCCCGATCCCATTCCACTGAACCTGTTGGCGATATTAGCTTGCACATCCCCAAATTGACGCCAGGCGGGAGCTTCCAACTGCTCGAATTGACTCTGATCGCCTGATGCTAATTTCCCTAGAAAAGTGTCTGATCCCATCTGAGAGAATAGATTCTTAAAAAGCTTCGTCTGTTCTGGAGTAAACTGCGACATCTCGCCTTTGGCATAGCCTTTGATTGACTTTCCGGCATGGCTTCCCGCTGCATTTCTAAAACTCGCATTACCTGTCATACCAACTGACATAAGCACCTCTTCTTTTAATCCGGATCATACCAGGCTTGGATTTCATTGGCTAAAATAATATTTACGTAGTATAGGAAAGAAAAGTAGAGGACTTATGGCAAAGAAGAAGACAGAGATTTATCTTGAAGAAATGCGCGAGCAGATGCAGCATGAGTTTGGGCTATTGAAAGACCGGCTGGATCGGATCAATCGGAACCTGGACAAGTGGCATGAAAATGCCATTGATCTAGCGAAACTCATGAAGAGGCAGGAGGAGCTATTGAATAAGGTATCGAAGACTAGCGACTCTGTGGATGATTCGTTGGGCAACGTTTATCTAGCGATCCGTCAAAATGAATATTTACAGGCTTGGTATCCCGAACAGCATAATTTTCCGGCGATGAAAGTAGTCGGGAAACACCCGGCAAAGGAAGCAAGATGAAAGATGCAGAAAAAGAAGATGTTCAAGAATATGGCAAAACCTTTGTCTCGCGCCGCATGGTTCTTGAAAATGAAGATCTGATGCATTCATTATCGCAAATTATGGGCGAAGAGGTTTTGATCGACTGGATTTTGAAGGAAGGAAAGTGGGCAGAAAAATAGGATAATTAAAATTTTAATTTTATAAAATATATGCTTGATTGACATAATTGTCGTTATCAGACCCTAAATGAACTTAAATTTTTGGGAGGCAGCTGTGAAGGAGCTTTGCGCGTTTTTAGTTTTTTTACTAATTGTACTTGGTATTTTAGCCTTCGGGCTATTGTCATCATGCACGGCATATGTGGAAGAGGACACATCCGCTGTTAGAAAATTTGACATGCACATGGAAAGAAAACCTCTGCCATTTGAAGTGAAGGCAACTGTAAAAACAAAACCATACCATGCAGGAAGGATTAATGGACAAACAAATCAATAAGGTTAAAAAAGACGTCGAGAAAAATGATAAGAAGAAGGCTAAAAAGGATATTTCCAAATTGCTTAAGATGGATAAAAAATTTGATGCAAAGCTGGCTAAATGCGACCCTAAGGTGAAGAAATCATGACCGATTCACAAAATAGCAGCAGAAACAAAATGGAGACAACCGCGATCAAGGCGTATGTCAACATGCTGCTTTTCAAGAGAGAGCATTCCCCGTTCCTGTGTTTGAGATCCACTCCAGATCGATTGTCCCAGACGAAAGAGAAGGCGCCCCAGCTCCTACATTAAAGACGATGTTTGTCGGGGTGATGTAGAAAGAAATAAGTCCAGCTACAGCAACGCTCGTTCCAAAGAGAATCCCATACCAGTTCGTGCCATCGGTATAAACGCCTTTGCAGGCAGGAGAGAATTGATAGATACTCGTTACAACGATCCCATGAGCAATATTACCTGTCCCTGTGAATGTATAGATCTGCCTGAAGGATTCTTGTTTTTGATTCGTGAAAAACCATCCCTCACCCGTTACGGCGGGAACGTTGGCAGGGTAAATCCCAATCGATCGCTCGTTCACCTTCTGGGCAATGTCTACATAGCTGCGGTTCAATTCGACGATGAGAGGCTGCTCTCCCTCGGGGAAGTTGCGGCTAGTCCGCAGATAAGGCATTTGATTGACAACGTTAGAACTCATGCCAGAACCTGCGATGGGCTGACGTCCAGGATGAAGGAGTGCAGTTCGATTTCTGCGAACTGATTGTTAAAGGCGGGGTCGATCATTTGATCATGAGAAAGAGTAAATCCAATTTGCACGGTGTCTCCGATGAGAGAGGTGTTCATGCGGTGCCACATTTGCAGAGATCGCCCGGCTCCTGAATTTTGATCTAAAAACTGTTGCAGATTAGAATTGACCGATGTCAACCCAAGATTGGTGCTTTCTGGACAGGTGTAGAGGATGTCCGAATAGATTAAAGCGACGTTTTGTACATTAAGACTAGGGATGACAGGCCCGAAGTTAGAAGGGCCGCCCGCGTCTTGACTCAAGAAGATCTGTAGTTCGATCTGCCCATTATTCGTTCTTGTAAAGAGGTATTGCTGAGGGCCGATCCTCGTCTTTCTAGACATACTCCAGGCGAGAGGGAATTGTTTGGTTTTTATGAGCGGGATATACATCCTCTGGATGAGGCCTCCACCAAAATAGGTATACATGCCTGGTATAAATGTGCTCAGAATCTGGAAAGTGTTTTCCGTGGCAGAGCCCACTTGCCAGATTTTCCCATTCACTTGCGCCCCGACCGTCCCTAAGCATCCGCTGATGACAATGTAGTCCCCGTTATTTAAACCATGATCGGGAGAGGTGATGATGGACCCGCTAAAGCTCTGGATATAGAGGGAATTAGTTTCGTTCGTCGTTCCGTTGTCCTTGATAAGCACAAACCCTTGCTGATTGCCGGCAATTACCTGGGGCTGCAAGAGAGTAGAAGCCCCTGCATTCCATGGCACATTCCAGCTGTTCCATGTGCGATAGGGAATCGTTTGCCACGTATATCCCGTCGATTTCCTGAACTGTCCATAAGAAGTATAGGATTCATTGGCGATCCCCCATGAATTGTCTCTATAGTTGTATTGCAGGGTTTGATTAGGGAAATTGACATAGGAAGGGAATGCAT
>Ga0209333_1001457_pt1 | contig 11530 bp, 10 predicted proteins | sample BlaSpr_A8_OM2_O3_FD_187982 | JGI IMG/M metagenome (GOLD analysis project Ga0209333, IMG submission 187982) | Forest soil microbial communities from Thunder Bay, Ontario, Canada - Black Spruce, Ontario site 2_A8_OM2_O3 (SPAdes) (version 2) | ecosystem: Environmental > Terrestrial > Soil > Boreal...
ATACAGCGTTAGGGACCGCATCGCGCCCGCGCTCACGCGGGCAGCGTGAAAAGAGACTTCCGATGGCTAATCTAATCGTGGCGGGAGCAGCGGGACGGATGGGCCGGCTGCTGATCGCGCTCGCGTCGCGCGATCCGGCGCACAAAATCGTCGGCGGACTCGAAGCGCACGGCAACAGCGCGATCGGCTCCGACGCAGGCGAGCTGGCCGGCGTCGGCAAGCTCGGTGTGAAGATCACCGACGACTATGCGTCGCTGGCAATGCCCGACACCGTCACGCTGGACTTCACGACCGCCGCCGCCTCGATGGAACATCTCGAAGTCGCATCGAAAGCTGGAGCTGCGATCGTAATCGGCTCGACCGGCTTCACCCCCGAGATGGAAAACCGCTCGCGCGAACTTGCGCAGAAGACGCGCACCGTGATCGCGCCCAATATGAGTATCGGGGTTAATGTGCTCGCCAAGATAGTCGCCGAAGTCGCCGCTATCCTTCCCGACTTCGACGCCGAAGTTATCGAGATTCATCATCGCACGAAGATCGACGCGCCGAGCGGCACCGCGCTGTCACTGGGCAAAGCGATCGCCTCGGCGCGCAGCGCGGACTTCGCGTCGAGCGCGATTTACGGCCGCGAAGGAATCACGGGCGTCAGAGTCGACGGTAAGATCGCAGTGCTCGCGATGCGCGCGGGCGACGCGGTCGGCGACCATACCGTGATTTTCGGCGGCCAGGGCGAGCGCTTGGAGCTGACCCATCGCGCACAGAGCCGCGACTCGCTCGCCCGCGGCGCACTCCGCGCCGCCGGCTGGCTCGCAGGTCAGAAGCCCGGCCTCTACACCATGCGCGACGTCCTCGGAATTTAATCTATTTCTTTTCTCCACTTCCCGCTCGGGAAGAGGTGACTCCCAATAGTCCGGTTCCCCTTCCCGCTCGGGTAGGGGTTAGGTTGCACGGATCGTTCGCAACGTCCGCACTCTCATTCCTGTTCTGATCCCTGACAAAGCGAGCAACGCGAGCGGCAGCAACCGGCCTCTGGACAGCTTCGCGCACGCGAAGCCAGTTCCGGGTTTCGAAATCGCGAAGCGGTCCTTTCGAGACGCTCTAAAGATGCGACGGATGAGTCGGTTCGTGATCGCGCGGCGGCGGGTCGCCCATTTCGGCGCCCTCGTGATCGAGCATCGCCCATCGCTCGACCAGTTTGACGCCGAGTCCGCGATGGCTGCGGATAAAGTAGGTCGCCATCGCGATCAGCGCGAGGATATTTCCCGCGACGATTTTCCACCATCCCAGGACCTCGAGCGCTGACTGATCGATCAACGAAATGAATCCGACAAAGAAAACCTCGAATACCGCGAGCAGCAACAGAGCGCCGAGGACCATGAACGGTTCCCACTCCGAGGCGGCCAGCAGAATCGCGAGCGCCAGCCCAAACGTGACGAACGCGAAAAAATGCAGAATTGAGTAGCCGAGCACCAACGGCAGCGTCGCTTTGATACCGTCAGCCACGTCCTCGCTGCGAAAAACCATCGCGCCGAGAATCGCCGGCGTGTGAAACGCATTGCCCGAGGCGAAGTCGTAGGCCATGAACCAGATGGCGACGACGACGCCGCCGACCAGCCCAGCCGTAATGCCTTCGCGCACGACTGAGATCCATCCGCCGAGCAGATCGAATGCGAGCCTGGGATGCCGCCAGAAAAAATACGAAAGCATCGCGCCGGTCGCGAGCAGGTTGCCGACGATGATCCCCCACCAGGTCAGCTCCACCATCACGTTCGGCCCCAGGAACAGCACCACCGCGATGAAGAAAACTTCGAACGCGACGAAAAAAATCGCCAGCGAGAAAAGCAGCGACGATTCGGTTTCGCACGCTTCCAGCAGCAGTCCGCCGGCGATGCCGAACGAGATGAAGGCGCCGAAGTGGAGCAGCGAGTATTCCAGCGCCAACAGCGCGAGCCCGTGTTGAACCTCGTGACTGTGCGATCCGTGCAGAATCGTGGCGGCCAGCAGCGCGGGGGTTTCGAGCGCGCGACCGCGAATGACGTCGAAGATCAGAAACCAGAAGGCGACCACGAAGGCCCCTATCAGCCCCGCGACCGCTCCATCGATAATGATCCGCGTCCTCGAGTGTTCCATCTTCCTCGTCACGCGACCGGGCCAAGCGGGCCAAATGCAACCTGGTCTCTACTCAACTAAGTAACCCACAAGATTAGCGCCCGGCAAGCGAGCGACATTGCTCGAAATCTCAGGTATCACGAGACCGAGTTTCGTCGAGTGAGACTCGAACTAGCTGAGCTGTTTGCGGCCGGCCACTGTATCGGCACCAACCAGAATGCCAGCAGCACCATGGCGGCGAAGGTCAGGTAGGCGCTCGTAAACACCCAGGGCGGAGCCTGATAGAAGATCAGCGAATCAAGCCAGTATCCGATGAAATCGCGCGAGTAGCCGGCTTCGCCTCCCTTTACCCGCAACATATTCTCCCAGATGGTGAGCGGACAGGTTGTGCCAATGAGCGCCTCGCAACACACCAGCAGGATCATTGCGACGTGGATTATCCGAAAGTAAGGGCTTCGGACCCAATGCCATCCTGCGGCTCCACCAATCAGAATGGCCACGAATCCGATAACCACAAAGGCGACGTAGCCCGCGTGAATCACCGTCACGAGGTCGGCTGCCACCAGCCAAGACATGACTTACGAGTGTGCGACGCTTCGTGATCGCACGACGCGCAGCTCCGGCATCGCCGCGGCGGGCATGACCGGCATGTCGCGGTCTTCGCGCTGCTGCCACCGGTAAAAGATGAACGTGAAGATGAACATCAGGTAGGTGCCCTGCCCGACCCACATGATCAGCCCGCCCAGCACCTGGTCCTCGAGCGGCTTGAGACCCCATCCGTGCGCACCCTCGGTGTACCAGGGATAAATGACGCGGGTCGCGAGCGTGATTGGCGCAGCCACCGCGGTCATCGGGATCATCAGCAGGAACAGATAGAGGATTTGCGCCGGGTACGAGAGCCGCGGCAGCTCGGGGAGCGGACTCAGAATCGGCCACCACAACAGGATGCCGGCCGCCATGAAGAGCAGGTGCAGAAAGATGTGAAAATTCTCGTCGCGGCACATGTGGTCGAAAATCGGCGGAAAGTGCGCGGTGACGAAGACCGCCGAAAAAATCAGGAACGCGACCACCGGTGTCGTCAGTATGCGCGCGATCGGCTTGATCGGTTTGCTGAGAACCCACGGCCGCAGCATCCAGCCCGGCGTCCCCAGCAGGAGCAGCGGCGGGATCACGAAGGTCTGCATCAGATGCTGCAGCATGTGCATCGAGAAGATTCGCGCGTCGGCGAGTTCATCGAGCTCGCTATGCACGTACAAAACCGCAACCATCGCGAGCGCAAACCACATCGCCTGCATCCGGGTCGGTCGGCGGCCGGCCGCGCGGCATGCGCCAAGGTAAATCGCGATCAGGATCGCGATGCCTATCGGGATGCTCGGATGTTCGCCGAAAATCTCCATCGTCAAGACTGCTGGCCGCCTATCCGATCGGCGCCAGGTGATGCGACAAATATGTGAACAGCAGGATCAGCGAGACCATCAACACCGTCGCAACCATCAACGGAAAGACGAACACTCCCGTCAGCAGCCAGCCGTCGTACTTCAGGTGCATGTAGAACATCGCGACCAGCGCGAACTTGGCGGCCGCCAGCACGATCAGCACCGGCACCAGCACGGGCCGTAGCGCGTGCACGTAAAAGACCGTTATCTCCATGGCCGTCAGCACGACCAGGAACGCGGCGATGATAATGTACGTCGCCGCTCCAGGATGACGAACCTGCCCAGCGTGGGCGTCCGCAATATCGCTCATGCTCCGGGCACCGCCTGCATCAGATAGACGAGAGTAAAGATGATGATCCACACGACGTCGACGAAATGCCAGTAGAGTCCCGCGAGCTCGACCGACGTGGCGCGCGACTTGCCGAGGTTGCCGGTGATCGCGGCGACCAGCAGCACTGACAGCCAGATCACTCCGATCGCGACGTGCGCGCCGTGAAAGCCGACCAGCACGAAGAACGACTGCGAGAACAGGTTGGTCGTCAGCCCCATGCCCTCATGCACAAAGCTGGTGAACTCGTACGCCTGGCCGCAAAGAAAAATCAGCCCGAACAAAACCGTGCCGCCGAGCCAGATTCGCTCCCACCGCTTGTCGCCGCGCTGCGTGGCCGCGAGCGCCAGCACCATCAGCAATGAACTCATCAGTAAGATGAAAGTGCTGAGCGAGGTCAGCGGGATGTTGAGAATTTCCGGCCCCGGCCCGGATACACTGCGCGCCTTGTAAACGATGAAGGTCGAGATCAGGCTCGCGAAGAATACGCACTCCGATCCGATGAACGACCACACGCCGATTTTGCGCACGTCGATCCCGCCCGATGACGGCGCGTGCTCCGGATCGTGCGACTCCTGGCCGTAGTCCGGGTACTCGAATCCCATCCCGATGACCGACAGGACCACGACCAGCGCGCCCATGATCACGATGCGATACCAGTCGATGATGAGCCCGAGGCCCATCATGCCGACGCCGAGACTCAACACCAGCGGGAAGATCGAAGGCGCCGGCATGTGGATGTGCTCGACGGACACCGGCTCGCTCGGAGGCGGCGACGGCGCCTGCCCCGACATGTAGGCCGCAACACCGCGCGAGCCTGCGCGCCCGTATTTGAGAATCCACCACGCATCGCGGCCGCGGATTTGCGGGATGGTCGCGAAGTTGTACGCGGGCGGCGGCGACGGCGTGGACCATTCGAGGCTGCGTCCGTCCCACGGGTCAGCGGGCGCCCGCTCTCCGCTGATCAGACTTTTGAAAATGTTGATGTAGAAAAGCAGGAACGCGAAGCCGAGTATGAACGCGCCAACCGTCTCGAGCCGGTTCAGATGCGTCCAGCCCATGTCGGCGGCGTAAGTGTAAGTGCGCCGCGGCATCCCCCACATCCCAAGAAAGTGCATCGGGAAAAACGTGAGGTTGAAGCCGACGATCGTCAGCCAGAAGTGCCACTTGCCAATCCGCTCGCCGAGCATGCGCCCGCTGATCTTCGGCCACCAATAGTAGAACGCCGACAGGATCGCGAACATCGCGCCGCCGAACAGCACGTAGTGAAAATGCGCGACGACGAAGTACGAGTCGGTCTGCTGGAGATCGACCGGCGCCGACGCGTGCATGATTCCGCTGAGTCCGCCGATCGTGAACTCGAGGACCATCCCCAGCGCGAAGTAGAAAGCGGTCGTCATGCGCAGCGATCCGCCCCAGACCGTCGCGATCCAGCTGAAAATTTTCACGCCGGTGGGAATCGCGATCAGCATCGAGGTGATTGCGAACGCCGAGTCCGCAACCGGCCCCATCCCCGTCGCGAACATGTGATGTCCCCACACGCCGTACGACAGAAATGCGATCAGGCAGATCGAATACGCCATCATCGGATAGCCGAACAGGGGCTTGCGCGAGAACGTCGGCACGACTTCCGAGATGATCCCGAAGGCCGGCAGCGCCATGATGTAGACCTCGGGGTGCCCGAACAGCCAGAACAAATGCTGCCATAGGATCGGCGTGGCGCCGGCGGATGCGATGTAGAAATGGGTGTCGAAGAAACGATCGAAGAGCAGAAAGATCAAACCGATCGTCAGTGCGGGAAACGCGATCAGAATCAGGATCGAGGTCACCAGCAGCGACCAGATGAACATCGGCATGCGCATGTAGGTCATGCCCGGCGCGCGCATCGCGATGATCGTCGTCAGGAAATTCAGCCCAGTCAGCACCGTCGAAGTGCCCGACACCAGCAGTCCGATCACCCACCAATCGATCGCGAGGCCGGGCGTGAAGTAGCGCTCGGTCAGGTTCGCGTAGCCGAACCATCCAGCATCGGGAAGGCCGCCGCGAATCCATCCGAGATGCAGCAGGATTCCCGCGATCAGCGCCAGCCAGAAGCTCAGCGCGTTGAGCCGTGGGAATGCGACGTCGCGCGCGCCTATCTGCAGCGGGATAAGAAAGTTGCCCAAAAATCCGAGCAGCAGCGGCATCACGACCAGGAAGATCATCGTCGTCCCATGCATCGTGAAAAACGCATTGTAGGTCGCCGCCGACAGCGCGTGATTGTCGGGACCCCACAACTGCACGCGAATCGCCATCGCTTCGATTCCGCCGAACGCCATGAAGAACAGCGCGCTGGCGAGATACATCACGGCGACGCGTTTGTGATCGATGGTCGTCAGCCACCCGACTATCCCGCCGCCTTCGAGGTAGCTCGGCTGATGCACTGGCAATGGTTTCGGTTGCGCAGCCATTCGACGCTCCCTATTTGAGACTCTCGAGATACGCGACCAGCGCGTTCAGCTTTGGCCCGGGCAACAGCAACGGCGGCATGTTCGCGCCCGGCTTGATCGCCTGCGGGTCCTCGATCCACTTCGCGACGTTCGCGGGCGTGTTCTGCAGCACGCCGGCGGCGAGCGTCGTGCGTCCGCCGAAATGGGTCAGGTCAGGTCCGATGTAACCCTTCGAGACACCCTGGATCATGTGACAAGTCGTGCACGGACTATCGGCGAAAACTTTTGCGCCATCTGACGCCAGCTGATTGCTCGTCGGAGTCGCGACGGGTCCCGCAAGCTGGTCCCGATCCCACTTCGCGAAATCTTCGGGCGAATCGACGAAGGTCCGAAAGCGCATGTTCGCATGCGACAGGCCGCAAAACTCCGCGCACTGTCCCGGATACATTCCCACTACCGTCGCGACGAACGTCAGCTCATTGATTTGACCGGGCACCACGTCGCGTTTGCCGCCGAGTTGCGGCACCCAGAAGCTGTGGATCACGTCGGGCGATTCCAGCGACAGGCGAATCGGCCGGTTGACCGGAATATGCAGTTCGTTGCCGGTCTTCGCGCCGTCCGGATAGTCAAACTCCCACCACCATTGATGCGCGACTACTTTGATCACGAGCGCGCCGGCGGGCGGGACAGCCGGCTGCGATCGGAAGATCGTGCGTATCGTCGGCACCGAGATCATCAGCAAGATCAGCACGGGGCCAAGCGTCCAGGCGATTTCCAGGCCAAGATCAGATGACGCGGTCGAGGCCGGCGCCGCTTCTCCCACCCGGGTAGAGAACACAAACAGCGCGAGGATGAACGCCACGACGACGATCGCGAAGACCAGCGCGTCCCACAACGTCACCTCGATGAAGAGATTCTGAATCCACTGCGCGAGGTCCGACTTCGGTGCGAGCGTGGTCATCGGACGGTCGGTGTCTGAGCATCCCGCAATAGCCAGTGCAATAGCCACTCGCATAGCTACTGAGGCGACCGAGTACCTATTTGAACCGCGCCGGATCATTCCACATCATCTCCGACGGGTTCGCCTGAGGTCGCCGCCTGCGCTACCCGATTCAAACCGGGCACCGCCGAAATCAGAAATGCGCCAAGGAACCCGATCGTGATCAGAAATTGCGTCGGCCCGAACGGGATCGCGTCAAGCGACAACGACGGCACCACCAGCACGTAACGCTCGAGCCACATTCCGACCAATCCCAATACTGTCACCGTACCGAGAATCGCCGGCGTCTTCTTGGTCCGCACGCTCATTAGCACGGTAAATGGAATCAGCCAGATCAAAACCACGCACGCCACCGACAGCGGCGACCACGGCATGTGATGCGCCCGTTGAACGATAAAGAAAGTTTCGACCGGCAAGTCGCCGTACCAGATCACGATGTACTGCGCGAACAGCAGGTACACCCAGAACACCGAGAACGCGAAGACCATCTTGCCGAAGTCATGCATCACGGTGGGATTGGTGAACAGGTTGTGCTCGCCCAGCCGGCCGCGCAGCACGGTCGCTACCAGAGCCATCGCGGCCAATCCGCTCCAGAATGCGCCGCCGAAAAAGTACCAGCCGAAAAGTGTGCTGCGCCAAACAGGCGCGAGCGACATGACCAGATCGAATGAGATCAAAGTGTAAACGACGGCGAACAGAACCGAGACTAGCGGCGCGAACACTCTAATCGAATGCGGCGGCAACGCGATGTCGTCGGTCGCGACCGTCCATGCCCGTGCTTCGTCGCTGCGTGAGACGCGAATAAATGCGAAGCTCGCGGCGGCCATCACGCCAAGACCTATTCCATCACGCGCAAACAGAAACGGAATATTCAGCCACGCGGCCTTCTGCGGGATAGGGTGCGTCACCCACGGGAAAATCAGGCTGCGGCCGAAGTACAATCCGAAAAATAGAAAAAATCCGACCCACAGAAACGGCGCGAACGCCTCGCCGAGCCGGTACGGCGTCGATCCGCCCCACTTCGCCTGCGTCAGATAGAACGCCGCCGATGCGACCAGCGCGCCCTGCGCGACGCCGAGGAAGAACAGCAGATTGACGAGATAAGCCTGCCATGCGATCGCGGCCGCGCCTCGCACCAGCGCGAACACGAAGGCAATTGCACCCACGACGATCATCGCGCCCGCGACCGTCTGCATCGTCGCGCCGGCCACCGACTCGACCGCCTGGGGCTTCGCGCGTTCGTGATCCGCGTGTTGCAGGTTGGTGCTCATCGACCGTTCCTAGACGCCCTCACGCACGACCTCTTCCGCGCCCGACTCCCTCATCATCGACTCGACCCGCGCCGCTTCCGCCTCATCGCATCGAACCACGATTCCGAATCGATCCTCGCCGAAGCGCCCGTTGTATCCCGGCGCGATCTCGGTCGCGGGAATGCCCGACAGCCCCAGCACTCCCAGGAAGCCGAAGATTCCGCCGAGCAACACCATCAGCTCGAAGCAGATCACGATGAACGGTGGCCAGGAGAGCAGCGGTTTGCCACCGGCGTTGAGGCGCCACTCGTAAGTCGTTCCGATTGTTATCGCGAGTCCGGTAAGCACGCCCGAGATTCCGCCGGCCAACACGATCCATCGCACCGGACTTTTTTTGCGGCCGATTGCATGTTCGATCCTGTGGCTCGGGATTGGCGAGAAGGTATTGAACTCTCCGACCTTCGCCGCACGCAGTTCTTCGATCGCATTCGCGCATCGAGCGTCATCGGCAAACGAACCTATGATCGCGATCGTGCTCATGCGGCTGTGACCCGATCCATCTTGAGCGCTTTGCGCAGCCAGACGATCCCTTCTTTGAGTTCCGTCATCGAAAAAATCGGCAGGAACCGGCAGAACAATGAGAACAACCCCAGGAACCAAGCGAAGCTGCCGACGGTGATCATGATTTCCGTGATCGACGGACGATAACTGGCCCATTGCGACGGCTCGAAGTTCGCCGTCAGCGAACCGGCAATGATTACGAAACGCTCGAACCACATTCCGATGTTCACGAAAATCGTGATTACCCAGAGCGCCCGCAGATTGACCCGGATGCGCGGCGAGAATAGCAACAACGGGATTACGCAGTTGCACAACACCATTACCCAGTACATCCATCCCCACGGCCCGAAGTAGCGCATGTGGAAAGTCATTTGCTCTATCGGATCGCCCGCGTACCACGTCATGAACGCTTCTGTGATGTACGCGTACGAGACCACCAGCGAGGTCAGCAGCACGACCTTGGCGAGATTGTCGAAATGCCATTCCGTCAGCAGATCCTCGATGCCCAGCAGCTTGCGCATTGGAATCAACAGCGTCATGACCATCGCGACGCCCGAAAAGATCGCGCCGGCGACGAAGTACGGAGCGAAGATCGTGCTGTGCCAGCCGGGATTTATCGCCATCGCGAAATCCCACGACACCACCGAGTGCACCGACAGCACCAGCGGAGTAGCTAATCCCGCCATTAGCAAGTAGGCCATTGAGTAATGCCGCCACTGCCGATCGGTTCCCTGCCAGCCCATCGCCAGCACCGTGTAGAACGTTTTGCGCCAGCCGGTGGCGGACTCGCGCGCGTTGGCGATATCGGGGATCAGTCCCATCGTCCAGAACAGCGCGCTGATAGTCAAATAGGTACTAACTGCGAAAGCGTCCCACACTAATGGCGAACGAAAATCAGGTTGCAGCGACCTCTCATTAGGGTATGGCAATAGCCAGTAGAAAAACCACACGCGGCCAAGATGGACTAGTGGGAACAGGCCCGCAGTAGCTACTGCGAATATAGTCATTGTCTCGGCAGCGCGATAAACCGCCGTGCGCCACTTGGTGCGGAACAGGAACAGAATCGCCGAGATCAAAGTCCCGGAATGCGCGATACCGACCCAGAACACGAAGTTAGTAATGTAGATTGCCCACATCACCGGCTGGCGCAGCCCGGTCACGCCCAGCCCCGAGTAGATCTGCCGCATCCACAACGCGGCCGCGATGCCGACCAGCGTGAAGCAGAATCCGACCCACGCCCAGTACGCGCGCCCCGCCGGCTCCATCACGCGCAATACGCTGCGGTCGATGTCGCGGAAGCTCGGCTCCCTGTTTATCTTCGGCGCCGCTGCCACTTCAAGCCTTTCCTTTCTCGCGATAGAGATCGCGCAGATACGTGATGGCCGGTTGCGTATTGAGTTCCTCGAGCGCGCGATAGTTGCGCAGCTTGTTGTCGTCGCGCCGGCGCATCATCGCACTCGCCGGATCGTTGCTGTCGCCGAACGTGATCGCTCGCGTCGGACACGCCTGCTGGCACGCGGTGACGATCTCGCCGTCGCGCAGTTGACGATCCTCGGTTTTTGCATTGAGCTCGCCAAACTGGATTCGCTGTATGCAGAACGTGCATTTCTCCATCACGCCCGCGCCGCGCACCGTCACGTCGGGATTGAGTTGCAGGTTCATCGGCGCCGGCCATTCCGGCACGAACCAGTTGAACCGGCGCACTTTGTACGGACAGTTATTTTCGCAGTAGCGCGTGCCGACGCACCGATTGTAAACCTGGCCGTTCAGGCCTTCTTCGGTATGATATGACGCGAACACCGGACAGACCGGCTCGCACGGCGCGTGATCGCACTGCTGGCACAGCATCGGCGCGAGGTAGAGTTGCGGCGCCACCGGCGCTTCCTCTTCATTCGGAAAGTAACGCTCGATGCGAATCCACGACATGATCCGCCCGTTGTCGACGCCTTCCTTGCCCACCCACGGAACATTGTTTTCCGCGTAGCACGCCGTCACGCACGCGCTGCATCCGGTGCACGCATTGACGTCGATCGTCATGCCCCACTTGTGCCCCGCATATTTCCACGGCGCGTACATTTCGGACGGCCCGGTGACTTCTTCGGCCTCGCTCGTCGGCACGACGCCGCCCGCGAGCTGCTCGATACTCATCGCCTCGACGATCGAGCGGCCCATCATGTCGCTCTTGCCCAGCGGCGAAACCAGCTTGCGCGTATTTCCGGTCGCGCGCGCGGTCACTTCGGCATAAGTCGCGCCCGCCGCGAGTATCGTCCACGCGTTTGCGCCGACGTCTTTGGCATAGCGGCCGTACGCGCGATGCCCCTGCCCAATCGGCACCGCAATCACGCCGGGACGCACGGTGCTCTCGAGCAGCACCGGCGCCTCGATCGCGCCGTGCTCAGTTTTGATCTCGATGACGT
>Ga0209333_1001459_pt1 | contig 11517 bp, 9 predicted proteins | sample BlaSpr_A8_OM2_O3_FD_187982 | JGI IMG/M metagenome (GOLD analysis project Ga0209333, IMG submission 187982) | Forest soil microbial communities from Thunder Bay, Ontario, Canada - Black Spruce, Ontario site 2_A8_OM2_O3 (SPAdes) (version 2) | ecosystem: Environmental > Terrestrial > Soil > Boreal...
TGTGCTAGAATTGCACGGTCATGACGCGTCGGGTTTCTGATTTGCCGCCTCTACTTGCGCCGGGGATGCACCTCGTAACGCTCAGCCGCCTGATCGTAATCTGCGTTGAAGCCTTTCCGTTCTCGAACAGTCGCGCCGCGATCATGTATGGCTTCCAGTTGATTGTATGCCAACTGGTGGCGCTTGGGATTATTGGGGACATCGTTGTCGATGGCAGTTTTCTCACCGAAGAGATAGAACCAGAGGATATTGATTTCGCGCTAATGCGTTACGCCAGACTTTTATGAATCGTGCTCCGCTCCGCAACATAGCTTCCTAGAATGGATATGGGACGATTTTTCTATCAAGCGCACGCATCACTGTGATTGCTATCTGTGCATTGAGTACCCGCAATGGCACGGCGAGTTCTTTGAAGGAATACAAAACCGTGCCTTTTGGGTAAATCTATTTGCGGAGAGCGTCGTATATAAGCAATCGCGCGGGGTGGCGATTATTCAGATCGATGGTGAGGTGTTATGAGCGTCCTTCTACACCTACAGGACAAGCTCCGCAGAACCACCGCCGCCATTGGCCGACTAGAAGCGGAACTGCCGAACCGCTTAGAATCCCGCGCCTTGCAGTCAAATCTTCTGTCCTTGCGTAAGCTGCACCAAAATCTACAGCACGAATTTCAGGCTGCGGCGCTTGAGGTTGGCCTTGATGTATGCCATTACGGAATTCTTGAAGATAATTTCCCAGCTAAAGTCTTCGCACGTGCGATTGGGTCATTCCAGGACGCATTTTCTTTAGTCTATGATGCCTTAAAGAATGGCCCGAAGTCCAGGCGGGACCTAAGCGCAGAGGCCACATACAAAACCGAACTGCGTCTGGCCTACAGCTATGCTGGGTCTTTTGGGGTAGTGTTTACCCTACCGAATTCCAAGCTATTCCCAGATATACCGACATATCTAGATGAAGCGGCGCAGGTTGTTCTCACTGTGGGAAAAGCTCGGGATGATACCGCGATGGTCACCAGTATAGCTAAAGAGCTTGGGCGTGCTCCGATAGCGGCGATTTACGATTGGGCCAAGGCTAATGCGCAGAGTCGAACTGGAGCGGACATCCAGTGGACCCAGCAGAACGCTACAAGAGATAACGTAATCATACAGGCCGTTGAATTTAGCGCGCTATCAGCGTCACTTGAGCGAAAGAGTGAAGAAGTGACGAGGGAGGAAAACGTACAAGGTGTGCTAGTTGGTGCGGACATCGTGAGCCGCCGCTTTCACTTCATCCCGGATGGTTCGGATGAGCCTATTCGTGGACGGTTCATCGACGCCATTAGCGAAGAACGTCGTGCGCAAATTCCAGTGCGTTATACCGCAACCATCAAGAAGATTACTCAGATAAGTTATGCAACGGAAATCGAGAATACAACATACGTGTTGTTACGATTAGTTGATGTTCAGCCATCATCAAATAAGAAGTAAGATTAGTGATGCTTATGCTTCCCTCGGCCCTGTCGTTTCCTAAATATGTGCCACGGCCTCTATTTTGCCCGTCGATTCCTCATAAGTGAGGCGCTTGCCCACGATCTTGCGGACGAGGTAGCTAAACCGATCCGAATCGGACATGGGTAGCCGGTTGTTATACCGGAACGCCTGTTCATCCAAGTACCGGAACAGGTGGTATGGCTCAACCGACACGCAGGTCCCTTTCAAGCTGCGCTTCAGCAAGCACCAGAAGTTCTCCATCGTATTGGTATGGATGTTCCCGTTCACGTACTCAACCGCGTGACTGATGACTTCATGCTTGAATTCCGGTGCTAGGCCGGTGTACGAATCTAGCTCATCGGTGAAGATGGCCGCGCCCGCTTCGACGTGCTCCTTAATGCGCTTCTGAAGTTCCGGCTTACCGCGCCCATCAACGTGCATAGCGCGAACCGTTCCGCCACGCTGAACTAGGCCGAATACGATTTCTTTATCAGCGGTGCCCCGCCCGGTGACCTTCTCGCTACGGCTGGATTTGCGGACGTTGCGCGCCTTGCCGCCGATGAATGTTTCATCGGCTTCTACTTCGCCCCCGAGCTTGCCGCCCCAATGTTCATCCTGCATGGCAAGCCGGATTCGATGCAATAGGAACCATGCAGACTTCTGCGTGATGCCGATGGCCCGATGGAGTTCCCAAGACGAAATCCCGTTGCGGTTGCTGGCTACCAGCCACATAGCCATAAGCCATTTATTCAATCCAAGCGGGGAATCCTCCATCACCGTCCCGGTCTTCAGTGTGAACTGGCGGCGCGGGTGCCGGTTGGTGCACTGCCAGCGGTTGTGCTTCGGCTGGAATGTTACCTTTTCACTGCCGCAAGTCGGACAGGCCACCTCATCGGCCCAACGGCGGGGCATAACGTACTCGCGGGCCTTGTCTGGATCGGCTGCCATCACCGTAACTTGTTGAAGGGTCTTGGGTTCCTGTTCCATGCCTAGATCATATCGCATCTAGCTGGAATGGTCAAGTATATTTATAACTTGCATTATGGCGAAGAAAAAGCGAAAATCGTAATTATGTCCGGGTTGATTGGCATCGCCAAAATGGCTGCCCAGAGCGAACTGCTCGAGGCCAAATCGCAAATCGAGTATTTCGAGATTGGCGCGCGCAGCATCCTCAACCGCACCAAGCCCAACATGCCCTTTCAGTGGACCATCAATCCCTACCGCGGCTGCGAGTTTGGCTGCCAGTATTGCTACGCGCGCTATACGCATGAGTTCATGGGAATGGAAGACGGGCGCGACTTCGAGTCCAAGATCTACGCCAAAGCCGCCGCCCCGGAAATCCTGCGCCGGGAGCTGCGCAAGGTGGCTCGGGCGGACGGCATCGCTTTGGGCACGGCCACCGATCCCTATCAGCCCGCCGAGAGGCGCTTCCGGCGTACCCGCGCGATCCTGGAAGTCTTTGCCGAAGAGAAGGGCCGTCACTTGTCCATCACCACCAAGTCGGACTTGGTGACGCGCGACCTGGATCTGCTGTGCGAAATCGCCCGCCGCAACGTGCTGTCCGTCAATATGACCGTCACTACGCTCAACCGCCGCCTGGCGCGCCTGATGGAACCGCGCGCGCCCCGGCCCGATTTGCGGCTGGCCGCGGTAAGCAAGCTCGCGGCAGCCGGACTCACCGCGGGCGTCTTCCCGAACCCAATTTTGCCCATGATCACCGACTCCGAAGAAAGCCTCGACGCGCTGGCCTGCGCGGCGCGCCAAGCCGGCGCACGGTATTTCGGAGGGGGGCCGCTGTTCCTGATGCCTTGCGCGCGCAAGATCTTCTTCCCGTTCCTGAAGCGCCGCTTTCCGAAGCTGGCCGGTCCGTACATGGAGCTTTATGCCAACGGCGCATACCTCGGCCCCGGCTACAAGGCGCAGTTGCGGGAACGCGTGGCGCGCATTCGTGAGCGGCACGGCCTGGCTTCCGCGCCGGTCGAGTACCGGCCCGAGCTATGGGAGGGTGAAGAGCAAGGTACGCTGTTTCCGATACAGTGAGAAATGGACCTCTCCGAGTTCGATTACACGCTACCCGAGGAGTTGATCGCGCAGACGCCGCTCGCAGACCGCGCCGCCTCCCGCATGTTGGTGGTCGATCGGGCGCGCGGGTCCTGGGAAGACCGCCAATTCCGGGACCTTCCGTCGTTTCTGGGACCGGGCGACTGTCTGGTGCTCAACGATTCGCGCGTGTTTCCGGCGCGCCTGTTCGGGCGCCGCGCGGGCCGCAACGGCGAAGTGGAAGTTCTGCTGCTCAGGCCGGCCGATAGCGCGGCAAGGGAATGGGAGGCGCTGGTGCATCCCGGCAAGAAGATGCGCGTCGGCGAAAGGGTGCTGTTCGGGGAGGACTTCGAGGCGGAAGTTATCGCGCGCCGCGAGTTCGGCGAGCGCACTCTGCGCTTCGCCGGCGTGCGAGACGTTCACGAGGAGTTCGAAAAAATCGGGCATGTGCCGCTGCCGCCGTATATCAAGCGGCAGGACCAAGCCGCCGACCGCGAGCGGTATCAGACCGTGTTTGCGCGCGAGAGGGGATCGGCGGCCGCGCCCACTGCCGGTCTGCACTTCACGCCGGCGGTGCTGGACGCCTGCCGCGCGCGTGGCGCGGATATCGCTTTTGTGACGCTGCATGTGGGCCTGGGCACCTTCCAGCCCATTCACGAAGGTCGCATCGAAGGGCACAGCCTGCACACCGAGCGCTACCGCATCGTGGCGGATAACGCCGCGCGCATGAGCGCTGCGCGCCGTCTGGTGGCCGTGGGTACGACCAGCGTCCGCACGATTGAAAGCGCGATGCGCAGGGGCGGTCTGCGGGAATCCATCGGCGAAACCGATATCTTCATTTATCCGCCATTCGACTTCCGCGCTACCGGCGCGATGCTGACCAATTTTCATCTGCCGCGCACCAGCCTGATGCTGCTGGTGTGCGCTTTCGCCGGCAAGGATCTGGCGCTGGCCGCTTACCGGCACGCGGTGGAGCGGCGCTACCGCTTTTATTCGTACGGCGACTGCATGCTGATCGTCTGATCTGTCCGCGGTCTACTCGTGCCGTAAGGGCGGGACTCTAGTCCCGCCGCCCGCCCTGCAAAAGCGGTCCACGCCGCAGTCGCGTTCTACTCGCAGAGTACACCCAATGTCGCTCTGCGGGCAGTCTCAGATACGTTCCATCCGGCCCCGCCGATGGCACTGCTAAGGCACGACCTCAAGCGGGGAAAGTGCCCTCTCCGACTCCGCTTGTCTGGCGTCATACGACGTGGTAGCCGGTTGCGGCATCGTATTCGAACTCACGCCGCCGTCCTCGCCTAGCAGCGCCTGGCCTTGAGCGCGAGCGGCGTACTCTATGGCACGACCTCCGCAGGCGGAGCCGCCGGAAGAGGCACGGTATTCGCCATCGAGCCGTAATCCGAGCCGCAGCAGTCCAACAGCCTGCACGCCCCAAACAGCGGCCAATATCTAACGCCCAGTCATCCCAGCCCCGGTGCTCTACAATGATAAAGTGGGAACCGAAGCGGCACTGGAAGTGGCCGTCGAACGTCTGGCGCGCGTTCGAGCCGAAATCGCCAAAATCATCGTAGGCCAGGACGACGTCGTGGAAGGCGTGCTGATCTGCCTGCTAGCCTCCGGACACGTCTTGCTTGAAGGCGTTCCGGGCCTCGGCAAGACCACCCTGCTGCGCACCCTGGCGCGCGCGCTGCAATTGAAATATTCCCGCATCCAGTTCACGCCCGACCTGATGCCCGCCGACATCGTGGGCAGCATGATCATCGAAACCAGCGACCATGGCGCCAAGTTCCTGCGCTTCCAGCCCGGCCCCATCTTCGCCAACCTGGTGCTGGCCGACGAAATCAACCGCGCCACTCCCAAGACCCAATCCGCACTGCTCGAAGCCATGCAGGAGCGTACCGTCACCAGCGGCACCACCACCCACGAACTGGAACGTCCATTCCTGGTGATGGCCACCCAGAATCCCATCGAGATGGAGGGCACCTACCCGCTGCCCGAGGCGCAGCTCGACCGCTTCCTCATGAAGATCCTGGTCACCTACCCCACGCGCGCGGAGCTGAACCGCATCGTGGAGCGCACCATTCAGCGGGATGAGGCGCAGGTGAGCGCCGTGCTCGACCGCGATGCCATCATGGAAGTGCGCGCCGTATGCCGTGAAGTTCTGGTCGCGCCGCACGTGCAGGAGTATGCCATCCAACTGGTAATGTCCACGCAGGCGGAGCAGCGCGAAGCGCACGAGGTAGCGCGCAAGTACGTGCGCTACGGAAGCTCTCCGCGCGGCGCGCAGGCCCTGGTGGAGTGCGGGCGCGTGCTGGCGCTGATGCGCGGCCGTTACCATCTCTCGATCGACGATGTGCAGCACGTCGCGCGCGCGGTCCTGCGTCATCGCATCATTCTGAATTTCGACGCCCATGCGGACGGCCAAACGCCGGAAACCATCCTGAACACAATCATTCAGGACGTTTCCGCGCACGCCGCCGCGTAAGCCCGCCAACAGGTCATGGACGCCGCGCCTATTCTCGACCGCGAGTTTCTGGAGAAGCTGGAGCGCTTGGCCCTGCGCTGGCAGAAATCGTTCCCCGGCCTAGTCGGCGGGCACAATCCGTCGCGCTTTTCGGGCGCTGGACAGGAGTTTCTGGACCATCGCAGTTTCCATCACGGCGACGATCTGCGCGCGGTGAACTGGCGCGCCTACCTGCGCCTGGAGAAACTTTTCCTGAAAATGTTCCAGGTGGAACCGCGGGTGCCGGTGCGCATGCTTCTGGATACCAGCGATTCGATGCAAGCCGGCGGCAAATTCGATTATGCGCGCCGCCTGGCGGGCGCGCTCTGCTACGTGGGCATGGTGCGCCTGGACGCCATTGAATTGCATCCGTTTTCGAGCAAGCTGGGGCACCGGTATCTGTGTACGGGCGGGCGGCACCGCTTCGGTCCGGTGCTCGATTCGCTGGGTGCGATGCAGGCCGGCGGGCAGACGGATTTCTTCGGCGTGCTGCGCGAGTTCATTTCGCGCTATTCGCAGCGCGGGCTGACGATCGTAATCTCGGATTTTCTGGACGACCAGGGCTGCGAACGGGCGCTGCAATTTCTGGCGGATTTCGGCCACGAGTTGATGTTGCTGCAGATCTGGTCGGAGCAGGATCGCACTCCGCCGTGGGATGGCGAACTGGAACTGGAGGATGCCGAAACCAAAGACCGGTTGAAAGTGCAGTTCGATCCATCGTCGCGCGCCCGCTACACGCAGGCGTTCGATGAGTATGCCGCCGCCATCCAAAAACTGGCCATGCGCAACGGCGGCCGTTATGCCGGAATCTCGACCGCGCAGCCGGTGGAGGAAGTCGTCTTCGGACCGTTGATGCGCGCACGCGGGGTTGCGTAATGCGAGGCGAAATGAGATTCTGCCCATGCACCTGCTGAACCTCACCCTCGGGCAATTCCTGGCGCTGTTCGGCTCCGTATCCGCGGTAATGTTCGCCTTATACCTGCTCGACCGCTCGCGCCGCCGGCAGGTCGTTTCCACGCTGCGCTTCTGGGTATCCGCGGCGCAGCCCACCGTGGTCGCGCGCCGCCGCCGCATCCAACAGCCATTCTCGCTGTTGCTGCAACTGGCCAGTATGGCCCTGCTGCTGCTGGCCATCGCGCAGTTGCGCCTGGGAGCGCCCGCCTCCGCGCCGCGCGATCACGTGCTCATCCTGGATACCTCCGCCTGGATGGCCGCCCGGACGTCTACGCGCACTTTGATGGACTTGGCCCGCGAACGCGCCCGCGCCTACGTCCGTGCAGTGCCCGCACGCGATCGCATCATGCTGGTGCGCGCCGACGCCCTCACCACGCCCGCCACGGCCTTCGAACCGGACCGCAAGAAACTGGTAGATGCCATCGCCGATTCGCAGCCCGGCGCCACGGCCTTGAACCTGGATCAGGCGCTGGCCTTCGCGCGCCAGATTCAGCAACAGAGCGGACGCCGCGCCGGGGAAGTGGTCTTCGTCGGCACCGGTAAGCTAGCCGATCGCGAGCCCGGCAAGCTGGGCCTGCGCAACCTGCGCTTCCTCCGCGTGCCCGATGCGGTCGAAAACTGCGGGCTGCGCCGCATCGGTGTACGCCGTTCGACTGCCGATTCCGACTTGTGGGAGATCTACGTTTCGCTGCGTAACTACGGCGCTGCGCCGCGCACCGTCACACTGGCGCTGACTTTCGGACCCTCGGTGGATGGTCCCGGAAATTTGCCGGCCGGCGCCCAACGCATCGCGCTCGCGCCCGGCGCGGATCGTGAAACCAGCTTCCAGTTTCGCAGCCCTGTGCACGGCTTTCTGCAAGTGCAGCTTCTGCCGCACGATGCCTTTCCCGCAGACGACCACGCCATCCTGCAACTGCCCGCCCAGCCGGCGCTGCACGTGACTGTCTATTCAGCCGAACCGGAATTGCTGCGCCCCGTGCTGGCGGCCAGCCCGCAGGTGGTGGCAACCTTTCGTGCGCCTTCCGCCTACAGCGCACAGGGCAACGGATCGCTCGTCATCCTGGACCGCTTCCATCCGCCCACGCCGCCGCAGGCCGATTCCATTTGGATCGATCCGCCGGCGGGCGGCTCGCCGGTGCCGGTGCGCACGCGCGTATCGGACGCGCCCCTCACGCATTGGCTTACCGACCATCCGCTGGGCGCGGGCCTGCGCGCCAAGGACGTACGCCTGGAATCCGCTTCGGTTTTCGAAGCGGCGCCCGACGATTTGAAAATCGCCGAGGTGGCCGAAGGCCCCGTGATCGTGGCGCGTCCCGGCAAGCCGAAGATCGTGGTGCTGGGCTTTCATCCGGCGCTTTCCGCCATGCGCTATGAGCTGTCCACGCCCCTGCTTTATGCCAACCTGCTGCGCTGGATGGCGCCCGAGATCTTTCGCCGCTGGGAATTGACGGCCGGCAGCGTGGGCACGGTGAAGGTTCCTCTCGATTCCGACGTACGGCCGGCGGGCGTGCGCGTGCTGCGCGAAGACGGCAATCCCGCACCCTTCACTTTGCGCGGCCAGTCGCTCGAATTCTTCAGCGGCATTCCCGGGACCGTGCGCGTCCTGGCCGGCGATCGCGAATATGTCTACTCGCTGACCCTGCCGCAGCTTTGGGAATCCCAATGGGACGTTCCCGCCGCAACGCGCCGCGGCATTCCGAAGTTCGCCGCGCCGTTGCGCGAAGCCACCGACCTGTGGCAATGGCTGGCCCTGGCGGGCGGCGCTGGGCTGGCGGCGGAATGGATTTTGTACGGCCGCTTCCGCCGCCGGGTGGCGCGCGTCTCGCGGCGGCCCGTCGCTATGCGGAAGGCTTCGTGACCGTATGACATTTGCCCACGCATGGCTCGTTCCGTTGACTCTCGCGCCGCTCGTCTGGGCGGCCTGGGAGTGGCGCAACTCCGCGCGACGCGCCGGTCTGGTGATGAAAGCCGTGGCGCTGGCGGCCATCCTGCTGGCGTTCGCCGAGCCGCGCCTCACATTCTACGAATCGAGAGTGGCCGTGGCTATCCTGGTGGACACCTCGGCCAGCGTCTCCCAGCAGGATCTGGACGCTGCCTCGGCCGCGGCCAGCACGGTGGAGCGGGGGCGCGGACGCAATTGGACACAGGTGCTGCCCTTCGCGCGCGCGCCGCGCAATCCCGCGCCCGCGGAGCGCACCGGGCAAGCCTGGAAACTCGGGTACAGCCCGGGCCAGGGTTCGCACGGTACGAATCTGGAAGCCGCCGTGCGCGAAGGCTTGGCCACGCTGCCGGCCGGCCTGGTGCCGCGCGTCCTCCTGATCTCGGATGGCAACGAGAACCTGGGCAGCATCACCCGCGCCATCTGGCAGGCGCAACAGCGCGGCGTTCCCATCGACGTGATCCCGCTTGCCGGACGGCCGCGCCCCAGCCTGGTCCTGGAATCCGTGAGCATGCCCGCGCAGGTCTTCACCGGCGAGCGTTTTCCCGTGGATATCACGCTGGATTCTCCGCGCGCCGGGCAAGCCACCGTGGAGATGACCGCCGAGGGCAAGCCTCTGGGCGCCAGCCGCGTGAACCTGAGCGCCGGCGTGAACCAGTTCCGCGCGCACGCCAGCGTTAGCGCCACGGGCGCGATCGAGTTGGCCGGCCGCATCGCCGCGCCCGGCTTGGGAGAGGCGCATTTCGATAACGCGCTCACCCTGCGACGGCCGCGCGTTTTGCTGATCTCGAACGACCCGCCCGATGCCGAGCAGCACCTGCTGCGCACCCTCGAAGCCAATCAATTCGACGTGCAGCGCGCGCCCTCCGGTCTGCCCGATCAACTCGACGGCTATCAACTGGTAATCTTCAACAACTGGGATATGCAGAGCGTGCCCCTGCCGCGCAAGACCGCGCTCGAAGAGTTCGTGAAGCAGGGCGGCGGCCTGCTATGGATCGGCGGCGACCGCAACGTATATGTGGAGAAGAAAGAGGAAGACGCGCTGGAGCGGACATTGCCCGCCAAACTCGCGCCGCCGCGTACGCCGGAAGGCACGGCCGTGGTCCTGATCATCGACAAGTCTTCTTCCATGGAAGGCAAGAAGATGGAGTTGGCGCGCCAGGCGGCCGTCGGCGTGGTGGAGAATCTGCGGCCCGTGGATCAGGTGGGCGTGCTGATTTTCGATAACTCTTTCCAGTGGTCGGTGCCGCTGCGCCGCGCGGACGACCGCACTTCGATCAAGCGGCTCATCTCCGGCATTACGCCGGATGGCGGCACGCAGATCGCACCCGCGCTCACTGAAGCCTACCGCAAAATTCTGACGTCGAAAGCGGTCTACAAGCACATTGTGTTGCTGACCGACGGCATCTCGGAGGAAGGCGACAGCATGACGCTGTCGAAGGATGCGGTAGCCAACCATGTCACTATTTCCACGGTCGGGCTGGGGCAGGACGTGAACCGCGCCTTCCTAGAAAAGGTGGCGCAGCTTGCGCAAGGCAAGGCTTATTTCCTGAACGATCCATCCGGCCTCGAGCAAATCGTGCTACGCGACGTGAAGGAGCATACCGGCTCCACGGCGGTGGAAAAGGACGTGCATCCCGAAGTGGTGAATCGCGCCGAGATTCTGGATGGCGTAGGCATCGAGACTGCGCCCCCGTTGCGCGGCTATGTGCGCTTCCTGGCGCGGCCGACATCGGACCTGATTCTGCGCGCGGGAGCCGAAGATCCGTTGCTGGTGCGCTGGCAATATGGCCTAGGCCGGGCGGCCGTGTTCACGTCCGACGCCAAGAACCGTTGGGCTGCCGCGTGGGTGACTTGGCCGGGTTTCGACAAGCTGTGGGCCAACATTTTCCGGGACCTGCTGCCGCACGCCGAATCGAGCGAGGCCGCCGCCGAATTCGACCGCGCGGCCAACGAGCTAGTGGTGGACTATCGTCTAGGCCGTGACGTGCCCGAGCCGGCCGCCATTCCGGATATCTTCGCGTTCGGGCCGAACGGTTTTCAATCGCCGCTGAAGGTGGCCAAAGTGGCTGCCGGACATTATCGCGCGCGGCTGGCTATCGGCGAGCGGCAGGGATTGTTCCGCGTGCGGCCGCTGGCGGAATCGCGCGCCTTTCCGGAAGTGGGCTTCTACCGGCAGGAAGACGAGATGCTGGAATATGGATCGAACGATCAGTTGCTGCACCAAGTGGCCGATGCTACCGGCGGACGCTACAATCCCGCGCTGAACGCCGTCTTCGATTCGTCGGGCAGGTCGATACCGGCGACGCTGGATCTGTGGCCGTTCTTGCTGGCGCTGGCCCTCGCGCTGAACCTGGCGGAATTGGTTCTGCGCAAGTGGCGCGGGCTATGGGAGGGCTTGCTGGGATGGCGGCGGGGCGCGGCGGAAGCCTAACTGCGGGTGCCGGTGGGCCATGTAGCGAGGTCCTAAGCCGGTCTAAGCAGGTTGGATTCGCTAGAAGGGCCAACGCGACCAGCCGGAATCTTTCCTGGCGGGCCGGGGCCCGGGTCCATCCGAGAAATTGCCGGACTGGTTCATCCGGAAATCGATTTCACTTTGCCGGAATTGCAAG
>Ga0209333_1001460_pt1 | contig 11516 bp, 12 predicted proteins | sample BlaSpr_A8_OM2_O3_FD_187982 | JGI IMG/M metagenome (GOLD analysis project Ga0209333, IMG submission 187982) | Forest soil microbial communities from Thunder Bay, Ontario, Canada - Black Spruce, Ontario site 2_A8_OM2_O3 (SPAdes) (version 2) | ecosystem: Environmental > Terrestrial > Soil > Boreal...
CCGTGGGCGCTCGTGAACTGTTACAAGGACATGATGGCTCCTGGCAGTTACCTGGTGATCTCTCACGTGACGGCCGACCACCTGTCGCCGGGTGCCGCGCGCCAGGCCCAGGCTGCCTACGCGGGGGCTTCCGCGCCCGGCGTGCCACGCAGCCGGGAGCAAATCGCCCAGTTTTTGGGCGGGCTGGAGATGGTCGGCCCCGGCCTGGTCAACGTGTCCGAGTGGCGGCCGGCCCACATAGGCACGGCCCCTTCCCCGACAGTGTTCTACGCCGGGATCGGCCGCAAGAGCGCGCCCGGTCAGCCGCGGTGACGCCTGCCACCGGCCAGGAGCGACAGGGCGACGATGCGTGCTGGCGAGAAGCTGCGCGGTTGCGGGCCGAACATCGAGGGTGGGTCGTCATATGGCTGGCCAGCGAGCGGTCTTACAAGTCATACCGGCGAATGCGCGGTGCCCGCCGTGACACGGCTCTATCGGCTGCTACGCCAGCGAGATGACCGACCTGATCGCCCAGGCCGAGCAGGTTGTCGGTCCCGCCCGCCACACCCCAGACATGTCGTGAACGCATCTGCCACCGATCCGGATACCACAACTTTCCACTGACCCACGGCGACACGAAGACCCGGCACTCGTCGCCAAACCAGGCCGGGTCTTCGCAGCCTCCCCTTCGTAAGAGAGGTGACCCCAGTATGCGCTTGCGCATGCCCCGCCACGCCCTGGCGGCGGCGCTCCTCACCATCACGACCGCCACGGCTCTCGCCGGGTGCGGCACGGCCTCGGCCAGACCGGCCACGGCACCAGAGCTCACGAACCTGACCGTGATGGCGGTGCCCGCCGAGGGCGCTGCCGGACTCTACATCGCGCAGGACGACGGCCTCTTCCAGAAGGCCGGGCTGCACGTGACGATCAAGCCCACCGAGAACCCCACGGCCGACATCCCCGCGCTGCTGCACGGCTCGGTGGACGTGCTATCCGGCCAGTACACGACGTATATTGCCGCCACCGCGGCCGGGGTCGCGAAGATGCGGATTCTGGCCGCCGGCTACGCGCTCGGCCCGCAGGTGCAGGAGATCATGAGCCCGCCGCATTCTCGGCTTGCCACACCGGCCCAGCTCAGGGGCAAGACGATTGCGGTCAACGCGGTCGACAGCGTGACCACCGACCTGCTGTACACCGCGCTCGCGCCATACCGGATCGCGCCGGGCCAGGTTCACGTGGTGGCCATCCCGTTCCCGGTCATGCCCGCGGCGTTGGCGGCGGGCCGGGTCGACGCGATCTACGAGGTCGAGCCGTACGTCTCCGAGGCCGCGGAACGCTACGGCGACTACGATCTGGCCGACATCGACACCGGGGCGAGCGCGAACTTCCCGATCAACGGCTACGGCGCCCTCGCTTCCTGGGCCACCCGCTACCCGCGCACCGCCAGGGCGTTCACCACCGCGATCGAGCAAGGCAACCGGATCGCCGCCACCGACCCGGCCGCGCTCCAGCGCACGCTGGAGAAGCAGCTGCACCTGAGCGCTAACGTGGTCGACGTGATGGCGACCGGCGCGTTCCCGATCGATTTAGACCCGGTGCAGATCCAGCGGGACGCGGACCTGATGCTGCGCTACGGCCAGCTGTCCAGCCCGTTCAACGTCAAGCAGATCACCGGGCCGTGACGTGACCGGCAGCGACCTGACCGCCCGCGTGGCCGGCGCGTACTCCACACTGGCCCCGCGCTGGGACACCAGCGGCGCCGCCTGGAACCAGCCGGTCGCCACCCGCCTGCTTGGCCTCGCCGGGCTCGCCCCCGGCATGTGCGTCCTCGACGCCGGCTGCGGCGCCGGGGCCGTCTCGATCCCCGCGGCCCGCGCGGTCGCCCCGGGCGGCCGGGTCACCGGCATCGATCTCGCCGGGCCCATGCTCACCCGCGCCCGGCAGGCCGCCCTGGCCGAGGGCCTAACCAACGTGGTTTTCCTGAACGTTGACGCCTCGGAGCCATCGTTCGGCCCAGCGAGCTTTGACGCCGTGCTGGCATCGTTCGTGGTGTACCTGCTGGCCGACCCCCGAGCCACGTTGGCCCGGTGGCGGAACCTGCTTCGCCCCGGCGGGGTTCTCGCGTTCACCTGGGTGGTCGCCGAAGACCCCCGCTTGGAGCCGGTGTATGCCGCCATCGACGAGTTCCTGCCGGACGGGCAGGAGGGCTGGAACGCGTTCCGGCAGCGGCACGGCTGGACGTCGGTCGGCCGCGCCGAGGCCCTGCTCGACGGCTGCCGCGACGTCCGCACCATCGTCGAGCCGGTCACCACCCGGTACGAGAGCCCGGAACACTGGTGGGAGTCGTCCTGGACCCAGGCGCCCGCCCTGGTCTGGCGCCACATTCCGGATAGCCGGCGTGACCAGGCGCGTGGCGTCGCGTTCAAGACCCTCGAAGGACTGCGCGACGGCGACGGGAGTATCGCGCGCGTCCGCACGGTCTGCTACACGCTCGCGCGTCAGGCACCCAGCGGCGCGGGCGGGTAGGTGGGCAGCGTCTGGGTGCAGGCGCAGGGCGACATGCTGGTGCGGGCTGACGCCATCGTGGTGCTCGCGCTGGGGCCTGAGGGGCTGCGGGCCGAGTGCGGGACCGGGGCGGCGGTGCGGCTGGCCGGGACACCGTGCTCGACGGCGCTGATGGTCGGGCTGGTCGAGGCGATCGACCGCGCGGGTCGCGGGGACAGCCGGGCCGTGATCATCACGCCGCCTGCCGAGCCGGGGTCTGCAACCTGGCGATGGGAATTCGCCGACACCCTGCTGGAGCGCTGCTGAAACCCCGTGCTAGCCGGGCTACGGACTGGGGGTGGGTGTGATCTGCCAGTGCGCGCCGACCCAGATCTCGGCGAGCGTGCGGCCGTCGTTTCCTACCGCGACGCATTCGGCGGGCCCGGTGCACGACAGGCCGGTCGGCTGGACGAATGGTTGCGGCTGCGGCGGGCCCGGCATCTGGCCGGGCCAGGCCGCGGATGAGGCGCACAACCCTTTGATGGACGTGACGTTCTGGGTATGCCTATGGTGAGCGGAGGGTGCCTTGCCTTCGGCCTTCCGTTCCAGCAGTGCGGCTGGACGCACGTAGCTCCGAGCCTCGGTAACGATCCGTACTCAGGATTCCGCGCCGAGACCATGTCGCTCACCGGGAGTTCACATGGCGCAGTTGGCGGCTTCGCCGGGTCTCCGTGAGAACCCGCCGTCTGATTGCGTGCCTGCGGTCAGGTCCGGTCCGGCGTGAACGCCGGGAAGGGCTGATCCGGGACGCGAGCCATGGCCGCGCTGAGCGGCCAAAGACGATACGGGGGTGCGGTCCCGATGTCATCTGTAACGTCAGCTGCCACGCGAGCCCAGGCGGCGGCGCCCGGTGACCGGCGCTGGCTGGTCCTGGTCGTGGTGGCCATTGCCCAGCTGATGGTGGTGCTGGATTCCACGATCGTCAACATCGCGCTGCCGTCGGCGCAGCGTGCCCTGGGGTTCCCGAACAGCGACCGGCAGTGGGTGGTGACGGCCTACGCCCTGGCGTTCGGCAGCCTGCTGCTGGTGGGCGGCCGGCTCGGCGACATGTTCAGCCGCAAGCGGGTGTTCATCGCGGGGCTGATCGGATTCGCGCTGGCGTCGGCTCTCGGCGGCGCCTCTGTCTCGTTCGCGATGCTGGTGGCGGCCCGGGCGCTGCAGGGAGCATTCGGCGCTGTCCTCGCGCCGTCCGCGTTGGGCACCCTGGTGAGCACGTTCCAGGATCCGCGGGAGCGGGGGAGGGCCTTCGGGGTGTTCGGCTCGGTCGCGGCCGGCGGCGGTGCGGTGGGCCTGATCCTGGGCGGTGCGCTGACCCAGTACTTCTCGTGGCGCTGGTGCCTGTATGTCAACCTGGTGTTCGCCGCGATCGCCGTGGCCGGCGCGCTGGCGTTCATCCGCAGCAGCCGCCCGGCGACGCGGCCGGCGATGGACTGGCCCGGGGCGGTACTGGCCGGCGCCGGGCTGTTCCTGATCGTCTTCGGCTTCTCCCGCGCCGAGTCCGCCGGCTGGACGGCCGCGGTGACCCTCGGCAGCCTGGTCGTCGGCGTGGTCCTGCTCGCTGGGTTCGTGGCCGCCGAGCAGCGTGTCAGTCACCCGCTCCTGCCGCTGCGGGTGATCCTGGACCGCACCCGTGGCGGCGCTTACTTCGCCGTCTTCATCTCCGGGATCGCGATCTTCGGCACGTTCCTGTTCCTCACCTACTATCTGCAGGTGGTTAGGGGAGACAGCCCGCTGGCCACAGGGCTGCTGTTCCTGCCGATGATCGCCTGCATCCTGATCGCCTCGAACCTGTCCAGCATCGTGCTCCTGCCCCGGGTCGGGCCGCGGGTCCTGATCGCGGCCGGCATGCTGCTGGCCGCCGCCGGGATGGGTTACCTGTCCCAGCTCACCGTGACCTCCAGCTACCCAGGCGACGTGCTGCCCGCGCTGCTGGTCATGGGGCTGGGCTTCGGCATGATCTTCGCGCCGGCCATCAACACCGCCACGTTCGGCGTCGCGCGCGAAGACTCCGGCGTGGCCTCGGCGCTGGTCAACACGATGCAGCAGGTCGGCGGGTCGATCGGGACGTCCGCGCTCAGCACGTTCGCGCTGACCGCGACGGCCAGCTACCTGGTCGCCCACCACACCAGCCGGCTGGCCCCGGCGATCGCAGCCACCCACGGCTACACCGTCGCCTTCACCCTCTCGGCCGCGCTGCTCGGCCTCGGCTTCATTCTCACCATCGTCCTTGTGCCCACCCGCCGCCGGCTCGAGGAACTCAGGAGAGCCGAGGCCGCGCCCGCCCTCGCCACCCCTGCCCCCGCCGTGCCCGTCCCGGTCCCCGCCGCCGCACCGCACCCCGAGCCGAAGGCGATTCCGGTGGGCCTGTGCGGCTGCTCGCCGGTGATCGTCCAGGTTCGCGTAACAACGGCCACGCTGGCCCGTTAGCAGTACGCCCGATACCGGGCATGGTCCCGTCCGGCCGGATGGCCATCCTCCGTCGGTGTGACCACTGCCAGCGCACCGCCAGGGCGTTCACGACCGCGATCGAGCAAGGCAACCGGATCGCCGCCGCCGACCCGGCCGCGCGTGACCGGCAGCGACCGTCCGCACGGTCTGCTACACGCTCGCGCGTCAGGCAGCCAGCGGGTCGCGCGGGTAGGTGGGCAGCGTCTGGGTGCAGGCGCAGGGCGACGTGCTGGTGCGGGCCGACGCGATCGTGGTGCTCGCGCTGGGGCGCGCCGGTGCCGCGCTCGCGCACTACAGGCCGGCGGCCTGGGCGATGAGCGCGACCTGCGCGGTGTCGGGGTTGCAGGGGAAGAGGATCAGCTCGTCGCAGCCCGCTTCGGTGAAGGCGGTGACTGCGTCGGCGACTTTTTGCGGTGAGGTGAGCGCACCGGCGGCGATTTGGTCGGCGAAGTCGCCAATGAAGCTGTAGTAGTCGGTGAGGTAGGCCCGGGCGTGTGCCTCGGCGTCGTCGCCGAGGCTCGCGTAGGCGATGGCGACCAGGCGGGGTGCTCCGGCACGGCCGGCCTCGCGCCAGGCCTGCCTGGCCTTGTCCGCGCCCTGGGCGAACGCCTGCGGGCCGCCACCGCCCATGACCCAGCCCGCGCCGAACTCGGTCATGCGGCGGAAGGCGGCGGGGGCATTGCCGCCCATCAGCAGCGGCGGGCCGCCGGCCTGCACGGGGGCCGGCCCGATGGGCCCGGCGTGGCCGCGCGGCTCCTGCTGCCAGACCGCCCGCATCTCGGCGAGCTGGGCATCGAAGGCGCGGCCCCGCTCGGTGAACGATGATCCCGTCGCCTGGAAGTCGTCGGGGCGCCCGCCGACGGCGATGCCGACCCTGAGCCGGCCGCCGGCGATGGCGTCTACCGTGGCCAGCTGCTTGGCCAGCAGCGCGCCGTTGCCCCGGTACGGGCCGATCAAGATCGCTGTGGTCAGCCCGATCCGCTCGGTAACCGCGGCCGCGGCGGCCAGGACCGGCACGGTCTCCAGGTTGCCGTAGACGACGCGGTCGAGCGTTCCCAGGCTCGAGAACCCGGCCTGCTCGGCGGTGCTGGCCCAGTCCAGGATCAGCCGACCGGGAATGCCGGGGATGGTAGACGGAAGACCGATGCCGATGTCCATGGCCTCATTCTCCTCCGGCGCACAGTGATGACATTCGCCGGGCACGACTGCCCAGGCGGCGGGCGGTCACGGCTTCTTCAGGAACCTGAAATAGAACGCCCCGAACACCAGGACAATACCGACGTTCACGATCAGCCGGGGCCAGAACTGGTGCCTGAAGAACAGGATGTCCACGCCGACCACGACGGCGACCATCGCGAGCACGTACAGCACGACGGCTGCCTGTCTTCCCATTGTTTCGTTCTACTCGGTGCGACGGAGTGGAGCAAGAACGGGCTGATCAGGACGTGAGCCCCAGCTCCGGGCCGTTCCGCCCGTTAGGCCGGCGTCGGCTGGCTCTGGGTGCGGGAGAGCTGACACCCGCGAGCACAGCCGCGGCAGCCCGCCCAGCCAGGATGCAGACTGTTGATAGCGCATCCAATCCAAGGGAGGGCGCGATGGACATCAAGGCGGTCAGATGTTACCGGGACGGCCTCCGTTACCAGTCGCGACACTTCCATGGCTATCCCGGGCATCTGGCCCGAATCGGGGACATCCAGCTCGGCCGGGTGATCTTCCGGGTTCGTGAAACACTCGCCGTCAAGGACACGGGCGACCCCCACTACGCGCCTGCCCTCATCGACGAGGCCGCTACGTTCCTTCCCGTCGGGACGCCGGTATACGAGGTGATCGGTTACCCTGCCGATCGCCGTCTTGCCGCGTACCTGAACGATGAGCTGCATATCTACGACGCGGATGTGAAACGGGAAGGATAGGGGTCCGCACACGAAGGCGCTCGGCGCGCCATCGCGCCGTGATCATTACACCGGCTGCCGGGCCGGGGTCGGCGACCTGGCGGTGGGAGTTCGCCGACACCCTGCTCGAGTGCTGCTGAAACGCTGGCGTAACTAAACGGATGCGGACAAGCTCTTCACGTATGACTTCCTCGCGCCAGCTGGTGAGCTCGGGCTCGCCTCTCGAGCCAGAAATCGGCTTTTCCCGCGCCGTTCGTTCGGGACCCTACGTCTGCGTCGCCGGCACCGCGCCGATCGCCGAGGGCGGCGGCACCACAGCCCCCGGTGACGTCTACGCACAATCGGTCCGCTGCCTCGACATCGCCGAACAGGCACTGCAGGAGGCGGGCGCGTCACTGGCCGACGTGGTCCGCACCCGGGTGATGCTCACCGATATCACGCAGTGGCGCGAAGCCGGTCGCGCCCACGCGCAGCGATTTGCTCACGTCCGGCCCGCCTGCACATTCATCGAGGTGCCACGCTTCATCGGCCCAGAATGGCTGGTGGAGTTCGAGGTAGACGCGATCGTCTTGGACTAGCACACCGCCTGCGACAGCGCAGACCCCAACCTCTCCACGTCTGTCACGCTTGCTGAATAGCCGTCTATTGGCCGGTCGGCTGCGGGTCGGCCGCGGCCTCGTCCAGCTCGGAGCGCCAGCGGTGCCGGGCCTGGTCGTAGTGCAGCGGGCCGAGGCTGAACTTGCTGAGATCCAGGGCGAGCCGCTGTCGACTTAACCGGCTACGGCGGGGGTCTGTCCTTCGCCAGAGCCCCGTTGGGCAGGCGCCGGTAGGTGCGAGCTTTGTTCACGGCGAGCTTGGCTTCGACGGCGTCCTGCAGGTCGACGCCGGTCATCTCGGCGAGGCCGAGTAGGTAGATCGCGATGTCCGCTAATTCCTCGGCTACGTCCCGGCGGCCCTTGCGCCAAGCGTCGAAGGCTTCCGCGATCTCGCCGTTTAGCAGGCAGAACTCCAGCGGCACATCGGTCGTGTTGAAGCCCTTGGCCAGCTTGTTCTGCCAGGCATGTTGCTGCGCCGACCTGATCTCCACCGCGCCTCCAAACACTGCTCGTCGTCCTCGGACGGGGGCCCATTTTGTCCGGTCAGGGATTCTCCATCGGGTACCGACGCTGCTGTGCGCGGAGCATTGTGGCCGCCTGCCTTAGCTGATCAGGACGTGAGCCCCAGGTCGTTGTCGATGATCACGTACGGTTCCACGTCATGCTCTGCCGCCCATCGGCGGACCCGGCGAAGCGTGATCGAGCGGAGCTCGACGAGGCGGTGAAAGGCGGCGAGATGATTCGACAGAGTCCGGCCGGGGCCGCCGAGCCTGGGATACCAGTCGGCGGCTGTGAACAGGCCGTCCTTGCCGGCTAGCACGTCGTGCCTGTTCCTGGCCCACTTTTCCGGGGTGGGGTATTTCGCCAGGCGCATCTGGACAGCGATGTCCTCGACTTCTTTCTGCTGCCGGACGTGCGGGGCCGGCAAGGGCGGCCAGGAGAGGTAGTCACCGAAATAGGCGATGAGCGCTTCCTGCATGGAGGGCGAGAGGAAACGCCGCGGGACGGTGATCTGCATGGTGTGCTTGCCCGGCTCGGGCTCTTCCCTCGAGGGCTCCACCCCCGCCAGGATCAGCAGCCGGAAGGCTTCGCTCTGCTTGGCCCGCAGGGCCCGCGGCACGACCGGGATCCATACCGCGACGTCCTGGCCGGTCATCGGCATGGTTGCCCCGGGGCGCAGGGGGACCGCAGAAAGCCCGTACTGCTGGACGCGAAGCGTGTTGGTGTGGCCGCTGTTGCGGATCGTCCAGTACCCGGTCTCGGCGTCCAGGCCGACCGTGACCGGCTCTGACGCCATCCCCTCCGCGGGCGGTGTCTTCAGGTACCGGTGGGTCGGGGAGTCCTGCCCGCCCTCGACGGAGACGTGCAGGACACCGCCGGGGTGGACGGTCTTCGGCTGCGGGGCGCCCGGCCACGCCGGCCGGCTCCTTCCGTGCTCATCGACGTCGCGGAGCCAGGCACACAGCACTGCAGAGTTCGCCGGCATCTCTGAGCAGGCTAGCGTTTTCCGGTGATTCGGGCACATGCCGGATCATTCGCCCAGGTACCTGCGCACGGAGGCACGGATCCGTTCCGGCAGCCGGCTGAGCAGTTCCTGCCTCCGGCTGACCGGGGAGACGCCCCGCAGGATGTCGGCGATCCGCGTCGGGGCGACCTGCTTGAGCACCCCGGCGGCACTGCCGGTACCCATCGTCATCACCAGCGACGCGGCGCGGACCGGGGGCATTTCGGAGAGCGCGCCAACCACGCTCGCGGTGTCCGCCCGGTCCACGATGTGCACGATCTCCTCCGTCAGCGGCAGGGCCAGCACGGCCGCCAGGGCGACGGAGCTCATGTGATCGAGCAGCGGGCCATGCCGGTCCGGCGGAAGCATCTGCAGGATGCTCCGCGCCGTGGCCGCTCGCTCCCAGGCGTCCCGGTCCCGGGCCGGCGGCTCCCCGCCGATAGCGATGACGCTCAGCAGGTTCCCGCCGAGCGCGTCGTCGCAGCGGTTGATGATCCTCGCGGCCTCGTGCCGGGACAGCGCGAGCAGTTCGCCGGCCGCCCTATCGGTGGGCATGCCAGCGACGATCTGCGCCTGCGTCAGCACGGGCAGGCCGGACAGCGCGGTCAGCCGTGGCCCCGTGCCGATCGGCTGGGCGGTTTTCTCTTGGCGGGCAGGCGGTTCCTGGAGATCTGGCCTGAACGAGGGGGTGCTTGGCCGGTCCGGCTGGCTGGCGACACCACGCAGGACGGCGGAAACCGTGGCGGCGTCCGGGCGGTCTTCCGGCCGCTTCCTGAGCATCTGGAGAACCAGGCTGGCCAGCGGGCCGCCCTCGCGCGGCTCGGGGGGATTCCTGAACTTGATCGCCGTGAACATCGCCCACTTGGTCTCCGCCGAGAACGGTGCCTCGCCGGTGAGGGCGTAGTAGAGCGTCACGCCGAGCGCCCACAGGTCCGTCCCCGGCCCGGCAGGCTCGCCGTCGAGCAGTTCGGGTGCGAGAAACTCCGGGGTGCCCACAATGGCCCGGTCGTCGGTCAGCGGCACTTTGCCGGCGATCCGCGCGATGCCGAAGTCCACCAGGTGCACCGATCCGTCCGGCCCCACGACGATGTTTCCCGGCTTCACGTCCCGGTGGTAGACGCGTGGCCGGCTCGTGTGGCAGGCCCGCAACCCCTCGAGGACGGCGAGGGCGATGGCCGCGATCTTCTGCTCGGGAAGGGGTGCGTCCTTCTGCTCCCCGATGATCTCGCTGAGCGGCCGTCCGGGCACGTAGCCCATGACGATCCACGGGACGCCGCTGCGGCCGACGCTGATCAGGTCGTGCACGGTAACGATCACCGGGTGCTCGACCTGGGCGAGCGCGGTCGCCTCCCGCTTCACCCGTTCCCGCCTGGTCGCGGCGTCCTCGTCCGCGAAGGGTCCCGGGATCAGCTCCTTGACCGCGACGGTCCGCTCGAGGTGGATATCGAAGGCCTCCCAGACGGTGCCCATCGTGCCGCCGCCGAGCCGCCGCTCCAGCCGGTAGCGGCCGTTGAGCACCTTCCCCGGCGAGGTCAATCGTCCTCATCCCAGGACAGGGGGGTTCCGCCGCTGCCGGGCGACACCATCGGCGCCGGCGTCTGGCCGCCCGGTGCCCCGCCGGGCCGGTCGCCGTGCCACGAGGCGGGCTGGGTGTCCCGGTCGTCGTCGGGCCAGTCGTCACTGGCTCGCGGCGCCGCGGCCGCGGGGCCGCCTGGCCTGATCCCCGGGTCACCGGGGCCGGGCAGGTACTCGTCCGTGCGGCTCGTCCACGTTGGCGGCTCGGCGTCCTCGGCGGGCTGGGACTGCCAGTGGTTGCGCCACCGGTTAGCGCCATACCAGCGCTGCTCGGGACGGGTGCCGCTTGCCTGGCTGCCGGCCGACCCGTACGCCCCGTATGCCCCGCCCTCGCCTGGCGCCGGGGAGGGTGGGAGATTGCCGGGCGCCGGGGGCGGCGCCGGGTTGTCGGTTGCCTCAGTCGGCGCGTCGCCATTCGGGTCCGGGCCCGGCAGCGCCCGCGCCGGTGTCCAGATCGCCTGTATGCGGTGGTCGGGCTCCATCTGCAGGGTGGGCCGCATTAGGACAGTCCCGTCCGGGCCGACGAGCCGGGATCGGAAGCTGTAGAACTTCTTGACGTCCTTGAGCTCTGATTCCCGCGCATGCCCCAGCGCCTCCTCATAGAGGCCGGGCCGCTGCATCAGCTTCACCGTGACCGGCAGGAGCTCGATGACAAGGAAGAGCAGGAAGAGCAGCAGCCGGGCTGCCGCGACGGTGAAGTTCCCGCTGCTGAGCTGGCTGAGCGCCTCGAGCCTGTTCAGGATGCCGTGCGCGGCCTGGTTGTTCGCAAAGAAGCTGGCCTGCAGCTCGTTCTGCCGCTGCAGCGCCGTGTCGTACTCGGCCTTCACGATCGGCTGCTGGGTGAGCGCCTGCTGGTACCGGGCCTGCTGGTCGGACTTGCTGTTCGAGGAGAGCTGCGCGTCCCGTTGCTGGATCTCGCCCTGGACGTGGTTGACCTGCCCCCGGAGCGTGGCAACCTCGGCAGAGGCAGCGTTGTAG
>Ga0209333_1001462_pt1 | contig 11515 bp, 8 predicted proteins | sample BlaSpr_A8_OM2_O3_FD_187982 | JGI IMG/M metagenome (GOLD analysis project Ga0209333, IMG submission 187982) | Forest soil microbial communities from Thunder Bay, Ontario, Canada - Black Spruce, Ontario site 2_A8_OM2_O3 (SPAdes) (version 2) | ecosystem: Environmental > Terrestrial > Soil > Boreal...
CCGCTTCGGCCATCTGGAGGGTAATCGCGTGTTGCGCCTCTTTGCCCAGGCGCTGAAAGACAGTTGCCGCGAATACGACTACGTAGCCCGCATGGGCGGAGACGAATTTGTGGTCATCGCTCCGGGGCTGGCCGCCGAGGCCGCGGCTAAGAAAGCGCAGCAGCTTCGGACGCTCGCCCAGCAGTCGGGCATCGATGTCTGCGGAGAGGATATGCTCTCGTTGAGCGTGGGCCTGGCTGTATCTCCGGACGATGGCAATGACGCCGAGCAACTGCTCACGCAAGCCGACCGGCGTATGTATGTGGAGAAACAAAAGCAACCTTCGCAGAAGGACCAGCGGCTGCACACGCGCATGAAATGCCGGCTTACCATTGAGTTGTACCCTCAACCCGGCGATGGACCGGTCTTCGGCAATCTGATCGACATCAGCCTCGGCGGCTGCTATGTGGAAACCAGCGCCATTCTGCCGCCCGGTTCCGATGTGAAGCTGGTCTTCTCCATCGATGACGGCACGTTGAGCACGGAAGGCACCATAGCCAGAATCCATCCTGGATCGGGTGTAGCTGTGCAGTTCAAGGAGATGAACCGCGAGTCCCGGGAAAAGATGTATCGAATTCTGGAGTTCGTCCAGAACACGACTACGATGTACAATGACCGCTATTTGCAGAATCTTTTCAAGCGCTGAAGATCAGTGGTCAGTGTCCGGTGGTCAGCGCCCAACCACTGACGCGGTCCTCCGGCCACTGATCGCTGACCGGTGCCTTCCGCCGCTTGAAGCCCTGCCTCTGCCGCCCGTACACTAATTAAATGCACGTTCATGTCCACCGCGGGAGCGGTCCCAAGCGAGTGCTCAAGATCTCGCTGGGCGTAACCCTGGGTTACATCGTGCTGCTGGTGGTGGCCGGCATCCATGCCCATTCGCTGGCCCTGCTCTCCGAAGCCGGACACAATCTCTCCGACTTTCTGGCTCTGCTGCTATCGCTGGTTGCGGTTTACCTGCAGTCGCGTCCGGCCAGTTCCACCAAGACCTATGGCTACCATCGCGCGGGAGTGCTGGCCGCGCTGGTGAATGCGGTATCGCTGGTCGCGGTTTCGTTCTTCATCTTCTTCGAAGCCTTCCGCCGGCTGCAGCATCCCGAACCCGTTCAGGCCTCGGTGATGATGTGGGTCGCAGCCGCGGGCGTAGTGATGAATGGAGCGATCGCATTGCTGTTGTACCGCTCCGGCCGGCTCTCCGGTAACGATGTCAACATCCGGAGCGCCCTGCTGCATGAAGTGGGCGACACCCTTTCCACCGCTGCGGTTATCGCCGGGGGCTGGGCCATCCTGGTCACAGGCGACAGTTGGATCGACTCCGCGCTCTCCTTCGGGATTGGAGCGCTGATCCTCTGGTCAGGCTTCGGCATCGTCCGCGAGACGTTGAATATTCTGCTCGAAGGCACTCCACGCGGGGTGAAGCTCGAACTGCTGGAGACCGCCATCCGCTCCGTCGAAGGCGTCAACGACGTACACGATCTTCACTGCTGGAGCATCGGTTCGGAAACGCGCGCACTCTCCTGCCACATCTCGATTGCCGACATCCCGCCGTCGGTCAGCGAACGCATCCTGCGCGACGTGAAAGACCGTTTACACCACGATTTTCGCATCGACCACACCACGATCCAGTTCGAACACGTGGAATGCGAAGTCGCGCACGGCTGCGTGATTCCGGTGGGCGAGAGCCAAGAACACCACCACCATAGCCATTAGCGGCGAACGGACGCGATTGACTTGATCGTTGAAAACGAATTGTCATAGTCGGGCAATGCTTTTCTGGTGAAAGCTGATCACGTCGCCTGACACTTTCGAAGCCGTACCTAAGTCAGACAGCGGGGACCTCAAATGAAAGTGCTGTGCTCGTGTGCTTTAGTCGCTGTCGTTTTCGCGTCGCTCGTCGCCCAGGACAATTCTGGTTCCATTGAATCCAAGATCGTCGCCATGGAGAAGGCTTGGAACCAAGCCTATAAGTTTCGCGACAAGAAAGCGTTGGGAGAAATCCTCCATGACTCCATGGTCTTGGTCAATGACGATGGCAGCCTGCAATCCAAATCGGTGTTTCTGGCGAGCGTCGACGCGGCCAAGCCATCCGACGAGCAACAGGCCGAGCCGGAGTCAATCTCCGTGCGCGTGTTCGGTGACGTTGCGATTGCGACCGGAGTCTTTCGGGAGAAAGGTGTTGAAAATGGCAAGGCGTACGTCAGACGAAATCGCTTTGTCGATACCTGGGTTAACCGGAACGGTGCGTGGGTATGCGTCGCTGCCTCCGCGACTCCAGTGCTGCATTGAGGCAATCTTAACTAGTCGACGTCTCAGGAATTCAATGGGTCTGGCGGTGGTAAATCTCCCGTACGCGATCAATCGTATCCACGTCACCCGCTGACTTATCCGACCGGAGCCGCACGATCCGCGGGAACCGCAGCGCATACCCGCTATCGTGCCGGTTCGATTGCATCATGTTGTTGAACGCCACTTCCAGCACAATCTTCGGTTCGACCGTGCGCCGGAAGCCCTGGTCTTCAATCGTGTGTTCCAAGAACCAGTGGGTCATCTCCGCGATTTCGGCGTCGGTCAGCCCTGAAAACGCCTTGCCTATGTTCACCAGCCGGTCTTTATTCGTACCCCCATCCGTATCCCATACCGCAAACGTGTAATCGCTGAGCACTCCCACGCGTTTTCCATGGCCGTATTCGACGGCAGTCACGACCACGTCGAGCGTAGCCAGTTCGCGCTTCATTTTCAGCCAGGATTTGCCGCGCTTCCCCGGCGTGTATGTCGAATCGAGGTCCTTGATCATCAACCCTTCATTCCCCCGAGCCTGCGCGGCCGTGAAGAGCTCTTCCAGTTCCTCCGGCGATTTCGCACGAAACACCGGCGCGCGGATGATGTTAACGCCGGTGCTTCCCTCCTCGGCCTCAAAGCCCAATGTAGTTTGCAAGCTTTTCGTTTTCCTCTGTGTCTCTGTGCCTCCGTGGTGAACGACCTTTCTTTCCGCCGCCAGCAACTCATCCAGCACCCGCGCGCGCGCCCGCAACGGACGATCAATCAGCAACTCTCCCCGCGCATACAGAACATCGAACGCTAAATAGGCCACCGGAATCTCCTGCAACATCCGCTCACTTACCTTCTTCCGCCCTAGGCGCTGCTGCAAAACGCTGAACGGACGCGCCCGCCCCGGAGATTCCCACGCCACAATCTCGCCATCCAGAATCGCATCCTGCGGCAATCCCGCCAGCGCGTGGGGCAACTCCGGAAACGATTCCGTGATCTCATCCCGCGTCCGCGAGAACAATTTCACTTCGCCATCCGCAACGTGCGCCTGGGCTCGAATGCCGTCATACTTGTCTTCAACCGCAGCCTCGGCAAAATAACTCAACCCCTCTTCGGCCGATTCGATCGGACTAGCCAGCATGAACCCCAGCGGATGAAATATCCGTACTTTCGCCTCAAGCAGCCGGCCTTCGACTGCCAGCCGCAACGTTTCTCCAATATCTCCCAGCAGCATGTTGGCCCGCTGCACCTCGACGAGCGCGCTGCCGTACGCCTTAGCGATCGCCTCTTCCACCAGGCTCTCCTTCAACCCGATCCGCAGGTCGCCGGTCACGATCTTCACGATGTACTTGGCTTCGATCGGCGTCGCCCGCGCCAGCAAATCGCGAACCAGCATCGTCTTGGCTGCGGGCCCGCGCGCCGCTGCAATCTGCCGGAAAGCCGCCCCCACTTCGAGAATGCTTGAGCCTTGTCCGGATCTCGCTTCAAGAACCTCTCCAGCCACGGCACCCAAGTCACCGTGCTTGCGATAGGCCGCTCTCAGCGCGGCTTCATCGTTCCCGGATAGCTCCGCCACCACGCGCCACAAAAGAGAGCTCCCCACCTGCAAGGTCGTCTCCTCCCAGGCGGGGAATGCCCTCCCCGATAGAAACACCGCTGATAGTGCTGCCTCGTCGACCGTGCGTGACTTCAAATAGTCGGCCACGATCACCGTCTTCTGCAGCTTCTTCGTGGTCGCCGTGATCGCTTCACAAGCTTCCGCAAGCTTTCGCATAATGTTCAGAGTACACTCTGCGAATCGACGAGAATATCGCACACTACCGATTCTGGTCACGCAAACCCCGGTTAAGTATTGCCAGTTCTGGTATTTAGCGCTCGATGAGGGATATCGCCACCCTGTGGTAACCTAATGACTGGCGCTTTTCGAGTGCCGGAGCATCAAATCGTCGTGCGTTCTCTGCGAAATCTCGTGCGCTTCCTGGTGGCCGTGCAGCTTCTGCCCGCGCTTGAAAGCGGTGAAGAAACCCTGGTCGGCGGGCAAGCCGTGCTCGAAGGCGTAATGATGCGCTCTCCGCACGCCTGGGCGATCGCCTGCCGCAAGCCCACAGGCGAAGTGGTCACGATGACCGAGCCGCTGGAGCGGCCTTCCGAAAAACACAAATGGATGGCTTGGCCCATCGTGCGCGGAGTCATGACGCTCGGCTACGCCATGTCCCTCGGCTACCGCGCCCTGCGCTTTTCGGCGAATGTGGCCATCGAAGACGTGATGCAAAGCGAGGAGGCGGCCTCGGCTCATGTGGAGCCGACCGCCAAGCCTGCCCTGAGCGCAGCCGAAGGGGCCGTCCCGGCGAAGCGAAGCGAGACGGAACCGTCCACGACTGAATCCAGGACACAAACCCGCGAGAAAGCCGCTGCCATCAGTGGCTGGTTGGCCGCAGGCAACGTCATCATCTCGCTCGCCTTTTTCATCTTCATGTACAAGTACCTGCCGCTGCTGGCGGCCACGGAACTAAAGCGGTTCAACCCGGCGCTCGGCGGACAGATCATGTTCAACCTGACCGACGGTGCGATTCGCTTGATCCTGTTTCTGCTCTTCATCTGGGGAGTTTCGCTGTTTCCCGACATTCGCCGCGTCTACCAATACCACGGCGCTGAGCACAAGACCGTGTTCGCCTTCGAAAACGGCGACCCGCTCGAAACCGCGGCCGTGCAAAAATATTCCACGTTCCATCCCCGGTGCGGCACCAGCTTCCTGATGACCGTGATGCTGATCTCGATCGGCTTCTACATGCTGATTCCGTTCACCACATTCTGGGCGCGGTTTGCCTCGCGCATTGCACTGCTACCCGTAATCGCGGGCGTTTCCTACGAGATCATCCGCTTCGCCGCCAAACACCGCGGCTCGCTCTTTGCCCTGATGACGGCTCCCGGGCTCTGGCTGCAGCGCATCACCACGCAGCCGCCGTCCGATGAGATGGCCCAATGCGCTATCACCGCGCTTGACCAGGCCATGGCTCTCGAAAAAGAGCGTGGCGGCGAGTTGGTGATTGCCTAGGGTTCCCGACCCGGGAAAACCGTCGTTGGTCCCTCGTCGTCAGTCGTTGGCCTCTCACACATCCGGCATTAGTCTTCTTGAGAGGTTCTAATATGTCAGCATCTTTCAAAGACTTGCGGGTGTGGCAGGAAGCAATGAAATTCACGGTTGAAGTCTATCAAGTGACGGCAGCGTTTCCCCGACACGAATTATATGGACTGAGCCAACAATTGCGACGAGCTGCGGTATCGGTGCCCAGCAATGTTGCCGAAGGTAAGGGCCATCGCTCCGACCGCGAGTTCGCACATTTTCTCCTTCACGCGAGAGGATCGCTGCTGGAAGTGCAAACGCAGATTATAATTGCAAAGGAATTACAATACCTGAGGAACGAAGAGGCGCAGCGCTTGCTGGGCTCGGCAGACGCCATAGGCCGGACCTTGAATAGCTTAATCAATTCGCTGAGCGAGAAAGCGGCATAATTTGGAAGGCCAACGGCTAACGACCAACGACTAACGACGATGTTCGAAAGACTAGACCAAATCGAAGCCCGCTACGAAGAGCTAACCAACGCCCTGGCTTCGCCGGATATCGTCAATGATTCGGCGAAATACCAGAAGACCGCCAAAGCGCACAGCGAAGTCGCGCCCATCGTCGACAAGTATCGCGAATACAAGGATCTGACTCGCGGCATAGCCGAAAGTAAAGCCATGCTGGCCGACGAAAAAGATCCCGAGATGCGCGCCTACGCCCAGGAAGAACTCAACAAGCTGGAGCCGCGTGTCAGCGCGATCGAAGAAGAGTTGAAGGTCCTGTTGCTGCCCAAGGATCCGAACGACGAGAAAAACATCATCCTCGAAATCCGCGCCGGCACCGGCGGAGACGAAGCCACGCTCTTCGCGGCCGAAATTTTCCGCATGTACACCCGCTACGCCGAAACCCAGCGCTGGAAGGTTGAGGTGCTGTCGTCGTCGGAATCATCCGCCGGAGGCCTGAAAGAAGTCATCGCCATCATCGAAGGCAACCGTGTCTTCTCACAGCTCAAATACGAAAGCGGCGTGCACCGCGTGCAGCGCGTACCTGCCACCGAGCAGCAGGGACGCGTCCACACCTCAGCCGTTACCGTCGCTGTGCTGCCCGAGGCCGAGGATGTCGACATCAAGATCGAGGCCAAAGACCTGCGCATCGACACTTTTTGCTCTTCCGGCCCCGGTGGACAGTCGGTGAACACGACATACTCTGCTGTCCGCATCACGCACATTCCTACTAACACAGTGGTTAGTTGCCAGGACGAGAAATCGCAAATCAAGAACCGCGAGAAGGGCATGCGCGTGCTGCGCTCTCGCCTCTACGAAATCGAAATGGAGAAGCAGCAGCAGGCCCTGGCCAAGGAGCGCAAGGCAATGGTCGGCTCCGGCGACCGCAGCGAGAAGATCCGCACCTACAACTTCCCGCAAAACCGCCTCACCGATCACCGCATCGGATTCACTATCCATCAACTAGAACAAGTGATGGATGGCAAGCTCCAGCCGTTGATCGAGGCGCTCACCACGCACTACCAGGCCGAGAAGTTGAAACAAGAAGCGGCGAGCCTGGTCTGAAAGTAGCGCAGGCACCGCCTTCGCAGATGGCCGCTCGTGGGCTTTCACGATGGGAGCTAGGGTTTGGTCGTCGCGCGGTTCGCGTTCGAAGTCAGTTTCCGCATGAGAAATTCTTCCACGAGATTGGCGGCCGCGGTCGCGCCAACCCCGATTGCCGCGTTTTCGAAGGTCAATGCCGCTCCATTGCGATTTTGCGCCGGGTAGTAGAGATTTGAGATTGCGCCGGCGGCGAGGCTGCCCAGGATGTTCGAGTAATTTACCTGCCAGTGCCCGTTGTCGCCCTTGCAAATCACCGCATTGGCAATGGCATACAGACTTCGGGATCGCGTGCTGCCGGTTCCTTTGTAGAAATAGCGAGGGTCTTGTTTCAGGAGCGATGGCAGTATGGCGCTTCCGATGAACGTGCCCGCGGCAAGGTTGGCGTAGGTGGAACCGAAACGCTTGGCGTACCCTTGCGCGCCTTGCCCATACCCGTTGAAATCGTTGTCTGCCTGCTGAACTCCCGCGATGCCCCCGACGATTGCGAAAGTGACGGGATCGATTGTGGTCCTCCAAGCGAGCTCGAATTTTTGTTTCGAGGTGAGGGCCACAGGGTGTGGATCGTAGGTGACATAGAAGTTCGGAATGAAGCCGAGCACGCGCTGTTTCTCTTCATCCTTGACCTGGGCCTCCGCCACTTCGACCGAGGAGAGGCTGACCTGCACATCTGTGACATCCGTAGCGACGGGCAACGCGATCTGCGGGACGGTGTGGATATCACCCGGAAGCAGCGTTCCGGAGGACGTTTGCGTGGCAAAGCCTGTCGCCGTAACCGTGAGTTGGAAAGGTCCAGGAGTGACGTTAGCAAAGGAGAACTGTCCGTCGCCGCCTGATAGTACTTCTTGGCTTTGAGATTGATCAGCGCTAGTACCAGTAAGCTTCACGTGGGCTCCGGCCACAACGGCTGCGCTTTGATCAACGACCGTTCCCACGATGGTTCCGGACCCCGGACTGGGCATGGGTGTTTGCGGAGGGGTCTGTCCTGTGCAGGGCGAGGTCCAAGCGACAATGACCACCACAAGAACTATGAGTCCAAACTTGAACTGGAGCGCCATGAATTAAGTTCGTTCTTCCTTGCCTGCGTCAAACCCATCGATCTCTAAATAGATGCGTAGTAGTCGTTACGCGGCGGGAGAGCCCATCTCCAGAGATTACACCAACCATTCCGCCGAGTTGCCACGGGCTGAGCCCTTCATGAGATAGCTTATAGGGGCTTTCTCGCATTTCGGCGGTTACGAAGGTTTCAGCCGCGTCTGCAGTTTGTTGGGACGCTCCACCAACTGGTAAAGTTGCATTCGTAAGTCATGAATTCCAAAATTCTTGTCAGCGGGGTCTCGGGTCCGATTGGCGCCGCGCTCCTTCCTTCGCTTAAGACGAGTGGATGGTCTGTAGTGCGTCTTGTGCGTGGTGCGGCCACGGGGGATGGGCAGATCGCGTGGGACCCGGCGGTGCCGCTTGCGCCGCAGGCAGTCTCCGGATTTGATGCCGTGATTCATCTTGCGGGGGAAAGCATTTTCGGACGATGGACCGCAGCCAAGAAGGCGAAAATTCGAGACAGCCGCGTAGCTGGGACCTCGAATCTGGCACAGGCTCTGGCGCAGGCTGAGAAAAAACCGAAGGTCTTTGTTTGCGGGTCGGCAATCGGCTACTACGGCGACCGGGGCAATGAACCGTTGTCCGAAGAGAGCGGGCCAGGCACGGGATTCCTCGCCGAGGTTTGCCAGGAGTGGGAAGAATCGACCACGCCCGCGGTGCAAGCCGACATCCGCACCGCGCACCTCAGGACGGGAATCGTGCTTAGCTCGAAGGGCGGTGCGCTCGGAGCCATGCTGCTGCCGTTCAAACTTGGTCTGGGCGGACGAACCGGAGACGGGCGGCAATGGATGAGCTGGATCCATATCCATGACATGGTGGGCGCAATCCACCACGTTTTGAAGAACGATCTAATCCAGGGGCCCGTGAACATCGTCGCGCCCAAACCGGTGACGAATGAGGTGTTTGCCAGGACTCTGGCCAGCGTGCTCTCGCGTCCCGCGGTTTTTCCCATGCCTGCCTTCGCGGCTAAGCTGGTCTTCGGGGAGATGGGCGAAGAACTGCTGCTCGGCAGCCAGAAGGTGGAACCCGGCAAGCTCATCTCGAGCGGGTATCCGTTTCGGTATCGGGAGTTGAGGGTTTCGCTGGAAGGGTTGCTGCGGGGCTGAGGCGAATTCGAATTCTCCGGCACCTACGTCTGAGCGACCGGGCTGCGCCCTGGTGGGGACAGCCGAGGGCGGCTGTCCCCACATGAACATCTCAGCATTGCGGACCTGAGGCGTCGCGCGAGCGGTTCATTTCTTCCTGGAGTTTTTGCAGAAGCTGAGCTCGTTGTTCGGTACTCAATTCGCGCTGCAGTTCTTCCAGCGCCAGGGCCACGATGTGGTAATGATGCGCTCCGGCGAACTTGGGATCAGTGGTGATGTCGAGCCAGAGCTTGTGCATGAGTTCGACATCCTGGGGACGCATCCGCGGAGTGTGCGGTCCAATGGTGTATTCGCGAACCGTACCGTCAGGAGCGCAGACTTCCAGGCAGATGCGCGGGCGCGGCTCCGGCATGCGCTCCCAGGCATCGCCGGTGAGCTTGGCTTGCTCGTCCGCGGTGAGCTTGTTGGAGAGGCCGCAGACCACGCGGGCGGAATCGAGCCGCTGCGCGGTGACCATGATGGCATCGAACACGTCGGTCGCGGGAACCACAAGCAGCGAAATCGGCTTCCCTTCCTTTTCGGCGACAGCCACAGCAGCGGTAAAGAGTTCCTGCTCGTAATGGTCGAAAACCTGGCTGGCCTCCATGACGGAGCTGCCGGTGAAACTGTGCTCGCGATGGTAAAGGCGCGCGCTCATCACCACGACATCCTGTTTGGCAGTATTGGTGTGGGCCAGCACCTGGCGCAGGTAATACAAATTGCGCGGATCGCGCACGGCAACCAGGATGTTTCCCGGACGAACCCCCATGGCGCCGCTGCCGAGTTCCTGATTGCCATAGACCCGAAATTGGTCGAGTTGCTCTGGCTTGCCGTGGCGCTCCTTGGCGACGTGGTGCTCGGAGAAGGTAAAGATCGTGAAAAACACGCCGCTGAAAATTATTCCAGCGATGGTGGCTTCATACTTGGTGAACAGGTTGACGACCGCGGTGATCAGCAGCACCGCGGAAATGAGAATCAATCCCACCGGAATTTCGGTCTTGCCAATGTGCAGGTTGCCGGGCACTTTCCAGGCGCGGTTTCCCGGCTCGGTGAAGCGCAGCACGAGCACGGCGACGGACTTCATGGCGAAGCTCCAGATCACGCCGAAAGCATAAAGTGCAGCCAGCAAGTAGACGTTCCCGCGGCTTAGAACGATGGTCAACACCTGCATACCGACGATTAAATTGATAATGCGATAACTGGTGCCATAGCGATTGTGCGGCTTCTGGAACCAACTGGTGAGCACTCCGTCTTCCGCCACGCGATTCAGGACTCCATTCGCGCCTACGATGGAAGTATTCTGCGCGCCAGCGAGGATGAGCACGCCTACCAGCACCACGAAGCCGTGAAACAGCAGCTTCAGGCTGGTGGGTCCGACAAGGTACATTGCGATGCCGCCGATCAGGTTGGCGAAGTAGTCCGGCCGGACTTTGTCGGGGATGATCATCACCGCGAAGAACGAAACCAACGAGGTAAACAGCAGGCTGTAGATGAAGATCACCAGCCCGGTTTTCTCCAGGTTCTTTAGCTTGGGGTGTTCGATCTCGCGGTTGACCTGGGCCAGAGTTTCTTCGCCGCTCATGGCGAGCACGGAGTGGCCAAAGCCGACGAAAAGAATGATCCAGGTGATGTGGCCGAGCCAGTTTGGCAGCCAGCCCAGCGATTCCTTGTTCAGGGGAATTACGCCCGCATGCAGCGGGTTCGGGGGCAACTGAATGGGAGAGCGTAGGACGGTGATGGCGCACCAGATGAGCAGAATTACCACCATCACCGTGGTAATGGCCATGATCTGCAGCGCCTTCTGGCTGGACTCGTGCATGCCCTGCGTGTTCTTCCACCAGAAGTAAGCCACCACGATCACGGCCAGTCCAGCGGCGAAGTGGTCGTCGGAAAAATTCAAGGGGCGGTGCAGGTACACGCCCATGTCCTTGATAAAGCCCGCCAGATATTGGCCGGCGGATACGGCACTGATGGGACCGGTCAGTACGTAGTCAAAGAGCAGGGCCGAGACGGAGAACTTGGCCAGGCCTCCACCCATGGCTTCCTTGACCACGCGGTAGACGCCGCCGCGAACGAACATGCTGCTGGATTCGATGTAGAGCGCCCGCACGGCATAGCTGAACAGCATGACCCCAAGAATGAACCAGGGAGCGCTTTTGCCTATGACCTTCTCGGCATCGCCGCCGGCGTAATAGGCGGAGGATGCAAGGTCGGAGAGCACGATGGCGGAGGCTCGCCAGAAGGAGATGAAGGTCAGCATCACCGTAGTGGCGACGAAGACCTTTATGGCCGGTTTGGAGCCTTCAACGGACGTTGCC
>Ga0209333_1001470_pt1 | contig 11468 bp, 9 predicted proteins | sample BlaSpr_A8_OM2_O3_FD_187982 | JGI IMG/M metagenome (GOLD analysis project Ga0209333, IMG submission 187982) | Forest soil microbial communities from Thunder Bay, Ontario, Canada - Black Spruce, Ontario site 2_A8_OM2_O3 (SPAdes) (version 2) | ecosystem: Environmental > Terrestrial > Soil > Boreal...
CCCGCCACTATCGCGATTCGCACCGCGCTCACGCCGTCGGTGAGCGCCATTGCGGCCGCCTGATGTCGGTCGCTTATTTTTTTGATCCGCGCGATTCTGTCGATTTCATCTGAGCTCAGCGCGATCCTTTCGATCGATTCGATTGGACTCGGCGATCGACGCGCCCGCTTCATGCCGCCGGCCGCAACCGCGTCAGTCAGCCGATTCGCGAGCGCGTCGAGGAGCGCGTTCAGCGGTTCGTCCCAGTGCAAATCTCCGTGCGGCGCGTACACTACGTCGTCGGCGCCAGCGCCACTGGAACGAAACGCGATCGCGCATCGATCGGCTCCGATCGTCCGAACGCCAAGCTCGACGATGGTGGCAATGCGGTCGGCGGACAAGGCGTGGCGCGCAGGAGGTCGCGACGCGTCAATCGGTAGCGGATCGCGATGCTTCGGAACGTTTTTCAAGATTCCCCGTCTTGAGGATGACAGAGGAAAACGAATCTTCTAAGTGAGAAAGAGCGAGATGCGGCGGCGGTTCAGTTACGCGAAGAACCCAATTGCGCGAAGAAGAACTCTCGCGGACTGCTATGCGCCAAGGAACGCGAGTCTGACGGTTTACGGATGGCCCGAATCTGAGGGCTTCGACAGCTCGTCGCCGAGGGCTTTCATCTCGGCGCCGAAGGCGGTCCAGTCGCCGGCGCGGATCGCGTCCATCGCGCGATTGTAATGTTGCGCCGCGCTTCCCATGTCGGCCTTTCCGGATCCTGCGCCCTGTGCGATCGATTGCGGGGCCGACTCGTTCGCGATCGCCTTGGCGATGGTCGGCGGCGGCGGCGCTCCATTGTTGAACAACGCCGCGATCGTCAGGTCGAGCGTGTCGCCCATCACCACGCGGTCACTGTATGAAGCGACCACCCGCTGCAACTCAGGCAACTGGCCGTTCTCGGCGCGGATGAACAGCGGCTCGACGTACAGCAGCGAGTCCTGAATCGGGATCACGAGCAGATTGCCGAGCAGCACCTTCGAGCCCATCTGGTTCCACAGCGAAAGTTGGCGCGAGATCTCCGGGTTCTGATTGATGCGCGCCTGGATCTGATAGGGACCGTAAAAAAGCCGGTCCTTGGAAAATGAATACTCGAACAGATGACCGTAGTCCGCGCCGTCGCAGCGCGCCGCCATCCACGCGATCATGTTGTCGCGTCCCGACGGCACCATCGGCAGCATCAGCATGTATTCCGCCTGCGCCTCGCCCGGCAGCCGCATGATGACGTAGTAGGGCGTCATCGGGACCGTCTCGCCGGCGTAGTTTTCGCGCGGGAATCCCCACAAGTCCTCGCGGTTATAGAAGACCTGTGGATCGGTCATGTGATAGGTGCGGAAAGTGTCGGCCTGGATGAGGAAAAAATCCTCGGGATAGCGAATATGCGCGCGCAAGTCCGGCGGCATCGCGGACATCGGTTTGAACATCGCCGGAAACACGCGCTGCCACGTCTTGATTATCGGGTCGTCGGGATCCGACACGTAAAAGTCGGTGTCGCCGGTGTACGCGTCCACCACCACCTTGACCGAATTGCGGATGTAGTTGATGCCGTCGGCATTGCGCTGCGAGTAGGGGTAATGATCGCTGGTAGTGTAGCAGTCCACGATCCACACCATGCGGCCGTCCAGCACCACCGCGTAGGGATCGCGATCGAGACTGAGGAACGGCGCGATGTACCCGATGCGGTCCTTGATATTGCGCCGAATCATGATCTTGCTGTTCGCCACTATATTCTCGGTGACGAGCAGATTGATGTCGCGAAAGAAGATGCTGAACAGCAGGCGGCGAAAAAATCCCGCCACCGGCACGCCGCCCGATCCCGCATAATACGAAAAGACGTTGTCCGCGCCCTTGGGATAGTCGAACTCCGGCGTCGCCGAATCGACCACCGCATAGTTGTCGCGCGCCTCGCCAAAGTAGAGCGCAGGCTGGGTAACCTTGAGTCCCACGTCCGACACCGCGGGGATATCCTTTATATAGAATACTGGCAGGCCCTCGGTGTCCTTCTTGTTGACCGGGCTCATCGCCAGTCCCGCGCCGTGAGTGAACTTGAGATGCTGATTGACCCAGGTCTGCGCGGTGTCGGGCAGCGCGTCGATATTCATCTCGCGCGGCGACAGCATGACCTCGGTGTACTTGCCCTCAATCCAGTAGCGATCGATATCGACGTCGCGAAAGTCGTAGTAGGTGCGAATTTCCTGCAACTGGCGGTAGGTGTCGATCAGAGGACGCGGGTCCCACAGCCGGATGTTCTGGACCGTCGTCGCATCCTGCTCGAGCGCCGCGGGCGTGAGCGTGCCCTGACCCGCGAACGGTTTGACGTCAACCGTGTCGAGCTTGTATGCGTGCCGGGTCGCCGCGATATTGCGCTCGAGGTAGGGCTTCTCGACCCGCAGCTCGTCGGGCTTGACCCACAGGCGCTCGATCACCGGCTGGATAAAATTCATTATGAGCGCGGGACCGAACACGATTACGAACGCGGCGACCGGAATCCGCAGTCCGCCCTCGCGCGCGTTGTAGATGCACATCACGGCAGCGCCGAGCGACAGCGCTACCAGCAGCCACAGGCCCGGCTGCCACAGGATTCGATCGACGTAGCGCAGTCCGAACACGACGCCGTCGGTATGCTCGAGCAGGTCGAAGCGGCCGAGCCAGTAGTTCATCGCGCGCTGGACGAAGAACAGTCCCAGCAGCACCGACAGATGCGCCGCCGCGCCGGGCGACACCCGCGGCGGCGATTCCTTGAAGTCGAGCGCGCCGCGCGCCCAATAGACCGCGATCGCAATCCCGGACGCCAGCACGATCAGCATGAGGAACAGATCGCGCAATTCCTCGAGCAGCGGCACGGTGAAGATGTAAAAGCCTATGTCGTTGCCGAAGGCTTGCTCGACGATTCCGAACGGCACTCCGTAGAGTCCCTTCAGATAAACGTCCCAGCTCGCTGCCTCGCCCTGCGCCGCGAACAGTGCCAGCACCGCCGCGCCGCCGGCGACGATCACGCGCCACGGCACGCGCTCGCCGAGCGCGCGAATCAGCTCGGGCAGATTGACCTCGACCATCTCGTCGGGGCGGCGCACCACGCGCAGCCGTTCGTGATTGCGGCTGCCGCCGATCGCGATCAACCCGCTGGTGAAGATCGCGCCGAACGCCACCAGCCACACGATCAGGAAAATCGCGATTTCCGCGCCGACGGTGGTATTGAAAACGCCGCCGAAGCCGAGCCGCCCGTACCACAGGTAGTCGACCAGCAGCTGATCGAGGAAGCTCAGCGTCAGCAGCGCGACGATAACGACCGCCGCGACGACGATCAGGATATTGCGGGGCCGCATCAGCGTGTGGTGCTATTCGCCCCGCCCGATTTGGAGGACATGCTCGCGCACCACGTCGGGCGGGCAGAGCCAGATGAACACTTTGAGGGAGAGATAGCCGATGACCAGCCAGTCGAGTTCGCCGACGATGGGGATCATGTCGAGCTCGAGCGCCGGCGGCGTCACCATCAGCGCCAAGCCCATCCACGGCACCGCTTTCGCGAGCATCGGCACGCGCTCATCGGTCCACAGCCGATAGAACAGGCGGACGAACTGCGGCAGGTACATTACGAGCCGGCTGAGTTGCATCGGCCCCAGGAATTGCATGCGAAGTATCTTCGAGAACATCAGCTTGACCCGTGAGCATCATACTCTAACACAGTCGCGCCGTCGAAGATGTCTTAAGGTGGGTATCAACCGAGAAGGCTCTAGTTCGCCATGCGCGGATCGTCGCCCGCAATGCATTGTGAAAGGTTCAAGACACGACGTAGATCGTCCCAGTAGTCTTTGTCGAAGTAACTGTCGGGAGGAATTTTCTGGTTTGGCCACTCTCGCCGTAATTCCGCGCGCACTTTCGGCAACTGCTGCTTCATCTCCTCACGTTGCACAGGATCATCGATCTGCCGCAACGCCGCCGAGCGCCCATCTTCGCAAGCGCTTTTCGTCGGCATAGGCCCTCTCCGCGCCCATTGTGATAGGGGCGAGGATAGATTCGGTTCACGCGAGTTCGGCAAAGCATGGGGCGTGACGAGATACCAGCCCACAAGCACAAGCGCGGCAACGTGGCGTCTCATTCTGTTGCCATCGAATTGACTTCGTCAAAACTCATTTTGTAATGGCCGCACTCTAACACAGCGCCCCGCCGCGATGATGATGGAGCCTTCGTTTTTGTTACAATAGCGCAGAGCGAGGAGGATCGAGCGGAGTGAAGAGGCATATGGCGCTGGGCGATTTTCTGGTCGCGTACCTGCGCAAGATTGGCGTGTCGCACGTCTTCGGCATCCCCGGCGACCTCGCGCTCAAGCTGTTTTTCGCGCTGGGCCGCAAGCACGGGATGAATATCATCACGCTGTCGCACGAGCCGGGAGTCGGCTTCGCGGCCGACGGCTACGCGCGCGCGACCGGCAAAATCGGCGTCATCTGCGTCACCTACGGCGCAGGCGGCCACAACATGGTCAATCCGGTCGCGGGATCGTTTTCGGAACGCGTGCCGATTTTGATCTTCTCAGGAGGCCCCGGCGAAGAGGAGCGCAAGCTCGGCACCCTGATTCATCACCAGGCCCGCGAGATCGAATCGCAGCGCCGCATCTACAATGAAGTCACTTGCGCCTCCGCCGTGCTGACCGATCCGCGGACCGCCGCCGCCGATTTGCATCGCGTCGTGAAACAGATCTGGGCCGAGCAGCGTCCCGGCTACGTCGAGATTCATCGCGACATGGTCGACCGCCAAATCGAAGTACCCGAGCAGCTCATCGAATGGGACGGTCAGCTCCACTTCCAGGAATCCGACGCGCGCAAGGTCGAGGAAGCCGCGAATGAGACGGCCGCGATGTTCAACGAGAGCAGCAAGCCCGTGCTCATCGCCGGTATCGAGATTCACCGCTTCAAGGCGTCGCACGACCTGGTCGAGCTGGCCGAAGCGATGGGCGCGCCCGTGTTTACCACGGTGCTCGGCAAGGGCGCGTTCCCGATGGACCATCCGCTCTACATGGGCGTGCACGTCGGTCCGATCAGTCCGCCGTCGATCGCCGCGCGGATGGACGCCGCCGACTTCGTGCTCAACCTCGGATGCCTGAAAACCGACATGAACTTCGGCAACCGTCCGCCGCACGTGATTCAGGGGCGGACGGTGTGGGCGGTCGATCGCAAGGTCGATGTGAAGTATCACACCTACACCGACGTCGGGGTGCGCGATTTCGCGCGCGCGCTCCTGCGCCAGAAGCTGCGGCGTCATCATGAGAAGGTGGTCTACGCCGACAACCTTCGTGAGATTGCCGCGCGCAATGGCAAGCCGGTCAAGGTCGCGCAGATTCTGTCCACCGTCAACGAATTCCTGGCCGACAAACGCGACTACCTGGTCGTCGCCGAGTCAGGCGACATGTTGTTCGGCGGCCTCGACATTCGGGTGCCGCACAACAACGCCTATTTCGCGCAGGGATTTTACGCCTCGATGGGCTTTGCGGTGCCGGCCGCGCTCGGCGCGCAGATCGGCAGCGGTCTGCGGCCGCTGGTGATGTGCGGCGACGGCGGCTTTCAGATGACCGGACCGGAAATTTCGCAGGCGCCCGCCAAAGGCGTCAATCCGATCGTCGTCGTGATCAACAACGGCGGATGGGGCATCTTCCGGCCGATTGCCGAGCGCCGCGACCTGCTCGACATCCCGTCGTGGCCGTACGCGCAACTCGCGCGCGATTGGGGCGGCGAAGGCTTCGAGGCGACCACCGTCGAGCAGTTGCGCGACGCGCTCCGCGCCGCCCACGACTGCAAATCGTTCGCGATAATCGATGTGCGCGTCGAACGCGACGACCTATCGCCGGTGACGGTGAAATATATCAAGGCGGCGGCGAAGCGATCGCAAGCGCCGGCCGAACATGCGGCGCGCGGGAACTCGCGCGCATGAATGATTCAGCAAAGCTCGACGCTCTCGAGGCGTATCAGCGCGCGTATCGCGACTTCCGCTGGGAGACGCCCGAGCATTTCAACTTCGCGGACGTAATCGACAAATTCGCGGAAGACCCGCGGCGTGTCGCAATCCTGTGGGAAGACAGCGAGGGCAAGCGCGCGCGCCTGACCTTCGCGGACATCGCCGTCCAATCGAAACGCATTGCCAACGTCCTCGCCGGCCACGGAATCAGGCGCGGCGACGCGGTCATGTTGGTGCTGCCGCGAATCACGCTGTGGCAGGCGGCGTATATTGGCGCGCTCAGGCTTGGCGCAATCGTCATCCCGTGCACCTCGATGCTGCGGGAGAAGGATTTGATCTATCGCGCGAACCATTCGGGCGCACGCGCGATTATCGCCTGCGTCGAGAATGCCTCGATGATCGCGGACCTGCGGAAGGAATGCCCCGGCGTCGCGCAGTACTTCATTTGCGGCGCCACCCGCACCGGATGGATCAGCTTGCAGGAGTACATGGGTCACGCGACGCCCGCGTTCAAGTCCGCCAATACCAAATCGTCCGAACCGGCGATTTGCTACTACACTTCCGGCACGACCCGCGAGCCGAAGGCGGTACTGCATAGTCACTCCTATACTTACAGTCACAAATTCACCGGGCTTAACTGGCTGGACTTGCGTCCCGGCGACATCCACTGGACAACCTCGGACACCGGATGGGCCAAGGCGGCGTACGGCGTGCTGTTCGGACCGTGGATGAACGGCGTGACGACCTTTATGTACAACGGCCGCTTCGACGCGGCCAGGGAACTCGACTTGCTCGCGCGCTACCGCATTACTACTTTCTGCGCGCCACCGACTGAGTATCGAATACTCATTAAGGAGAAACTCGGCGATTACTCATTTCCCGCACTGAGGCATTGCACTGGAGCAGGCGAGCCGCTGAATCCCGAAGTGATCGAAGTCTGGCGACAGCATCTCGGCCTCACGATTCACGACGGCTACGGACAGACCGAAACCACCATCCTCGCCGCCAACATGCCCGCGATGCCGGTGAAGCCCGGCTCGATGGGTCTACCGTTCCCCGGCCACGACGTCCGCGTCATCAACAACGAGCTCGCCGAGGCGGGGATCGACGAGGTCGGCGAAATCGGCGTGCGCGTAACTCCCGAGCGCCCGCCCTCGCTGTTCCTGGAATATTGGAAAAACGCCGAAGAAACCGCCAGCGTGTTTCGCGGCGAATGGTACCTGACCGGCGACCAGGCGACTCGCGACGCCGACGGCTACCTGTGGTTCGTCGGCCGCGCCGACGACGTGATAATTTCCGCCGGCTACCGAATCGGCCCGTTCGAAGTAGAAAGCGCGCTGCTTGAACATCCCGCGGTAATGGAGTCCGCCGTGGTGGCATCGCCGGACGCGGATCGCGGATCGATCGTGAAAGCGTTCATAAAACTTCGTCCCGGCGCCGAACCTAACGACCGCCTCATCACCGAGCTCCAGGAATACTGCAAGCGGGTCACCGCCCCCTACAAATACCCGCGCGAAATAGAATTTGTCGGCGAGCTGCCAAAGACAGTCAGCGGAAAAATCCGCCGCGTCGAATTGCGCCAACAGGAACAATCGCGCAAGCGGCCCCCGCTCTAGGCAGAACCTTTCGCGACCACTCAGCCGCCGATACCCAGCGCGTCCGCAATCCGGGTATATCGTTCAGTCCAATCGCGCAGCGTTCCCATCTTGCTCGCGACTTCGGCCTCGTGCCGCTGGAGATACTCCCAGATGATCAGCCGGTCGAGCAGCATGTAGAGCGAGAAGCGTTCGCGGAAACCGGACCGGGGCGCGCGGATTTGCAGGAACGTCGTCAGGAACTCACGCGCCAACTCGGGATCTTCATCGAAATATTCGGCCGTGATTCGCGACAGATCGGTCTCGCCATCGCCGAAATAGCATCCCATGAAGTCGAACGCCCCGCTGACCTGCCATCCATCAAAGGTTCGACTCACTACTACATTGCCTTCCTTGTAGTCCTCCATCGTGAAGCACGCAGTGAAGGGAACTGCCAACGCAGCCTGTACGCGTTCGATCAAACCTTCCGCCCACTCGACATCGGCCCCAGTCGTGCGATCGCTCGCCGTACGCGCTCGCTCAAGAATGCGGCGGATGCGCGCGGTGACAAGCTCTCGATGCGACGGCGGCTGAATGACTTCGCCGTAGCCGCTATTGAACGGCCACTCGGCGTGATCCTTGACCGGCACCGGTCTGACGACATCCCGGTCGGGATCGTAGCGCGCGCAATGAGGCATCGTGACCTGCTGCATCGCGATCAGGGTTTGCGCCATCGCCCGGGCGATCGCGTGCAGGTCGGCAGTGCTCAGGTCGCGCCGCACCTTGCGATCCGTGACCTGCAGACCCGGCATCCGCGGCATGATCACGTAACTCCAGGGGAAAAAGTTGCACGAATCGTCAATCTGATACGGCCATGGCACCGGCACGCTCGTCCGTTCGTGGAGGATGCGCGTGAAGAAGCGCTCGGTCGGAAACTGGGTGGGACCATGTGGTGATCCGCGAAATACGAACTCGCCGACGCTCGAGCTGACGAACAAGTTCTGCCCGAAGAGTCCGAAGGGCACGGGCTCGACCGTCAGCAAATCGCCTAGCTCGAACCGGGCCAGTGCGCGGGTGAGCTGGTCGTGACTGATCGGCCCGAGCCGTTTGGAAGTTTCGTAAATTCGCTGCGCCATCGATGAGACGGCCTTTACTCTATTTTTGAAATCGAGTCACTTTTGCCCTGCTGCGTCGTCCTAACTTATGATCAACACGCGGAGACAACTTCCCCGCCAAAGGAATTGAGGATGCCTATGAACAGATTCAAATTTCTCGCGATCCTTGCAGTGGCTGGCGTCTGCTTCGCGTTGACGACTCCTAAAGCAGGGGCTCAGGTCACCATAAACATCGGCCCGGCGCCAGAATGTCCCTACGGTTACTATGACTACCCGCCTTATGGTTGTGCTCCTTACGGCTACTACGGCCCGGAGTGGTTTACAGGTGGCGTGTTCGTTGGCGCAGGCCCCTGGTATCACGGCCCGGAGCATTTCCAGGGCCACGTAGATACTCACTACGATGTTCAGCACGGCTACAAAGGTCCAGTTCCAAAGGTTGGTGAAAAACCTGAGCCGTCGAAGCATCCCGAGCAGGTCGCCAGCTTCAAGGGAGATGAAGTGCACGACGGGCACGGTAAGGGTCCCGCCGGCGGCGAGAAACATTAATAGCGCCGATCCGAGTGGTCCGGAAACGGACGTATCGCCGGTTCCCGATTGAGCAAGGGAGCCGGCGATTTTGATCCGAAGTCGTCGGGTTGCCCGGATTTTCACTTAATGCGAATCTGGCCTTGGCTTTCGCCGCGTTGAGCCTGAGCGAAACGCGCGCGTCGTCGAATACCTGACTGGGAGAAGCACAATGGCAAAAACTTTTGGAGCAGAATCCACCGCCGACGAGGTCCTCGAAGGCGTAAATCTTTCGGGCAAGCGAGTGCTGGTAACCGGCGTCTCGGCCGGTCTCGGCGTCGAGACCGCGCGTTCGATCGTCGCGCACGGCGGCACCGTCGTCGGCACGGCGCGTGATCTGGAGAAAGCGCGGCGCGCACTCGCTGCAGCGGGCAATCCGGCTGTTGAGCTTGTCGAAACGGATCTCGCGTCGCTCGCCAGCGTGCGCAAGGCGGCCAGTGAGTTGCTCAAGCGCGGCAAGCATTTCGACGTGATCATCGCGAACGCCGGCGTGATGGCGTGTCCGCAGGGCAAGACGCAGGACGGCTTCGAAACGCAATTCGGCACGAATCACCTGGGGCACTTCGTGTTCGTCAACCGGCTGGTGCCGCTGCTGAAATCGGGCTCCCGAGTCGTCACGCTCTCGTCGGCGGGTCATCAGATAAGCGATGTCGATATCGCAGATCCGAATTTCGAACGAACTCCTTATCAAGCGTTCACCGCGTACGGTCGCTCGAAGACGGCGAATATTCTCTACGCGGTGGCGCTGGACGATCGGCTCAAAGGGCGCGGCGTGCGCGCGACCTCAATTCATCCAGGCGGAATCCAGACCGAGCTCGCGCGCCATATGACGCCTGAACTCCTCGAGCAGATGAGAGCGCGAATAGCCAAGGCTGAAAGCAGTCAGGGGCGGGCGTTTCGCTTCAAGACGGTGCCGCAAGGATCGGCGACTTCGGTGTGGAGCGGTTTCGTCGGGGCAGCCGACGCGGTAGGCGGTCACTATTGCGAAGACTGTCACGTATGCGCGGTGAATGACGACGTGAATTCGCGCGTCGGCGTCCGCTCCTACGCGCTCAACCTCGCCCACGCCAACGACCTGTGGAAAAAGAGCGAGGAGATGGTCGGCGAGCGCTTCGCGTTCTAGAAGGAATCACGCGAGGCGCGGGAACAGCGCGAGGGCGTTGCCACGTCCGATCGCGCGGAAGTCTTCCGGCGACAAGAGCTTGCTGCTCAACAACTCCGCGAGATGCGCAGACACTACCGCTTCCGGCGTGTGGACGTAGTCGCTGCCGTAGAGGATATGCGAGCGCTCGGTCATCTCGAGTAGCGGCGCGATCGCATTCGAGCCGGGCGATCCTGCAAGATCATAGTAGAGCCGCCGCAGATGCTCTTCAGTGCCGATCGGATTCTTGTCACTGCCGCCGGCGAGACCGCGGCCGAACATGCCGATTCGCCGCGCCAGGAAAGGCAGGGTGCCACCCGCGTGCGGCACGATGATACGGAGTTTCGGACAGCGCGCCGTCGTCCCGCTGAAAATCAGGTTGACGACCGCGCGCGTGCTATCGAAGGTGAACTCGATCATTGGGCGCGGATATCCGAGCGCACTCTGCTGCCAGCATATCGGCGAGGTGGGATGAATGAAGACCACCGCGCCCCGCCGATTGAGCTCATCGAACACCGGGTCCAGCCTTTTGTCGCCGAGGTACACGCCGTTGAAGTTGGTCAGCACGACCACTCCGTCGAGCTTGAGCGTGTCCAGCGCATAGGCAATCTCGTTGAGCGCACCGTCGACGTCCGGGAGCGGCAGGCTGGCAAAGCCGCCGAAGCGTCCGCGATGGTCCGAGATCGTGCGCGCGGCAAACTCGTTGACGGATCGGGCCAGCAGACGAGCCTTCGCATCGTTGCCGAAATGCACTCCGGGCGAAGACACCGATAGCATCCCGGTCGCGATGTTCATCCGATCCATCATCGCGAGCGTGGCCTCGGCGCTCCATTGCGGCGCTGGAAATCCATCGGCCCAACTGCCAACGGCGTCGATCATTTTCTCGCGATACTCCGGACTCAGATAGTGAAAATGAACGTCGATACGATCGGTGAATTGATCAGCCATGGCGGTAGCCTCCGGTAGCGTTGCAACTACTTATAGTCCCACCGCGAGCTTGAGTTCGAATGCTTTAATTCGACGCGGATGCTCTCTGGTAGCGCGGGCGCAGGACTTCCATGACGTCGGCGGGCGCGTGGCTCGCGTTTCCGTCAAACG
>Ga0209333_1001471_pt1 | contig 11460 bp, 12 predicted proteins | sample BlaSpr_A8_OM2_O3_FD_187982 | JGI IMG/M metagenome (GOLD analysis project Ga0209333, IMG submission 187982) | Forest soil microbial communities from Thunder Bay, Ontario, Canada - Black Spruce, Ontario site 2_A8_OM2_O3 (SPAdes) (version 2) | ecosystem: Environmental > Terrestrial > Soil > Boreal...
GAAGTTTCCCATTGATGCCCTCAAGATCGACCAGTCGTTCGTCCGTCAGATCACCACCGTGCCCGACGAAATCATCATCGTGAAGGCAGTGATCGGGCTGGGCCGAAGCCTTAAGCTTCGGGTGGTTGCTGAGGGCGTGGAAACGCAAGAACAGCTGGCATTTCTCCAGGCTCACCAATGTGACGAGGCGCAAGGATACTATTTCAGCCGGCCAGTGCTTCCCGAGCAGTTCGCCAAGTTGCTCAAGAACGGTATTGCGAAATCAGCGAGCGCAGATTGACAGTCCTGGAAGCGATCTCTGGGCGGAATGGGCATAAGGAAATGACCGAGTCATGTGGTTGCGATGTACGGACCGGGTCTTCACTCCGGCGTAAGGTCACTGGCGGTTTGATCGCGGCGGTACTTCTGACAGCCTTCCTAAGCTTTTGGTTGTGGCACAGTGCCCGGCGTGCAGAGCAGGACGCCTACTGGGTCTCCCACACCTACGAAGTGATGGCGATGATCGAGGGCACACTCCGAGATGTGCGCGACACGAACGCCACAGCCAATGAATTTGTCTCAAGCGGGCAGGAGTCGTTGCTGGTGCCGTATCAGGCCGGCCGGTCTACCATCTCCCGCGACGAAGACACCTTGCGCCGTTTGATGGCAGACAATCTTAGTCAGCAGAAGAGAATGCAGATGTTTGAACCACAGGTGCGCGCTGTGCTCGAATTCGACGAGACCCAAATCGCCAAACGGCGCCAACTGGGAGCCTATCCGGGCGGGGGCGGAGCACGCGAAATCAGGAGGCTCGTCGTTGCACTTCGTGCAACAACCCAAGACATGCACGCTGAGGAAATGCGGTTATTGAGCCTGCGCCTTCAAGGGATGGCGGCGGATCAAAGGTTGACGAGATTCATCGCCATCGCAGGTCTCTTTCTCGAGATAGGCCTGTGGTCGCTCGCTTTTCTCGTCATCATCCACGAGATTGAAGTCAGCGGACGTGCAACCTTACAACTCAACGCCCTGAACGCCGAATTGGAACAGCGGGTGGGGGAGCGCACGGCGGCTCTGCAGTCGGAGATCGCCGACCGGCGCCGGACACAGGAAATAGCGGAGCGCTTGGCGGCAGTGGTTGAATCATCCGGCGATGCCATTATGACCAAGGCCCTGGACGGAACCATCACGGCCTGGAATCTAGGAGCCGAGAAGGTGTTCGGCTATTCGTCGGAAGAGGCAGTTGGTAAGCCCATAGCAATGCTCTTGCCGCCGGAGCGCGCCGAGGAGGAGTCCGGCATTCTGTCTCGAATCAGACGCGGTGAGAACGTGGCTCATTACGACACCGTTCGCGTGCGGAAGGACGGTAAGAACATTGATGTTTCCGTGAGCATTTCGCTCCTCAGAGACCACACGGGCGCAATTGTAGGCGCGTCAAAGATTGCACGTGATATCACCGTTCGCAAAGCTGCAGAACGGGAGGTCCAAGCGCTCAATCACAACCTGGAGGCGCGGGTGATCGAGCGCACTGCCGAGCTGAAGGCATCCAACCATGAACTGGAGGCTTTCTCCTATTCCGTGTCGCACGATTTGCGCGTGCCAATTCGTCACATCAGAGGGTTCGCGAAGATCCTGGTGGAGAGATTCTGTTCCTCTTTGCCCGCCGAGGCGCAGGAACACTTGCACCTAATCGAGCAGGGGGCAAGCAGAATGGGTCAACTGGTAGACGAACTGTTGAAGTTGGCGCGCCTGGGGCGGCAGGTGTTATCGGTTGAGGTCACGGGATTGAGTTCGTTGGTGAAGGATGTTGTGAGCCTGCTGACGCCGGAGATCGAAGGGCGGCAGGTGGAATGGAAGATCGGCGAATTGCCGTTTGTCGAATGCGATCCCACCTTGACCCGGCAAGTCTTTCAAAATCTGATAAGCAATGCCCTGAAGTATTCCCGACCACGGTCCCCTGCAGTAATCGAAATCGGGGAGACGGAAAAAGAAGGGGAACAAGCGATTTTTGTGAAGGACAACGGAGTGGGTTTCAACATGAAATACTCGGACAAGTTGTTTGGCGTATTCCAGCGCCTACATGTTGCCGAGGAGTTTGAAGGCACCGGCATAGGCCTGGCTACAGTGGAGCGCATCATCAAGAAACACGGGGGGCGCGTCTGGGTCGAAGCCGAACTGGATCGCGGCGCCACTTTCTATTTCACGCTCAGTGGCGCGGAACACCCTGTGCCCGAAAAAGCCGCTGCAGCTGCCGGAGGTTCACTATGAACACATTCCGGACGACCGTGAGAACTCTGGGCTTGCACTGGCTGGTGTCCTCAAACCCTCCCACTTCCGCCCAAAGGTCCTGCGCCGGTCATGCTCGGGTCATATGACGAGCAAGCCGGAAGCTATCCGGCGTTCGCGCTCAGAACCCGGATTAATGGGCAAAAGATGGCGATAGCCGGAACCTCTGTAAGAGGGAGCGTTGCGACGAGTTGAGCGATGATGTATTCGATCGAGGGAGCTCTTTAAAGTGGCACTCGCGGCATACATCGAGTGCACAGAGGCTCAGCCGCAAATCACGAGATAATCTGTCGAAAACATAGACAGCCGGGAATCCGTATAACGTCCGCTGACCCTCCGTTGTGGTATCTTCACTCGGCTCGTCGGTCGCTGCATCCTTCGTGCTTCGCCGTCCAACCATCGGGGCGAGAATGAAAATGCCCTTTTCTCCCCGCCTAACGAAGCGGCCAAGCGAGTTCCATGTACGAAGTCCGGCAACGTTAGTAGCATCGGGCTTCTGACGTGCGATGAGCATGATGTTGCCGAAGCTGTAGGTGTGAAACTTCGCCATTGCTTCGTGAGTTTTCGGCAAGCGTGCGTGACGACCGCTAACTCGCCCTGTTAGGTTTGTTGAGCCGCCGATGAGCGTTCGAGGGTGAACCGCATGAGCACAGCAGTCATTCCCGAGCCCCGCCCAGAATGAATGCCAGCAGCACAAGGGAAGTGCCAGATTAAGTGGACTCCCAGACCTTGGGTGAACGTCATTTCCAACAACTACGGACTCGACCATGACGACCTTGCGCATGATTGAAAGGGTCGGGATCAGGCTCGTTTCACTTCGTCGAAGCTCAGTTGCGTCGTGTTCGGCAGCTGGTGTTTCGTTATCGTTGCGAAGGGACGCCATTTTTAGGGATTTTCCAGCGCCACTGAAAGCGATCCGGGGCGGTGAGAGTATTCTGCTAAACGGTTTCCGTTGTGGCGTTGCAAACAAGGTCTCATTTCCACCGGAAGACCTTGAGGTGAATATTTCCGATGTCAGTACAACATGTCTTTGTGCTCATGCTCGAGAACCGTTCCTTTGACCACATGCTGGGCTTCTCGATGATCAGCGGTCGTGACGCGGAAACCGGCCAACCGACGCAAGTGAATGGGCTGGCGGGAACCGAATCGAATGTGTTTAACGGGGCGACTTATACGGTCTCGAAGGGTGCTGACCTTGTGATGCCGGTCGACCCCGGCCACGAGTTCACGAACGTTCTCGAGCAACTCTGCGGGTCGGGTGCGGCTTATCCGCCGGGCGGAACCTACCCAGCTATCGCTAAGAGCGGTTTTGTGGCCTCGTGTGCGGCCAGCGGCGGAAGCGCCGCTCCGGGAGAGGTTTTGAAGTGTTTCGCTCCAGAGCAACTTCCAGTTCTTACGGCTTTGGCGCAGGAGTTCGCGATTTGCGATAACTGGCATGCGTCGATGCCGGGTCCCACATGGCCGAACCGCATGTTTGTCCATGCAGGCTCGTCCGGCGGCCTCGATCACAGCCCGACGAACCAAGAAATCGTGGAATGGGAAACGATCGGAGGTTTCCAGTTCAAGGCTGGCACTATCTTCGACGCTCTAAAGAAAAAGAGAGTGTCCCACCGGGTCTACGCAGGCGACGACTTTCCGATGGTGGCCGCGCTTAAGGGAATCAGCTTGTTCGACATTCATCTCTACAGCGAGTTCGCCGGCGATCTCAGCAGGGGCACATTCCCGTATGGCTATGTTTTCATTGAGCCCAGCTATCATGTGTTGGACGAGTACAGAAACAGCACGTCCCAGCATCCTCTCACCGACGTAAAGCTCGGCGAGGCATTGATCAAAGAAACCTATGAAGCCATCCGAAATTCAGCTCTATGGGACACGAGTATTCTAATTATCACTTGGGATGAACACGGAGGATTCTACGACCACATGAGTCCACCTGCCGCCGTCGCGCCCGGGGACTCGCAGCCACTGGCCAAATATAACCAATACGGCTTCACGTTCGAACAATATGGTCCTCGCGTGCCCGCGATCGTCATCTCGCCAATGATCGCAAAGAATACGATCGATCACCGACTCTACGATCACGCTTCCATCCCGGCCGTGATCAAGGCTGTTTTCGGGGCCGGTCCCCTCACAGCCCGAGACCGTCAAGCCAACAGTCCAGATCCGTTGTTCTCCTTACAGAGCGCAAGGCAGGATGCGCCCACGACCTTGCCTTCTGCGACCGTGCCAACCCCGCGGTTAGTGATGAGTATGGCGATTCCAGACTTGAATACGGTAGTGGTGAGCAGGCCGGATGAAACAGTCAATCAGGGAACGCTTCCTGTGATTCTTAATTCTGCGCTTCGTCAAGACCTCGAAGTGTCACCGGGTCAACGAACGCAGATCTTGCAGCGGGTCGAATCCATCAAAACGCGCGAGCAGGCGAGACAATACCTGGCAGACGTGCAGACTAAGCTCCGCGGACATCGAGCGGCTCGGCGTCAGAAGAACATCTCCTAATATCTGGCTCTAGGAGAGTCATGGACGAACGAATCGCGCCACCGTGCGACGCAGCGCGGCATGGAACAGAATCACACGGACCACCGTAACCACACCATGCAGCAGTGGTCGTAGGAAGTCTCATAAAGCGACTGGGCGGGCCAACGCGGAGAGTGTGGCACGATACGCACTTTGAGGCGGCTCGCCAACCGTGGACAACGAACCAGAGCCTCAGATCTGGGTACATTAAGGGGACGATAACAGTGACTCAGGATGTCTTTCCGTACCAAACTGTGCCAGTCAGCCAAAGCGCGCGCGCCGCCAATCGTTTTTTCGAGCCGGTTCAGAATCGAATAGAAGCGAATGAGGTCTTGCAGCCGTCTGTCGCTCATGACTTCTGGCGCCAGATCTCTTGCCATGCCGCGAATTCACTGGGCCTGATCTGGTAGCGCGCGAAGTTTCCTTCGTGCAGGCTGACAAGCTCGCTCTCGGCCATGTCCCTGAATTTCTCGCGCTCGGTTTCCGGGACGCCGTTCTTCTCCACCCAGGCCGTGATGAACGCCGCTGCCGCTTTCTTGTCCATCTTGGCGCGGACCACTTCGCCGACAATCTGGCGAAGGGCCGCCCTGTGCCTGAACCTGAACGGATCGGGCTCGCCCAACGATTGGCGCACGGCGGCATAGCGGGCCGCCGAGCGTTCATACGCCCAGATGAAAACATCCCGCAGCAGATCGATCTTGTTCAGTTCGTAGGCGCCGAGCAGCGCCTCCATGTAGAGCGCGCGGGGCACGTCGATGAAAGAGAGCGGCGAGAGATTGCGCTTGATGAACGGAATGTTCGCCGAGAGGCGCGACACGCGCTTGTTCACGTCGTCGAACGGCTGCAGGTACGGCAATTGCACCATCGCAAAAAGCGCCTGCTCGAACGGGTCGCGGATTGCGGCCCCCGTGTCTAGCAGTTGATTGAAACATTCCTCGATCAATTGAGGCATCTCCAGCGGATGATAGGTCGACTTCCCGATGCCCACCGCCATGCGGCGTAGCCTGCCCGGTGCGTTGGCGTCGGGCAGCAGGTTCTGCGCCAAGATGCCGTGAAGGTTGAGGATCGTGTAGCGGTTGAATCCGGTCTCCGCGGCGTCGTTGACGAGGAATTCGATCGCCTCCTTGTGGTTGACGATCATCTGCGCTTCCAGCCGGTCGTGGCCTTCGGCGGCTTCCCCAAGTTCGATGAGCCGCGTTGTATCCAGCAACGAATACGTGTTGCCCTCAAGGCGGCTTGAGTTCCACGAAAGGTCGATGAGCAGCCGGGTCAGAATCTGCTTTGCATAAGTGCCCGCCGCCTGCTCCTCCAAATTCACCTTGCCCACTTTCGCGAGGTGCGCGCGCTGTTCTTCCGAAAGATAGAACGTCTCGTTGGGCCGGTACGAGTCGAGGAAAACGCGGTTATAGCCTACTGGCTTGCGCGCGTTGAGAGGCTGGCTCAGATAGGAGCGCATCTCCTCGCTGGTCGGGGACAGCGGCACTGCCACATCCTCCGCCTTCTCCGCCGCAGGGGGAACAGCCTTCGGCGCTTCCTCAGCCAAAGCCCTTGGCGCCGCCTCCGCCACCGCCGGCACGCGATAGCGCGTCCACCGCCGCCCCTCCCCCCCCTTTACCAGGCGGCCTTTGTCGACAAGGTGTTTGAGCCGGTACTGCAGAGTGCGATCCGCAAGTTTCTCAGGCAGGGCCGCGGCAACGTCGCTCAGGCTGGCCCCGCCGGGGTGGCGTGCGACTGCTTGCTCGATGGCGGCCAGGGATTCTTCAGGTATGCGTTGAGCCATCGTGTCCGATGTTGCGTATAGATTTTTATGCGCAATTAAAGCAGATATATACGCAATTATCAAGCCTATGCGCAACAAAACCGCGTTATATACGCAACTATAACCGCTTAAGCGCAACTAAAACGTTGCATCATTGCGTTTAGACCCGACAACTCGGTTGCACGCTTCTGAAGCACGGCCCTGCCAAGAACAGCCCTCTCCTTATTATGGGTAAGGCGCCGCATCATGTCCGGGATCAGCCAAATCAGGCGGATCATCATCAGCAACAGCATGATCTCCATGACGATGATCGTCGCCATGGCGGTGACCACAGCGATGACGACCACCGCGACCACTACTACGACTACGACGACGACCACCATCACTATCACCATCACCCCGTCTTCCTGATTTGTCTCGATCAGTATTCTCCTTTGCGTTTTCACTCCGACGCAGCATGGGCCGCGCGCGCGCGCCGTCAACGGCCGGCCCGCTCCAAGGCTCCGTGTTGGCCGTTGCCCCTTGCGGGTGACAGCGCGCTTGTCCGCGCAGCTCGAAGGGCCGCGTCTGAAAACACAAACCAAAGGAGAACTTCATGACTGACATCACACAGATCCCTCTCGGCAAGCTCGTCGCCTCGGAGGACAACGTCCGCAGGACAGCCGCGACGGACGCGGGCGTGCAGGAACTCGCGGCGTCAATTGCCGCGCACGGATTGCTGCAATCGCTCGTGGTCCGCCAAGGGGCCCACCATTTTCCGGAAAGTCGCCCGCGTATTCGATAAAGGCGTCCCAAGGTTTCGTCAATTGACGATCTACAAGGAACGTCGATTCGCCAGTCACGTTTCGTGTGCGGCCTTGAGTGGGCCAATACACCGAGAACATTCCGGCCGCCGTCCAGTTTGTGGACAGAGCGCGCGACCATGGCACCGGCAATCCCGGATCGTACCCGCCGCTGGACACGCCGTTGGCCCCGGTCGGAAAACTAAGGAACAGGATCACAGAGATATCGAACCCGTGCGTTGGACCAAGCGTTTGTTTTACTCCGATGGCAACGTCGCCGAATCCCGAGCCCCCACTAGCCGTCAGGTTGTAAAAATAGTCCGGCACGGTGAAACGCAACTCAGTCCTCGTGGCGACACCAAAACGAACTAAGCTCTCCGGACCATCTAACACGTTCTGTCCCTGGCTGCTAGTTTCAAGGAAACCGTTCTCCACCTGCAGGCTACCCGCCGGGACCACCACGCTGGAGTTCGTAACTGCGGGCCGATCCGTTGCGATCGGACCCCTGCGTCAACGCTCGGGGACTGGTCTTGACCATGTAACGGCGCCATGCCGCCCAGAATGTATGCCAGCAGCACAAGGGAAATGCGAGCAAGGATTGGCCGAATCCGCGGGCCGAAGGGTTTGCCAAGCTCTATCACTAGACGAGAGTTTGTTACGTAATTGGTTTAAGCCGCTGGAGTCAAAACACGACATCAGGGATCAATTCACCTTATCAGAATTCCCGATGCGGGCTTCTTCCGTGACCACTACGACAATGTTCGCGCTCGATTGATGACGCAGTTCGGCTTGTATTCGACGGCGACGCCACGCAATGACGCCAGTCCAGCGAAGGGCCAATGGGACCTGAGCGATGCCTACCGCTACGTCTCAGAAGCCTACGGCGGTTACCACATCAATGCACTGAACGGGATCAACATTGATGCAGGAATCTTCATGTCGTACATCGGGCTGTTCAGCTTCTACAACTTCGATAACTGGGCCTATCAGCCTTCGTATGTCTCTTCCAACACGCCATGGTTCTTCAATGGGTTGAGAGTTCAGATTTTCCCGACCTCCCATTTGAAGATCGAGCCGTGGCTCATCAATGGATGGCAGTCGTACGGATCAGCCAACTCACGGAAAGGCGTGGGTGGGCAGATTAAGTGGACTCCCAGACCTTGGGTGAACGTCATTTCCAACAACTACGGGCTCGGCCATGACGACCTTTACATACCGAACCGCGGCCGCGTTCACACTGATGACAGCATCGAGATAAAGTATTTCGACAGACCGGGAAGAACCCTCGACAAGATGGCGTTTACCTTCACCGGCGATATGGGCTGCGAGTTTGGCCCCAGCACGACTACCTCGGCGGGCGTATATCTGCAAGGCGTGGGCTGTCATGGGGACACCAAAGATGCGAAATCGGTTGGGGGTGACCATTTTGCCGCGGGGATTAATCCTAAGCAGAGTTTTATCGGATTCATGCTCTACAACCGGATGTGGTTCAAGAAAGACCGCTACGCTATGACCGTCGGCGGAGGCCAGATCAACAATCCCGGACGCTATCTGGTTTTGGACCCTCCCATCAACGGAGAGACGGCGTCGTCGGCGGCGATCAACGCACCCTACTTTACCGGGAATCCCTCGGACCCGTTCAAGGCCTGGGATTCGTCGGTCACATTTGACTACATGCCCAGCCAGTACATCACGTTCCGATGGGAATATGACTATCGTCATGCCAGTGTGCCGTACTGGTCGGGGCGGGGTGGAGTGACGCCGCCGGGTTCGGGCGGAGTGCCTTATACCAACAACGGGTTTCCTCAATTCTTTGCTTGCAACGACGGGAATTCGTCCATGCAAGAGAGCCTCAGCGGCGCGCAAACGGCTTGCAGCGCACAAGGCAGCAGCGTGTGGTTTCCCGACCTGCGACGAGATGAGCAGTTCATCGACATGGCAATCATGGTCAAGTTCTAAGGGTGAATGGGCTCGCGATGCAAGACGAGATATTTCTGGCGATGACGATTCTTTTCTTTGCGGTGTCGCTCGCTTATGTGGTTTTCTGCGAGCGCGTAGGTATGAGTTCTGGACCGAGCATCATGCTGGTCATCTGCGCGGGGCTGCTGGTGTATCTGGTAAGAGTCCCCTCCACTTTCAGGTCAATTCTGATGACGCCAATACGCACATGCCGACTAGAATCTGCGCATCACAAATCCCTAAAGTGATGCTGTTGGTCATAGCTCTCATTATTTTGAGCGGAACTTTGATCAAATCCGCTGACGCACAATCGCGTAATGTTGACGGCACATTTCTGGTAGAAGTCCGAATAGATAGAGCACCAGCTGTTCTGCTGCTCGATACAGGTGCAGAGCTCTCACTCCTTGATCGGGAGTTCGCACAGCGACTCGGACTTCGCCCAGTTGGACTTGCGAATATTCAGGAACCGTATTCGTCGGATCAAACTGATGTCGTGCTTGTTACCAACGTAGACATTCAATCTGTTCACATCAAAAATATAAGAATGTTGACCAGTGATTTGGCGGCAAGCTCCGGAGCGCTGGGAGTACATATCGACGGAATCTTAGGGAATGACATTCTTGGCAAATTTGCGGTAACCCTCGACTATTCCGCAGGGTCTGTCACGTTCGGCCCAATATCCGCTATACATCACGGTGTTCCCATCAAACTGCGTAGAATCGGTGACCGATATTTCGCTAACTTGAAATCTGGTGGGGTTCCGTTGACGTTTCTGCTTGATACCGGCACGAACTTCAGCTCCTTGTCGCAGGGAGGATGGTCAAGACTGAATCAAGACAAGCGGCCGTTGCCGGCCATCGATGGTGTTCGCTCCTCGGGAACGTCAGCGACTTCTAAATTGGTGTGCATCCCTCAGATGCTGATTGGACGTGCTTCTTATGAAAACCTGCCAATGAGAGTACTACCACCGACGTCTGCTGGGATTCTTTCAAATCCCGACGTCAGCGGCCTACTGGGCAGTGATTTCCTAATGCGATTTGTCGTTTTACTCGCTTTTGCGAATGACTCTCTGTATCTGAGTCCTGATCCTAACTTTAAGGCTGATCAAGATCGTTTCTCTACAATCGGTATTCAGTTTGCGAAAGACTCTACTGGGTTCTTTACGGTTATGTCGGTCTGGAGTCCGACTCCTGCGTCGGAGGCGAATTTCAATGTAGGCGATCAAATCCTTTCCGCTAATGGACTAAGCACGATCGAAATGACTCAGGAAGATTTGTCAAGCCAACTGCATGGAAAACCGGGTCGTGAGATTCAGTTGGACATCAGTTCGCACGGAAGCCGACGTACTGTTCGTTTGGCAATAAGAAATCTTCTTTGCCAATAACGGCTTTAAGGCGACAGATGGAATTCAACATTCGAAGCGAAGGGAGTTGAGCACAAGCCCTTCACGCTTATCCCAAAATAGTTCTGCATCGTTTCCTTTACGGTCCGCAAACGCGCGCTTGCGGGGCACTTTGGGGAGTTATACCGGTGATACACGGTCAGTCGAAATACTTCAAGAGTGCCGCCCTCCATTGTTGGGTCCAACCGATGTCGCAGAGAACAAGTACAGCCTGATTCACGGCTTTCGATTGCTGAGCAGCTACCAGACGGATGCCGGCGAGAACCTATGGATAATCACCGAAGCCGATCGGTCGGCAACCACTCTGCTTTTACCAGAGGAGTACTGACAAGTTTCATGAATCAATTGTTGCAGCCATGCGCTAGAAAAGTATTCCGGCGAAGCTTGGACCACGCAGCAGGCAGGATCACATCCAAGGAATAAGAGTTCTTTTCTCGTGTCTATGTTGGATAGGGAGCCGGGTGGTTTTGTCTTTACGGATTCTTTTTGGAGTCTTGACGCCTTCCTTATATGTTTGGCGCTATGCTGTCAGCGGCATCATCATACTGCGGATCTGATCCGACTCTGGAGGAAACACCAATGAAATCGATCACTCGGTTAGTCATAGCAGTGGTGGCAGTTATGTTCGCGGTCGCCACCCTGTGTCCCGCGCAGGACGTCAAGCCGGCCGACCTGGGCAAAGGGGCGGCGTTCAATGGCAAGAAGATCGAGATGAAGGACAAAGGAGAGGTCGCTTACCTTTTGTTTTTCACGGCGGGGAAAGAGTTCGAGGCCACCAC
>Ga0209333_1001472_pt1 | contig 11459 bp, 7 predicted proteins | sample BlaSpr_A8_OM2_O3_FD_187982 | JGI IMG/M metagenome (GOLD analysis project Ga0209333, IMG submission 187982) | Forest soil microbial communities from Thunder Bay, Ontario, Canada - Black Spruce, Ontario site 2_A8_OM2_O3 (SPAdes) (version 2) | ecosystem: Environmental > Terrestrial > Soil > Boreal...
ACTGTGTGGTGACGGGGCCGAGCCCCGTCGCCCCACGAGCAAATTCAAGAGCTGGTCTAGGGAGTGAGCAATGCCCCGAGAGATTATTACGTTGCAGTGTGGTGATTGCAAAGAGCGGAACTATTCGAAGACCAAGAACCGCAAAACGACGCCGGATCGTCTGGAGCTGAAGAAGTTCTGCAGCCGGTGTCGCAAGCACACGCCGCATAAAGAAGTTAAGTAGGGCTGTTTGGGAAGCATGAGCGAAGCGAAGGATGCGGTAGATCAGGTTGTTCGCTTGGCTCAGGATGACAAGGGCAATAGGGGCGTAAGCTCAACGGTTAAACTGTCGGTCTCCAAAACCGAACTTGGGGGTTCGAATCCCTCCGCCCCTGCCAGAGTTGAGGGTAAAGGTTGAGGCCCGAGAGGGAGCAGTCGAGGAAAGCGGGAAGGTATGGCGACAGCAGTAGAACAGAATGCGCTTGCAACCACGTTGAGGTCCTGGCCGGAGCGGATCAGGGTTTTTTACCACGATGTGCGCACGGAGATGAAGAAAGTCACGTCTCCTTCGTTGAAGGAAGTGCAGGCAACGACGACGGTGGTGATCATCACGGTGTTTCTGTTTGCGTTGTATTTCTTCGTGGTTGATTACGCGATCAGCAACACACTGGAGCGGGGTTTGCATTATTTTTCGCACCGTTAGGCTGCGAGCGAAAGAAGCGATTGAATGCCGGATACGGACGATAGAGAAGAGAAAAACGAAAGCGCGGTGGCTGGCGTGAGCTCAGAAGTTGCGGGCCCGTCGGTGGCGCCTGCGGAAGCAGTTCCGGGCGGCGAGCCTGCGCGCAATCCGAATATGAAGTGGTACATTATCCACGCCTATTCGGGCTTCGAGCGCAAGGTGCGGGAGTCGCTGGAATCGAGGGTGCAGGCTTTCGGGTTGCAGAACAAGATTGGCAAGGTGCTAATTCCGACCGAGTCAGTCACCGAAGTTCGGGGCGGCAAGAAGTACACTTCGGAGCGCATGTTCTATCCCGGCTACGTGCTGGTGGAGATGGACATGGACGATCATGTCTGGCACGTAGTGAAGTCGACACCGCGGGTAACGGGATTTGTCGGCACCGGGCAGCAGCCGACTCCGCTGTCAGAAGAAGAAGTGAATCACATTGTTTATAAGGTTGCCGATAGCCGCGAGAAGCCAAAGCTCAAGGTTAAATTCGAAAAGGGCGAGACGGTGCGCATCGGCGAGGGTCCATTCGCTACGTTTACGGGCATCGTCGACGATGTGAATGAAGATCGCGAAACGTTGAAGGTGATGGTCACGATTTTTGGACGGTCGACTCCGGTAGAGTTGGAGTTTGGGCAAGTGGAGAAGGTGGCATAACATGGCCACCTTTGCGGCCACGGTTTGCAATCCGGCCGGCCCCAACCGGTTTTGTGGAAGTTGAGGCGTAGGTAGATGTGGGTGCGTCGTGTGGCTGAGCCGAAAATCCTAGACTTGGCATGGAAGATTATTAAGGTACTGGAAAGGCATCATGGCTAAGAAAGCTACAGGATCGGTAAAGTTGCAGATTGCGGCGGGCAAGGCCACGCCGGCGCCACCGGTGGGTCCGGCGCTTGGACAGGCGCAGGTCAACATCATGGAGTTCTGCAAGCAGTTCAACGCCCGCACTTCGCAAAAAGAACTCGAAGGCTTGATTGTTCCGGTGGTGATCACGGTTTACAGCGACCGCACGTTCACTTTCATTACGAAGACGCCGCCGGCGTCGGTATTGCTGAAGCGTGCGGCCGGCATCGCCAAGGGATCGGGCGCTCCCAATAAAGACAAGGTTGGCAAGGTAACGCTGAAGCAGGTTGAGGACATTGCCAAGCAGAAGATGCCGGATCTGAATGCTGCGTCGGTCGATGCTGCCATTCGGAGCGTGCGTGGCACGGCGCGGTCGATGGGTATTGAAGTAGTTGGATAGATTTTCGTGTGGTGCGGGGCTTTGTCCAGTCGCCACACACGCAACGAGTCACAAACACCACGGCTCTTCGTAAGATACAGCGTAGCGGCGGTGGGAGACTGAGGTGAGTATGAAGAAGTCAGGAAAGAATATTGAGAAGGCGCGCAAGGCGGTTGAGCCGCGGCCTTACACACTGCAGGAAGCCGTTCCACTTCTGCAGAAAGTCAAATTCGCAAAATTCGACGAGACGGTCGAGGTGACGTTGCGGCTGGGCGTCGATCCGAAGCATGCCGATCAGATGGTGCGAGGCACGGTGGTGCTTCCTCACGGATTGGGCAAGTCGAAGAAGGTTCTGGTGATCGCGAGCGGCGAAAAAGTTCGCGAGGCCGAAGCTGCGGGCGCGGATTTCGTCGGCGGCGAAGATATGGTCGAGAAGATCACGAAAGAGAACTGGACCGATTTCGACGCATTGATTGCAACGCCCGACATGATGAAATCGGTTGGCCGTTTGGGTAAGGTGCTGGGACCGAAAGGTCTGATGCCGAATCCGAAAACGGGCACAGTTACCATGGACGTGGCGAAGGCTGTGCAGGAGGTCAAGGCCGGAAAGGTTGAGTTCCGCACAGACAAGACGGCGCTGGTGCACGTTCCGGTGGGAAAGATTTCCTTTACGCCGGACAAGCTGATCGATAATGCGACCACGCTGATTTCGAGTGTGATCAAGGCGAAGCCTGCGGTTGCCAAGGGCAAGTACATCAAGGCTTGCTACCTGAGTTCGAGCATGGGGCCGGGGATTTCGCTGGACACGACTCCGATTGAGGTTGCGGCTAAGGCGTAGTTTGAGAGCCGTGGCGGAATCAGAGACAGGTTCTTCGCTTCGCGCAGGATCACAATTTTGAGGTAAGGGGCAAAGCCCCATCACCACAGGAATTTTGAAAGGGTTTATTTATGGCGGTTACTCGAGCTAAGAAAGTTGCTGCGGTTGAGAAACTGGGCAGTGAATTGAAGAATGCTTCGAGCATGATTGTGGCCACCTACTCCAAGCTGACGGTGACGCAGGACTTCGAATTGCGCAAGGCGTTGCGTCCGACCGGGGCGAAGTATCGCGTGGTGAAAAACACATTGGCAGAGCGCGCCGGCAAGGGCACCAAGGTTGAGCAGGCGCTGAAGAACCTTCAAGGCGTGACTTCGATCGCATATACCGAAGGTGATCCGGTGGCTCTGGCGAAGGCGCTTTCGAAGTACGCCAAGGATAATCCGGAGTTCAGCTTCAAGGCCGGTCTGGTCGAGGGGCGCGTGATTACGGTCAAGGAGATCGAATCGCTCGCGACCATGCCGTCGAAGGAAGAGCTTTATTCGAAGCTGCTGTTCCTGTTGAGCGCCCCGTCCCAACGTCTGGTTACGGCGATGAATGCGGTCGGACGCAATCTGGCGGTGGTGGTCGGCCAAGGCGTGGAGCAAAAGAAATTCAAAGAGGCGTAGGCCTCAGGCGGAGAGAAACGCTCCGTCGAGAAAAGTTCGGGTCGGCGAGAGTTGACCGAAAAGATTTAGCTATCGCAAGGCGAGGGGTGGCGCGGTCTGAAATTCGGGCGTTGTCTGGCGCTGGAATTGAGGACTTGGTCGCACTGGAAACCTGGTTGAGCGTTGGCGAAATCGTAAATCTTACATAAAGCGGAGAGATTCACATGGCGGATCTACAGCAGTTGGAAGAGTCGATTGTCGGCCTGTCGTTGCTAGAAGCGGCAGAGCTGGTAAAGAAACTGGAATCGCGTCTGGGCGTTTCGGCGGCGGCAGCGGCCCCGGTGCTGGCGGCTGGCGGCGGTGCGACGGGAGCGGCAGCTCCGGCCGAGGAAAAAACCGAATTCACGGTCGTCCTGAAAGAGGTTGGTGCCAATAAGATCAATGTAATCAAGGCCGTACGCGAAGTCACCAGCCTTGGCCTGAAAGAGGCGAAGGATCTGGTTGACGGCGCCCCCAAGAGCATCAAAGAAGGCGTCTCGAAGGACGAAGCGGAGACCATTAAAAAGAAGTTCACCGAAGCCGGAGCAGTTGTCGAAGTCAAGTAATTCTGGCAGCGCGGGATGGGTTTTCTCGATCCGGGCTTACGGCTTCAAGAGGCGAGCCGAATCGAGGAGCCGTCCCGCTTGCAATTATTTGACCGAACACTAGCTGAATCCTTTAAGCGGTGTTAATATCTAATAAATAACCCGCTTACCCTGGCTTCACTGTGAGGCGACGGCGACCCGCATCCTCCTAATAATCCCAGGAAGCGGAATTGGGTCGCTGGAATGAAAGTATGGCAGCCGGTCCCGCGGGCGGCGGGACGGAACAGGCCTTTGAACTGGCGTGGAATATTAAAAGTTATTCAAGAGTAAGCGTCGAAAGCGGCGCCCGCGGACAAGCATGTCCTCGCGGGAGCCTCTGTCTTTTTTCCGCGTATACCGCTCGCTAGCAAGTTTTGGGCGCGATTTTTTGCGCACTCATTCCGCTTGTTACTGCAGCCCCAGGCTGCCTGAAAGCAGGAGTTCCTGAGAATGGCAAAACACAATATCCACCGCAAGCGTTTCGATTTTTCCAAGATTCCAGCAACCATCCAGATTCCGAACCTGATCGAGGTTCAGAAGCGCTCCTACGATCGCTTCCTCCAGATGGACAAATTGCCCAGCGAGCGTGAAGACGGCGGGCTGCAGGCGGTATTCCAGTCGGTGTTTCCGATTACCGACTTCCGCAATGTATCGCAGCTCGAGTTTGTCGACTTCGCGATCGGCAACTGGGAGTGCAAGTGTGGCCACCTGAAAGGGCTGCATCACTTGCGCACGACTTGTAAGAACTGCGGATCGACGGTGATCACGGACCCGTTTCATCCGGGCGATGTTCTGTGCCACAAGTGCGGCACCTACAACGCGAATACTCCCGACTTCTGCAACAAGTGCGGCGACCCGGTGGGACTGCAATTGAAGTATGACGTGGCGGAATGCGAAGAGCGCGGCATGACTTATTCTGCGCCGCTCAAAGTCACGATGCGGCTTACCATCTGGGATAAGGACGAGGCGGGCAACCGCTCCATTCGCGATATCAAAGAGCAGGAAGTTTTCTTTGGCGACGTTCCGCTGATGACCCAGAACGGCACTTTCATTATTAATGGGACCGAGCGCGTCATTGTCAGCCAGTTGCACCGCTCGCCGGGAGTGTTCTTCGAAACGGCGGCCAATCGCACGTACTTTTTGGGGAAGATTATTCCCTATCGCGGTTCGTGGGTTGAGTTCGAATACGACCAGAAGAACGTTCTCTACGTCCGCATCGATCGCAAGCGCAAGTTTTTGGGCACGATTTTCCTGCGTGCGCTCGGTCTGCGTTCCAGCGAAGATATTCTGAAAACTTTCTACACCACGGATCGTTTGATTGTCCGCGACAAGAAGCTGTTCTGGACTTTAGATCCGGCCAGCGACAAGCCCACGAACCTGATCGGCATGAAGCTGGCGCACAGCATCAAGTCGAAATCAGGCGACGAGGTTGCGCACTCGGGGCGGAAGATCAGCACTGCGATTCTGAAGGACATTCAGAAGGCGAAGATCAGCGAGATCGAAATCGATATGACCGATCTCGAAGGCGCGTGGGCGGCGAGCGACATTGTCGACACCACGACGGGCGAAGTGCTGCTTGAGGCGAACTCGGAGGTCACGGCCGACAAGGTTTCTAAGATTCTGGAATCGGGTGTAGTCGAGTTGAGCGTGTTCTTCCCGGAGCGCGACGACGTGGGCACGGTGATCAGCCAGACTTTGCGGCGCGATTCGGTGGTCAGCCCTTCGGAAGCTTTGATCGAAATTTACCGCAAGCTGCGTCCCGGCGATCCGCCGACGCTCGATACGGCGACGGCCCTGTTCCAGGGCATGTTCTTCGATCCGCGCAAGTATGACTTCTCGCGCGTAGGCCGACTGAAATTCAACATCAAGCTGTTTGAGAATCAGGAAGCGACGAGCCTGGAACAGCGAACGCTGGATCCGACGGATTTTTACGCGACGATTAAGTACCTGCTCAAACTGCGCAAGAACATCGGCGCGGTGGATGACATCGATCACCTCGGCAATCGCCGCGTGCGCGCGGTTGGCGAGTTGCTCGAAAATCAGTTCCGCATCGGCCTGGTCCGCATGGAGCGAGCGATCAAGGAAAAGATGAGCGTATACCAGGAAATGTCGACGGCCATGCCGCACGATCTGGTCAACGCGAAGCCGGTGATGGCTGCGATCCGCGAATTCTTCGGATCTTCGCAGCTATCGCAGTTCATGGATCAGACGAATCCATTGTCGGAAATTACGCACAAGCGGCGTCTCTCTGCCTTGGGGCCGGGCGGATTGTCGCGTGAGCGCGCTGGATTCGAAGTGCGCGACGTGCACCCGACGCACTACGGGCGCATTTGCCCGATTGAAACGCCGGAAGGTCCAAACATCGGACTGATCTCGTCGTTAAGCTGCTTTGCGCGGATTAACGACTATGGCTTCATCGAGTCTCCGTATCGCAAAGTGAAGAACGCGCGCGTGGTCGACTACGTCATTGTGGTCAACGCCGGCGACAGCAGCTACAAAGTCGGCGATTACGCCGAGAAGAGCGAGATGGAGAAGGTCAACGCCGACCTCAAGGAACGGAAGAAGAAGCTGGTCGAGGTTGAGCCGTTCTCGTTCTATCTGTCGGCGTGGGAAGAAGACCGCCACACGATTGCGCAGGCCAACATCGAACTGGACGACAAGGGCCGTATTGCCGGCGAACTGGTCAATGCTCGCAAAGCCGGCAACTTCGTGCTGGTGAATCGCGACGAAGTCGATTACGTCGACGTCAGTCCGAAGCAACTGGTTTCCGTTGCCGCATCGCTGGTGCCGTTCCTGGAACACGATGACGCGAACCGCGCTTTGATGGGCGCGAACATGCAACGGCAGTCAGTGCCGCTGTTGCGGGCTCAGGCTCCGATTGTCGGTACTGGAATGGAAGGCGTTACTGCGCGCGATTCGGGCGCGGTGATTTTGGCGAAGCGCAACGGAATCATCGATTCCGTTGATTCCGAACGCATCATTGTTCGGGTCGAGGGCGAGCATCATCCCATGCAGCTGTCGCGTGAAGTGGGCAGCGACATTTATCAGCTCACCAAGTTCAAGCGCTCGAACCAGAACACCTGCATCAACCAGAAGCCGATCGTGAAAAAAGGTCAGCGGGTGGTGAAGGGGCAGGTGATCGCCGACGGTCCTTGCACGGATTTTGGCGAGTTGGCGCTCGGGCGCAATGTGCTGGTGGCATTCATGCCGTGGCGGGGCTACAACTTCGAAGACGCGATTCTAGTTTCGGAAAAAATGGTGAAAGAGGATTACTACACCTCGGTTCACATTGAAGAATTCGAACTCGAAGCGCGTGACACGAAACTTGGTCCTGAGGAAGTGACACGCGATATTCCGAACGTGAGCGAATCCACGCTGCGCAATCTGGACGAGGCGGGTGTGATCCGCATCGGCGCCGGGATTAAGCAGGGTGACATCATTGTCGGCAAAGTTACGCCGAAGGGTGAGACTCAGCTGACTCCGGAAGAAAAGCTGCTGCGTGCGATCTTCGGCGAAAAAGCCGGCGATGTGCGCGACGCTTCGCTGTACTGTCCGCCGGGAATCGAAGGCATTGTGGTGGACGTGAAGATCTTCTCGCGCAAGGGTCAGGAGAAGGACGAGCGGGCCAAGGCAATCGAAGCGAACCAGATCGCAAAACTCGAGAAGAACCTCTCGGACGAGATCCGAATTCTGACCGATGAGCGTCTGAAGCGTCTGGAAAGCCTGTTGGGCGGCAAAGAAGTTCAGGCCGATCTGCACGACGAGCGCACCAACAAACGCCTGTTAACCAAAGACGCGATTCTGGATCGCGATACGATCGAGCGCATTTCGACCCGCAACTTGAAACGGATCAAGTATGCCGACAAGGATCCGCGGGTGAATGAGCAGATCGACGAGATCGAGGAGATGACCTCGCGCCAGATCGACGTGCTCAAGAAGATCGTCAACGAAAAGAAAGACAAGCTGACCAAAGGCGATGAGCTGCCGCCAGGCGTGATCAAGCTGGTCAAGGTTTATATCGCTATGAAGCGCAAACTGAGCGTCGGCGACAAGATGGCCGGACGCCACGGTAACAAGGGCGTGATCGCGCGCATTCTGCCGGAAGAGGATATGCCGTACCTCGAAGATGGAACGCCGGTTGAGATCGTCCTGAACCCGCTCGGCGTACCCAGCCGTATGAATGTGGGACAGATTCTTGAAACCCACCTCGGATGGGCAGGTCACGAACTGGGCCTGAAGATCACGGAACTGCTGAAGCAGAACACGCGCTCGGAAGCGATCCGCCGCGATCTGAAAGCTTTGTTCAAAGACACGGTGCTTGCCGACACGATCAGCGAGATGAGTGAAGATGAGCTCGAAGCGGTGGCTCCGACACTGACGAAGGGCGTGTTCATGGGATCGGCCGTGTTCGACGGCGCTCGTGAGACGGAAATCAAAGCGCTGCTTTCGAGCGCGGGCCTGCCTACATCGGGCAAGACCAGCCTGCGCGACGGCATGACGGGTGAGATTTTCGAACAGCCAGTCACGGTCGGCTACATCTACATGTTGAAACTGTCGCACTTGGTGGACGACAAGATTCACGCGCGTTCCATCGGGCCGTACTCGCTGATCACGCAGCAGCCGCTGGGTGGCAAGGCGCAGTTCGGAGGCCAGCGCTTCGGAGAAATGGAAGTCTGGGCTCTGGAAGCGTACGGCGCGGCGTTCATCTTGCAAGAGCTGCTGACGGCGAAGTCGGACGATGTTTACGGGCGCACCAAAATCTACGAGGCCATTGTCAAAGGCGAGGCCGCGATGGAGCCGGGCGTGCCGGAGTCGTTCAACGTGCTGATTCGCGAATTGCAGGCGCTCTGTCTGGATGTCGAATTGATCAAGGCCACGGAGAAAAAGCCGGTGGCCGTAGCAGCGGACTAGGGGCAGTTCCCGGTTCTCGGTTCTCAGTTCTCGGTGGTCGAGAGCGAGCAGAACGCAGAGCCGGGAGATGCTCGAAGATGCTGCAAGAATTTGGAATTTGGAAGAAAAGTTTTAAACCATTGGCCGCCGCGGCACTCGCTCTCAGCGCCGCGATACGGCGAAGCTCAACCCGGTTTCTCTTTTTCGTAGGAACGAGAACTGAGAATCGGGAACTGAGAACTGATGTCGAGGGCCGCCGGTGGGCGCGTGAGATCCACAGGAAAGCGGAGGAACATGTTTCGTTCGAGCCCGTTCGATATGGCAAATCCCGTGGCTGATTTCGATGCCATTCGCATCAGCCTCGCGTCCCCGGAAAAAATCCGGAGCTGGTCTCATGGTGAAGTGACCAAGCCGGAAACCATTAACTACCGCACTTTTAAGCCAGAGCGCGATGGCTTGTTCTGCGCGCGTATTTTCGGCCCGGTCACCGACTGGGAATGTCTATGCGGCAAGTACAAGCGCATGAAGCATCGCGGAGTGATCTGCGACAAGTGCGGCGTGGAAGTCACACTGTCGAAAGTTCGGCGCGAGCGGCTGGGTCACATCGAGCTGGCGTCGCCCTGTTCGCACGTCTGGTTCTTCAAGGGACTGCCGAGCCGGATCGGGCATCTGCTCGATATTTCTCTGCGCGATCTTGAGGCAATTCTCTATTTCGAGGCCTACGTCGTCGTCGATCCCGGCGACTCTCCGGTAAAAGAGCGCGAAGTTATCAAGGACGAAGCCAAGTATCGCGAACTCGATCAGCAATATCGCCCAGCCGGCTTCAAGGCCATGATGGGTGCGGAAGCGATCAAAGAACTTCTCAAGCGCATCGAAGTCGATGGCTTATCTGTCGAACTGCGCGAGAAGATGAAGCATGAAACTTCGCTGCAGAAGCGGCTCAAGTACGCCAAGCGGCTGAAGGTGGTCGAGGCTTTCCGCAAGAGCGGCAACAAGCCGCAGTGGATGATCCTGGATGTCCTGCCGGTGATTCCACCGGAGTTGCGTCCATTGGTCCCATTGGATGGCGGGCGCTTTGCCACCTCCGATCTGAATGATCTGTACCGTCGCGTCATCAACCGCAACAACCGGTTGAAGAAGCTGATGGACCTGCATGCTCCCGAAGTCATCGTGCGCAATGAAAAGCGCATGCTGCAGGAAGCTGTCGATGCCCTGTTCGATAACGGACGCCGTGGACGCGTTTTGCGCGGCGCGAACAATCGCCCACTGAAGTCGCTCTCCGATACGCTGAAGGGCAAGCAGGGCCGCTTCCGCCAGAACTTGCTCGGCAAGCGCGTGGACTACTCCGGACGTTCGGTCATCGTTGTCGGTCCCGAGCTCAAGCTGCACCAGTGCGGATTGCCGAAGAAGATGGCCCTCGAGTTGTTCAAGCCGTTCATCTACCACCGGCTGGAGCAGACGGGAAACTGCACCACCATCAAGCAAGCAAAAGAAATGGTGGAGCAGCAGGATCCGATTGTCTGGGACATTCTGGAAGAGGTTATCAAAGACCATCCGGTGATGTTGAACCGCGCGCCTACGCTTCATCGCCTGGGCATTCAGGCATTCGAACCGGTGCTGGTGGAAGGGAAAGCAATCAAGATCCACCCGCTGGTTTGCACAGCATTCAACGCCGATTTCGACGGCGACCAGATGGCGGTCCACATTCCGCTGTCGCCTGAGGCGCAGGTGGAAGCCAGCGTTCTGATGCTGTCTTCGCACAACATTCTGTCGCCGGCGTCAGGCCAGCCGATCACCGTGCCCACGCAGGACATGGTGCTCGGTCTCTACTACCTGACGAAAGCGAAGCCGGGCGCGAAGGGCGAAGGCCGTTCGTTCGCCAACATTGATGAGGTCGTGCTCGCTCTCGAAATGGGCGAGGTCGAGACGCTCACTCCGATTCGTCTTCGTTATAGCGGCGAAGTCATTGATCTGACGCAGGCCTATGACGATCAGGATGTAAATCATACGGAGCCCATTAACTTGAAGCGCGAGTATCTGAACACGACCGTGGGCCGCGCAATTCTGAACGACCATTTGCCTAAGGCGGTTGTCGGGGCCAACCTGGCGATGCCTTACATCAACGGGTTGTTGAAGAAGAAGGGCATCGGACAGTTGGTGAACTATTGCTACCTGCGCTTTGGCCTCGAGGTCACGGTCAAGATGCTGGATGAGATCAAGTCGTTGGGGTTTAAGTATGCCACGCGTGCAGGGTTGTCGATCGGCATCGATGACATGGTCATTCCGGATAACAAGAAGACCCTGGTAAAGGACGCCGACAAACTGGTGATTGCGGTGCAGCAGCAATATCTGGACGGCGCCATCACCAACGGCGAGCGCTACAACAAAGTCATTGAAATCTGGTCGGCCATCACGGAAAAGGTTGCCGATGAAATGTTCGGCCAGATGCAGCGACGGGACAAGGAGGGCCAGCTCAATCCGATTTACGTTATGGCTGACTCGGGCGCTCGCGGATCGAAACAGCAGATTCGCCAGCTCTCTGGAATGCGTGGACTGATGG
>Ga0209333_1001476_pt1 | contig 11436 bp, 10 predicted proteins | sample BlaSpr_A8_OM2_O3_FD_187982 | JGI IMG/M metagenome (GOLD analysis project Ga0209333, IMG submission 187982) | Forest soil microbial communities from Thunder Bay, Ontario, Canada - Black Spruce, Ontario site 2_A8_OM2_O3 (SPAdes) (version 2) | ecosystem: Environmental > Terrestrial > Soil > Boreal...
CTCCTGAGCAAGGGTTTTTGCGCAGCGAAGAGCCTGTCCCGAGCTTGCCGAAGGGTCGTGTTATTTGCGACGATTCATCGCGCGTTTGGCTCGCTTCCTTATCAAATTGACCGACTAACCCAATCCCATCCTCAGATGCATCCTTGCCGGAACCAAAGATTTACACATCCTTACAACTATTTGCGCAAGAAACGCCTCGCCGCGTCATCTCACTAGTTGGCGGCAATAAAAATTTCAATACAGGGTCGAGTTTAAGTACATGCGCAATCTTCCATCAAAATTCGTTTCGCCAAATGTTACGGTTCGCGTCGCCGGCTCGCTCTCTCAAGGTCACCTGGCTTATCTTGACCAACTTGTTTCCTCTGCCCTCGATTGCGCGTTATGGCCTCTGCTCGATTTGGCTCATCTGGAAGAACTGGATCACGACGCTGTTATGTATCTGGCAGGCGGTGAGGGTCGACATTTCGGCATCGTCGCCTGCCCGGCCTTTGTTCGCGAGTGGATGCAGCATGAAAAGGCACTTCGTGCCGCGTAATGGACAATATCCCTCCCCGCAACCACAGCATGATTGAGCCGCTGGCATCTCGATTTCCCAAGAGGGTCGTAGAACCAATCACGCCATCGCCCTCAGTTAGACATTCCGCCTTCAATCGTTCAAAATACTGAGTCTCATACTCAGGAGCTCTCATTGACCACACCGACTCTCACCAGAGTGAAGATCAGTGCCCTCGGGACCTATGTGCCACCCCGTCTTCTCACCAACGCCGACCTCGAAAAAATGGTCGACACCAATAATGACTGGATACTCGCCCGCGTCGGCATTCGCGAACGCCACGTGGTCGACAAAGGAGTTGCCACCAGCGACCTGGCCGTCGAGGCTGCCAAGAAAGCCCTTGCCCAGCGCGGCCTTGGCCCAAACGACGTCGATGCCATCATTGTGGGCACCGTTACGCCCGATATGTTCTTTCCCTCCACGGCCTGCCTCGTCCAACACAAACTGGGAGCCACGGGCGTATGGGGATTCGATATCTCTGCCGCCTGCTCCGCCTTTATTTACGCGGTGCAAACCGGAGCGCAATTCGTCGCCACTGGCGCTCACAAGCGCGTCCTCGTGATCGGCGCCGACGTGATGTCCTCGATCATCGACTACACGGATCGCGCAACCTGCGTGATCTTTGGCGATGGTGCTGGTGCGGTGCTCCTCGAACCCGCCGAGGACGATTCCGTCGGCCTGATCGACTTCATCCACGAGGTCGATGGTTCCGGCGGTTGCTATCTTTATATGCCTGGCGGCGGCAGCCTCAATCCGGCCTCCCGTGAAACCGTCGCACAGAAGATGCATTACGTTCATCAGGACGGCCAGCAGGTTTTCAAATTCGCCGTGCGCAAGCAAACCGAAGCTTGCCTGAAGTTGCTCGAACGCAACGGCCTTAAAGGTTCTGATATCGATGCCTTCATTCCCCATCAGGCGAACCTGCGCATCATCAATGCCACCGCCGAGCGTCTCGGCCTTCGCCCGGAAAACGTGATCGTCAACATCGATCGCTACGGCAACACCACCGCCGGCACCATCCCGTTAGCCATGAATAGCGCGGTCGAAGAAGGCAAGCTGAAGAGGGGAAGCCTGGTCCTGATGGCTTCGGTCGGCGCGGGCTTCACCGTGGGCGCGGCATTGTTGCGGTGGGCATTTTAGTTGCGTCACGTCTTAGTAGCGCCCGCGTCCCGACGGCTTTTGCTCCTGCATTCTTAATGAAGTGCGTAACTCTTCCACTTGATTTCCAATAGCGTGAACCTCTAAACCTCTACTATCTTTTCGCAGCGGTTCGCCTCACGTGGGGATGCGGCGACGAGCAACACCCATGCTGCGTACGACATGCTGCTTCCTGACGTGGGCTTTCTTCTCGACCGCACACACGCCCGCCCAAACAGGTAAAGATGACTCCCAGGAAGACAAACTCCTGGCGATGGAACCTGTGGAATGAAGCCCAGGTGAATCGTGATTGCCGCGCTGTGGATGGCCTGATCGGCGCCCATTTCATCAACACGGAATACGATGGCGAAGTCAGTAACAAGGCACAATTTCTTGCCGATATTCAAGACCCACAGGTCAAACCCACCAGTGTGACCATTCAAGATTTAAAAGTCAGCATGTACGGCGACTCCGCAGTGGTGACCGGCATGTACTACGCCAAGGGAATCTACCAGGGCGAGCCCTACGAGCACACTGGGCGCTTCACCGACACCTGGGTATTCACTGAAGGGCGCTGGCAGTGCGCGGCCAGCCATACCAGCCAGGTAAAGAAGTAAACCTCGGCAGACAAAAGTACGATCCGTGCGATTGAAAATTTTGGTCTGTGGAATTGCGTCCACGGGTGCGAGTCGCCAATCCAATTTAAAATCAGTCGCTGGTCGTCCCCGCAACAAACGCGAGACCTACATGGAAGCCACATCCCGTCCAAATCGAGGGAAGATTTTATTGGCTTTCGCCATCATTTACCTGGTTTGGGGCTCCACATTTCTCGCGATCCGCGTCGGAGTTCGCGAGGTACCGCCGTTTCTGCTCGCCGGAATCCGGTTCTTCGTCGCCGGAATTGTTCTCTATGTCTGGATGCGCGCCCAAGGTACGCCCTCGCCCACACGCCGCGAGTGGGGCGGAACTTTGTTATTGGCTGTGTTGATCTTTGTCTTTGATTATGGCTTGCTTTTCTGGGCCGAGAAGCGCGTGCCCTCGGGGATTGCCGCGCTCATGATGGCGACAATCCCTGTTTTTATGGCCCTCGCAGAGATTCTTTTACTGCGTACTTACAAGCTGACTATTCGACTGGCAGTTGCATTGATGCTCGGGGTTTGCGGAGTGCTGGTCCTTGTCAGCCTCTCGAAAGGCCTGGGCGAAGGCGCGATTGACACTTATGGCGCGATTGCGCTGGTCGTATCGGCAATCAGCTGGTCTACAGCGGCAATTCTTACCCGCAAGCTGTCCTTGCCCGAATCAAAAGTGATGAGCTCGGGATCGCAAATGCTTTCCGGTGGGATTCTACTGACCGTGGCGGCGGCGATGTTGGGAGAGTTCCGCGACTTCCATGTGCGCGCAGTCTCCACCGGCGCGTGGCTCGCGCTGATTTATTTAATTGTCGCGGGCTCGATTGTCGCCTTCACTGCTTATGTGTGGCTCATCCACCACGAATCGCCAACCAAAGTAGGGACATATGCCTACGTGAATCCAGTCGTGGCCGTTCTGCTGGGATATTTTCTCGGCGGAGAGCAACTCGGCCCGCGGACAATCATCGGAACAGTTCTGATTCTGGTGAGTACAGTGGTGATCACCACCACGCCGAAGAAGAAGGTGGAGTCTTGCTGATTGAGGAACCGGCCCAATAGTAATGGGACGTTTCTTGGGAAATAAGCTGCTGTCGCGGGCGTTACGGAATACTCAGAAGCACCGCGACATAACCACGGACTCTACGCAGCAACGCCGGGTCCGCTTTGGGGTGAAACTTTACATCGCGTGCCTTCCAGTCGATGCTCTTGAGATGATCCACCAAACACTGCTCCCTCTATGTTGTCGACCACAGCGGGAAGCGCGAAGGGGTAAGGTTTTCGCCCCCCTGGTAAGAGAGCAAACGACAGCCAGACCGCTCGCACGATTGTAAGTCAGCTCGGTTAGCACCAATGCCGGACGGCGCCGGCCTTGTCCGCGGCCAGCCGGCGGATCAAAATCCAGCCATACGATGTCTCCTGCGCCGGGCACATACAGCCTTGCCATTCAACAAATTCCTTCCCCTTGTCAGGCCCCGATTCGGTTTCTTCATAACGGCTGGTTTTTGTAATTCGCGACACGAGTTCTTCGAGAGTCGGGATTCTCTCTGCGGATCGCAGTTCGACGCGCCCTTCCCCTGCCTCGATGACAATCGGATCGCCCACTCGGGATGACGAACGTGGGCTAAGGACATCGCCGAGGGCTGTTACCCCATTTTGTGACTTGTGTTTTTTGGCATAGACTGTATTGGCACACTGATATAGATACAGAGTAAACATTGGGTATATACAATGTGTATACGTAAAGAAGCCGCACGCTCGTAGACCCGTGAGAAGCGCTTACGGCCGCGTCATCTTCTCCGGCCTTACCAGCTGATCAAACTCCTCGCCGGTCAGATAGCCCAGCTTCAACGCCGCTTGGCGCAGGCTGCTGTGCTCCGCGTGCGCGGTATGGGCGATCTGCGCGGCCTTGTCGTATCCCACCTTTGGCGCCAGCGCCGTAACCAGCATCAGAGAATTTTTCACGTACCACTCCACCTTAACGCGATCTACCTCGATTCCCTTGATCATGTACTCAACGTATCCGTGGCAGGCATCGGCGATCAGCGTGACCGAATGCAGAAAGTTGTAAATAATCACCGGCTTGTACACGTTGAGCTCGAAATTTCCTTGCGATCCCGCGAATCCTACGGCTGCGGTCGCGCCGTGAACCTGCACGCACACCATGGTCATCGCTTCGCACTGGGTTGGATTTACCTTGCCCGGCATAATCGACGATCCAGGTTCATTTTCCGGGATAGAGAGTTCGCCCAGTCCGCAGCGCGGCCCGGAGGCCAGCCAGCGAATGTCGTTGGAAATCTTCATTAGCGACGCCGCCAGCGTTTCCATCGCGCCCTGCGCAAACACAATCTCGTCGTGCCCCGAAAGCGCGGCAAACTTGTTGGGGTGCGAGCGGAAGTGAAGGCCGGTGAGTTCGGCAATCTTTTTCGCGGCGCGCTCCGCGAATTCAGGATGCGTGTTCAGTCCGGTACCTACCGCCGTTCCACCGATGGCAAGGTCGTAAAGGCCGTCCAGCGCCTGTTCCAGGCGCTTGATGTCGCGCTGCAACAAGCTTGCCCATCCTCCGAACTCCTGCCCAAAGGTCAGCGGGACGGCATCTTGCAGATGCGTGCGGCCGATCTTTACCACATTATGGAATTCTTCCGCCTTGGCCGCGATTGCATCATGCACGCTCCTGATCGCCGGAATCAGCGTGTTCTTCACCCGATCCGCCGCCGCGATGTGCATGGCCGTGGGAAACGTGTCATTCGACGACTGAGACATATTCACATCATCATTGGGATGGATCGGCTTCTTCGCTCCCAGCTCGCCACCGGCAATTTCAACGGCCCGGTTCGAAATGACCTCGTTCACGTTCATGTTGGTCTGCGTGCCACTCCCCGTCTGCCAGACGCGCAGCGGAAACTGGTCGTTCAGCTTGCCCGCGATCACTTCGTCGGCGGCTTGCACAATCAGTTTTGCCTTGTCCGCCGACAGTTTGCCCAGATCCTGATTCACCAGCGCGCACGCTTTCTTCAGCGTTCCAAACCCCTGAATCAATTCCGGCGGCATGGTGTCGCGCCCAATGTTGAAGTGCAGCAACGACCGCTGCGTCTGCGCTCCCCAATAAACGTTAGCCGGGACTTCGATTTGTCCCATGCTGTCGGATTCAATGCGCATACGAGAAGCAGCTTCGGTGGAGATCGGCATAGCGTGTCCTGACTAGAGCGCTGTGAATGAATGAGGTAACCGAAAATTATAGCGCGTGGCGTACACCGGACTCACACCCTGGCCTGTGATGTACAGAGCATGTTCGTGCGCGCGTGCTAGAATCATCGGTCTCTACTGTGCTAAACGCTCCGGAACCCATGCCCGATCTTCTCACCGCCGAAGAGATTGAGACTTTGCCCAAGGCAATAGCTCGTCCGCAACCCGAGGTGCGCACGGACGTGCTGGTGATCGGAGCCGGGCCCACAGGCTTGGCCTGCGCCATCGAGGCGCAGAAGGTTGGTCTCAAGGTCATCGTGCTGGACAAGGGCTGTCTGGTGAATTCGCTCTATCACTATCCGCCCAACATGTTGTTTTTCACCACTCCCGAACTGCTCGAGATTGGCGACATCCCTTTCACCACCGCCCGGCAAAAGCCCACCCGCGAAGAAGCCCTGGAGTATTACCGCAAGGTCAGCGAGCATTACCATCTCGATATTCGCCAATATGAGTGGGTCAAAACAGTGATGGGCGAAGACGGAAATTTCAGCATCACCGCCACCGACCGTGCCAGCCGGCCGCACGACTACCGAACCCGCAAAGTGATCGTCTCCACCGGCTACTACGATCTTGCAAACCAGCTTTGCATCCCCGGCGAAGATCTGCCGAAGGTCTCCCATTACTACGGCGACGCTCATCCATACTACGACACCGATGTACTGGTGATCGGCGGCAAGAACTCCGCGGCCATAGCGGCTCTCGATCTGTGGCGCCACGGCTCACGCGTCACGCTGGTCTATCGCGGCACGCAACTGCACCACCACGTGAAATACTGGATCAAGCCCGATCTCGAAAACCGCATCAAGGGCAACGAGATTGAAGCCTATTTCAACAGCACCGTGCAGGAAATCGGCTTGGACCACGTCGTCATCAACACACCTCGGGGGCCGTTGCGCCTGAAGAACGATTTCGTCTTTGCCCTGGTGGGCTATCATCCGGACTACGATTTTCTGCGCAGCATGGGCATTGAACTCTCCCCCGACCAGCATCGTCCGGTTTGCGATCCGGTGTCGCTCGAAAGCAATGTGCCGGGAGTTTATGTCGCCGGAGTGATTGTGGCGGGGTCGCGCACGAATGAAATTTTTATCGAAAATGGCCGCTTCCACGGCAGGCAGATTGCCGAAGATCTGAAGATCAAGCTCGGTCGGAGTGAATGAAATTGATGGCAGCGCAGATTGGGAGACGTCCTGGACGAACCGCTGAGTATGACAGGGTGAATGGGATCCTTCGACTGCGCAAGTGCCTCGCATTCGCGAAGCATTTACTTTGCTGAGGATGACAAGTTGGATAGGCGACAAAATTAGGCGCGCTACAGCCTATTTCAGCAAAAATTCCTTCACAAACATGATCGTGGCATAAAACTGATAGTCGCGGTTCTTCTTCTTGGCGAATCCGTGGCCTTCGTCTTTGCCGAGCAGCCACCAAAACAGGAGTTCCGTCCTGCCGCACGACTTGCACCATCTGGGCGGATTCGCTCGCCGGAACCCGCGGATCATTCTGTCCAGCAATCACGAATAAAGGCTTGGTGATGTTCTTGGCATTATTCGCCGGGGCAATTTTTTCCAGAAACTCGCGCATTTTAGGATCGCGCTCATCCCCGTACTCCACCCGCCGCAAACCCTGTCGATAGCCCGATGTGTGCTCAAGGAAGGTAACCAGGTTCGAAGGCCCCACCACATCGACCGAGCAGCAGATGCGGTCGTTATACTGTGTGGCTACGGCCAGGGTCATGAATCCGCCGTAACTGCCGCCCGTAATCATGATTTTACTCGCATCGAGGTCGGGACGCGTCTGAACCCAATCGAGCAGGGAATTGATGTCCTTATATGAGCCTTCCCGCCGAAATCCGTTGTCGAGCTTTTGAAACGATTTTCCATATCCAGTCGATCCACGAACGTTGGGATAAATCATGGCGACACCGAGTTCATTGATAAAATAATTATCGCGTCCGCGAAAACCTGGCCGCTCCTGGCCTTCCGGTCCGCCGTGAATATCGATAATGACCGGCCGCTTGCCGCTGAACTTTGCCGGCGGCTTATAGAGGAAGCCGGAAATCGAGCGGTCGTCCCACGATTTCCAGTGAATCAGTTGCGGCTGGGTGAACTGCGACGCGTTCAATCCGCCAGCTTCGCCAAATGTCCAGCGCTCCACTTTGCCCGTCGGCACATCCAGCGAGAATGTATCGGCAGGATGATCCGCCCCCTCCAGGCTAAAGGCGAACTCGCGGTTATCCCGCCATTTGATGTTGAATGCCACACCGGAAGGTAGTTTCGGTACGGATAACTCTTTATTGGCCCCGATATCGAAGACATGGAGCGCGCTGAGTCCGTCTTCATTGGTTTCAAACGCAATCAATTTTCCGTCTTTCGAAAGATCGAATTCGTCCACGTCCCATTTCGCCGGAATCAATACTTTGGCCTTGTGCGATGCCAGATTCAGATACATCAGCCGCTGGAATTCAGAATTCTCATCGCCGGTGACGAAAACGCCCTTGCCATCTTTGGCGAAGCGAGGGTTACCGTACGCCACCGTTTCCGCGCCAGACTTCGGAGTCAGTAATTCCTTCTTGCCGGAATCGACATCGACCAGCCACACGTAGCTCTCGGCTGCCGAGATGCCATTGATGGCCAATAGTTGTTTGCCATCCGGCGACCAGTCGGAAACCTCCCATCCACCGCCTTCCATTTGCGCAACCATGCGTGCGCTTCCAGGATCGTTCGCCCCGACGACCCAAATATCGACATCGTTGCCGGTACGCTTCGTGGACCCATACGCGATGCGATCCCCTTGATAAGACCAGTGCGGGCTTACATTTCTCGATTTGCCGTCAGTCAGCAGTGTGATCTTTCCGGTGGCCAGGTCGTAACGATATATCTGAAAAAACTCGGCTCCGCCGATATCTTTAACAAACAGAAAGGAATCGCCAGTTACGGGTTGGTAGTACGCGTTTGCGACGCGGTCGGGAAAAAATGTGAGCTGTGTGCGTGCGCCGCCGGGAAACTTGACCTGATGAACCTGATAGGTATCGCCGAATCGGGTCTCGATCAGCATTTCGCGGTTTGTGGGATGCCAGCTCTCGAAGACATCGGCGCGAAATTCGCCGTAACGACCGGCGGTTTCACCAATCGCCACCGGAATCTTCGGAATTCCTTCGACAACGAGGTTTTCATTGGGAGCAATGTCATCGCTCTGGGCAAAAGCCAGTAGGGCAAGGAAAGACGCCGCGGCAAAGCACGAGAGCGCAAGCGCACAAAGAGTCCGGGATCGGTTCATCAATTGAGTCCCTCCTTGGGTGGGACGAACGTGCAGAGGCCGGGTTAGCAGAATCGCACGTGCATGGTAGGCGGAAAGCCGATCCGGAGTCAACGATCCAGAGTCAACGGCAGGCACATCTTTGTTACCCTAACCATTCGCATGGAACCCCAACCAGAGCATGCGGCACCGTCAATCTCTCTTGCTTCGTTCTGGCGCCTTGTCAGAAGCAACCGTAATTTTCGTCGCCTCTGGTCGGCTCAAATTGTCAGCGAGATTGGCGACTGGTTCTACACTCTCTCCATTTATACGCTGCTCTTGCAGTTGACCGGTCATGCCAGTTCCGTGGCATTGGCTTTGGTTTTGCAAGTTCTGCCGCAAACCTTTGTGGGACCAACGGCGGGTGTGGTGAACGATCGCTTGCGCCGCAAGCAGGTGATGATTGCCGCCGACCTGGTCCGTTGCGCCGTCGTGCTGTCTATGTTGCTGGTGCGTTCGCGTTCCATGGTATGGCTGGTCTATCCCTTGCTCCTGGCTGAGACCCTCATGGCCGCATTCTTCGAACCGGCGCGCAACGCGGTACTCCCAGCCATCGCTGCGAAGGGCGAAGTCTTGATCGCCAACACTCTCTCTTCGGCGACCTGGTCCGTGAACTTGTTAGTGGGTGCCTCAGTGGGTGGAGTGGTCGCAGCCTTCGTCGGACGGGATGCCGTATTCGTATTGAATGCGCTCTCCTTCATGGCCTCGGCCGTTCTTATCGGAGGAATGCACTTCGCCGAGCCCCACGCCGAGTCCGCCGCGCCGCTGCGGCCGCGCGACCTGGCTGACTTTTCGCCGGTGCTGGAGGGCATCCGCTACATACGCAGCCATCGCACGCTGCTGCCCACGGTCTTTGCGAAAGCCGGCGAACTTATGATCGGCCCCAGTTGGGTGATTTTCACTGTCATGGGCGCGCACGAATTTGCACTCCACTGGCACCATGCGGACGCCGCCAGCGCATCGATGCTGGGCATGAGCATCTTGCTCGGCGGGCGCGGTTTGGGAGCGCTCGTCGGCCCTCTAGTCGCCGCCCGCTGGGCGGGCCGCGCCGACCGCCGGTTGCAACTCGGCATACTCTTCGGCTATCTGATCATCGCGGTTGGATACGGACTTCTTGGCAGCAGCCGCACGGTGTGGATGGCGGCCGCTTGTGCCATGTTTGCGCACGCCGGAGGATCGATGGTGTGGGTATTCTCCACGACGCTGCTGCAGCTTCATACCGACGACCGTTTCCGCGGACGTGTATTCTCCGCCGACTTGGGCTTAGCCATGCTCACCATCGCGGCCGGAGCTTACCTGTGCGGACGCCTGCTCGATTCGGGCGTCTCCGTGCGTACGGTTGCCACCGGTACCGGAGTGCTCATGCTGATCCCTGCGGGATTGTGGGCGCTGGCGCTGCGTGGCGGACGGGAATCGTAGAACGATTTCGCGATCCTGAATCGAATCCCCTCTACGCTCCGAGAATCCGGTCGATCTTCGCCGCCATGATGAAATCACTTTCGGTGAGGCCGTCGATCTTATGCGTCCACGTTGTGACCTCGGCTTTTCCCCAGGCCAGTAAAATGTCGGGGTGGTGCCCCTGTTCCTCCGCCAGCGCGCCCACGCGATTGACGAACTCAAGCGCTTGCGCGAAGTCGGGAAACTTGTAGGCTCGCGTTAAGTGATGTTCGTCGATCACGCTCCACTGGGGAACAACTTTGTGCAGCGCTTCAAGCTCTTTTCCCTTAAGCGGAGGCACTCCGCCGCGGCAGGGAACGCATTGCTTATCGGCCAATTGTTTGTCCGCTAATGGTTCGGCCATGAAAAATTTCTCCGCCAACCATCATAGCCGAAGTTAAGATCACTGGTGCTCAGTTCCTCGATTCGACAAAAACCCAGTTGATCGAGACACCTTGAAACCTCGCGGCTGGTGAGAGCATCTTTACAGTTCATTACGAACCTGAGGCTTGGGGCAGAAAGCGATGACTCCACAACCGGCAAACAACGGTTTCTCCGCCCCAGATCAAGGAAAACCCGCGCGCAATCCCTGGTTCATCGCAATTGCGGTAATGCTTGCGACCTTCATGGAAGTGCTGGACACTTCCATCGCCGCCGTCGCCCTTCCTTACATCGCGGGTAGTTTGTCGGCCAGCAACGACGAAGCTACTTGGGTGCTCACCAGCTACCTCGTCGCCAACGCCATTATCTTGCCGGCCAGTTCCTGGTTCTCGTTGCGCTTCGGGCGCAAGCGGTTTCTCATCACCTGCATCGTCATCTTCACAGTTTCTTCTTTCGCCTGCGGAGCGGCCACCAGCCTGGCCTTGATCCTGATTGCGCGAGCGGTGCAAGGCGCCGGTGGCGGCGCTCTGCAACCACTCTCGCAATCGATTCTGCTCGAAACCTTTCCTCCGCAGAAGCGCGGATTGGCGATGGCTGTTTTCGCCTTCGGCGTGGTGGTGGCGCCGGTTCTTGGGCCCACGCTTGGCGGCTGGCTCACCGATACGTATAGCTGGCGCTATGCGTTCTACATCAATATCCCTGTCGGCATTCTTGCGGCGTTCATGATCAGCCGTTTCGTCAAGGATCCTCCATACATTGCGAACG
>Ga0209333_1001477_pt1 | contig 11434 bp, 9 predicted proteins | sample BlaSpr_A8_OM2_O3_FD_187982 | JGI IMG/M metagenome (GOLD analysis project Ga0209333, IMG submission 187982) | Forest soil microbial communities from Thunder Bay, Ontario, Canada - Black Spruce, Ontario site 2_A8_OM2_O3 (SPAdes) (version 2) | ecosystem: Environmental > Terrestrial > Soil > Boreal...
AGCCCATCAATTTATTTCCCAAGAGGATGACCTTCGTCCCCACCGCGCCGGATGTGGGCACCGTCTCCACAAAGGGGAGCAGACCTACGGACAACCTGAAGATGGTGCCGTCTCCGCTTGCCCCGTCGTTATCAGTTATTCCGTAGAAGTTGCTATTGGTGGCTTGAAACAAATGCTGAATCGGATAGCGGCCGTCGGTGCCGTCGAAGCTGTGCAACGTGGTTAGCACACCGGCTGCTGTGATCTCGAAGAGTGTGCCCTGATTATCGGCTCCGCCATAGTAGGTAGTCGAGTAAAAGTTCCCGTCGCTGCCGAGGGTCAGCCCGTCGCGCGGAGTGGAGCCGTCGGTGCAAGCGATCTGGGCGCAAAAGCTGTAGATCGTAGTCAGCGTCCCGCTTGGAGTGATCTTGAAAACCGATCCTTCACCGTTGCCCCCACCATAGGCCGTGGTTCCGTAAAAGTTTCCGTCGGCACCCTGCACGAGCTTGATAGGGTTGCTGCCATCACCGCAGTAGGGATAATCCGGAACGCAAAAGCTATAAAGGGTGGTCAGCATCCCGGTTGGGGTGATCTTGAAGACCGTGCCGCCGTTACCGGTCCCGCCTGCCCATGTTGTCCCGTAAAAGTTTCCGTCGGTACCCTGCACTAAGGCGTCGTAGAGCACAGCACCGTCGGCGCAGCCAGACAGGCTACAAAAGTTGTAGAGCGTGGTTAGCTTACCATTGGGAGCCATTTCAAAGATCGTTCCACACCCAATGCCGTTGCACTCGCTGAGGTTGCCACCATTCGACGTGGTCCCGTAAAAGTTGCCGCTACTTGCCTGGACCAAGTGCTTTATTTCGAGGCCGTCCGTGCCGTCGAAGCTGTGCAACGTCGTCAAGACGCCTTTTTCCGTAACCTTGAAGATTGTGCCATCGCCAAAGGCACCGCCACCCTGGTTTGACCCATACAAGTTCCCGTCCGTACCCAGCACTTCCGGCGCGCCGCCCTTGCCGTCGGGACATCCCAATTCTGCGCAGAAACTATAAATTCGAGTCAGAGTTCCGCTTGGGGTCATTTTGAACAGCACGCCCTGACTGTATTCTCCGCCAACAGCAGTCCCCCCATAGAGATTCCCGTCCGTGCCTTGGATGGGGGAAAGGTTAGGGTCGGTTCCATTCGTCCCGCCGAAATTTACCAGCGTCTTGAATACGGGAGCCGAAGGGGTCGAGGAAATTTCTTCTTGCCCGCGTGAATCAGTTTGGGCGGCTGCTAGGTCCGCACCACCGAATAGGATCGTCGCAACGAAAGCCACTACGACCCGGCTGCAGGACGGAAACTTTCTTTGGCTTCTCATTGATGTGTCCTCCTTCGTTTTAGAATGGGCCCGAACGTTTAAAGTAAAAAGTCGGTTTCGAGATTACGTCCCAGGCGACGAACAGAAGGAAAGATGTCCCCAAAACGCGGGGCGAATTATGTTCCGGGATGGCGGCCATGTCAATCTGCAAATAATTGCACTCGTAAGACGGGTTGGAGGCGCACAGGATTGTTGGCGAAATATCCCGTGGCTGTTGAAAAACTCTTACCCTGGGAAATGCTCGAAAAAACTTTGCGCCTAGGATGCCCTACAAACGATTTTCTCCGTTTTCCCACACATTTTCTATCCCTCAAATTTTCGCTGTTTTGAGAAAAACGGACCTTTTCAACAGCCACTCCCCATTACACTCATTGACGCTGGACCCTAGCGATGTTCTACGCGGCGTCCCGTTCCAGAAAGAAAAGCGAGGGCTGTAGGTCGAGTTTGTCTACTGCCGGCTTCACATTGATGTGGAATGACGCTCGGTCTCCAGCGAGCTTCGGGCCGATCACACTGGTCAACCTCTCAACGGTGGTGCTCAAGTCTTTGGCGTGCATCTGCTGCAACTCAAGCGCAATTGTGATGTCGAACAACCCACTTTCGCATTCGTGAGAGTGTTGTGCCCTATGCGCGAGCAAACTGCCCCCGAGCATCCGAGCGAGGCTCACGAGCGCGCGGCTCTTGCACGCGGGGCATTCGTCACCTCGACTGCTACTGATGACCTCGCAATCCAGGCAGAAGACTGCATTCAAGAGAGGGAGAACTCCTGCGTCCAGATGGTTCCTTGTTTCGGCGAACATATACACCAACCTCTGTCGCTGAGATGTGGACAGTTACATTCAACAAGAATACAGCGTCATTCTCAATGTGTAAGCTGTCAAAGTTTCCTGTGGCTGAGCCAACTCTAGTCCCAGGTACGACAGCTCGCAAATCGGCCTACGAATTAAGAAAAACAGTGCTTCTGCAGTCGACTCTTGATATATCGCCATTACACTCATTGACCCGATTTCGGCTGCGACAGCTAAGAAAGCGCGAGCATAAATTCCGACAATCGCTAGAAATTCGGGCTTCACCTATCGATCCACTCGAGAGAATTTCAATTTCATGACTGCCCGCTAGGCAGACAGTCACATCTCAGCCCCAATCTGGCCGGCTGAGGAACTTTGAAAGTGACCACTTTCAGCCACACAATCGCCAGAGCTTCGCCTCTAGAAGCTTCGCGAACCCGCACTGTTTAGCGTGTCGCATGGGGAGCAGGCAGTCTTCCGGAGAATTCTGAACTGGTTGATTCCACGCAACTTACGCAAACGTCGGCGCTTACAGGTCTCAGACCTGTACCGAGGGTTCGAATCCTTCCCGCTCCGCCACACAGTCTGGACTGCAGAGAATTCCTGCCTCTATTTCCCGCAAAATGCGCGAAACATGCCGTATTTCGCGATTCTTCCTCGACAAACCGGACTGGAGAGAATGGACTACTCGGCAGTGAAGGGCGTCACTGTCCCGGCTTTTCTCTGGAGAGTACATGTGCAGTCCGGTTTCAAGGAGGGCAATAGGGGAATGCAGTGCGATCACAAGCCTGGGATTCGGCCACAACGGGTTGACTTTTGCCGGCACCTTGGAAATCCGCGTGCGGAGCTTTCCTTAAACCCGTTTCTAGACCGCCAGACAAAGCGCTGAAGGACGCCGGGATTGCTTCCGCATCTGCCGACCGACGTTAGCTAGTTACGATCCCGAGTCTTTGGACGGCACGTTTTCAAGACAGGCTCGGCGCAGCCGCCTTCGCGATCCAGGTTTCGCCCGTACCAACAATCACCAGCACCTTGCCTTTGACGGTACCGTTTTCGACGAAGTTTCGAACGGCCAGGGTGAGGGCATGCGAGACTTCCTGACCTTTCGCTGCGAGAAGCATTCCGGTGGTTGAACGCAGGTCTTCATTCAGAATCATGCCACTGCTAAGATCGAGGACGTCGATGGTGCGCATTTCAGTAGGGCCTCGTCTGGGCTTATAGTCCCGGAGCGCAGCGACCATTTTGGCATCGTATTGGGCGGGATCTCTGCCAAGCGCCGCCAAAGCTTCCTGTCTTTCCGATCCGTTGTTGAGTAGGCGGTCGAAGGCTAGGCTGACCCTCAACATTTGCGCCCCTAGGCGCACGGACTCGGCAGCGGGAGTCAGGGATCGCTGGAGGTCTGTGGGTACTTCGTTTTGCTGGAGAATCATGTCAGCCACCAGTTCGAGTCGTGGAATACGGTCCAGCAGATCGTGGCCGATCTTAGGATGCTGCAAATAGCGCCTTTCATTTTCTGGAGTGAGCGGTTTGCCTGCATGGATGGATTCCAGCAGGTCGGGAGTGAGAGTAAAGCATCCGAGCTCGAAGAGCATGGCTGCGATTTCGTACCGCCACATATCGGACAGACAAAGTTTTCCTCCAATGTGGCGCACATACTGGCAGATGCGCGTGCCTTTGTTGAAAGCAACGGGGTTGGCCAGGTTGAGCACCTCACTCATAACCCGCACCGCGCCCGACAGAGTTTTCTCAAGCAGTTCTTTCTCGCGGCGCACGAGGTTGTACTGGGCGACGCAGGCTCGAAGAGTGAGAGTTAAATCTTCCGCACTGCAAGGCTTGTTGAGGAAACGAAAGATTCTGCCGTCATTGACGGCGCGCATGGCGGCTTCCATGTCGGCGTAACCGGTGAGCATGACGCGGATTGAGTCGGGGGCGAGGGTGCGCACTCGGGAAAGAAACTCGGCGCCATCCATGACGGGCATGCGCATGTCGGAAACCACCACGCTGTAGGCAGCCTCTTTCCTGATCTTCTCCAATCCCGCTTCGGGCCCCTCGGCCATGTCGGTATTGAATTCGCGGTGCAGAGACCGGCATAGGCCCTCGAGAACAAGAGGTTCGTCGTCGACGAAAAGGATTCTAGGGTTGTCATTTCGGGTGGGGTTGGCGGAGGTATTGGAGGTCACTTCGAGTCTCCTGTATTGGAATCGAACCGAATTGGGATTCTCACAAAAAATGTCGTGCCCTTATCTATTTCGGTGTCAAACCAAATGGTCCCGTGATGTTTTTGCACAACGATTTCGTGGCAAATGGCAAGTCCCTGGCCGGTGCCCTCCCCAACCTGCTTGGTCGTGAAGAAGGGATCGAAGACCCGGCCGCGAACGTCCAGGGGGACACCAGACCCGTTGTCCTGGATTTCGATCTGCACATCCTGGTCGATTTGTCGGGTACGGATGGTGAGCTTTCCGCGATGGCCTGTTCCCTGCGTCGAGGTGTCACGGATGGCGTGCGTGGCGTTGACGATCAAATTCAGGAAGACCTGATTCAACTCATCGCAGTAGCATTCGACGCGGGGCAGATCGGGCTGGTAGTCGGTTTGAACATCGGCAATATCCTTGATCTGGTGCAGGGCGACCGTGATAGTTGCGTCGAGCGCTTCGTTGAGATCGACCTCCTCGCGTTCTCCACCACCGGTGTGAGAGAACCGCCGCATCGCGCCGAGAATCTTGGTCATGCGTCGGATCCCTTCGAGAGACTGTGAAATGGCCTTGGGAACTTCCTTCCGAAGCCAGTCCCAATCCCGAGGCGGGCCGGCGAAGATAACGCCGCCGGAGGAACCAGAGTCGGAAGGGATCAAGGCGTGCGCCGGAGCCAGGCAGAAGGCCATGGCGGCGTCGAGTTCAGTCCATGTGTCGCGGAGGAAGGTAAGATTGTCCGAGACATATTGAGCGGGCGTGTTGAGTTCATGGGCAACGCCGGCGGCGAGTTGTCCGATCGCTGAGAGCTTCTCAGTATGCATCGCCATCCGGCGATCGCTGATATCGCGAGCGGAGATGACAAGCGCTTCGATCTCGCCGTGAGAATCACGAATGAAACTGCCGTGAGATTCCAGAGTGACATAGGTTCCATCCTTTCGTCGCATCCGGTATTCAACGATCTGGCCAACGCCAGTCTCAACAGCTTTCTGTGCGGCCCGGGTCACCAGGGGACGGTCGTCGGGATGGATCTGTTGGAAGGAATCGCTGTTCTTCAGTTCCTCTGCGGTGTAGCCGAGCAGGCGCCCGTATGTTGGGTTGTTATAAATACGGTGGCCACTCTGGTCGACGACGGCAATCAAATCGGCGCTGTTCTCGGCGATAGAACGGAACAATTGGTCGGCCCGGCTTCTCGCTTCGTCGGCCTCTTTATGCTCAGCAACCGCGGCCATGAGATCTCGGTTAGATTGGTCGACGGCAGCAGTCCGTTGGAGCACCTTGAGTTCGAGGTCTTCGTTCATTCGGAGTATGCCGCTCTCCGTTTTCTGGCGCCGAATGATTTCGGCCACGAGCTTGTGGACTACAACGACGGCAATACCGAATGCCAGCAAGACCGAAAGAACGATGAGACAGATGGTCCTGGTTCGGACTGCAACATATTTGATCGCGCTCCTCTTCAGTTGCTCGTCCAAATCATCAGCTTGAAACCGGACAAAATCGCCCCACCCCAGGCGATACTTCAACAACAGCGGGAACGTCAGCTGAATCAGCCGCTGCCGTGCCTCTTCCGTATTTTTCTGGTCAAACAAAATATCGCTCGCTTGCTTGTAGCTTGTGACGTAGTCGCTCCTAGCCTCAATGATCGCATTGAGAAGTTCGCGCTCCTTTTCAGAGTCCAGCCGAGATTGCAGCCGCTGGAGACGATCGGAACTTCCGGCATTATGCTTCGCTCGATCGACGAGAATCGAATCGATGTCCCGTGGGTCGCTGGTCACAACAATTTGCATGTTGATCCGGCTATTTCGATTGGAATAGGTGAGCGCCTCACTAGCCAGCTGCACGCCCATCCATTGGGTTTCGACAATTGTTCGTGCGTTCGCATAGAGACTATCCATTGCGTCCAGACCCAGGTACCCTACCCCCCCTACGAGGGAAATAAGGACCAGTGATGCAAACGTGAGCGCCGCGCCTACGAATCGATCACTCATTTGTTTCTTTCGCAGGGGACCTCAGGGGCGATAACTGGCTTTCCCAGAGAGGTCTCGTTACCCTCAGTCCGATACCATAAGTCTTTATCGGCAGGGAAACCGATTCCCTGTATAAGTTCGGCCTTCCGGGCCAGAAGTCGGCTCCTGGGAAGTCTGCCGCTGAGAATCAGTGAGATTCTTCCCGAGCGACGGGCAAACCGGAAACAAAATGAGCAAGAAGCCGAAAAGATCGCCATCCATTCGCCTTTTTCGGCGACGCCTCGCCCGGAGAATACTTGTGATTGAGACTGTCCGCTAGGCAAGCAGTCACACGCTCACCGGGTCGACCGCGATTCGGGATATTGTGAAAGTGACCAAAACTAGCGACAAAATCGCCAGGGATTCGCCCTTCGGACTCTCTCAGAAGCCGCACTCATTAGCACGGACTTCGCGGCCAGCGGGCAGTCGCGGAGAATCCTCTAAACCGTTGATTCCGTGTAACCTACGGAAACGTTGGGCCTTACGGCTCAATGAGTTGTACCGAGAGTTCGAATCCTTCCCGCTCCGCCACGCTCACTCATAGGTAGGCACTTAACAACTCCTCCTGCACAGAACCCTTGACCTTGATGTCCTCACCTAGCTGGCTCGACACTCCGGGCCGAGCTGCGCAACCTACGATGCAGGTCCAGCAGGATGGCTCTAAACTGAGCGGCACGTTTCAGGACGAGAGTGGCTCCTCTCAGCTGACTGGAAGCATTGCTGGAAACAAGGTGTCTTTCAGTGTGCAAATACCAGGACGCCCCATGACCGTGGCTCTTGCGGGCACCGCCGATGGCGACAAAATGAGCGGTACCTTTCAGCCTCGGGGCGGAGGTGGCGGACGCGGGGGAGCACAGGCCAGTCATTCCTGGAGCGGCATTCGCCAACCGTGATCCGGAACTAACTCGAAGCATTTTGACTTGCTCTTCACAAAGTGCCAGATAGTTATTTGGCGTAGTCAGGCGTCTCGGAACTCGCGCTTGCTTCACTCGTGTGGAAAAGGCTCTTGATTCGCGTGCACATGCACAGGGCGGCCTGTCGGCCCGGAGATGACATTCGTCTGAGAATTGTGAGTCCCCTCCCAGATGAACTCGCCAGGTAGACGGTGATGTAGGTAAGCTGTTCTGTCTACTCCTCCTAACCTATAGCTATAATGACGGTTATCTCCACTACGAATTGGCCGATCAGGAGATGTAGGTAAGCTGCGTTGTCTACCCCTCCTAGCCTATAGAAGTGCTGTCGGTTATCTCCGCTATCTGTTGGCCGGGAGGCGTCTACTCTACTATCTCTGCAGGTGGCTAACTCCTAGAAGTGGAACCCGATCTCCGCTGTCAGCGCACGCGGGGTGACATAGTGCGTGCCGCTGAAGGTCGAAAGGAAGTTGTAGAGCGCATAGTTGTTCGCCAGGTTGATGACGGTCAATTGTGCACTCCATTTGTACCTGTCGCCGTGGAACAGGTTGTCATGGCCCACGGACATGTCGAAGAGGCTCCGGTGTGCGATACGCGGAGGCTTATGGTCGTCGTTCTCAGTACCTGGTGGAGGTACGTTTATGAGCGCAGAGCCGAACGCCGATGCGGGGCAGTTGTAAGGCAGTGGGACCGTCGGGGTTGCGCGGACGCCACTACAAGTGAACCCGGCTTCAGCCTCTTGATCAGCTGAAAGCGGCACCTGGCCCACGTTGGCAGCCATCATGCTCACGTTCGGCACGCCGCCGATGAGGACTGATTGCGGGCAATCGTTACTTGCACTGATCCCGTAGCATGGGGTTGCGCCTGCCACCAGTCCCGTGTCATACCGCCAGTTGAATCCCATCCAGGGGCCGCGCTTCCAGGGTTGATATTGGAAGTGGGTCGTCTGGTTGAAACGTTCGTCGTGGTCAATGCGGAAGGGAGTGCCCGGCGCTCCCACAGTCGCGCCCGCGCCGGCAATCTGCGGCGGGAAGAAACGTGCCGCCACGCTGGAGAAAACCATCAGCGCCGAGAATCCGTGGACTTCAGGCACGCTTACGCGCCCCGCATATCCCGGAATCTTCGAGTTGTGCCATTCAATGGGAAACGTGATTGGCGTGTTACCGAGCACGCTGAAATCGAAGCCGTTGTGCGTGTACTTCGAGATCCACTCGCCAGAAAAGACCAGGTACTTCCCGAAAGCCTGCTCCAGGCCAGCGTGGAATTCGTTGCGAAAGCCAACGCTCAAAGGATTCGTGGCCAACGAAGAACAGAGAAGCAGCGGGTTTAGGACAGCGTTGGCGCATCCGATGCTGGAGAGGATCAGGTTCTCGTTAAAGGGAGATTCCAGGGTGCGGGCGTAGGAAACCCGCAGAATCGTGTTGGTCTTCCTGACGTTGTAAGCCACCCCAACCCGAGGCTCGGCTTGGTTCCCGCTGGTGATCCCGTTGTAGAGATCGCCGCGTAAACCGAGGTTCAAGGACCAGTTTCCTTTGGTGATGTTGTCTCGCACGTACAAGGCGAGTTCCTTGATGTCGGTGTGGGCGTTGAACGTGTACAGACTTCCGCCGAGACGGGTCAAGTCGTAGGGAGCGAGTGTGGTGCTGTAATAAGGGTAAAGAGCGTTGCCGGGCGCGTTCGGGTTGGAAGCAATGTTCGCCTGCACCGGGCCGGTAACGCCGGGGCAGTCCGCAGGAGTGAGTCCGGGCGCCGCGACCCATGGGTATACGTTCACCGAAGTCGTCGGATATACGTCGGTGATGCAAGGCGCGTTGAAGGTTGGATCGACGATCCCGAGAGTGTCGTCCTCATTGAGAAACGTTTGCTGGTAGACCGCCCCAGCCTTGATTTGGTGAATCCCTTTCACATAGGAGAGATCGGAACGCAGTCCCGCGTTGGTGAGCGAACGGTTCTGACCCACGGACTGTCTCTGAAGACTCGGGGGCCCGAGGTCCGCGAAGGGATCGCTGCTGGGATAGTAGTTGTAATCGTCGCGGCGCACAAACGCTCCCAACGTATAGACGGCGTGCGCATTCAGCACATGCGTCCACGAAGGAGCGATGTTGAACGTTCCAATCTTGGAGACCTGGTCTGTCGGTCCAACGACATTTCCGTCCGGGCCTATGCCGTTCAGTGCCATTTGCGGCTCAATCCCGAACAGTCCACCCCAGGGCGTCGCGTTTTGGGCATCGAGTGAATTCGGCGTCTGAAACCAACTCCGGCTGTAGCCGAAGTTCAGGTGAATCGAATCGCCGGTGGTGAGTTGATAGTCCACGCGATCGAACAGGTTTTCTTCGTTGCCCTTGTCGTGGAACACCGCGAATTCGGGCGGATCCAGAAACCGGCCAGTATTCAGACCGTTTGCAGAGATGAAGTTCCCCCAGTTCTTACCGCCGTACGCGAGCTCGGCTTCCACGTTGGATGTTCCGAACGTCCCGTAAGAAATGCTCAAACTCCCGTGAGGCGTTGTCACACCCTGACCGGAACGCGTGGTCGCTACAATCACAACACTGGTCTTGCCGCCGTATTCCGCCGGCGGCGCACCCGAGATCACTTCCATGGACTCGATCGAATCGACGGGAAGCTGGTTGGAAAAGACCTTGCTTTGCTGGTCAGTAATCGGCTGGCCATCGATGCTGAACGAATTCGAGGCGTGGTCGCCGATCCCGTGGAAGAGGCCATTGGAATCGGCAGCGATTCCCGGCGTGGAGAGAGTAACCAGCGAACTCAGTGACGAGGTCGTGCTTTCCAAGGGAAGCTTATCGAACAAGTTCTTGTCGATGTCGGAGTGGAAGGTCGGATCGTTCTCCAGCAAATCGGCCGCCTGGGCCTCGACCGTCACCGAAGTGGTCGAACCCGAGACTTGGAGACTGACTTTGAGGCTGACTGGCACAATGGACCGGATGTCCACATCCTGCGCATTTGGAGCGAATCCGGTCGCGGTCACGGTCATATGATACGGATTGAACGGAATATTAGGGAGGCTAAAATTTCCGGACTTATCCGTGGTGGTTGCGCGGTCGAAGTGGCTGACCGGGTTGTGGATTTCAACGGTCGCATTAGGCACGACCGCGCCGGTAGGGTCCAGCACGGTGCCGTTGATGGAGCCGGAATTGCTGCTCGACTGCGCGTAAGCCTGAACGCCGAGGACCAAAAGGAAAACCACCACAAAAGTCGCACGAAGCGACTTCCCGTAAGAAGCCAGCATGATTCCTCCTAGAAGTTGGTAAAAAAGATCAAAGAAACGGTTCGTGGAACGAACCGAGCCTGTACAGGGCTGAAATTTGATCTTTAGACGCTAGGAGGCGGGCGGACAGACAGGGCGAAGGCTATCAGGCGTTGTTTGGCAGCAGCTGCCTGCGACCGGAATATGACGACGCGACGGAATACTGGTTTCGGCGTGGGGGCAGTGCTTGTTGGCGACGCTGAATGCGCCGCAATGCAAACCTGGCAAGTAGAAGACTCATCCTGAGTAGAATGGTGATGCACGGCAAACGCTAATGCTGACCACAAGGTCAACAGTAGAGAAAGCCACGCTATCCGCTTCGAGATCGAGCGCATGCCCATTACGCCAAGATGCGTTCCTGAGAATTTACACCGAAACAAGAACAGAATGCAACGAGAGAGTATATAGCCGCTATCTAGCGCAGCAACCGCAGAACAGCGCTTCAGTGGTTCGTAAGATGTCAACAGTGCTGATCGGCGAACCACTCGCAGAAGCAAAGCGCAGCAGAGCAGCGAAATTATCTTTGCCGCGTGTTCAGCTTATCGAGTGCGCGCTTCAACTCTTCTAGCTTCTGTCCGGCTTCACCGAGCTTGCCTTCCGCCGTCAGGCGCTGGTAGTCAGCAAGGTCTTTGGCGGCTTCCGCGATGAGCGCGCTGCGGTCCTCTGCGGGCTGGGGCGACGCGGCGGATGCCGGTGTGCTTCGCGACGGCTCCGCGGTGACTGCCGTGGCGCTCAGCGACGACACTCCTCCGCCAAAAAGAGCCGACATCGCCGACTCGAAGGTTGGCCCGTACGCCAGCCGATCTTGCAGCGCAAGCACGACCAGACGCAACTCCGGCATCGGACTTCGCTCCGCCTGCAGGTAAATCGGTTCCGCATACAACAGGGCGCGCCCGGTTGGAATCACCAGCAATGCGCCGCGCCGCACGTGCGAGCCTT